>ENA-OSJC01000572-OSJC01000572.1-marine-metagenome-genome-assembly--contig:-NODE-572-length-35092-cov-5.662944_pt1 | contig 35092 bp, 48 predicted proteins | sample MGYA00237885_ERZ534234 | MGnify/ENA primary metagenome ERZ534234 (study PRJEB26413, sample SAMN06343907) | marine metagenome | isolation source: coastal waters | place: Atlantic Ocean: West Antarctic... | reverse complement strand
GCGCTGATGGGAATCCATTAATTATTCTTTCTTGCTCTAGTTACAACACCCGCTGCGCTTTGCGCTGCTTCTTGCCCAACAACCACACCGTCAATAACTTCAAGAGCAATGCCTCCTGCTGTATCTACAGCAGTTTTTAACTCAGATTCCGTTGTGCCTTGAACTGTTTCAAGCTGTGGCCTAGCAACAGAATTAAATAGTATTTCAGCTTTTTCATCACTTAGCTTAGAAAAGTTTGCTTTAAGCGTGTCTGTAAAAGTAGTAAGCAACATCGCTCTGCTGCTTCCTTCCCAATCTTTTTGTTTGTTAAAATCCTTTTCTATCGTTTTGATCCAATCAACAGCATATTCTTGGTGAACAGGCTCAAAACTTCTTAGATCAGAAATGCGTTGTTTAGACTTTTTAACTGCACCTCTTGAGACAGTGTTCATTACTGCAAACATAAACGGGCCATACTTGGCTTTCATTTCTGTTTCTGTGCTATAGCGATCCAAAGATTCCCAAGCATCAACTTCCGACAATCCTTGAAATGCTAAAACGTCTTCTCTGGGATTGTAATTTTCAACAAGAATTTCGTTCATTCCTGTATCGTCATTAATCATTAAAATGTTGTAACGATGATTGTCTCCGCTGCCTCTAACTTTTTCTAATTCATAATGAACGCCAGCTTGATAAAGTCTGCTTTCGTCGGGTTCATTAAAACGAACATTCATAGTTGAATTGGCTACAGCCCTGCGAATTTCTTTATCTAAAGCCAAATCTAAAGACGTAGCCATTAAACCATCTGCGCCTAAATCTATTTCTCCTGCTTCACCAGCTTCCGTGTTAAAACTAAATAAACCTTCAACGCCTTCAACCATTGGCCCAAATACATACTTGGCATCAAAATCAATAATTGCTGCCATTACACCTTCTGGCGCAGCATCAGAAAAAGCTTTAGCTGGATCGTGACTAGTTCGGGTAGACATATATTTATTGCGACCCCAAGCATCCCCGTACCGTGTTTTAGTTAGGTTAATTGCCTCAGATAAAACCGCATCAGGATCGGCTGCATTTCTGTCTTGCAGCATAACCATCATTCTAAAATACTTAGCTGCTTGGCGTTTTTCTTCTGGTAAAATATCCGTTGGATCACCGCCACCAATACCGTGCTTTTCAATTAAGAAATCACCTATCATTACATCAACTTTGTCAGAATCGTTTGCACTAATTTTGTCTAAACGATTTCCAGAGTTAAAAAGATCACTTAGAAAACTAAGTGTTTGTCCTTCTCTTTCAGAAGTAACTGCGCCGTTTAACCAATTGACATAATTTACGTCCGCAAATTCATCTTCTAATCTAGCAACAGCTTTTGCAGATTGTGTTAACGTGTGTCCAAAATCTGAATTTTCGCCATATAAAATATCCATAGCATCCATAATTGCTAAAGATCGTATTCCCATCATATCTTTCATATTAATTTGTTTGCCAGCCATATTTGGGGCTTGTTTCAAATCGCGAAATAGAAAAAATAACTGTTTTGTACCATCTTTACTATTAACAGTTTCAAAACCTCTAAAGACTTCTTTAAGAACTTGCGGAGGAAAACCGCCTTGTTTTACTCTTGCAACTAACGTGCTTCTTTGTTTGTGGCTTAATCCTGTAATGCCATTTTCTAAAGTTTGACCTGGCGGTGTTAAAATGTGATCTCTAGTTAACGGTTGTGTTGATCCATTTTCGTTAGTTCCAAGATTTAACCAAGTGCCAAATTGAACGTTTAAAAGCTTTTCAGCGTCTGCACTTTTGCCAAGTTCGCCGTTTGTGTACTTAACCATATCAGCATTAAATGCTGCCATTTTATTTGAGTCAGTTTCAGCCTGACTTTTATCTGCTGCCATAGCGTCAAGTTCGTTAGCTAATTGCTCTCCCAAAACAGAATTGTATGTTTTGCCAGATGCAAAAGCTTTATCGCTTGGCATAAGCCCATCTTGGCTTGGGAAATCAACTGACCACTGGCTAACAATGCCATCATCAATGCCTTTGTTTTTTAAAAACACGCTCATAACTGGCAAGTATTCTGCAAACTTTGCAGAGTTTGTTCCGTCTGCATTTCTTAAAGCAAACGCAATTTGTTTTAATTCGGTCGAACTTTTGTCCATAATTTTAAAATCGTGCTTAAAACGCTCAGAACCAGAAACCCCAATTAACTCGTTAATGTACGTCATTTTTTGAGACGAGTTTAAAATTAAATCTTCTTTTCCCAGAATAAAACTTAGCGCGGCGTCCGTTGCCATTTTACCTTCTGGCAAAGACCCACCAGCAACAAATTGACGAATGCGTTCTAAACTTGTTTGCATTTGAACAGGCACATATGCTATTTGCTGTTCTCTTTGAAACAAACCTTGCGCTTTTCCAACATCAAAACCAACGTTTGTAATTTGCTCTGTCATAATAGAATGAAACGCACCGTGCATTTCTATAGGAACGCCCTCAAGCATTTTAAGCATAGAACCAACAGCTTCTGTATTAAATCCTGCTTGGTCATAAGGATTGTTTATTGCCGCAGATTCAATTTGACCTTTCATACGAAAACCTAATTCGTGAACCATGCGATCTGCCATGCCATCGTCATATGTGCTTCTGGCAATGCGTCCCATTTCTTTAGTAACATTAGGCGGTACAATAGGTGCGCCTGTATTTTTGTCTGTTATTACAGTTGCTTGCCGTACAAGGTCTTTTGCGTAACTTTCAGCTTCTTGAGCCAACATTCGACCCATTTGCACAGACGTATCAATTGCGTATTGCGCTGTTTTTTCAACAACCCGTCCCATAGGATTATCAGGCATTTGCACAGGCTGAATAGATCGCGTGTCATTTACTTGTATTGGCTGGCGAATTACAGGCATTAACCTATCCTCATCTTGGACGTTAAGAAGCTTTTAGCTTGTTGGTATTTTTGCTTACGCCATTCTCCGCGAGGCATTGTATCGCCGTGTTTTGTATCTTCGTAAGTTTGATAACCTTCGTTTAACGTTTTTAACGCTCCTAAATTGCCGCGCATTCTAAATGCTGCTGCATCCATTTGACCGCCCAGCATTGCCATAGCAGATTTGTTTCTAAGGTTTAGTTTTTCCATTCGCGTATTAGCGTCAAGTTTGCTTAATGCTTCTGTCGTGTCTTTACGCATGCCTTTGTCAATTGAATTAAAAGAACTCATATCTAATCCAGACAGCATAGCTTGGGCTATATTGTTTTGTATTTGAGTAGACATAGACATTCGTATGTCAGCTTCGCCTTGGAATTTTCTTGCGTCAGCTATAACGCCCATAGATTCAAGCATACTTGCTTCAAAAGTAGCTTTAGTCATAGCATTTTGAGCGTTTACTTTACCCGCTGCATATTGACCGTATGCACCAATAGCAGCGTTTGCCATCATCATGCTGCCTTTTGCGTGGCTATCACTCTGACACATTATCTGCCCTCACACATAAACATTTAGAACAGCACCGCGCATAACTAATCGTCCTGCGGTGTTACCTGTTATTTTTAAAGTAGGATCGCGGCCCCAAAGCCCAATGTAATATTCGCGCCAATCATCTACTGGAATAACTGCTAAATCTTCAGCTATGTCTAATCCTGTCAGAACATCGACGCCTTGGATTTTTCCTGTTGCAGCTTTTTCCCAACTAATAGTTGCTGAGACTAATCGTTGCTGTTGACCAATGCGCGTTCCTGTTTGCATTGAAGCAACAGGCGCGTGGAACTCTACATTCCAACTCATAGGATCGCCAATAGTCACGCTAGTTACGCTGGTGTCATTAGTAAATGCTTTTGTAGACGCTGCTACAGACACATTTGCGTATGTATAATAACCATAATACGCTTGTTGCACTCTGCCATTAATGTTGCTTGCAGTCCAAGATGTTGTTGCAGAACCGTTTGTTAAAACTTCAGAAAAATCTGTTGTAATGTAATTCTCGCTTTCGCTGTCAAACCTAAGAATTACATATTCATCAACACCCGACGATGTTCCGTTTGCATCTAAATTAATTTGCCTTTTGCCTACTGCAAACAAGCGCGTTCCTAGCGTAGCGACAGAAGTAAAGCTGCCGTTATCCAAAGTCCAACGCATCCACCCAAAGCTATCATCAGCACGACTAGAGTGTAAAACCAACATCGCACCGTCTGTTTGGTTTGCAAAAAGCATGTACGGGGTTGTGATAAGCGCGGAACCTCCGTCAAATACTGCTGCATCTTTTGGCTCCTTTACCCAATCAGGAACAATAATAGAGGCTGGCAATGACGAATATTCTGTAATCCGTGAGTCACTTGTAAATTCACGAATAACCAACCCGTTAAAATCAACGTAAAAAACACCGCCATCAAATTTGTGTGGCTGTGTATATGACGCTCCGTGTTCTGTTGCTGACACAATACGCACAGAGCCTTGAGATATAGCTTCGGTTGTACTGCCTGGGACATAAATTTCGTCGCTGTCTGTAAAAAACATTAAATCATATGCAGCAATAACATGTCTAATTCTTGACTGCTGGCCTATGCCATAAAGTGCTATTGCCTCTGCTGCTTGGCCTGTACCTAAATCAAAATTTCTAAACTGACCAAATTGCGATCCCCAAGCTGCATTTGCTAGAGAATTAGTTCCAGCCATCCACAATCTGCGCTCATGAACAGCGCATGTTGTAGGCCAACCTCTTGCATCAGAAAACGCTGGCTCTTTAACGCCTTTAGTTCCTGATAAAACAAAACACATAATGCCAGTTCCACCAGCTAAAACATCGTTAGTTGCGTTTGATCCATTGGTTTGAATTTCAAAAGTATCTAAATTCAAAATGCGAGTAATTGTATAAAACGCTGTTCCACCTGATCCAGCAGTAGAACTAGAACTTGTTCCCGCTGCTAACGGTGATTGGTTTAATGTTAATCTTGCATTATCAGACGCAGATAGCCCTGCAAAAAAAACCTTATCGCCAACACTTAAACCGTGATTAAAAAATGAAACCTCAACCAGTTTAGAATTTTTCTTCATATAAAAAGGGTCTGTATCCATCCTTTTTACAACATCTGCTTTTACAGTAACCCGCGCTTCTCTAGGGCCAATAACAGACGTTATTTCATACTCACCATCTAATAGCTTCATACGACTATTAACGTGATCTGCCGTAAACAAATCTTCGTTAGATACTATTGTGCCTGTACCCGCCGCTAAATCTGCGGCTTGAACGCTAGATGTAATTTGCTGCACAGAAGACAAATAACTTTGATAACCTGTAGACGCTCCCGCTGCCGTCCAGATGTTTGCAGTAATTTCTAACGTGTCACTAGCAAACTGATAAAACGGCGCTTGCATCCCGCCAGTTTGCAAATTTATACCAAACTCAAAATTATTAAGCGCGAATGTTCCATCAGCCCTGCGCCTAATAATTTTAGTGTTAAATGTTGCGTCAGCTAATATTAAGCTGTCGCCTTCTGACGCTATAGATATGTAATCTACGTTTGATGTTGTTAACCAAGATTGCCCACTATATCGTATAACTATTGTAAGCGCGTCAGTGCTTGGTGTGTAAGTGTGTATTTCAATTTCTTCTTCTAATGGTTTAAACACAATTAAATATTGCTCGGTGTTCGAGTAATACCAAGGCTCAATTCTAATTCCTGAACTAAAACCTTTTAAATATTTAGTTCCCCAGCGCCGACCAATGCGACCATCGCCTAAAACCATCATGTTATTAGCTTCGCGCACAGAAGACGTATAGGCTTGAGCGTCTTGTCTTATTCTAAGACCTGACCCTGTTCTGCCCTTGCGGAAATCTGCCCGAAAATCTGTTAATGTAGGCATTAGATATTCCTGTGACTGCGGCGGCTTTTAATAAACATTTTAGTATCTAGGCGCGTCGATGTTCTGCCCTGAGCGTCACGCGATCTTGCTTTAATCATCATGGTTTCGCCCTGCTGGGCTAAGAACGCTGCTGTTTCTTTATCTTGCGTAATTGGCATGCAAATAGCGGCTGCTAATGAAAGAATGTAGGCTCTGCGGAAATATCCGGGCCAACTTTCTGCGCCGACTGTGTTTGTATATTCAATAGTAACATTATCAGTAGAATTAGCGTCAACATTAACCGCAATTTTAGGCCCAAACCTATCAAATTCAGCAATGTAATCGCCCACATAAACTGTTTGAATTGCAATTGCGCTGGTAGGCAATTGATATAATCCCGTCCACGGTACAGGTGGTGTTTCTACTAATCTTGAAAGTATGTCTCTGTCTCTGGCAAATCGCCAAGGATAGGCTGACAATTCATCTTCCAGTATGTCAGAATACAATCTGTTAATTGTTTTTGCAGGAAGTGTTTGTTCTGTAAACGATCCAATAGACGGAACGCCTAATTGCGCTAATGCAGCGTTAGCTACTTTTAAAGACGAATTTGAAACTGATAATGGCGTGACGGTCATTTCAAATCCTTTGTATAAGCAAGAGAGGCGGGGGGGAGGAAACCCGCCTCTCTATTGTTTAGCCAGCCCAGTCTGCCACCAGCACTGACTGAACTATTTAGGAAGGCGCAGGAGACAAAGTAGATACTTTGAGCATAGCTGTGTCTTCGATAACTTTTGCGCCAAGCGACATTGAAGAAACGCACGACCAAGCAGAACGAGTATTCTCGTAATCCCAAATTGTGCTAATTTCTTTATTAATGCCGTGACCAATTGCAGTACGGTGCCATGCAAGGTTAGTTGCAACGTTAGTTGCAGATACGCCGTGTGCAATATTTGGGAGAGGCATCCAAAGAGTACCCATCCAGAATTTTGCAGTAAGCGATCCCTTAAAAGGCAAGTTTTCTGCGCTGACATAATCAGCGTTTGCAAACTCGTTTACTTGCAGGAATTGCGCCCATGCGTAGGGGTGCAGCGCACAAAAACGATTGCCATCGTCAGGCACTTCGTTAACTGAAAATTTGGTTATAACAGACATTGCTGTGTTAAAATCAAACACGCCTGTAGCATCACCAGCATCAGCAGAGTTTGCGCCAGTAGTCATTGCAGCAATCAAAACTTCGTCTGTTTTTTTACCAAGTGCAGCCGCGTGAGCAGCAGCATGTGCGCCTTTTTCATCAATGTTCTCTTTAAGCATGTCGAGATCATCAATAAGTGTTGGCACATAATAGTCTGCCATAGTTGCAGATACTTTGCTGTGCGCTGGATCAAGAAACGTGTGTTCAGCGTTTCTAGTTTTAGATTGCGCTGCCAAAGTACCAAACTTTTGGAAATGCACAGTTGAACCTTGCACAGTACCTTTGCGAGTAGTGTTGGCTAGACGAGAACCCATTTGACGATACAGCATGTGTACGTCTGCATTATATTCTTCAATAAATGCGTTAGAGATTGTAGATGCCATTTGATTTGCCTCAGTTGAATTACAGGAACAAAGCGGGTGTTCCTCAAATCAACATCGCGGGTATTCCATACGGAGCCGTTTGCGATCTTTGGGGCCGACAGACGTACGGCTGCGCTTTTACATTTTTAAAGTCAACTCCTGCGCCTGTAAAACTTACCTACGTCATTAAAACCCATGCGCTCGTAAAACTTTCCCGTTCTTTCCGCAGTAATGCCAGTAGATATGCCAAGGCTTATAACTTTAGCACCTTTTGCTTTTGACCATTCCTCAAAAGCTTTTATTAGTCTCATTGCTGCGCTACTTCCTCTGTAAAAAGGCGTAACATACAATGTTAAATCAGACGCCAGTAAATCTTTGCCAAACCAATGCTCACAAATTAAACCAACAAAAAGTCCAACAACATCATTATGTTTGTCTATTGCAACAAAGCCACAAAAATTATCTTGCTGAATTTGTTGCCAAACAGCCATCATTTTGTTTTCGTCAAAATCTAAATCACGAAAATACCCTTCTTGATGCAATTGCATTCCAAGAACAGTACAAGCGCCTACATCTTCTGGACGCATTTCTCTTACAATCAAAGTCCTTGTTGCTTTGAAAAGAGTTCCCAATTACGGCGCACCATAGCCGTGTATTCAGAGTTGTCTCCAAATCTAGGATCAGCTTGCATTTCTCTTATGCTTTCGCGGGTCAAAGCTTTGTTTTGCGGCTGTGTTTGAATATCATCGGGCGCATATCCGCGATCCGCGTTTTTATTCATCATGTATTCAAAAAACTCGACGCCACTTGCGTCCGTCATAATATTAGACACTTTTTGAAAATGCTTTTCGTCAACGTTAGCAGATACCCATTTATTGACTTTATCAATTCTGTTGTTGGCGTTTTCGCCTAGCTTTTCAATTTCAGCGTCATAGCTAACTTGAGTTTTTTGATAAACGTCAGAAATAAGGCTTTTAAAAGCATCTTCTCCAACATTGTTGGTTTTAGCCCATTCTCGTAAAGTTTTGTCTACTTCTTCTGGTGGAGATTCAAAACCTTCGGGGTACGCATAGCCATCAAGGTCTTCTGGTACGCCAAGAGACTTTGCGTAATCTGACGCAGCTTCCGCTTTGACTTCTTCACGCAAATCATCTGTTTTCTTTGAATACGCCCCGTATAATTCGTTATACGCTTTGGCTTGATCTTCGGGCGAATTAAATTTCTCCAATAGCCAATCTGGACGAGAACCTTCTTCCGATGCGGGTGCTTCCGCATCGGGCTGGAACATCGACCCAGTATCTTGTGATGTTTCTTCTGAGGTAGTGGCAGCTTCTTCAGTCATTTATTTTCCCTTGGGTTTGGTTTTACGTCTGTGATCAAGAATGCCAGCTAAACGCCTCATGCCTTCTTGCATTCGTAATTCTGCATCTGTGCAGGACGGGTGCATTATGGCATTAATGGATATGGATTTAATGTAATCCATAACAGCGTCACCATCATCGGTATTTAGAACGTTTCGGCAGACAACGTTTATTTGTTCTTCGGCTTTAGGGGAGCGAACATAACCATCGACGGAATTTTCAGCCAGTGATCGAACTTCCTCAATTTTTCGCTTAACGGCGTGTTGGCTCAATAGCCTTTACCGCCACCGCTTTTGCCGCCTTTTTTAACTGGTTTTTTCTTCATTGCATTAATCCTTGTGGGTTTGCTGCTTCTTGTTGTTCTATTTGCGCTTGCTGCATCATTTCGGCTTGCGCTTGCATAGCTTGCATTATTTCATCACCAGATTTATAAAGCTTGGTTTCCAAGCCCATACGTTCCTGCATCCAAGTATGAAGTTCTGGCATGTTATACATTTGCGTTGCTGTTTGAGGCCCAAACACCTGTGCGCGTATTTGAAAATCTTGCATTAGCTTTTGCACATCTTGACCGTGTTGGGCTTGTGCTAATGGAGATATTGCTCTGATTTGAATAGCGCGACCATTTACTACTGGTAACTGAATATCGCCGCGTTTTTCTAAAATGTACAACGCTCTACGCATGTAAGGCTGAATAAACTCATAAAACACCCGCGCAAATCCAGAGGAAGTGCGGTGAGCTAAATCAGCCATACGCTCAGATACTTCGTAAGCTGTAGCTGGTGTTTTGTTTGGATCAGACAGCATATCATTATACATGGCGCGTTTAATGTTTAGACGTTGATCGCCTAACACTACGTCCTGCATGTTGAAATTACCTGTGCTTCCAGTAATTGGCTCAAGTCCACGCGATCCAATTTCCTTGGTAATTATAGTCCCTGGCAACAATGAAATATTGTCAGCATTTACTGTGCCTTCGTTGTCTGTTTGGTACATGCCAACAATCGACATTGCTGCATTTTCCAAAATCATTTCGACCATTAGGTTTGTAGTTCTAATGGCCCCCATTGCATTAAGCAGTGGACCACGCCCCCAAGTTTCTCCAGCGGCTGTAGACCAACGAAATGCAATAAACGGATTTGCTCCTGCGCCTTCCATTTTGCGAGATTGCAGAATTTCACTATGATTTTCGCACACAACAACACTGTAATAACATTCTTTGTCTGTATTGGTGTAATCGCGATATGTGTATTCAATAATATCCAGTTCTTTATCTGCACTGTCAGATATATCAGAATACGTTTTCATCATATCTTCGCGCTTCATATCAGGATAGCGCATGGGCAAATGTTGGGCTTTAACTTTATTGCACCGATACACACCGCCAATCATATCGTCAGCGCCACGCTCAAGATAAACGTCTGTTATTGGTATGGCTCTGTGATGAAACGCAGAATCTCCTGTACCTTCTTCAAACAAAAGAACGCCTGTAGAAATAGCCATATCGTGTAGGCTTTCCGCAGTTTCTTGAGCAAAGTTAGAGTTCCAAATTTCTTCAAATACAAACTTGTTAATTTCGTCTAAATCACGATCTACAGCTTTTTTATCTCTGGGATCAATCATTGAAGACGCATCAAGTTTAACAAACTCAGTAAACGGCGGCATTAGGCCAGCTTGCATTCTGGACACAAATTCTGACACTGCATTAGCGCCAGTTTCGTCAAATATGTCTTCTGCTTTGTCTACTGGATTAAGATTATAAAAACGTTTGCGCGCTGGCATAGTTAGACGCAAAGCATCGTCGTATAGACCTTCTAGTCTTTGCCGTTCATGTTTTGCATGATTGCGGCGTTCTACGATTGTTTTAGCGTCCATTATTTAATTTATCCTGTAGAAAAAAATGATCTGCCAGCAAACAAGCCACCACCGCCTTTAAATTTACTGCTTGTATTCATAGCGCCGCGCCGAGACGCATATTCTTCGTTTCTGGCTGATACGGCTGCTGAACTAGATTTAGCTGATTCACCCGCTGCAACTTTTTTAGTTTCTGCTGACGCTTTTTCTGCTGCCGCTTGCTGGCGATTAGCTGTTTTTTTAGATTGCTTTACTGAATGAATTGTAGCTGCGCCAGTCATAGCGGTAGCTATTGCCATCAGTGTAATAGGTTCCATGCCCATAACATTGCCCTCAAAGTTAACACAGTTATCGGGACGCTTCGCTTATCAGGGCTTTAAGTCAAGCCTATCTACCTCTGGAAAGAATAGACTGCCTGTTTTGCTGTCTAGCGGTCATAGAACTGCCGCGATTAAACAGGTTTTGCTTTCTGTCTGCTTGAATAGATGGTTTGGCGTGGGGATTACGCCCAATGATTTTCTTGCCGTAGCCCATACGCAAAAACATGTATTGCTCTGCATCGCTAATGTGGCTGTAAATTGATTTTTTGTCGATTTCTTCCCGATCTTTAAGATAAGAATACCCGCCTTTTTTGGCGTTTAGCAAATACGTGCAATTTGGAGATATAAAATACGCTGGTCTTCCGTCTATAAGTGTATTTAGCTGAGTTTCTACAGCCCCAACACGAATAATAGGATCATTAGACCAAGCTGGCTGAACATCTAGTCCTGCTGCTTTAAATACTTGGTATGGCGTAACGCTATCGGTTGTAGCGCGGTCTTCGCCACGCGGATCGCCTGTCATTACAATAGGGTATCCGTAATAATGCTCTTTAATGTGATTGCTAAGAAGATCAGCAAACTGTTTGGCATTTGTATCTCTTGTTACCAGTTCGTCAAAAACCCGTACTTGGCCCCTTACATCCTGACCAAATGACGCCGCTGGAGTTAATCCAAAGTCCACACCTATATGAATAGGCAAGCCTTCTGTTGCACCAAATTGCTCGTCGGCAACGTGCATTTTTTCAGAAAAGCCGCGATATACAGGACGCCCAGCAAATATGCGTCCAATATTGTTTTGCAGCATATTTCTAATCCAATCGCGGGTCTGTCCGTGAAGTAGATCAGTGTAATACGTTACATCTGTAAATTTAGCGTTTTCTCTGTCTGGATTTAATTCATATCCAACCAATTCACCGCTTGGCCCAAACTTATCTACCACCGCTGGCGGCTGAGTCATAAATGTCCAGTTTTCGGGCTTTATAAGCGTAAGCCTGTCATCTTCTGTCATCCAATCTGGTGCTTCTGCTTGACCAGACATAATAGCCCACCAGTGTTCTTCGTGAGGCGCGTTTGTGTCCATAATCACACAGGAACGTGTCGGACCCCCTTCAATCATGCGGGGGTATCGCTTTACTCTAGAAATTGCGGCAGTTACGATTTCACGGCTAAGTTCACGCGCCTCGTTTATCCATATAGCAGTAAACTCAAACGACAGCAATTTTCTAACGTCTTCATCGCGATCTAAAGCCAAAAACCAAACCTCGGCTTCAAGATCAATTTCTGGAATGCGAATATCTTGGCGAAACGGCGCTCTCCACCTTACTTTGCCAAAATCATTCTCAGGAAGCCAATCCAACCACGTTTTCATAGTTGTTGTTTCTAATTGCGGCGTAGTATTACGAATTACGCCCAATCTAAACTTGCGTGGCCCAGTTTTCTGGCCTGTTTTTAGATTAATGCTGCGTTCTTGCCCCAGCATTAATCTTAAACACTCAATTACACAGCACACAGACTTTCCAGAGCCAATTGGCCCCTGCAATCCGCGAACAAATGACGGATCAGACATAAATTTTACAATAGTCTGCCCGTCTGGTGTGTAATTTACGTCGACCAAGCCATTAATCCCATTATTGCTACTACAGCGTTCATAGCTAAAACGCATTGAAGTACATCCAGCCTAGACTTGTGCTTTTTTTGCAGACTTTGCAGCTTTTTTTTGTAGTAAACTTCTTCTGCGCTGACACAAATTACGGCGTTTTTTCTTAATTCACTTAAAGATCGGTGAATAAAGCGCACATCTTCGGCATCTAGTTCAAAACCAGCTTTAAAATGGCTGGCTACCTCAATTCTCTCAGAAAGAGTTAAGGCTTTGTCAGTTACGTCAATCATGGCAGTGATCATCCTGTAAGTTGAAACAAATAATTAGTATGTTTCAAATTACTGGTGGGGCTATTGGCCCATTCGCCCAGACAGTCGTTGCGCCTGATGCTGTTACAGAGGGTGTGGTAAGCGAAGCAGATGCAAACATAGATTGTATTAATTGATTTGCCTTTGATCCAGACCTCTGACCGCACAAAACGTAAACCACGTTTCTTTTTTCAGTCGGAAAAGGCGATGTAAACTTTTTCATCTCAAACCTGATCTTGTTGCTCTAAGCCTGTTGCGCTGCAATTCCTTTTTCTGCGCGTCAGTCAACATGGCCATTAATTTTCTAGGCGCACCGCGAGTAACTTTAACCTCATGCCCTGATGCTCTAACGCACCAAAAACCATCCAGATCAAAAAACCCACCCCCCACTTTAAACAAACACCCGTTAGGCAAACGATCTGTTTTTGCGGAAGTCTTTATGCCTTCCTTTCTAGTCTCAATGCTTTCTTCGTATTTCACACGCTTAACTAACTGACGATCTCCGCGCACAGACATAGCAGGAGGCAAAGATACTCCGCGCTTTTGCTGGGGAATAGATACGGTCTTGTTAGAAAAGAATGTCATTCAGCCATTTCCGCACCTAAAGCCAAATAGCCCATGCCGTCACGATTACTGTCTTCGTGATACCCATTCATCAGCCGACTAACCTTTAACAAAAACAACATATAAGTTACGTCATACGGCGTAAATTCCGTCCCCTTATACATAGCCCACAATTTAGCTATCTTACCAAAGCTCTCGTCAGGTGATCCGTAAGTTGTTTGCCGCGGCCCAGTAATTAATGCCGCAGCCTCCATTAAAGCCTGCTCACCCTTATTCGGCATCTTGTTCATCCAAAAACCTCAACTTCTTTTCGTAAAATGGATTGTCCTCAGATCGGGCCAAATCTCGACGCTCCTTAGCGTTCTCCTGATGTTCAGCACAAACCCACATATAACCTTGCCTCTTTAACGGTATGTCCTCAGAGCGCCCACCGTAACCAATTCCAAATGGTGCTGGCTTTCCACAGAATAAACATAAATAACTCTTGGGCTGCATTTTATACGGGCTTGTCGGGTCACAGGGTAATTGCTTCGCTTTTTCCCCCCGTACCCCCTTTAGCTCTCTCCCTGTATATCTGTTTCTTCCTCAACTAACTTCTGTCCATCAATCACTATGCCTGTGTCCGCACTGTTTAAATTAATGGATATGTTCACATCCCTATTACCTGTGCTTGCTTCCACCGCTGTAGCCTCGCCTGTGTAGCCTGCTCTATCCAGCAAGTCCGCTGCTGCTAACTGCCTGACGTTCTCTGATCTGGCACTGGTAGCCAAGCTAACCATGGTCTGTAAGCCTACTCTGGCTCCATCCAGTAGGTGTTGCCTGATTGCTACTTGAACCCCAGCCTTACCTCTATCTGATCTCAAGAAGTGCGAACATGTTGATCTTCCAGCATAACCGCACTCTTTGGCTATCTCGTCTATGTTCAAAGTGGATGTTGCGCGTAATGTAATAGCTAAAGACTGTCTTGCGTCTAACTGCTCGCCATCTGGCAATGTTAATGGCGTGATTTCATCTAATGTAATAAGATCGTTCATGCGTCGATGTTAAGTCCAAGTAAGTGAGCTTTATATGCCGCGTCGGTGCTCGTTATTGTCACTTGTTCGCTTTGCTTAGCGTTCGATCCTCAATGGTGTGGCCTCCGGCCCCCAAACCCCCGGTAGAGAAGGGTATCGGCCACATCATGTTGCGTGTCAATATGGCAATTTTACCACATGTAGGTAAACTGAATGGAAACCGTTGATTGATTCACATAGGACATAAGTTCGTCGTATTTATTCTCAGCAATTGCTTATGGGCAATGGCCGCTCTGTCATCAAAGACTAAGCCGAACTATGTCCGTCTTATCCCTGCGGGTGACTGCCACTATTGCGGGCTTGTTGCTGCAATAGCATTCCCTCTGACAAGCTGGCTCGGCCTGACGGTCTTCAAACCGCGTCCTTTTTTACGCGTAGACACGCTTTATGTAAAAAACTCCAAGCTAGGCCAGTGAAGATTTTGCTACTCAAAATCGACCTGTTTGAAGATTGTTCCCTGTGTCCAGTAGGGCACAGTTAACAACCTCGTCTCAGCTTGGTCAGACTCACCGTTCCCTTGGGCCTCTCATCTACCGCGTGAGGCACCGTCACGGAGGCCCAAGTATCACTATGAAGAATATGCGTTGATACATTGGGCTGATTGCGCAGACGCGACCCCCGCCTATTAGTGTTCTTGCTACCATCCTCGCTTCGCTGCGGGTGGCGAACACAGGCGGTGCGGCGCAGAGCGCCTTATAATGAGTGAATTGAATATCTGCTTACAACTCTTTCGGAGTTGAGGCGCAGATGGCTTTTTTACTAGCCATAAAAAAAAGCCAGTTCAATCCACCCACACACACACATCATTGGATTATTACCTCCGGTATGGCCCGTATTTCTGTAAAAATCAAAGTGCCGCGATTTTTTAAGAACATTTTTACTTGTTTAGATTAAAAATAGCTTGCTGAGCCGTGAAGAACGGCTTTGATTTGCGTGTGATGCCGCACATTTCGCCAGCAAAAAGCTGGGTGAAATGATTGGCGATCCCCCTTTCCAGAAATCCTGAGTGATTGCGGATGCAACATTCACAATAATGTGGGTGTTGTTTTGAAAGGTTATGTTATGAATTTGTTCACGTTTAAGAAATACCCGTTGCTTTCAACGTTTGTCAAAATTGAACTTACAGCGTTAGCTATTGTCGTTGTTCTGTTTCTTATCGTTGCTGGTCTTGCATTAGCACCGCTGCGCCTACTGGCACTTGGTATTGATATATCATTCAATGCCGCTTTGCCTCACGTTAAATCAGCGTTGCAGTATCGTCCCTCTTTCAAGCGGGGTCGTTCATAATGACTTACAATATTGTTTATGAAGTACGTTATTTTAACCGTCATGGTTTTAAATATCACACTAAGTCTTTTGACTGTAATCACGAAGCTGAACGTTTCTTCCAGCTGAATACTGAAATAGCTGGAAAGCTTGTTGATAAGGTTCAAGATACCGATCACGGTCTTCCGACTTACATCGACAATATTGCAATTGATGATCGCACAGGTGAATCATTTGCAACCGTAGCGAGTTGGACTCACAAATCGCACGAATTTCCTAATACATGGCATGAGTTTTTCAATGGATGACACTCACGCAAAAGCATACGCGACTGATGAAGAACTCATTGATCTTCTTCGACGCAATGACGGTGACGTGGGCGATATGTTTCGCCCCGTTATCGAACCCACCATTACATTTAAATCTCGGCCCAAACCCAACACTTGGGCTGATGATCCAGACTTCGACAAAGAGCCTGCTGATTGGTTTGCTGAACAATTTAATCTTTGGAACGAATGAAAGGACACTAAATGATCGTCAAATCATCAAGCTGGATAGCAAAAATGCCGTTTAAGTTTCTGCTGATCCTTCCAGTTCGTATGGGGTTAGACACAACCTCATATGTAAAAATATCAATAAAATAAATTGGCTAGTTGATCGGCAAACAGCAGATCAAGGGGGGCGCTACGCTGACCCCTTGACTACTGGTTTGCTCGATCACTCAGCCTGTTTGTTACTAAATCAACTTAAATCTTAATCAAAAAGGAAGCCAACCATGGCACGTAAAACTATAGCATCTTTAGAGCAAACAATCGTCGAACTTGAGTCTAAGTTAAACAATTCGCAACTTACTATTGCGTCAAGAATGTCATCAATCACTACACTTCAAGATAAGAACGGTGTGCTTGTTGCTGACAACAGAAATCAAGCTATTCGTTTGGAAAATGCAGAAATCTTTTTCCACAAACAAAAATCAGTAATTGCAGCTTTAGAAACTGAAATCGGAGTTCAAAAAGCAAAAGTCACTGCTGCAAATGACGCAACAACGTCGATGGACATAAACTCTGCGTTTGATTCTATTGCAGATTATATGAACCAACGTGGCTGGGGATGGGATCGTGATCTTGTCCCGCCACGCATGGGCAACATCAACACATTGGCATTCAGTCAAGGCCAGGTACTTAACAAGTTCTGTTATGCACTTTCTGACGTTGCTGTTGGTGCCAACGAATATCATCAAAAGCTTGCTCAAAAGATTGTTGTTCGCGTTACAGAAGAAGGCACTTCACACGGCGGTCAGACATTAGAAAACCTGACAGGCCAAGCAGAACGCGCATACAATCAGCGTCTAGCTTGTGACGAGTTGCTAGAAGCAGCTATGGACGCTCACGAAAAAGCACTTGAGCGTAAATTCGATGTAACGTCTGCCAAGGCTAACATCACCGCTCGTCGTGCAAAATATCAAGACGATCAGCCACAAGTTAATCAAAAAGAAGCTACTAAATCTGACCTTATGGCACGGATTAAAAATGCTGGCATCGATCTACCAGAAAGCACACCACCAGTAACTAGCGACCCTCGTATGGAGGAAGCACCTGAGTTTGCAAAGCTGGATACGGACGATGATAAAATTGCTGATTATCTTAACGGTATCAAAAGCAACGCACCCTCTGCGGAACTTAATACCAACGGCATCCAGACCTCCATGCAGGATGTAGCCGACATGGAAGATGGTCACACACACCTTACAGAACAGAAAGGAGACAGTGTACTTGCAGCAATCGCAGCAGATGGCATCTCTACTAGAGCCGCCTAAAAACCCTGACGATTATACCCGTTGTCCTCAATGCGAGGGCAGCGGGTTTTGCTATTCAGATGTGGTGCGTGGAACGTGCCTCTCAGACGCAGAACCAGACGTCAAATTCGGACATTGTGACCTGTGTCTAGGATTGGGCGAACTGGAGAAAGAATAGAAAGGATGGTGATCTAAATCTACTGACAGAGTTCGCTCGGTCGGTCAGTCGGCACAAGGGCTTCGCTTCGCTACGCCCTTGCGCCTCCTTCCCTCCCTCGCTCTTAGCGCAAAAGCGCCCCAACAGCAAAGGAAACACATGCAAAACCCATATCCAAAAGATTATGGCATTAAATTAAGTCACGCTGTCTGGACTAAAGAAATTACGTGGCACGACATTAAAATTAAAATTTTGTTCAACGAAAGCGGGTGTGGTTATCCAATTATGGAACACATCGAAATTAGAACTAAAAATAAACAAAAATTACCAATCACAGACACAGGGTGTTTATCTCATTTTGTACCTTGGACAATAATAGAACCTTACGGCGATGCTGTTGGGTTTATTAAAGCATGGCTTGACGATGCTTCAACCAAAAAATCTTGGCAAAAACACGTCAAAAATTCCCGTCAACTCACATTGTTCTAAGAAAGGAACAACATGAACTTTTACATCAATACACCAACCGCTGAACTAACAATAAGATCCGATAAAAATTCACCTGAGAAATTTTCTTTGCATGGTGTTGAAACAGTACATTTTGCTCAAACAAGACGTTTTGGCAAACGTTGCTCTGTAACTGATTTAGTTATTACCGATGAAGACGGTGATAAAATCACAATCACACTTTTTAACAATACAGCAGAAGGTGTGCAGTTTGTTCCAGAAGCAAAAAACATTCTTGCATCAAAAATCAAACTAGAAGGAAATGTTGAATGAAAATCGACACAGACATTAAAGAACCCCGTATTAACAGGGTTCAAAAAGAAATTGCCGACAAATTTATCATTATGATGAAGGAAAACGGCATTAAATGGACAGCACGTTGGGCGCAGCCACGTCCCTGTCAAAACGCCATAACTGGTCATGTTTATACAGGCTCAAACGTTCTTACAACAGCAATTGCTATGATGGAAAACGGCTGGGATGATCCAAGATTTTTAACAATTCCAGCATCCAGAAAGATCGGTGCTGGTAATGTAATAAAGGGCTCAAAATCGACGCCTATTTGTTTCTTTACAGTTGTTGAAGATAAAAACGATCCGACTAAAAAATACCCACGATATAAAGTCTACAACGGCTTTAACGTAGCTCAATTTACTTCAATTGATGAAAGTCAGCTTGTTCCGCTTAACGAGCATCATCCATCAATTCATATTCGCAGTAGAAACATTGACAGTTTTCTAGATCGTGCAGGAGTAAACATTGTTAAATCTCAATCGGCTTTTTACACTCGCGCAACCGATAAAATTGGTATGCCTGACCCCACCACGTTTCTTGATACGGATGACGCAACAGCTTCGGAAAATTATTACTCGACGCTTTTGCATGAAACCATCCACTACACAGGTCCATCAAATCGCATGGATCGCGGATGTTTCAAAGAGTATCACAACTCAAAAGCAGCAAGAGCAGAAGAAGAACTCATCGCAGAAATTGGGTCCGTATTTCTCGGCTCAATATTTGGAATACAACACACCCCTAGAGAGGACAACGTTGCCTACGTCCAAAGCTGGATCAAAAACCTTGAAAATAAACCTTCAACGGTTTTTTCAGCGGCTGCTGAAGCTAACAAAGCTATAGAATGGTTTCAAAACTGTCCACATATGGTGCAAGCCGCTTGATAAGTTATATCACAATTATACTTGACAGGTATAATAGGTAAATGTTCTTTATGTTTTTAATACATAAAAATGTAAACTACCTATGAGGCTGGGGGAAATAATGAGTGAGATCGTTAAGAACACTTATTGACGCATTGTCAGATCATAATTTGACAACGCAAGCAAACATTGTCTTTAGTAAAACTTCAGAAGGTGAAAAAATCACAATAACTTTTGAAAAACGAAATCAACGTGTCAACGATGATGAAGTAGATCAATGGTTTGAGGACAATGGCAAAGATAACAATTAAACATATTCACAAAGTTCGCAAAAAATTAGCGAATGGAAAAACTGCTGAATATCATTATCTTTACAGAGGCGGCACTCGTTTCTGGTCTTCATCTGACAAAGTGCAACTTGGTGGGCCAATTTATTTTGAACTTTATCAAGAAGCTTTACAGAACATTTCCCCAGCTAAAGGCAAATTCAGAGAAATAGTAATTTCATTTCTCAACACACCTGAGTTTAAAAAACTTGCTGAACGTACTCAAAAAGACATTAAAGAATCTGTATTCCATAAAAACGGGATTGATACTAAATTTGGTGACGCTCCTATACAAGCATTTAATGATCCTCGTATACGCAAACAAGTTTATGCGTGGCGTGACAGCATAGCTAAAGCATCTAAAGGTGATGGCTTTGTGCAAGCAGATACTCGTATTGGTCATCTTGCTCAAATTGTCACTTGGGCATTAGATCGCGGTTGGCTTGTTCAACATCATTTGCAAAAAGTTAAAAAATTATATTCGTCTGACAGATCAGAAATTATCTGGACAGAAACAGAAATTAATGAATTTTGCGCGATAGCGCCCCAATGGTTAAAAAGAGTTCTTATTGTAGCAACGGAAACTGGATTGCGCCCAGGCGATTTACACCAGCTTAACCGTAGCCACATAAAAGATACTAGAATTATTCTACGCGCTCAAAAAAATGGGCGAATGGTATCAATTCCAATAACAAATAAATTAAGATTAACATTGGACGAAACTCCGTCCGATCAATTTCAGATTTTAGTTGGTGCTAGAGGCTTGCCATTAAAAAAAGCAAATCAATTTGGTCAAAAACTTGGTGAATGGAAAAAAAACCACACCAATATAAGACCAGAACTGCACTTGTATGACGCAAGAGGCACAGCAGCTACAAAATTGTTTGCTGCTGGCGTGTCATTGTCTGATCTTGCGTTATTTATGGGCTGGTCAGTACAACACGCAGCTAAAATGGTAGAAATTTATTGTTCACTGCATCCACAAGGCAACGACAATATTTTAATCAAATTACAACAACACCCAAATACATGATTCGACTTCAAGCTGTATAAAGTAGCCGCTACGCTAGACTACTTGACACATCTTTAAGCCTTCATCATTGTAAACTGTAGTGTAAACTACAAAAAAGTTTGATTTCTAAAAGCCTAAAATAGTCAATGAAATCAATGGCTGGGGTGGTAGGATTCGAACCTACGGTACACGCTACCAAAAAGCGTACAAGTTAATTGTTTACAAAGAATAAATTAGTAAACTATACTTGTTTTAAGCCAATATAAATCAATAACCTACATCACCAATGTAAACTGTGGACAAGACAAATGCCTTTAGTTGAACGTTATAATTTTGATCCAAGAATAAGTTATTTAGATCGCTCAACTAAAGCTAAAGTTGCGTGTGCAGTTAAACCATCGAAAGGAAAAATCACCCTTCCAGATACAGATTTTATGGAAGTTCCAACTTATGAACTTTTAGAAAAGAAAAACAAAAAAATAACAGATTTGCAATTTCGCATTGCGACTTTGGAATCTGAAAAAATTAAAGCAATGGACAAACTGGCTGATCAAGCCAACGAATTGTTTTACTTAAAATGTGGACATAAATAATGTCTCCTACTCAGCGATCATTAAAGTACCTTCGGGCGCTTGGATACCATTGCGCGATTGTCGAGCGATGGAACCATCACACAAAAATAAGACAAGATTTGTTTGGATTTGCTGATTTGCTTTGCATCAAAGAGGGTTTCTCCCCTCTCCTAGTGCAAGTCACCAGCAGCGGGTGGTCTTCTCGCATTCGTAAAATACAAGCAGAGCCATTGTCTAAACTTGCGCTGGCTAGTGGCTTTGAGATTGAAGTTCACGGCTGGCGCAAACTTAAAACCAACAAAAATAAAATGACAATAAAGATCATTCCAATAACGAAAGACGTTCTTAATGAGTTTCAAAACATTCAAAGCAATAGCGGAGCAAACAACTTTGATGCCGTTTCAAAAGCTAGTTTTGTTCCAGCTATGTAGTTTTAAAAATACTAATACAAGTCAATGCAACCCTAGCCCCGAAAGGATAGCTTACTACACTCAATTATCTGCCCACCAAGTTCGAAAAATCCTAAAAGATTTACTAGAACAAAACGTGATCAGTCGCGCAGCAATTGGTTATGAAATTAACATTGATACATCTCATTCTGGACTAAACATCGTCCCTAATAATTGGTGGCCTGAGAATGAAAGTGTCGATGCTCTTTTAGAATCTTACCCGCACCACAACTTTGATATGGAGGAAGCCGTTAGTGACTTTATCTCATTCTGCCATGAACAATCAATCGGACTTGCGCCCGAACGAATTGATAGCGCATTCGTCAAAAACATCAGTCAAATCCTCGACCATCGAAAAGAGGGCCGAGTTCAAATTAAACCTCCGAGCAAAAAATCAGAAAGTGATTTCATCAATTCTTTCCTCTCTTGAGGCTGTAAAAACTGATGTATTTTCTTACGCTGAAACGTTAGACATTCAGCACAAAACAAACACCTGGCATTTAGGTAAATTTGGCAATGTAAATTGGCATATTCCTAAACGTCTTGATCCAGTAAGACTACAATCTGCAATCGACGCTGTTACGCCCATTTACACCGATAACATGGGTGTGAGGCAGTCTCTTATAGAGTTGTGGCTTGTTACAGGCCATGAGCGTCTAAGCGACAGTGAGCGTGAAAAAATGCTCAATCTGTATAACCAAAAATTATCTGAATACGAACCAGCAGCCGTGCGTGTTGTGCTTTCAGAAATGTCTGAGACAAAAACGTGGTGGCCTAGCTGGGCTGAAATACAAGCTGCTCTTGGCCCGTATTCAAACGACACTCTCCGACTTCATCACTCTCTTAAACACGTCCAACGAAAGGAATTAAAACTTGGATAAGCTTGATAGAAAATCATACATCGGATCATCTGATGCTATTGATATAAAAAATGGCAATTGGCTTAAAGTCTGGTCTGAAAAAACGGGCCGAACAACGCGCGAAGATTTGTCTGATAATTTTAAAGTTCAGTTAGGCATTTTTACTGAAAACTTTCACTTAGACTGGACTTTTAACCGTCTGCAAATTGAAGCTGGCGGCATTTATACAATGTCTAAAGATTACAAAGGCAAGCAACACTGGGCCACGTATGACATGTGTGGAAGCCACCCTGACGCTATCCTTGAGGAAGGGGCAGGGGATACAACCCCATTGGAAGTAAAACACTCTGGCGGCTTTCGTTTCCGCGATGCTACCGAAGCCGCACGTTTTTATATGCCACAACTTCAGCATCATATGATGTGCTTTGGCTCAGATAATATTCTGTTTTCAGTCATTCGTGGCAATGACGAACCAGAGCGTATCTGGATCGGGCGCAGCCAACCTTACATCGATGACTATTATGCTAAATGTCAACAATTTTGGGAGCATATGGAAAGCGATATTGCACCAGCACCGTTTATTCCACAGGAGGAAACACCAGCAGAAACAAAAATATCAGATCAAATACCGTTTAACGGAAAAACGCGCAGATCAATTCAAACAGACAACCATGCCACTGTTTTGATTGGTCAGTACATTGAAACTAAAACCGCTGTTGTTGTTCACGACAACGCAAAACGGCAACTCAAAGCTATGATGGCTGCCGAAGAAACCGAACTTTATTGCGATGCACTGCAAATGAAACGCAATAAAGCGGGTTCCATCCTCTTCAAAATCACCAAAAAGGAAGTACGTCCTAATGTCTAAATCAAATTCAAAAATTGTCTATACTGTTGTTGTAGACAGTGGCATTGATTTGCCACCTAAACCAAAACCAACTGGTCGCAAAAACGGCAGTAAGTATTCATTTCTTTACAATTTGCAGCCAAAACAAAGTTTTTTAGTACCTGACAAACGTTCTATGTACGCAACTGTTGCTGCTGCTCGTAAATTAGGCGTTAAACTTGCTGTTCGTAATTGGAAAACAGACGAACATCCAACTCAATACCGCATTTGGTTTATTGGTCATAAGGTTGCTGCCTAATGACTGATAAAAAAACTGAAAAGCCTCGCGTCATTGACCGCGAAATGGCTTTGTACGATCTAATCTCAGCGCAAGCTGCGTGTGATCCCGTCATAAAAAATGCAATCAATCCGCATTTCAAAAATCGTTATGCTGATTTAGGCGCGTGTATCGACGCATGTAAAAAAGCACTGCACAATTATCATTTTGCTGTGCTGCAAACAAACGGTCACGACCAGTTCGGGCAATATGTAATGACTTCCCTAATCCATGTATCGGGGGAAAAGTTTCAGTCCGTTGTTTATCTGGTTTTAGATCGTCAAAATATGCAGGGTTTAGGCTCTGCAATTACTTATGCAAGACGATATGGCTTGCTAGGTTTAGTTGGCCTTGCGCCAGAAGATGATGACGGAAATGAGGCATCAAAGCCTAATATTTCTATGTCATTAAAAAAACCCACTAAAACAGCAACAATTCAAAATGCTAATGGAGACTTTTAATGTCTGATTACGACAACACAAACTCTGGCGTTATGTTTACGCCACACGCTGACCAGCGCATGATTGGTCAAGGCAAGCTTAACGTTGAAGGCACAGAAGACAGAGTAATCTTTGTTAAAGAAAAGCTTACCCGCGACGGTGAGCCTACTATTGTTATGTATAAACGTGCTGGCGTTTTGTTTGGCAATGACAAAAAAGGCAATGATCGTGCGCCTGATTATTCTGGCCCAATCGACGCCCACCCCAATCACCGCATTGCTGCATGGAAAGGGGAAAAAGAAGGTCGCAAGTATTTGTCCTTAATAGTATCTGAAAAGCAAAATCAAAACGTCGAAACTTCAGCTTCTCAATCACAAGCCCCTGCACCCGCTGCTGTGCAAGATTATGATGACATTCCTTTCTAAACTTTGTCAGTCTTGTGACAGTCCAAAACGCTGTAGTTTTAACCAAAGTTGTCGTCGCGCATTACGTGCGGCGGCAATACCCAAACCCTCAAACATTGTAAAGTTTCCACGGAGCAAACATGAGACAAACTACTTCAAGAATTTACGCAAAGATACTTGATGATTGGCCTTCATTTGCAACTGGATTTATTCTAGGCGCAGCTTTTATGGCTTCACCAGCAATTGCAGTTTTTCTTATGATAATCTGCCTTGTTTCTCTTGCTTACAAATATTCGAGGTAAGCATGAAAAAACCAAAAATAAACAAAATTTCGCTGCTTCATTACTTTCAAAAAAAAGATCAGCAAATTTATGACACCACTAGGAAAAAACCAACAACTGAAGGCTTAACAGTTATTGGTGAAGCAGAGGGCGGTCTTTTAACACCCTCAAATGAGAAGTCAGTCTTTATACCTTTCTGCTGACTGTCTTATTAATTGAGAGGGAAAACTTTACTCCGAGGTTTTCCCTCTCTTTGTTTTCAAGGAAATCAAATGACCTCAATATATGAAATTAATTATGCAAGAAATATGCATGATTTTGAAAAAGTTCAAATTGTTTTAAAACAACGCCCACGCCTTCCAGACAATACATCAATTAAAATAAGAAATGAGCGCAAAAAAGGCTCTAACAAATCTTACAATATAATTTTTGATTATCTTTTAAACGCAACTGAGCCTCATACAATTACTCAACTTGCTGCCTTGTTAGATATGTCAAATTCAAAAATAAACTGGAATTTAATGCGGCTGCTTGAAGCGGGATTAGTCCGAAAAACTCTCATACAATTTTGGCAAAAAAACAGATCAGAAAGGAAATATGTTTATTATGTCTGAATGCGAACATTGCGACGAGGGCTGGATTAAAGATGAACGCCCTGAAAGCTGTGGCAGTGGCCCCAGCGAACACTTTCATTGGATAATTTATCAAGAGCCATGCACACATTGCAATCAAGCTGATCTTGATGATGACGGACAACCTGATGAAGCCCAAGAATGGCACGACTTTGATCCAAATTGCTAGGAGGCAATTATGAATAACATAACAATTTTAACAGATGCAGAATTACTTGAGCATTATGAAAATGCTGCTGCTACTGATTGCGGTTCTATTGGTCATACTAAAGGAGCAATGAACGAAATTGCTGCTAAACAATACGCTGTTGAATTAGTGCAAAGAAAAAAACCAGTTCCTGATTATTATACTGCCGCAGAAAAAGGAACATTTAACGGAATTGGATCGTTTTAATATGAAACTAAACCTTGATGAACTTCATACATTAAGAGAAGCTTTAGGTATAGCTAACACGCACGTTAATAATGACGTTGTTGGTGCCGAATATGCAGGCGAAAGATCTGGATTAGAAGAATTTCTTGAAAAAATAGAAGATTTGCAAAAACAAATAAACAAAACAATTGTTCGCAAACGCAAACAATCTTTTAAAAAATCAAAGGTAGAACTTAGTGATGATTGGATAGACTTTATTTAAGCTGGGGTATCTTCTTTTACGCACCTAAATCGTACTTGAACGTAAATGCCACTTTCTTTCCATAAAGTCATTTGCATCCACGGTTCTTTTTCACCACCAGCTAAATAACATGCAGTTTTTGTTTTAAATCTTTGATCGTTTTCAAGCAGCATGTTTTCGCCATTAGAAAAAAGAGCCCAAAAATACAATACCCAAGGTGTCATCCTGACAACCACTTTTTAACATCAAAACACGGACAAGCTTTTGCTGCATAACTGTTATGAGCAGAAACCTTTTTAATTCCGCGGTGCTTACACTTTAAATCTTTAATAACTTTACGCAGTGCTTTGTCTTGCTCTGGCGTGTAATTATCTAAAAATTGATCGTCAGAAGCGCCCCCTCTGCCGCCAAGAATTGTAACGCCAATGCTGTTAGAATTTTTGCCACGACAATGCGCCCCAGAACGCTCCATAGGTCTAGCAAATCCTACGTTGCCCTTGCGATCCAAGACCACATGATAACCACAATCTGACCATTTATTATCTTCAACATGCCAGCGCGTTAATTCTGACACAACATCGTCGATTGCTCTATCTTCATACCAGTTTGGTCTAGTAGCTGTGCAGTGAATTATAATCTCGTTTATTTTTCTCATTTGCCAAATCCTCGCATTGTTCTAAATCCAAATGACGCAGCTATTGATGCGTACATTCCCCATTTTACCCACTCTGGACATGTCTCCAAATTGGCAAAGCCAACTCTCATATGTTCTTGCAATGGAGGAAAAAAATTACCTGCCAAAATTAAAATAAAAACACATGTCCATGCTTCGTCTTTCCAAGAATCCTTAGAAGCCTCTATTGCAGATTGTTCCCAATCGGTTTCACTGGTGGCTTTCTTTAAAGCAATCTCAGCTTTAGATTTCTGTATCGCCGTTTTTCCGTCAATGTAAGAACCAGCTAACCCGCCTAATGCGGACACAATCGCGCCGATCATGTTTTTTCACTCCCTAACCAGACAGCAAAAGTTGCTGAAAAACAGCCAAATACAACGCTGCAAAAACCAGATTGGTTTAAAGTTGGGTCTTCCAATCCAATCATCCACGCAGTGCATCTAAACGTCATAATAGTTATAGCCAGCATCATTATGCGTGGCATAATTCTCCAAGCTAATATTCTTTCCATTGCTAAAGTCATATTTACCCCATTGCTAAAAGCACGGCTCCAACAACCGCTATGATTAAAATGCCAATAAGAACGCTGCTGCCAACAACAGCCATTTCGCCTACCATTTCCTGTTGTTCTTCTCTGGCTCTGCGTTCAGCAACCGCCTTATTTTTAGCTTCTAATGCTTGTTCTTTTTGAAGCTTAATAATGTCCTGCCATACGTTAAATCCAAAGCGTCCAATTACTAACGCCTGGCATTCTTTAATGGCTTCTTTTGCTAATTCTTGATCTATAACAATTTGTGTTGCAGATGCTCCTGTAGCTTTAGCTTGTCTTTCGTCACGTTTAAGCTGCTTGGTTGCATCAAACAGATTATCAATATCTCTAGTAATTGCGCCAATGTCTTTGGCTGCACCAATAGCACTTTTAATTCCTGTAATTGATGCTTTTATAAGCGCAGCACCAGCAAGTATTTCTGCCACCATTGGCCTTCTGCCTTAGTTTAAACCCCAAAGAATTGAGGAAAGTAAAACAATAATGGCCGAGGCAGCGCCCACTAAAATTCCTTCGATACGTTTTAAACGAATAAACAGTTCTTTGAATTGAAGACGAGATTCAGCCTCAATTACAGTTACTCGCCTGTCTAAAAATTCAATTTTAGAAAAAGCTTTATCCATGTTGTTATCCATTATTAAAAACCCAAATAAACATTAAACTACATCTACCTTAATTAAATTAACATTTGTGCCACCGTTACTCGTAACAAATTCCATTGTAGTTCTGGCATTAGGTTTAATTAAAGTTGGGCTACCCTCAGCAACAGACGAAGGTAAGGTAACTTGACAAGGAGAAGAGGTGTCAAAAAGCGTAATTGTTTTTAAATTATGACCACTTAACCACATGTATTTTCCATTAGGTGAAAAACCAAAGGCATAATTAGAGATGTCATCATTTAAAGCAGCAGTTGAAATTTCGTGTCGTGTTAAGTTAGCAGCATCACTCATAACATGTGGGGTAATAAGTGAAGTGTGAGTAATTTTTTCATATTGATTTCCGCACGCAATCAAAGTTAATCCATCTGGCGTTATTGTGAAGCCGCCTAGCGCAGCTGCACTGTCCGCAAAAGTACTACCGTTTACCGTTGGGCCGCTATCAGCACTTACATAACCACCTATTGAACTTGCATCCCATGCAGTAGTAAAATTGAATTTATAAACATACTCGGAACTACTCATTACAAATAGATGCATTCCATCAGCAGTAATATGATGAGAATAAGGATTAGATACAAGAGATTTAAAATCATTATAAACTAAAGTTGTTAAATCAAATGCACCGGTCAAAGTCCAATGACGAAGCGAATCAGCGGTTGTCCCAGTAACATACATGTGCATCCCATCGGGACTAAAAGAAAAATCAAATGCGTTAGATTCATAACTGCCATAATAATAATTAGTAGTTTCTGTTGCAGCTATAGTTGTAATGTCCCAATTTGCAGTAAGTGCATATTGATGGATTCTATCAGTAGTACCGTTTAAAAAGAATATTTTATCTCCATCTGCGCTAAATCTTATTTGATAAATAGTTCCATTTCCCAAAGAAGTTGGCCTAGCTACATTAGCAATTGGCTGAAAAGCACGATCTTGCCCTACTTCTGTTGTATCTGGAATATGATAACCCACTCCACCTGAACCAGAGTTAAAGCTATATTGCCATCTTGCTTTTGTAGGAACGTTAGTAAATGTAGGCGATGTTGTTGCAGTTAAAGTACCGTTATCAAAAAAATTGTTATTGCCTACGTTTAAAGCAGGGGTTGTTCCCGTTACAGATTGAGGCAAATGCAAACTTTCTTGCAAACCGCCTAAAAACCCTGTCATCGTGCCGCCACTTGTAGACAAAAGACCATCACCAGCCGCCGAGCCATTAAGCCAACCCTGACCGCCATTACCTGAAAAACCTGTATAAACTTTTAGTTTATTTTGAGCTGTATTATAAAATAAATCACCTTCAGCTGGCGTTCCAGCAATTGCATTATATGATGGATCAGTCGTGCCAGTTTTATACCGGTTAAAGAAATAATTCACGCTGCCTATGTTGTCTGCAACAGTATCAACAGCAGCAATATTATCTCCAACAGCATTAACTTCAGTGGAATACAAAGACACTCGGCCTATATCGTAAGCGTCTGCGGCTACTGTGGATATATCAGAAGCTATGGCAGCAACGGTAGTAATATTAGAAGACATTCCTGCCACGGTAGTTACATTAGATGTAATGCCAGCAACAGAAGAAATATCCGCAGTAATGTTTGCTGCATTTGTAACATCACTAGATATTCCAGCAACCGCAGTAACATTAGCAGAAATTCCTGCAACCGTTCCAATATCAGCTGAAATCTGCGTTACAGTAGAAACACCAGCTATATCTGGTCCTGCTTCTGGATTGCCTGTTGTAGAATTAAACGCAAGCACTTTTCCTGCCCTTGCCGTAGAAGATGGCAAAGTCATGTCGACTGTTGTTGCGTCCGTAAGTGGAGCGTTCATTGACCGCGTTTTGTCAAACTGATTTTCTTGCAAATTAGCGTAAATATTATCTATTTCGCCGTTTAACGCAGTAAGCGTTAAGCTGTCTGTTGTAGATCGAACCGCAGATGCTTCAGATACAACACTTACTGTTGAGTTTGTAACGCCTGTTTCTAAAGTAACAAAGTTGCCAGCTGTGCCATAAGCACTGCCTTGAGTAACAGCATAGGTACTAATTTTAGTCCCGTTAATGTAGACTGCAATATCGTCGTTATCCGCAAATGGAAATGTAATTGGAAATGGCCCTGTTGAGGACGATGCTCCAACTGTATAAGCTGCTAGACGATCTGTTTCAGTAGATGTAAGTGTACCCATGCCAATATTCTCTTATTTGGAACCCACTGGCAGGCAGGTAGTTACGCGCAAGCTACGCTTTTAAGATTTAATTTGCTACCCCTGCTGAGTTTCTTTCTATTCCTTCAATAGTAGCGTCTATCATGTTTTTAAAAGCAAAATGATTGCGCCCAGGCATTCCCCAAGACGCTGTGTTCAAATCGCCAGTAGCGATGCCACCAATAAGATTGCCAGCCGCAGAAGGCCCAGCACCCATTAAATCAAAAGCTGCATCTGTTGCGCTTGAATTAAACCCGTTTTTTGGTCCCCACGGCATAGGATTTACGCCAAACATTCCAATAGATGTGCCTTGAGCAAGATCGTGATAGTTTTGCACAACACCCATCATGCCAGATTGCTCTATAGATTTACGAAGCTTTTCGTCCATCGACATAGCATTCCATCTGTTTGAATCTGTTTTAATTTGAGCAACCATATAAGAAAGACCAAGAAGCCCTGCAATTCCTGTCATTTTCTGAGAAGAAGGCTCGTCAAGACCAGCAAGCATTATCTTGTTTGTTGCAGCTATTGCGTAATTCCAAAACGTAAACGGCAATGCCATTAAACCAGATTGGACTTTCCAATACTCGCCTTTTTTCTCCCAACCCATTTTGTCAGCAGCTTCATCAACAGTTTTGCTGCTTTTTAAATAAACTACACCGTCAGCTATAATAGGTTTGTCTGCCGCTGTTGCAGCAAGAATAGTGTTCTCGTTTCCTTGTTTAATAGCGGCTCGGAAAGTTCGGACTAAATTTTCGTCGGCCCACTTATCTGTGTTAGCCATCCACATACCGTCAACTTCTTCCATTGGTTCATCAGCCATTTTTTTAGCCGCAGCTTTAGAAATGCCAAATCTTGCAAGGTAAGTAAGGTCTGCTTCTGTTGCTAAATCATCAGCAACTAGCATGATTTTCTCAAGCGTGTCTGGAACACGAATGCTTAAATCCATTTTCTTTAACGCAGACGTAACAGACGCCAGCCCGTTTAAAAGAAAATATTTGTTTGCTGCTACTTTTAAATAATACTCAGGCTTAGAAGTCATTGCAGCTTCAACACCAGTTTCTGAAAAACCAGCTAATGCAGCCCCATAATGCACGTCCATAATTGCACCAGCTTTTTTGCCTTCAAAAACGCCAGCTTTAGCCGCTTGCCCCATTGCACTATCAAGATCGTGAAACGCTGCTTGCCATACTTGCTTTGCACCGTGACGCATAACCAACGCCGCAAGTTCAGTTGTTGCTGATAATGCAGACATTCCCATAAATGCTAAATGGCTCCAATCTTTAAGAACCATTGCTGCTCTGTTGTCGATGCGATCAGGATTTTTATAAACGCGGTTTATAACCCGATCTACAGAATGTAGTATTTTTATTTCTAATTCCGCGGCATGATCACTAGCTTCTTTTAAAGAGCCACCATTTTTAATAAACGCCGCTGTTTCATCAGCTTTCATTTGTTCAATAGCTTCTTTTAAACCTTGCTCCCAATTAACACCGTCTGCGGGTCTAGCAAACGTGCGCCCCATTTCTATAGCTGGGGCCATACGATCAACATACATTTTGCCAACGATGTTATAGTCCGTTTCCATAAAGTCTGCGATGCCGTTACCATTAGGCCCGTCTTTAAGAAGAAACGAGTTTTGAATATCAAACACGCGAGAACGTCCAAACGTAGGTCTGTGCGCTTCACGGAATTGAGCAAGTTGACTAGGATCACCTTCTTGCAGCAAATCATCAATAAACTTGTCTGCTCTAGCCTCAATAGCTTTAGGATTAGTGCTGGCCTTAACTGTAGTCCATTGCGCGTATTCTGGCGCATCATCTAATTTTTTTTGAGTTTTTGTTACTTGCGTTTGAAGCCTTGCTTTTTGTTTACGCCACGCATCAGTTTTTAATTTCTTTGCTACATGGCGGTTTAAAGCGTCTGTTGCTTCATCAAGCAATTCTTTAGTTTCAGCTTTTCCAAGCACCCAAGTATCTATATAAGGCTGCTGCTTCATATGCGGCATAACAATTTGCCGCTTAAATGCTTCGCGGTTTTCCTCAATAGCTTTTGCCAAATAAACCCGCGTAAAATAGTTTTCTTTTGGGCCTGTCATTCTTGAAAGTGCTTCGTCTTTCAGTTCTTGAATGCGAATTAAGTCATCGTTTAGCTCACCTAAACGTGCAGCGTATTCATCACTGTCAGGCTTTTTAAGAATAGTATCAATGTCGCGTTTAACAAAGCTTTCAAGCTTGTCTAAGCTTTCCAATTTACGAGCAGTTAACCCGCCTTTTGCGGACATAACTCCGTACGTTTCTGCTGGTATTCTAAACTTTTCATAGAAACGTCCAACTTCTACCGCCATTTCATTAATCTCAGGAACGGCGTGTTTCTGTCCAGTTATTAAAGTCCGAGAAACTTCATTACGAAATTCGCCAATGCTTAAATCACCAGATTTGAATGACTTGTTTACATTAATGCCGCCAACTTCGTTTTCTTCAAGGCCAAGGTATTTGTTGTAAATTTTATCTTCTGCCGCAATCATTGTGTCTACTTCGCCGTTCCAAGTATCACGACGAGAAAAAACAGATGAACCAACCGTTAAACCTGTTTTATCGGATCCTCTTACAAAACCACCATCAGCAATAAGTAAATCAATTAAATCACGCGTTTTAGAAATTAAAGCGTTTCTATGCACATATTTGTAAGGGCTGTCAGAAATACGCGCTAATGCTTCTATCCGAGCATTTTGCAGAATTTTGTTGTTTTCTTCACGGTATTTAATAAGAGCCGCGTCAGCTTCTTCTGCTGCTTCTTTTGCATACCCAGCATTTACTTTACCAAGAAAAGGAATTTCAACCTGACCATCAAGCGTTTCAAATTTAGTTGAACCTTCCGCAGTTTTACGCGCCATTGCTGCTGCGCGATGTATTTCATACTCAACCAATTCATTTGGCGTTCTTACATTGTCTGGAATTTTGCCAGCTTTAAATCTTTGCAAGATTACAGCATCATCAATAATAACTTTGCCTTCATGGACTGCAACGCCACGCACTTTTAACTTTGCTCTAAGACCAATGTTCTCAGGTGTGTCTGGTTTTATACTATTGCGATCAACGTAGCTAACATTAGCTTTTTCAGCTTTGCCAATATTAACAGTTGTTGTGTTTCTGGTTATGCCATTAGTTGCCGCAATTTCTTGTGCAACGTCTTCAATTAAGCCTTTGCGAGCTTGCTTGCCGTAGTACGCGCCAAAACCGCCACCTAAAAGGCCCACAGCGGTCACACCAAGCCCTACACGCATAGCACTTTCTAAACTGGTGTTAGATGGGTCATATCTGGCTCTAGCAGTCTCTAAGCCCACTTCTAAGGGCGCAATTGCTGCCGCGCTTTTTAAACCGGTTCTAACAAAATTACTGGCAATAGTGCCAACAGCTTTAGCTCCAAAGCCTATAGGAACGCCTAACGTAATTAGTGAGTCTGGATTAGACATAGCCCCAAGAAACATAGCTACGTTTTTATCACTAACTTGGCGTCTGCGATTGCGCTGTTTTTCAGCCTCAATGTTGCCTTTTAAAAAATTATAATGGTTTTGGTTTCTGGCCTGAGAAACATATCGCGCTTCTTGCACAGACATTTTTTCGGATTTAGCTGTTGCTAAAGCGTCAAACGCTGGATCATACGCGTATCGCGTTCTGTTAACTTCATATTTAACAGCCGTATAAATGCCAGAATCCGTAAATTCATCAGCAAATGTACGCGACCAATTTGCTGGAAGCATTGGGCCACCGCTTTTATCATCTTGCCCAGGCGTTTTGTAATCTATTTCAAAATCGTCAGTAATAGGTTTATAGCCAGCAAATTCGCCAGAACCTGATGAACCCGCACTGGTAATAGGATCAAAATCAATGTCTTGCTTTATCCAAGGCGGCAAAGAAGTATCGTCAGCATTAGGTCTGTTAGGTTTATCAGAATCTAATCCAAATCCTGCATAACGTCTTCTTTTAGGTATTTCACCGTGACCATCAGAACCAACTACGCTTTTGCCAGAAACGGTAGGTGTTCCGCTTTGCTCTAACAAAGCTTGAAAAGAATTAGCACCATCAAGCGCTTTGTTTGATCCAACACCATCGTGATAGCCTTGACCTCGCTGTAATAGCTTTCCTTTTCTATAAGTGTTTTCAAGCAACGGCAAAGCTGCCCATTCCTTAGAAAGCCTATTACCAAATTTTTCTGTAGAAATACGACCTGATTTCCAATCGGAATAACCTCGACCCTCTAATAAAGCAGAATTTGCTTTGTCTTGAGTTTCTTGATTATACAAATCATTTAAATTAATGACGCCATTTCTTACTAAGCCAGCAAGCGTTTTGTGGATAATTTGCCCAGCACCAACAGCTGTAAATTGCTGATCTTCTGGAAGTTTTAAATTTTCTTTTTGCCACTTAATAACATCTTTAACAGTCATTTCCGTTACAGGAATATCTGGACGTAATTGCGTCCCATCATTCCAAGCGTTGTAATTACCTTCGCTTTCAAGATTGTAGATGTAATCAAGCAAGCTGCGCTGATGGGAGTCCATTAATTGCGACCTTTTTGAATTGTTTTGTAAATTCTTTTAGCATCGTCTAAATTTATATTTTGACCGTATCTAGAACTGTAATGATTTTGTATCATTTTATGTTTTTCTTCAGAGCTTAATGCAAACCAATCTTCGTTGCCCATGTAGAGTTTTTCAAAGTGATCACGATATTGTTTGCCTTCGTTACTTCCTATAGCTAATTGACTTTTGCTAAGTTGCGGCACGTCATTTTTTGATCCACCTACGCCGTCTTCATATGCAATATCAGCTGCGTCTTGCGCTGCTTCTTGCCCAGCAACCACACCGTCAACAACTTCAAGAGCAATGCCTCCTGCTGTATCTACAGCAGTTTTTAACTCAGATTCC
>ENA-OSJC01000571-OSJC01000571.1-marine-metagenome-genome-assembly--contig:-NODE-571-length-35093-cov-5.881054_pt1 | contig 35093 bp, 33 predicted proteins | sample MGYA00237885_ERZ534234 | MGnify/ENA primary metagenome ERZ534234 (study PRJEB26413, sample SAMN06343907) | marine metagenome | isolation source: coastal waters | place: Atlantic Ocean: West Antarctic... | reverse complement strand
GAATAAGGCCGCGACTGCGCAAATATTCGGAATAATTAGTCTGCCTCACCAGCATAAGAGTGGAGGCCCAGCGCCCATTGCCGATTTGATTCCTAGAGAGTTTAGAGTCAACGTCGCACACAGATGGTCCTCAACCTGACTGAGTTGAGGTTTAGCATACAGCGTGTAGGAATATTTTTTTGTCGTAAGATCGATAAGATAGACTCTGCTCTTTGCCATCAGAGAAACTTCTGTTCCATCAGCATCAATGGCATAGGGACTGGCACGGAAACCTAAATCTAAGAAGTTCTTGGCGTATCGCTTGTGCTCAATAAAATATTGCTCCTGCCTAAGCATAACATTCATTAGTTCGGCCCCACCCAGACTGCGTCGGATATTTATGAGCTGTCGGTGATACGAGGGTAAAGTCATAAGGAGCAAGATTGCTACTATAGAGATCACAACGATGAGCTCAATCAGAGTGAATCCTTTATGCTGGGCACGACTCACAACGTTGGAACCATTAGCCTATAACGGATCAATGCCTGGCTCCCGCCAATAGGTCCGATACACCTTGCTAGCGTGATTGGGCAACAAGGTGCTGATATCGGACACACCATCTGCATCAGACAAATCGACGCCGCCCCCGTCGCCTGGCAGGAAAATGACATCGCCAACCGGCACCGCACGCACAGCAACGCCCTGAACCACATGGGCACTACCACGCCGATTCCTACTGCCATCGACACGCACATCAACTTCAAAAATGGCCGCATCGAAACTACGCTTGCTGGACACTGTGCCTTGTGAGTCCCCAACAGGAAAATCTTGCCATACCAACGGGTCTTGCCTGGTAATACGATAATCGATTTCATAACCTTCAGATACGGTGACTGCCATAGGTTCCGGCAAAAGTCTGAGTTCGCAATCAAGAACCTTAGCATCCAAGGGGCAATTGGAATGCCCCACCTCTGTATCCAGCAAGAAGTTATCCGGGCTTTGCGACAACTCATCTGAAATAGCCTCAGCTTTATAAAACGCCTCCTCTAAAAACTGATTATTACCAGCCATGCGCAATCGCAGTAAGGCAGTCTGTGTCGCGGTCATCGAGATAATTGCCAACATCAACATAAACACCAGAGCAAGTATTAGCACAGTCCCTTGATTTTTCTCACCTACGGTCTTCGGCGGGCACTTCATAGCTCTGTCATTTCAACTTAAAGGCTTGATTCGATTTCTAAGGCGAATCGATGAACTCATTACGCGCCTCAAGTACGGATCGTGCCGAGCCGGTAAAGTTTTCTGGCCCAGCGTATAAGATTTTTTATCTTCATAACCTGGAATCATGCTGAGACTGCGCAACAAAATATGGATCTTCGCCATAACGGCATACTCCATTTCGGCGCCAGTAGGGGCAGACTTATATTGATTTGGTACGCCATCGGCATCAGTGTCAATACCAAACTCAAACTGCAAATCTTCCACCCCCTCTACCAGGCACCGTGACGTCATCTTATCGCCAGCAAGCGTCTCCATACATAGCGCCGGAGTAGAATGACCCTGAGCATCGGATTCCGAATACCTGCGGACATAGAAAACTCTAGCTACCGCCTTCCAGTAGCTAACTGAAGGTACTGCTCGTGCTCGATTAAGAAAATCGATGGAACGCAGCTTTTCCCAGATCGGCGAACGACTCGACGCTAATCGAAAATACCAGACATCAGCCGTAGATTTGATAAGACCATCAGCGACCAGTCCACTTCCAAAGCTGGCCTCGCCCGCCGTCCGTTTGACCGCCAACAGATCTGTATTTATTTGTATTGCGGTGCTATCTAGACAGGTGAATGCGGTAGCATTTTGAGAAACCGGTACAGAATTTCCTGGATAATCGTTTACGTAATCCAATGCGTTGTGGGGATCCAGAGCCCAATCCTGATGACTACAATCTGTGCCCACTGACAGCGGAACAACCCCTTCCATTGAAGGAACACCTGCATAGAATCCTACCATCGTCAGCTCTCGTGACAGCAGGCGCATCGCATAGCGTCCGTTTTCCTGCATGCGTGCCATCTGCTCATCGTAAAAGGCGTTCCGCTTAACACCCAGATAGGTGCTGATGAACCCCGCACTAAGGATTGCTGCCAATAACATCGACACCATAAGCTCAACCAAAGAGAAGCCTCGCCCTGGGGCACTCCCAAGTTTTCGCTTGTTGCGAGCGAAGCTCACACTTTGCCTATGAAGGTCGAGATAATGAGCTGCCGTCGCTGTAAGGTGCCGCCGCTGGCCTCACGCGCTGTTGCCCCCAGCTCGACATCATCAGTCCCACAGAGCGATAGTATCGGTTGCCGGGCAACCGTGGAGACAAGCCAGCTTATGGTCACAGCTACTTCGCCGCTATCATTTGAGATGCAGGCCAGAGGCGATACTAGCCCACCTAAGCTCCCGCTGCTGCCGCGCTCTGACAGCCCCAGCAGGTTTGACTCCCACTGCCATAGGTCGAATCGCGCAAGCTGCAGAGCCGTGCACATAGCGACATTACAATTAGCGTCTGGCCGCGGCAATAACCGCGCAGTGTCACCAAGCGCTATCGCCCGATAAGCCTCCAGTTGTCCGCGGTTTGCTCGCATCCGTTCGACAATGTCGCGTCCTAATGCCGTTGCGGTCGAACGCTGGCTCGCCTCGTGCACCGCCTTCTTTGCCACCCACTGTGCTGACATCACGCCCATCATGCCTGTCGAAAAAATCAACAATGCTAGAAGACACTCGAGCATGCCCATTCCACTCTCAATGCCCACGGCCCGTTGGGGCTGCGTTTTGACGCCGCCTATCGGCGAGACAGACAACGGGCTATCGACGATCAGACCACAGGACATTTCCCCCAGCCTCCTATTAAGCGCGCTCTGCCCACAATGTTGATAACAATACTCAGCGGACGCACACGCGCATTATTCGGAGGACAAAATAACAACGTACGATTACTGCGGGAGGAACCGTTTGGGAGGTAGTTAATCAGTTTAAACGCTGCTCTGGTGCCACTGCGATTGGTAAGCTGAAAGCCGGGCGGCAGACCCTTAAATACTTGAATCACCTGATCAATATTGGCATCGACGACTTCGTCTTTATCCGCGTTAGCAAACACAATCCAGCCATCGACATAGCTGCCAGAACATTGCGCTTTTCCAGTAACGGCCATCACTGAAGGACAGATACTGACGGGAGCGTTTCTCAGGATCGCTTCACTGCGTGCCAGATTGATCGCACGAAGAAAGCGAATCGATTCAGAGCGCAAGCGATTATTCTGCAACAGGTCCTGCATTAAGGGGCTGCTTAAAGACAACGTAATGGCCATAACCATCAGCACAATCACCAATTCGATCAGGGTAAGTCCACTGAATCGACGATAAAGCGACACCTTCTCCACCGCGTTTCTCCTTTTCAGGACAAGCATAGGAAACCAAAAAAAAGACGCCAGTGATTGGCGTCTTTTGCTGGAAAAAGATGCCATTGGATGTCAAATAGGGCTGATGGACGTGTTTTAGACGCCCTAAATATTGGTCGCGTCGATGCGTAATTCGCGCGGCAGGGAGAATGTAATGTGCTCGGCGCGCCCGGACAACTCTACCGCGGACTTAGCACCCAGAGCCATCAGACCGTCCAGCACTTCCTGCACCAACACCTCTGGGGCAGAAGCTCCCGCGGTAACGCCGATACATGACTTACCTTGCAGCCACGCGGGGTCTATGTCGTCGGCGCCATCCAAAAGATACGCTTCTACGCCCATCCGTTCAGACAGTTCCCGTAATCGATTGGAATTAGAACTATTAGGCGACCCCACCACCAGTACGAGGTCGCATTTGGCCGCGAGCGCTTTCACCGCGTCCTGACGATTCTGCGTGGCATAGCAGATATCGTTTTTTCGTGGGCCTTCAATGTTTGGGTAGCGCGCTCGCAGTGTGTCAATCACCTTCGCCGTGTCATCCACCGACAGTGTCGTCTGAGTCACATAGGACAATTTATCTGGATCTTTGACCTGCAGCGATGAGACCTGCTCATCATTTTCCACTAGGTAGATGTCTCCACCGGCACTGCGATCATATTGTCCCATTGTACCCTCGACCTCGGGGTGTCCACGATGACCGATCAGGACACACTCTCGACCCTGAAGGCTATAGCCAACAACTTCAACATGCACCTTAGTGACGAGCGGACAAGTGGCATCAAACACTTTGAGCAATCGCTTTTCCGCTTCCTTACGCACCGCTTGAGACACGCCATGGGCACTGAAAATAACAATGCAGTCATCGGGCACTTCGTCTAAATCATCGACGAATATAGCCCCGCGCATTCGCAAATCATCGACCACGAATTTGTTATGAACAACTTCATGCCGCACATAAATTGGGGCGCCAAACACTTCAAGCGCTCGATTAACAATGTCAATTGCACGATCTACGCCAGCGCAAAAGCCACGAGGATTCGCCAAACGAATTTCCATTACCCCACATCTCTCCTGAAAAATAACTCACGTATGTCTAGTTGGCAAAAGAGTCTCCATATTGAGCTCTGCTACCCTAGTGTATCTCCTCGGGCACAACCCGGTGAATGATGACATCAAACAGAATATTACGGCCAGACAATGGATGATTGAAATCTACCGTCACCTCGTCGTCGTCAAAAGCAATAATCATGCCGGGTAGCTCACCACCACTGGCATCGGCAAACGAAAATATGAGGCCGATTTCCAAGTCCGCGTCGTCATCAAACTGCTTGCGCGGCAAATACTGTACGTTATTGCTATTGGGCTGACCAAAGGCATTTTCCGGAGGCACGACAAACATCTGTCTCTCTCCTGGCGCCATTCCAAACAACAACCGCTCGAACCCGGGCAAGAGACTGCCGTCACCGATGACAAGCTGGACCGAGTCCCCGCCAAAATTAGTATCCACCTCTGAGCCATCTTCCAAACTCACTGAGAAGTTCAAGTAAACTCGAGTTCCTTCACTTACGGTTACACGCGTCATTGATCAGCCTTCTGTTCACCCAAAACGGGTTTGTCCCGATGTAAAAAACTGTCCAGCAACATACCAACCGCGCCTAGCGATATAGCCGCATCGGCGACATTAAACGCAGGGAAATAACGGCCCTCGTAATGGGCCGAAACAAAGTCCACCACATAACCCAATGCGACACGATCCCACAGATTACCCAAAGCGCCTCCCAGAATCATGCCGAGGCTGAGGGCCAACAGCAGCTGGCCCCGCGGCATGACATACAGCCAGACAGCCAGTACCGCGCTTATCCCGATCGCAGCCGCACTAAAAAAATAGCGCTGCCAACCGCCGGCATCGCTTAAAAAACTGAAAGCCGCTCCAGCATTATGTTGTAACGTAAAGTTTAACCACCAGAACACATGCACCGGCTGTGCGTACTCAAGGCCATTGCTCGCGAGACTTTTGGTGTACTGGTCCAACAGAATGATAACCAGTGCCAGACCAAACCATGGCAGGGAGAAGATTCCGTTACGCATACTGACGTCGCTCCCCGTCACCATCAATGTTGTCCACACAGCGGTCACACAATGTCGGATGCAGCGTACTATTTCCCAAAGTCGAACTTCGATGCCAACAGCGCTCACACTTTTCGTCTGGGGCCACAGTGATCTGTATGCGCAGATCGGGCAGATCGGTGCTCATTGCGTCAGAGTCGGCAGCGCTAAAAGGCATCAATATTGCTGAGGAGGTAATTAAGACAAACCGCAATTCGTCCCCCAATGCTTGCAAGCTCCCGTTTAACGCGTCGGAACAATACAGTGTGACCGCAGCATCCAGTGAGCCGCGCAGCGCGCCCGCCGCTCGCTGCGACTCCATGGCCTTGTTAACCGCGGTGCGAACTAAAATCATCTGCTGCCAAAAGTCTTTTCCCATCGCTTCATCGGCTGAGAGTTTTTCTAAATCATCGGTCCATAGCGCCAGCATCACCGATGGCCCTCGTTCTCCCGGCAGGTTCTCCCAGATCTCCTCCGCCGTAAAACTGAGTATGGGTGCAATCCAACGTACCAGCGCTTCACCAATATGGTACATCGCAGTTTGAGCAGAGCGCCTCGCTAAGCTGTCCGATTGGGTGGTGTAAAGGCGGTCTTTGATAACATCCAGATAGAAACCGCCTAAATCAGTTGCACAAAAATTGTGCAACATTTGATAGACCTGATGGAAATTGTAGCTTCGATACGCCGCCACTAAATCGTGCTGCAACTGTGCTGCTCGGTCCACTGCCCATCGGTCGAGGGAAAGCATGTCAGAAAAATCTAATAGATCCGTGTCGGGATCAAAACCATCAAGATTGGACAAAAGAAAACGCGCGGTATTGCGAATCCTGCGGTAGGAGTCAGCGGTGCGCTTAAATATTTCATCAGTGACTGCCAGTTCACCACGGTAGTCGGTTGCTGCGACCCACAAGCGCAGAATATCCGCGCCGAGCTCATTCATCGCCTTCTTGGCCGGAATAATGTTGCCCAGCGACTTCGACATCTTGCGGCCGTCACCGTCCACCGTAAAGCCATGAGTCAGCACTGTTTTATAGGGGGCTGCACCGTCGATAGCAATACCGGTCAGCAACGAAGACTGAAACCACCCCCGATGCTGGTCGGAGCCTTCCAGATAGAGATCCGCAGGACTGTGCAGTTCATCACGCTCGTGCAGTACACAGGCATGTGTGACGCCTGAATCAAACCAGACATCCAGCGTATCTGTGACCTTGTCGTAATCATCGGATTCATCACCCAACAACTCGGCGGCATCCAGGTCAAACCAGGCATCTACACCCTTATGCTCCATGCGTTGAGCAACCTGTTCCATCAACTGCAGGGTCTGTGGATGCAGTTCACCCGTTTCTTTATGCACAAACAGGGCGATGGGAACGCCCCAAGTGCGCTGACGCGAGATGCACCAGTCTGGCCGACTGACCAGCATCCCTTCAATACGGGCCTTGCCCCATTCGGGCAACCATTGCACACCTTCTACGGCCGTCAACGCTTTTGTCAGCAAATCTTGCTGACGCATACTGACAAACCACTGCGGCGTCGCTCGAAAAATAATCGGTGTCTTGTGGCGCCAACAATGAGGATAAGAATGCTCAATCTCTTCGCTGTGCAGTAGCACGCCACGCTCCTGCAATAGCGCAATAATAGCGGTGTGCGCCTTTAATACATGCTGACCTGCAAAGTGCTCAGTCTCTGGAAGGTATACACCGTTTCCCCCTACCGGGTTATACACGTCAAGATCGTATTGCTTGCCCACCACGAAATCGTCCTGACCATGCGCCGGAGCAGTATGTACCGCCCCGGTACCGGCTTCCATCGTGACGTGATCACCGAGAATCATCGGGACCTTTCGATCAAGAAAACAATGCTGCAATAACTGATTTTCTAATGCGGCCCCCTTGCATCGCCCTAGTATCTTGAGTGAACTCAGGCCAAAGCGGGAAACGCAGGTCTCCGCTAATTCTTCCGCCACCAACAAGGCCCTACCGTGGCCTTCAATCAACACGTAATCCAACTCGGGATGAACACACACGGCCATATTGGCTGGCAGTGTCCAGGGTGTGGTCGTCCAGATAGGCACTGCGATTTCGCCGTCATAGGCCGCACTGCAGGCCGTGTTGAACGCAGCAGGGTCGACTACCATGAAAGCCACATCGATGGTGACTGAACGTTTGTCCTGATATTCAACTTCTGCCTCAGCCAACGCTGAACCGCAGTCCATGCACCAGTGCACCGGTTTAAAGCCCTTGTGCAGGTAGCCATTATCTATGATTCGTGACAACGCACGAATAATGTTCGCCTCAAATTTAAAATCCATGGTCAAATAAGGCTTGGACCAGTCACCAATAACCCCCATGCGGATAAAATCCGTACGCTGCCCATCAATCTGACCGGCGGCGTATTCACGGCATTTTTGGCGGAACTCCGTGGCAGTCACTTTAACGCCGGGTTTGCCTACTTTTTTCTCGACATTGAGCTCTATCGGCAGGCCATGGCAGTCCCAGCCGGGGACGTAAGGAGCATCAAAACCGTCCAATGTCCTTGATTTGACAATAATGTCCTTCAAGATTTTGTTCACCGCATGGCCTACGTGCAGATCTCCATTGGCGTAGGGAGGGCCATCGTGCAAAATAAACGTGGGGCGCCCGGCACACTCTTGACGGATTTTTTCATACAAACCCATTTCCTGCCATTGCTTCAGACGCTGGGGCTCCCGTTGGGCCAGGCTCGCCTTCATTGGAAAATCCGTCCGGGGCAAATTCAGTGTGTCTTTATAATCGCTCATAATGTCTCTATCGAATTCGAGTCCTGGCGACACCAGGCCCGCGTCTTCTCTATGTCCTTCGCTATGTTCTCTTGCAGCTCTTCTACCGAATCAAACTTTTTTTCATCCCGCACCTTATGGCGAAACGTGACTTCAATATACTTGCCGTATAAATCAACTACGCGATCTAACAGATGCACTTCGAGATTGGCCTTGATACTGTCATCAACCGTGGGCCTGACGCCAACGTTGGCCACACCTTGCGCATTCTTCAAGCCGCCACCGCTGACCTCCACGATATACACGCCAGACAAAGGTGCTCGCAGTCGACGTAATTCCAAATTAGCCGTCGGCGTACCAATTTTGCGCCCCAGCTGGCGACCATAAATCACGCGGCCGGAAATACTGTAGGGACGACCCAACAAGGTCTCCGCTTCCACAAAGTCTGCGTTCTCCAACACCTCCCGAATGCGCGTACTACTCACTCGCTCTCCGTCGATTGCGAACGTCGGCGTCGATCCAGCGGAATAACCATAGCGACGACCCTGCTGCTGGATAAACTTAAAATCACCCTGGCGATCAGCGCCAAAGCGAAAATCGTCACCTAACACCACGTAACGCACACCCAAGCCGGCAACAAATATATCGCCAACAAAACGCTGTGCGGACATGCCTCGAAGTTGCTCATTGAAACTGATACGCAACAAACGGTCTACGCCAATCGCCTCCATTGCGCGCGTCTTCTCTCCAAAGCTCATTATTCGAGCGGGAGCCTGCAGCGGAGAAAAATACTCTCTTGGCAGAGGCTCAAACACAATAACCAGCGACGGCAACGATAGCTCCATCGACTTATCAAGGAGATGACGAATCACCGCCTGATGGCCTAGATGCACGCCGTCAAAAGCACCAATTGTCGCAACACAACCGTGATGTCTGGGCCGCAGATTATGCAATCCTCGAATCAGTTCCATGAGGTATGAACACCCAGTCAGACCAAACGACCGAGTATAGCGAAAATGCGCTCCCCAGCCTAATTCGCCAGCGTCCTAAAGAGGGTGAATATGCCACGCAGAGATGGGGCCTCAATGAGTAGATGGCGCCCGCAGGTGCAACATTCGGGTACCCAACAGCAAATGGCAGGTAAAATACACGCCAACACCGGCCCCGCAAAGGAGCAGTAATTCGAAAATCCTCTGATCCCAGCGCCAATCTGACCACGCACTGCTATCGGGCGCAATCAACAGCACCGCAGCGCCCATGCACGCGGTCGACAGCAGCAGACGCAACATATAGATCGCCCATCCGGGCTGGAATTCGTAGAAACCCGCTCGCAGCAAACCCCGCAGTAACAGCCCAGCATTCAGTATGGCGGCAGCACTGGTAGCCAGAGCCAGCCCCACATGCCCAATGTTCCAAAAGTACATCAGCGGCAGCGTAAATAGCAGGTTCATCACCATATTGGCTACCATAGCAATGATACCAATTTTTACGGGTGTCGCCGTATTCTTGCGGGCGTAGAATCCTGGCGCCAAGACCTTTACCAGCATAAACGCAATCAAACCGAGACTGTAGGCACGCAAACTCAACGCTGACATGTCTACGTCTCTCGAAGTTAGTGCACCGTACTCAAACAAGGTAATTAATATTGGCTTAGCCAGCAGTATTAGCGCCAAAGCCGAGGGCACTCCAATCAACAACACCCAGCGCAATGCCCAATCTAGCGTGGCACTAAATGAAGCCTCTCGGGCTGCCGCGCGATGCGCAGAAAGGTTAGGCAAGATGACCGTCGCGATGGCGATGCCAAATATGCCCAGAGGTAATTCTGCGAGTCGATCTGAATAGTACAACCAGGAGATACTACCGGTGGGTAAAAATGAAGCCAGCACCGTATCCAATAAAAGGTTGATTTGACTCACTGAAACGCCGAACAGTGCAGGCACCATCAGCTTGACGATACGCCTGACACCTTCGTCTGAGCTGTCCCAAATGGGTCGAGGCACCAGGTCCAGCTTGTAGAGCGACGGCAGCTGAAATAAAAGTTGAACAACACCTGCCAAAAGCACGCCCCATGCCAACGCGAAAACGGGATCTTCAAACCAGGGAGCCGCCACCAGAGCGGCAAAAATAAGTGAAAGATTGAGGAATACCGGCGTGAAGGCCGGCACCGCAAACCGACCATAACTGTTAAGTATTGCACCGCAAAATCCGGTCATTGAAATAAGGAAAAGATAGGGAAAGGTAATGCGAATCATGTCTGACGTCAGAAGAAATTTCTCTGGCTGGCCGACGAAACCTGGAGCAAAAATCGTGGTGACAAGAGGGGCCGCAACCATAGATAGCGCAGTAATAAACAGCAAGGATCCGCCAAGCACCCCAGCGACTCTATCGACAAGTGCTTTTACCGCAGCAGCACTGCCAGCTTTTTTATAGTCGGCCAGCACTGGCACAAAGGCCTGAGAAAATGCTCCCTCAGCAAATAAACGACGCAAGAAATTAGGGATTTTAAACGCAATAAAAAAGGCATCTGCATTTGCACTGGCACCCACAAAGGCGGCAATCACAACATCTCGCAAGAGCCCCAGTACGCGCGATATCGTCGTCATGGTGCCTACTACGGCACTGGACCGCAGCAGACCGGGACCGTTTTGTACGGGACTTTTTGTGTTACCGTCAGCCATATGCAGTCAAGTGCAGGCGAGAGGCCTCAGCACCAGCGCTCCCGCAATGATTCGCCGTGCATGTGCAACCACTGCAATGCGATCAATGTATGTCCATTAAGGATCTGGTTTTCAGCAAGCATTTTTAAAGCATCCCTGCGACTAATAGAATGCACCAGAATATCTTCACCTTCATCCTGCAAGCCATGCAGTCCGCCAATAGAAGCCTTAATCACATGACCGCAGAATAAGCGGACCTGCTCCGTGCACCCGCCCGCACTTGGAAATACGGTGGCAATGGGGGTTAGCTCTGCCAGTTCACAGCCCGCCTCTTCATAGGCCTCCCGATGAATGACGTCTTCATCACGCTCCCCAGCTTCCACAACACCGGCAATCAGCTCCAGCATCCACGGGTTGTCATCACCGCGCAATGCGCCGGGGCGAAACTGCTCAATCATTACGAGGCTGTCTGTCTTCGGGTCATAGGGTAGAACGGCAATAGCATCACCCCGCTCGAATAATTCGCGCACCAGCGGATCACTCCAGCCGCCGGCGAAACGTCGATGTTGCAGCGTTAGTTTCCGCATTGAATAGTGACCGGACCACACTCTCTGGTCATCAAGCACTCGGACGTCTTGCGCTCCAAATTTGAATTCAAACGACATTAGAAGCGGCCACCGGTATACCAATTGACGTCACGCGCATGCGTGTCAACCTGTTCAACGACATCAAGAATCAGTGCGAATAACGCCATGCGCAATAACAAACCATTATCAGCCTGTCTGAAAATGGCCAAATTCGGATTGTCATTCAGATCATCGTCCAATTCCCTGCCACTAGCTCTAGAATCCCGCGGCAGTGGATGCATGATGACGGTATTAGGCTCACAGTGACGGGTATAGATACTCTGGTTAAGACAGAAGCGACCCCGATATTGGTCAGCCTCTTCCTGACTGCTGAAGCGCTCCTCCTGAAGGCGGGTGGAGTAGACAATGTCAACGGCAGAGATACTTTCCTCCAATTGATCAGACTCCAGCACCTTGTGCCCTGTGCTGCGCAAGCTCTCTACAATCTCTGCCGGCATCCTCAAAGCTTCCGGCGCAACCAGGACGACCTGTACCCCGCTGAACTGGCATAACAATTTGCACAGTGAATGTACTGTCCTACCGTGGCGCAGATCTCCCACCATCGCGATGCGCAATTGGTCGAGCTGTCGCCCACTGGCACCAATCTCACTGCGAATGGTATAAAGGTCTAGCAAAGCTTGGCTGGGGTGCTCATTGCTGCCGTCGCCCCCATTAATGACAGGCACCCGACTTGCCGCAGCAAACTCGGCCACAGAGCCCTCCTGTGGATGGCGCATTGCAATCACGTCGGAATAGCCGCTCAGTACTCTCGCTGTATCGTATAGGGATTCGCCCTTCGCAATAGCAGAGTTTTCAAAGCCCGTCGTTTCTCGAACCTCACCACCGAGCAAGTTAAAGGCACTGCCAAAGCTAACCCGGGTTCGGGTGCTGGGCTCAAAGAACATGGAACCAAGAATAGCGCCGTCAAGTACATTCGTGACACGACGACGATGGGCATACGGCGCCATCCGATCAGCCACAGTAAATATCCGCTCTACATCTTCCTTCTCGAATTGTTGGACCGAAAGGATATGACTGCCGGCAAAATGCACGCTGGTTCTCTCCTGATTGGCCGCACTAATGGCGCTCGATTTTCAAAGATGAGTATACGGACGATGGGAGGTTCTGCCCATGTGCGTAATACCAAAAAATTCGATCTCTGCTCAGGACAGCAAGGAATCAGCATACTCTAGGAGTTGTTCCAACAAGGCCTGTTGCGCCTCTGTGAGGGTACCACTGGCCTGCAATTCTTCGATCTCTGCATGAAATTGCTCCATGCAGTAAATAGCCCCGGAATCGGGTTCCGTCAGCCGCTGAAAGCGAAATTCTTCCCAGTCAGCTTTTTCCTGCGGGTTAAGGCTGTCAGGATAATTGCGGGCGCGGTAGCGAAACAACATCTCGGACAGACGTTGATCCTCAAACACAAAGCTTCCAGCAGCAAGTTCCTCGGGAGTCTGCACACGAACCTGATCCATCACTCGCTTGTCTGGCGCGCTAAAAAATCCGCCGCTGTAAAGCATCAGGTCCGGATCATTACGTACCTCAAATTTATGCCCCTGATGAATAGCCTGCACCTTAGCAGTAAAGCCTTTTACATCGGTATCCCGATAGGCTCGCAGAGCCTCCAAGTGCTTGCGACACTCACTGCCACTTATTCCAAGGCGCGCAGCGGCTGCCGGGTCGACCATTTTGGGGGTGAGCAATATTGGGCAGCGATTAATATGGATCGACTTGAGACCGAGCCGCTGTGTCCCCTCTGGCAAATCTTCAGTCCGCGTGTAGAGCATCTCCTGCAGCTGCGATGCCTCCAGATCAAACAGCATTTGAGGGTCGGCGCCCAGATCAAAACAAATGATTTCATTGCTATTAGTCGGATGCTTGGCCAGAGGTGCGACCAACGCGATATTGTGCCGTTGAGCACCGAACATGCTAGACACGTGAAGTAGCGGCTTCATGGCAGCAACGTCCACCTGGGATAACGCCGACTGCTTGTCCCGGTGCTTCAACACGTAGTCATACAAACGCGGTTGTTTGTCCTTTATCAGTTTGGCCAGCGCAATCGTAGCGCGCACATCTGACAAAGCATCATGAGCCCCTTCATGGCTAATACCATTCGCTCCGGTCAAGTCTTCAAGACGGAAACTGGGTAGCCCATCCTCGCGTAAGGGCCACTGGATGCCCTCGGGTCTGAGTGCGCAAGTGGTACGCACCATGTCGATAATGTCCCAGCGTGAATTTCCGTCTTGCCACTCCCGAGAGTAGGCGTCATAAAAGTTTCGATAAAGCGTATGTCGTGTGATTTCATCATCAAAACGCAGGGAATTGTAGCCCACGCCGCAGGTGCCAGGAGTCGCCAGTTCGTGATGAATACTAGCGATAAACTCGCATTCTGGAACGCCTTCAGATAGCGCCTGCTGTGGCGTAATGCCCGTCACCAGACAGGCTTGTGGGTGGGGCAAGAAATCATTGGCAGGACGGGAAAATATCACCAGCGGGTCACCGATAACATTTAACTGAGCATCGGTTCGCAAACCTGCAAACTGTGCCGCCCTATCCCTGGAGGGATTAGCGCCAAAGGTCTCATAATCATGCCAATAAAAGGTATCAGACAACTTTGACCGCCTGCTCTGCTATTTTCGCCCGCCAAATTTTTGGCCCGATCTCATGCACTGAGGCGCCGGAGGCATCTACGGCAACGGTCACAGGCATGTCTTTCACCTCAAATTCGTAGATGGCCTCCATCCCCATCTCAGGAAACGCGACGACCTTGGCAGACGTGATCGCCTTCGATACCAGATACGCCGCACCGCCCACTGCCATCAGATAAACGGCTTTGTGCTTCTTAATCGCTGCGACACCGGCAGGTCCTCGTTCGGCTTTGCCAATCATACCCAGTAGACCCGTATGCTCGAGAATGAAATCAGTGAATTTGTCCATACGTGTGGCCGTGGTCGGACCTGCAGGACCCATTACTTCGTCACGCACGGGATCAACCGGACCTACGTAGTAAATAAAGCGGCCCCTGAGATCGACTTCCGGAGGTAGACCCTCGCCACTCTCGATCAACTCCTTCATTTTTTTGTGAGCCGCATCGCGGCCAGTCAACATTTTGCCTGACAGCAATAGCGTATCGCCAGGCTGCCAATCGGCCGCATCCTCACGCGTCACCGTATCGAGGTTTATGCGATGAACATTGGCACCGGCTTCCCGAGTAATGTTGGGCCAATCATTAATGTCTGGTGGTATTTGTAATGCAGGGCCACTGCCGTCTAGCACAAAATGTGTATGCCGCGTGGCCGCGCAGTTTGGAATCATGGCGACCGGAAGCGACGCAGCATGCGTGGGATAATCCCTTATTTTAACATCCATTACAGTGGTAAGACCGCCGAGACCCTGAGCGCCAATACCCAGTTTGTTCACCTCCTCCATAATCTCCAGACGCAGTTCTTCCAAACGATTTGAAGGCCCGCGCTCACGCAATTCATGGATATCGATCGGATCCATGAGCGCCTCTTTAGCCATTACCGCGGCCTTCTCCGCGGTGCCACCGATGCCAATACCCAGCATGCCAGGAGGACACCAGCCAGCCCCCATAGTGGGAATCGTTTTCACAACCCAATCCACAATACTGTCGGAAGGATTCAGCATGACCAACTTTGATTTATTCTCAGAGCCGCCGCCCTTCGCCGCCAGCTGCACATCTAAGGTGTCGCCTTTCACGACTTCCATATGAATAACCGCTGGCGTATTGTCCTTGGTGTTCCTGCGGGCTCCCGCCGGGTCTTCAAGAATAGAAGCACGCAGCACATTATCAGGATGAGTGTAGGCGCGACGCACTCCTTCGTTAACCATATCAGACACTGACATGTTCGCATCCCACTGCACATCCATACCGATTTTAAGAAAGACAGTGACGATCCCAGTGTCCTGGCAAATAGGTCGATGGCCCTCTGCACACATTCGTGAATTAATCAGAATTTGCGCCATAGCATCACGGGCAGCGGGATTTTGCTCCCGCTCATAGGCTTCGTTGACCGCTTTTACAAAGTCCAGAGGATGATAATAAGAAATAAACTGTAAGGCATCAGCGACGCTATCAATAAAGTCGTCCTGTCGAATAACACTCATGTCGTGCTTCCTTGTGGTGCGAGAGCAGATAACCGCGGCGCTATTGTACACCCACTGGACCGCAGAATTAGCCCGCTTCAGGGCTGCGCCAGCGACCTCACGGGGTCGCCTGAAGTGCCCGTAAAGTAGACCGTAGTTGGCTCAAACTGGCGTTAACCTGCTTGCGAAAGGCATCAATAGAGTTCACCGCTTCTTGATTCGTCGCCACCCGCTTATCCAGTTTAGCGGCGGCTAAATCTATTCGATTGAGGCTATCGGCCACACGCTCTACTTCGCCCTGAGTCAGGCTAGCACTGGACATCACTCGCGAAAGATCATCCGCAACGCTCTTCAACTTGGCCGCCTGACCGGACACCTGCGTTAATTGTAACTCGGCGCTAGCAAGCGCGACGTCCAACCCCTTTATACGTGTTCCCTGGGCCTCAGTTAGAGTCTCCAGCTTGCCCAAGCGCAATTTCGACTGTTTCCAGACATTATCCCAGAGTTTGCGCACTTCGGTCTCAAGACTCGCCACTTTAACCGCCTGCACCGCCGCATTCTGATTCATGCCCTCATCAGTGTCGGACAACCGAGCCTCAAGATCGGCGATACGGGTGGCATAGTTAGCCATCTGGCCATTCGCCAGCTGCAACTGCCCCTGCATCTGCCAGCCCCAAACGCAAGCAACGCCAGCGGCCACAAGGGCGACGATCGCAGTCAAACGCACCCATAAATGCGCTGCACCCATGCTAACGGACTGGCCTGAATCGCTAGGGCGTCGATTTTTGACGACTCCGCTGGATTCAGCGTTACCGGTATTATGCTGATGATCGCCATCGCGAGTTGGAACGATGGGAGGGATGTGGTCTAGGTCGTCATGGGGCATGAGGGCAGTACGCCGTATAAGCACGAGGCCTGATTATACATAGCGCCTATCGAAGAGAAACAAAAAAGCCGAGGAAACCTCGGCTTCTTTAGGCACACTCACTGTTTATACGTAAGCCAGCACGACCCATAGCAGCGCCGTCAAACCTAGGCTGCAGTGAATAACGCCTTTGACGCTGGTAATAGGGCCGGTCTTGCCAAAAATACCGTTAAGTTCAAGCAGGACAATGATAGCAAGACACACGTAAACGCTCGTGCTGCTAACGTCCGCTATGTATAGGTGCTTTGAGCCCAACATACCAAACAACATTGGCGCAGATAATAGCGTGTTGGTGCGAGACGCCAGTCCAGCTTTAGCAGCACTGGAGGGGCCGTCGCCTTCCTTGAGGCCCAGGACCACCTTCTGCTTAGGCCAAATGATGAGCCACACGTTAAGAAACATAAAGATACCCGCCAAAGCACCAATCCAGATCAGGTAATTAGCCATGAAATTCATTTCTGGACCCACTGCACCAATCATGTGAAGCAGATAGAGACCGGTGAGAAAGGTGAACATCGCGCCCCAGCGGAACCACCAAAGTGCTCTGGGAGCCAGTTTCTTGAGGGCGTCAGCCTTAGCGTCCGCTTCGGCTTCCTTAAAATATTCAGTTTGCACAAAGTTAAAATAGTAGAGCATCCCTATCCAGACAATACCGAATAAAACATGCGCGAATCTGAAGATGAATTCGAGAATCATGGCTCTCTCCTGTTGTTATAAAATCACTCACTTCCATTGTACATAAAAATGGCGAACAGAACCGCGCTAATAGTCACCACAGGCGGGCTTTTTTCAAAATCAAAAAAAAACCCCACCAAGCGGTGGGGTTTTCGACACTATAGTGGGTTTAAACTTACATCATACCGCCCATACCACCCATGCCACCCATGCCGCCCATGTCTGGCATGCCACCACCAGCAGCACCGCCATCTTCTGCTACAGCATCGGTGATCATCACTTCCGTTGTAATCATCAGTCCAGCAACTGAGCCTGCTGCCTGCAGAGCAGTGCGTGTGACCTTCGCGGGGTCGAGGATACCCATTGCTATCATATCCCCGTACTCGCCTGTCGCAGCATTGTAGCCGTAATTACCAGTGCCGTTATTCTTCACGTTGTTGAGAACAACAGAGCCCTCATCACCGGCATTTTCAACGATCTGGCGCAGAGGACTTTCCATCGAACGCAATGCAACATTGATACCGTGAGTCTGGTCATCATTGTCACCCGTCAGCCCGGCAATTTCGGTCAGAGCACGAACGAGAGCAACGCCACCGCCGGCCACAACGCCTTCCTCTACTGCAGCGCGAGTCGCGTGCAGAGCATCTTCAACACGCGCTTTTTTCTCTTTCATCTCGATCTCGGTGGCAGCGCCAACCTTGATCACAGCAACACCGCCGGCCAGCTTGGCCACGCGCTCTTGCAGCTTCTCGCGATCGTAATCAGAAGAAGTGTTTTCTATCTGAACACGGATTTCATTCACACGTGATGTGATCGCATCAGCATCACCGGCACCGTCGATAATAGTGCTGTTGTCCTTGTCCATGGTAACGCGCTTAGCGGTACCCAGATGCTCAAGAGTCGTAGACTCCAAATCAAGACCAACCTCCTCAGAAATGACGGTACCACCGGTCAAGATGGCAATATCCTGCAGCATAGCCTTGCGACGATCGCCAAAGCCTGGTGCTTTACAGGCGGTAACCTTAACGATTCCGCGCATGTTGTTCACCACTAGCGTTGCGAGTGCTTCACCTTCAACGTCCTCTGCAACAATAACCAGGGGCCGAGAAGACTTGGCTACCTGCTCCAGCAGCGGCAACAGTTCGCGGATATTAGAGACCTTCTTTTCTACCAGCAAGATAAAGGGGTCATCGATATCAACACTCATGCTTTCCTGATTGTTGATGAAGTAAGGTGACAGATAGCCGCGGTCAAACTGCATACCTTCTACGACATCCAGTTCATTTTCGAGACCAGAACCTTCCTCAACGGTAATCACACCTTCCTTTCCAACCTTATCCATGGCTTCAGCAATGATGGTACCCACCGCCTCATCACTATTGGATGAAATTGAACCGACCTGAGCGATCGCCTTGCTATCCTCACAGGGAATAGCAGCCGCAGAAATTTTCTCCACTGCTGCAGCAATGGCCTTGTCGATGCCGCGCTTGAGGTCCATAGGGTTCATGCCAGCGGCGACGCCCTTGAGCCCTTCACTGACAATAGACTGAGCCAAAACAGTGGCGGTCGTAGTACCATCGCCAGCCACATCAGAGGCTTGGGAAGCGACTTCCTTGATCATCTGTGCGCCCATGTTTTCGATCTTGTCTTTGAGCTGTATTTCTTTCGCTACGGATACACCGTCCTTAGTGACAGTGGGCGCCCCGAAAGACTTGTCCAGAATCACATTACGGCCCTTGGGACCCAGTGTTGCCTTAACGGCGTCAGCCAGAATATTTACGCCATTCAGCATACGCTGGCGAGCGCTATTACCGAAGATTACGTCTTTTGCCATGGTGAAATTTCCTTAAGTTTTAATCTGCTGTTAACTCGTGAAATACGATACCTTTGGGGTCTTATTCGACCACTGCGAAGATTTCGCTCTCACCCATCATGATCAATTCTTCACCATCAATCTCGATGGTGTTACTGCCAGCGTACTGACCGAATACAATCGTGTCGCCGACTTTTACCGTCAGCGGGCGCAATTCACCGCTATCCAGTATTTTGCCATCACCTACTGCGACGATTTCACCCTGATTGGGCTTCTCTATGGCTGACCCTGACAGCAAGATGCCGCCTGCGGTGGCCGTTTCTTCTTCCTTGCGACGAACGACCACGCGGTCGTACAGCGGACGGATTTTCATTTGTGCAGCTCTCCAAAATAACAATGTGACATTATAGGGACCCTAAATTGGGGCTTAGTGCAATTAGTTGGGGCATACGATTGGAATTCAAGACCCAATTAGCACTCTTTTCCCAAGAGTGCTAATTCTAGCCTAGAATGTTTCGGAGTCAAGCGCAGCGTGACGTTTCGCTGTCTTTTCCTAGATCACCACAATATACTTTAATAACAATGGTTTATGGGCTCTTTTCATCGTCTACCTGCCGATAAACACCCTCTATGGTTTCATGGCCGCTGGTGTCCCGCTCTGGAATATAGGCCTCGGGCTGCGGCCCTATCAGCGCATTGGCAAGACGTCGCCGCAAGGGGCCGATCATGACAATCAGAGCAGCCACATCAGAAATCATGCCCGGAAAAATCAACAGCAGACCGGCAAACCCCAGCGCCATATCATCAAGTAACAGTTCAGGACCGATAATTCGGCCGTCTTGGGCCTGCCTTAAGCGCTCGAACATACCTCGGCCCTGACGCCGCAATATCGCCATACCTAGGAGCACCGTCACAAAAACGTAGGCCAGAACAGTCAGCGCACTGGTTATGATCCCCAGCTCGACAAGTGTCAGCAGTTCCAGCCAAGGCAGCAGCATAATCAAAAAGCCCATAAGAAATCCTCCGCAGACAATTGGTGAAGTATGGCGGTAGTGGTGAATTTTTCAACAGCTGTTGAGACATCTCGACGTAAAATCTAATGTCTGACACACTGCCGGACGGTCGGTAAGAGTGAAAATTTGAGCGATGATGAGCTATGAACCCGACATCAGTCACCGAATCTGGCAGGTGGTTACGGCAATACTAGTGGGCAAGGTGGTCACTTACGGTGGTGTTGCAAAAAAGCTGGACTCGGCCAAGCAGCCCGCCGAATTGGCCTAGGGTTGCGAGGATTGCCAAGCAGCAGCCTCATACCCTGGCACCGAGAAGTTAATGCGCAAGGACGGATATCTCTTCCAAACGGCTCAGCATCGCATAAAATACAGAGGAACCGCTTGGAGGCGGGGGGCATTATATTACCATGACCACGAATCTCCTGAAACTGCCTCCTATACTTGTCGAGACTCAGATCTCTTTGTTCTGTGCTGACATTGGTTGTGGTTTCGCACTGGAGCTGATGAAAACACCCCTCAGCGATTAATTGCACAGCAGTCACTTCCAAGGCCTTAACCGCGCTAACAACGATGTCTAGGTTGATAAACCGAACACCAAGCAGATCAAACTTTTCATCCGCCTCCCCTGTTCTTCAAAAAGGTCTCTGCTCGTAAACAAGCAGTTTGCCTCAAACATCGCCTTGAACCACGCAGGACTGCTCGCTCCGGGACGAAGCTGTCATTGAACTCACTGCAGCTTACCAAGGATTTATTAAGGAATTCGACAACCATGTTCTAAAACTCTCCTAAACTATACTTGTTCATGCTAAATATTAATGATCCAAGTTGATCTCAGGAACCCACCGGAGAAAATATGCCAACGAGACATTATGACTGCCCGTCAGCCGGGTCTTTACAAAATCAGAACGCACTATGATGCAAATGCGACCAAGAAAAAGTCGCCTTGCCTCGCCCTTTTTCTATATTTTTTCTACACTACTAAGCATCATCATCTTCAGCCCCGTTCATGCAACACAGCTGAGATTATCGACATCAAACCTCTCGAATCTACTTCAGCAACCCACCGTAACCGCCATCCATCGTGATAGTGAAGGCACTCTCTGGATTGGCACGCAGCAGGGCATTCACAGGTTTGACGGTGCAACGGTCACCGTTTTCAATTCTAATGCCAATGCGAATCAAAAACGGTGGATTCCTGACTCTGAAATAAAAGATATCGCGGGGGACGCGCAGGGCAACGTCTTTGTCGCAACAGCCAGCGGCGTCATTTTAGCGTGGAACCGAAAAGCGGAAAAATTTCGGACACTTAGCCCTCCCAGAGGCCACGATGACACTAGGTTAGTTCGCCTACTCGTTTCCACCCGTGGCGATATTTGGGTGCTCACTAAGCGTGGACTCATTCTCTATAACCCGAGATTTAATAACGCTGTTGATTGGGTTTCCCAAACGAGGCTAATCGACATAATCGGAAAACCACAAGCACTTGTTGAGGATGAACTCGGCAATATTTGGGTCGGAGGGACTCAAGGTCTAGCAATCATTGATCTTGAAACACAAAGCGTCGCCGCCTTTAACCTCCAAGAGATTGGCCTACCGAAGAATTCAAGCGTAACAGCTGTCGAAAAAACCGCTAGGCGCCTGATCGTCGGTACCAGCACAGGGAATCTTGCCGTATCGGATATGGAGACACGGGAACAATGGATAAACACCTCAATTAACGAAGATGAACTAGGGTATATATCGGCTCTTTTGGTGCACGAAGATGTTTTAATCATCGGCTCTGACCGAGGAATCTTCGCTTCCGACGCACATCTATCCTTCCTGACTAGCTTAGACGAGAAGAACACCGCCCCGTCAAACAATGAAATCCTCTGCCTATCTCAAGATGGGAACTCCGTCCTAGTGGGCACGATTCATGGGCTGAGCACGCTATCTTTTTCCCCATTCGAGTTGTTCGACTTTCACAATAGCGGCGTAGCGAACGATGTACTTACATTTGAGCAGGATCACCGAGGTCGCCTTTGGATCGGCACATACTCTGGCCTGTACGTCTTTGATGAAGCTAAGAATAGTCATTCGCAATTCTTAATAGGCGCAGATCCGCATACTTCAGACAATAAGCGAGTTGTGACGATATCAGCGAAAAAAAACGACCTTTGGTTAGGTTTTCTTCAAAATGGCGTTCAAGTAGTCGACAGTACGTCTGGGCATTACTGGACGCCAAAGACAACGGACTCGGTCGATATGACGATTACAAAAATATTGCCAGACATCGATAAAGAAAGCATGTGGATCGCAACTTATAACCATGGATTGTTTCTTGTCACTCCTGAAGGAAATCATTCCTATTTCGAAAATAGATCTCTGGCAGATAAATCTATCACCGGGTTATTTCGCGCAAGAACGGGAATATTTTTGGCCGTTTCTAATTCCAAAATTTATCTTTATGACCCCGTCATTGATAAGTTTACTGAAGCACTATTTAAATTTCCACTCGAGACGATGCGGCCGGTCATATACTCTTTTGCACAAGCTGAAAATAATGATATCTGGATAGGAACAAAAGACCACGGACTGTTTATCTGGCGACAGATTGACCAAGAAAAAAAAGCATTTTACTTAACGAGGCCGAGGGACGGTGCCGACCTGTCGACATCAACCATATATGGCATAGAAATCGATTCAGAGAATAATCTATGGTGCTCCACCGATAACGGAATTGTCAAACTTGATCGCGAAGGCCACCTAATAAAAAGATTTACTAAAAGCGATGGATTGCAAGGTAGAGATTTTACTCTTGGTGCCTCCTTCACCGACCAAGACGGCCGCATCTATTTCGGCGGCGTAAACGGGTACAACAGATTTAGCCCGCATGAAGTAGTGATCGATAATGCAGCTTCGCAAATGAGGCTCACTGATATTAGTTTTCCAGGGCAGGCCCAAAGAGACCTAGGCCCAGTGTCTGATCTTACATCACTTGTATTGAATCACGGCGACCGTTTCGTTAAATTTCAATTTAGCGTTCTGGATATCATCCATTCTGAGCGCAGTCAATTTCGCTATATACTTGAGGGATTTGATGCTGGCTGGATCAATAGCGGAACCAAAAATACGGCTACCTATGCAGATCTGCCAACAGGCGATTATGTCCTTCGTATTCAAGGCGCGAACTCAGCCGGCATATGGAACCGCGACGGGATCACTTTGAATATTCTCGTGCTTTCACCGGTCTGGGCTCGCTGGTGGGCGTATTGTCTCTATACTATTTTAACGCTCTTTTTTATTTGGGGGCTGCATCGCAGCTATCAGAGCTCCGCGAAAAATAAAAGATCCAGTCAGATTGTAAAGGAAATGTTTGAATCCGAGAACAGGTCTCACGACGAAATGCAGGAGCAACTCGAACTACAAGACGAGCTCATTCAGTCTGCGTATCATCATAGCCAGACAATATTGTCTTTAATGAACGACTGCATATCGCATCCGATTCGCGGTATTCCGTTTGAGATGCAACAGAATTTCGCGCAAAGGGGCTCAAAGCAAGTAGCTGCATTATTGACTCTGGAGCATTTTCTTTACTATCAAGCCGGAGGGCCCGTCGCAAATCTCAGAAAATATACTGACTCGACGCTAACTAAGTTGTTAAGCAACTCATCTGTCAGCGCAGCGACTATTATCACCATAAATGACGTCTCCTCCACGCCGCTTACTGCCGAGTTGGCATCACCGTTATCGATCATCATTTACGAACTTTTGGAAAACTGTATCCAGCATGCTTTTGAGTCTGACTCACCAACGAACTACATCCATATAACCATGACTTCAAGCCTTGTCGAAGAGCCGAAAACGTTGAATCTTGAATTATCCGTTCGTGACAGCGGCACTAGCGAAAGAATGCATACCGGGCGCTTTACGGGAGGCAATTCTGGGATCGCCCTCATACAATCAATAGTCAAAAAACTGGGAGGGTTTATCACGTTCTCGCGCGAGAACGGCACTGTAGTTTCGCTAAAATCCTTTACCGTATGAAGTAACAATGCTGAGACAAAGAAAACAGCTACACACTGTCCAGCTTACTTACTGCAATAATAGCTTGTCCATGCCTGCAAATTTAATTATTCCATTATCGTTATACAGCGGTTTGACCGGTGTTTTCAAGCATAAAATTGAACAAATAACGCTGCAAAGCGGAGCGTATTTTGGACGCGCCTTGAGTGCAATGGATGGACAAGCGAAGCAGGCCTCCTCAATGTTATTGTTATAGCCGACAACTGTCTCACGGCTTGCAGTGCGGCCAGCATAGCGCGTCTGAAACCCGAAGCTGCCGGAATATAACAGCTGGAAGCACTGGGATTACCCTGAATGGCATTCGATCGACAGCTAAACTGCCACAGACCTTTAGCACGAAAGCCGTAATCGACTACTGGCCAATGAATAGTGGTCTGCGTTTCTCGCGTTTGGCAGTAAAGCCTTCCTTGAGGTCTTGTGATTCTAGGCACACCCTCGACAACTTCATTACGATTTCAGGGTCAACGCCGCCGTCGGCAACCAGTCCAATAATATGCTTCATTGATTGCACGGCCAAGGGTGCGAGGTCGGCGATATGCCCAGCGAAGTCATTTGTAAAGGCCTCGAGATTACTCGGCGGCACTAGATGGTCCAAAAAACCAATCTCTAACAGAGCGTTCGCATTAAACTCTTCAGAGGCAACCAGTATCCGCTTCGTTAACCTCACGCCGAGGCATCGAATAAAATGATTTATACCCGCTAGCGGATAGCAAAGGCCAATCGCGGCGGCGGGCACTCTCATTCGAGTCCCCTCTACTCCAATACGGAAATCACAGCTCAGGGCAAGCTCTGCTCCCCCTCCGAAGGCATCACCATTCATGGCACAGACGGTAGGAACAGATAAGTCCGCCAGTTGGCATGTCATCTTTTGAAAGGCATCATCACTGATCTGCCCGTCGCTCAGCTCCTGCAAAGACGCACCTGCACAAAATGTTTTTGTGCCCGCGCCGGAAACGATTAATACGCGCACTAAGCTGTCAGCCGCCACTTCGGTCAAGCGGGCTTGAATACCGTCCAACTGCTCACGACCCAGCGAATTATGCCGTTGTGGATTATTGAGCACTAAGCGACCCACATGACCACTGCGACTGTACAAAATTGTATCTGTCATTGGATTGTCACCGCTGATTAAAGGAGATAGTCTGGCACAGCTTTACAATGCCCGCCACCATCACTCTGAGACTAGAGCGCAGGCTTCAGGAGCGATGATAGTGAGTATGATATGGCAATCGACGCGATGAAAAAACGCTGTGCATGGTGCGGCGATGACCCGCTCTATGTTGCCTATCACGATACAGAGTGGGGGGTTCCGAAGCATGATGACCGTACGCTGTTCGAATTTCTGGTTCTAGAGGGGGCCCAGGCCGGTCTCTCTTGGATTACCATACTGCGTAAGCGCAATGGCTACCGTGAGCTGTTCGACCACTTCGATGCCGAAAGAGTTGCCCATTACAGTGATGCAGAGCTGGATGAACGGCTGCAAAATCCGAAGATAGTCCGCAACCGGCTCAAGGTGTACGGCGCGCGAAAAAATGCCCGAGCCTTTCTGCAAGTTCAGCAGGAATGGGGGAGTTTTTCAGAGTATATATGGCACTTCGTCGACGGCCAGGCCGTACAGAACAATTGGAGCTCAATGCGCGATGTCCCTTCGACCAGCGCCATTTCTAACCAGCTGAGCAAAAACATGAAAAAGCGGGGGTTCACTTTCGTCGGACCGACCATCATGTATGCGTATATGCAAGCCACTGGTATGGTAAATGACCATACTGAAGATTGTTTTCGCCACGCCGAGTGTCTGAGCATGACATGAGCTGCTTAACTCAGTCTTGAGATGGTAGAATATCGCCTCAGTTGATGAGTGCATCACGTGTCCGCTTCCCCACCCAATAAGCCAACCTCGACAAACCGGTCTGTTTGGCGCCTGGCATGGCCCAATATTCTCTCCAATCTACTGTTTACAACGGTGGGTTTACTGCATATTAAAATCGTGGCTCAGTTGGGTACGTCCTCCGTGGCGGCGGTGACTACCGGTCATCGCGTGTTCTTTCTGATTCAGGCGATTTTGATGGGTGTATCGGTGGCGAGCACCGCCATGGTTGCACGTAGCTGGGGAGCACAGCAGGCCAAGCAGGCCGAGATTGTCACATGGACATCCATTGTGATATCTGTCGCACTGGCGGCTGTGCTAAGTATACCGATACTGCTGGCGCCAGAGGCTATCGCGGGGATCTTTGGTCTAGACGAGGAGACGACGGCTCTCGCGGCCAGCTTCATCTTCTGGTTGGGGCTGTTCAACGTTTTTTCTGCCATCAGCATGATGCTAAGCACCGCGCTTCGGGCGACAGGGAACGTCATCACACCCCTGTGGTTTCTGCTGTTTAGCTCTATTTTCAATGTGACCTTTGCTTACCTGCTGGCATTTGGCATCGGCCCCCTACCCAAACTCGGGGTTACGGGTGTTTCCCTCGGCGGCAGTTTTGGCGCCGCAATCATTACCATGGCTTTCTTTTTTGCCTGGTGGCGCGGTCATTTCAATCTAAAGCCGACAAAACGAAAAAGTATCGATTGGGCAACATCAAAACAGATGATTAAGATCGGCCTACCCCCGGTTGTCGAACAGGGCATCGTGCAGTTGGCCTTTCTCGCTTTCTTTGCCATCGTTGCGCATTACGGAACCGCGGCCTACGCGTCTTACGGTATCGGCATTACCCTAGTGGCATTCCCGATTGTCATAGGATTTGGCTTTGGCATCGCCACTGCCACTCTCGTGGGTCAGCAAATGGGCGCCGGGGAACCGGACCTTGCAATACTGGCCGTCGCTCGCTCGCTGCGCATGGCACTGGCATCGATGATTCTGTTATCCATTTTACTCGCCACGTTCGCAGAAGAACTGGCAAGTTTTATGATCGATGATCCTGAAGTTATTGAACTGACAGTCGTGTTCATGTATCTCATTGCTCTGGCCCAACCGCTGATGGCCTGTGAATTTACCCTAGGGGGTGCCTTGCGCGGGGCAGGCGACACAAGGTTTCCGCTGATTGCGACCTTTTGCGGCATTATCTTTGGGCGTCTGATCCCGGCGCTGATCTTGATGTGGCTTGAGTTTTCGGTTTACTGGATATTCTCAGTGATGATTTTAGACTACGCCATCAAAGCGAGTTTGCTGCTTTATCGCTATCGCTCCCGCAAGTGGCTTGACATACAAATGGACTTGCCAGATAACAAACTCCGCACGCCAGTATAGACAACCTCACACATTATACTTAAAGTTGGAATTATAAAATCAGCGGTAGGTCCGTCACCCTACCCCGCCGGAACCCTCGAATGAAAGCAGACATACTTTCCGATGACAGCGCTAGCACTTCACCGTTTAATCGCAGTGCCCAGCACGATGCGAAGCGCATCGCGATTTTGTCGCAAGCGGCCAGGCTATTCAATTATAAAGGCTCGCGCGCGACCACGTTACATGATGTTGCAGATAGCTTGGGCTTAACCAAGACCAGCCTATACTACTATGTAAAAAGCAAGGACGACCTTATTTACCAATGCTACATGGGCGCTCTCGAGCTTCATCACGCAGACCTCGATCAGATCGAGAAACGCCACGCTGGGGCGATGAAGCGAATATCGACCTATTTCCTCCAACATTTCGAGAACTGGCTTGCAGCTCAAGAAGGTAAGGGGCTTCATATCGCCGCCCTACTAGAAATTGCTGCCCTGAAAGGCACCCAGCGCAAACGCGTCGAGGCCAGCTACATACGGCTGTTCAAACGCCTGCGAGAGTATATCCGCCAAGGTATCACGGAGGGCTCCATCAGACCCTGCGAACCCACATCCACTACGCGCGCAATAGTGGGATCCGTAGACTGGACATTTTCTTGGCTACACAGTATTCCTCGAGAGAAGGTGAGGACTATAGCCAATGAGGCCCTAGACATTATTACCAACGGCATATGCGGCGGAGGGGTGCCACACTCTCCCCTCAAAATTTTTCATGAAAAAAAGGAATCAGTGTGCCCGGAGGACTTTAATCGGGAGGCGAAAAATCGCCTGAAGCAGGAGGCATTCTTTAAAACAGGCACTCGGTTTTTCAACACGCAGGGGTTTACCGGCACCTCTCTGGATGAAATTGCCGAACACCTGCATGTATCTAAGGGTGCGTTTTACTACCACATCAAAAACAAGGAAGACCTGCTGTTTCACTGCTACAGCCTCTCTCTGGATATCATAGAGGGCATTCATACGCAGTCTCCGCAGCTTGCAGGTACGGGCTTGGAAAAAGCAGAGCTGACATGTCGCCGTGTTTTCTATGTGCAGAATTCTGACGAGGGCCCCTTGATACGTTACAACACCATCACGGCGTTACCGATGGAACGCAGACGCCAGATACTCAAGCGCACTGATAAGAATAATGTAGACTTTGGCGCGTTTTTAAACGAAGGGATAAAAGACGGCAGTGTGCGCCCAATCAATACCTTGATAGCGCAACATCTTATTACAGGTGCCCGAAACGCTGCTATGGACATCAAACGGTGGCGCAAAGTTGACAGCATCGATGACGCCGCGATCGACTACTTTGATGTCTTTTTTAACGGCTTACGACCGCGCAAAAACGGCTAAAAAACTACCCAGCTAACATTATGGAGTCTATTTGTGGCAAGCGATTTAGATAAACTGCTCATGCTTCTTGAGGTGGAGCAGATGGATACGTATCTGTTTAGAGGGGACAGCCCTAACCGTCCGTCGCGCGTGTTCGGTGGGCAGGTGCTGGCGCAGGCTCTTAATGCAGCGATAAACACCGTAGAGAAACGCTTGCTTGCTCACTCGATGCACGCCTATTTCCTCCGCCCGGGCGATCCCAAAAAGAAAATAATTTACGAAGTGGATCCGATTCGCGACGGCAAGAGCTTCGCCACCAGAAATGTCATCGCCAGACAGGGTGGCATTGCCATCTTCAGTACGTCTATTTCGTTTCACATCGAAGAACCCGGCCTATCGCACCAGTTCGAGGCATTGCAAGTACCGCCACCGGAGGAACTTGAATCTGACTTCGACCGCTGGTCTCGGTTAGCGAAAGAAAACCCTAGCTTCATAAAGCCCCCTTTGCTGCACCCCATCGAGCGTAAACATGTGCGACCGCGAGACTACGTTAACCCCCAACCGCAGGAGCCACAGCAGCAGATCTGGTTTCGCGCGCTGGGAGATCTCGGAGACGATATCACTAGACATCAAACCCTACTGGCCTTCATCTCGGACTTTGGCTTGCTTGGTTCGGCACTACTGCCTCATCCCTACACCGCAATGAATACGGATATTCAGGCGGCAAGCCTTGACCACGCCCTGTGGTTTCATCAACCTTTTAAAGCAGACGATTACTTACTCTACTGTCTGGACAGTCCGATCGCGGCAGGTGCACGGGGGTTTAGTCGGGGTTCGTTCTATACGCGCGACGGGGTTCTAGTAGCCTCAACAGCTCAGGAGTCCTTGCAGCGTATACGCGAACCTAATTAACAGTCGTCTGTATTTGATCACCAAGCGCGATCAGCTCTAGGCTTGTACCATTGTGGCGGAGCCGGGTAATAGAGCCATTAGCGGGCCAACAGCATAGCGTTTCAGGCCGATCAAGCAGCTCTCCGACCACGGCATTGATAAGCAAAAAATGGGTGAAAATGACTGCCGGCTGAGTTAACGCCAGAAGCCGCTGCAGCGCCGCAGCCCGCCATGCGATCAGCTCATCTCCCTGCCCCACCCACTGCTGCTGCATAAATTGACGCAGCCAGACCTGGCGCTCAGCTAACGGCACAGGCGAAGGGATTTCTCGAAACACATCCTCTACCATCACATCCGTGTGCAACAACCTGGCCAGAGGCACAGACGTCTCAAGAGCACGCTGTAACGGACTGCTAAACAGTAATGTGTCACCGTCGACATAAGGTTGCAGAGCTTCAGCGGCATCCTCGGCTTGCTGTTGGCCAAGATGACTGAGCCCGGGGTCCGCAGACTCGCTCCAAGTTGCCGCAGCCTCACCGTGCCTTATGAGAGATATTTCCATAGCGTCTCTAGCAGTTCGTTAGCGATAGGACAGTAGTGCTTCGCCCTGCTGCTGACCCAACACCTGTAAAAAAGAGCTATCGTTATAATACGACAGTGATACTTTGGAGCTGCTGTAAAACAGCTGTGTCACCGAGCAATTAAAGATCGGTTCATAAAGTTGGTAGGTTTTTCCGCCGTCTAGACCTAGTATCTGCGCAACAATAGTGGCCAACGTGCCACCAGAGGTAAAAATGCCGATGGTTTTACCCGCTCCCTGCTCTTGCATCACATCCGTCATGGCCTGACGGGCACCACCAGAAAATTCAGCCCAACTCTGCAGGCGAGCATCATTACAAGCAGGAGAAACCCAGTAATTGAATACGGCTTCAATCACCTTCTGATAGTCCTTGCTCGAGCTCAACCCTTTATCAACCATTGCCTCAATCTTCGAATTAATTTTTATCACTTCAGGCGTTAGATACTTTAACTGCTCGTCATTTTTGATCTCATTAAAGCGGACATCGATATGGTGGGGTACTTCTGCAGGCTGACTGGCAATGGCTAATCGGGCTGTATTGCGCTGCCGCGACAGATCGCCACTATACACAGCATCAAAGTGTATACCTTGATCACGAAAATACTCCCCTGCGACCGCCGCCTGTCGACACCCCAAATCGGAGAGCTTGTCGTAGTTTTCAGCACCGAAGGACGCCTGACCATGGCGCACGAGATAAATAGTGGCCATCAGAGACTCTCCGAAATAGGGTTGGCTTGACGATTAAAACGAAACTCGCGCCGATAAGGGAAAAAATCTTCGACATGTCCTGTGTGAATCCTATCCTGTAAATCCGTCCAGAATGAAGCCTCATAAATATCACTGTGTAGGGTATCAAACACTTTGCGTGCGCGCTGGTTGCCGGAGAAAAACAGCGGAAATTCTTCTGGGAAGATATCGTTGGGACCTACCGAATACCATGGCGAGCTGGCCATCTCCTCCTCTTCCGTGCGAGGCTTGGGCAGGATACGGAAGTGGCAGTCTGTCAGCGGGACAATTTCGTCATAATCATAAAACACCACTCGACCGTGCCGCGTCACACCAAAATTCTTAAGCAGCATATCGCCCGGGAAAATGTTGGCCGCGGCCAACTGCTTGATGGCATTACCGTATTCATCCATGACCTCCGCCACTTGTTCATCTGTAGCACTGCGAAGATACAAGTTTAGCGGCGTCATACGGCGCTCTACGTACACATGTTTGATAATTAGTGCCTTGCCGTGTTCCTCAATCACAGAAGGGGCGACTTCGCGCAACTCCTCCATCAATTCATCCGAAAAACGTTCCCGGGCAAATGCCAGATTAGTAAACTCCTGAGTGTCTGCCATCCTGCCAGCACGATCCCACCTTTTGACCAGCGTGTATTTGGCCTTCACTTGCTCACGCGTCATATCCTTGGGCGGCGTGAACTTGTCTTTGATAATTTTGAATACAAAGTCGTAGGATGGCAGGGTAAAGACACTCATCACCATACCCTTAATGCCGGGTGCGATATTGAACTGGTCATTGGTACTTGTCATATGTCTGAAAGCGCAACGATGGTAATAGGTTTTTCCGTGTTTATTGTGCCCCAAGGCACTGTAAATCTCGGAAATGGGTTTTGCTGGCATAAGTTCCTGAAGGAATAAGACACACTGAGCAGGCCTCATGGCATCTACCAGGAAATAGGACCGAGTAAAACTGAACAGTACACTGACGTTATCAGAACCAAACAAGATCGCGTCGATAAAGACTGCACCCGCCTGATTATGCAAGACAGGCAACACAAAAGGCATCGATCGATCACCAGACAATATTCGCCCAACGATGTAGGCGCCCTTGTTGCGGAAAAAATGATGCTCGAGGACCTGAATTTCGACGGCTTCTTCCTCGTCGAAACAGAATTCAGGGCTCTCTAGCATCGCCTCTCGAATGTTTTCAATATCCCTGTGCATATCTTCATAGGGAATCGCAAAAGCATAATCGTTGAGCAATGCTTCGAGAACAGCGGTAAGAGAGCCTTCTAATCTGTAGCTGCGATAAATATTTTTAACATCTACTGCGGGCATATCACCATGAGGAGAAAACACAAAAGCATATTCATCACGAATCTTTCGATGCTTGAACACTGCGCAATAAACTGAATTAAAAAATGTCTCGGCTATTTCAAAATTACTGTGCCCGACAATCAACTGCGCGTATATCGCGCGTGCTTCCCGCCAGAATTCAAAATCGTGGAGATCTTGCCCCGCGATCAGCTCTACGAACTCATAGACCTGCTGAGTTTTTGCTTTATAGAGATCGATGCGTTGGATTGATGATTGCCGTATTCCAGACCAGTCAGCATTCTCAAAGCGAGTTCGCGTCGCCAGTGTTATATTTTGGAACTCTGCGAAATAAGATTCGAAGCCATTCAGTATGGTGCGCGCAAAGCGCTCTGCTGTATCCACGTGGTGTTCTAACAACCTCTATTGCTGGCGATCCAGCTCACAAGATGACAAAGATAGCTGCGCACAGAGCGCAGCCACTAATGAGACCGTAAGCCGGCTCACAGCATCTCTTTTGCGAACAGCTCTAGGATCTGCGGGTTCGCGACACTCAACAGCATGGAGCCCACTTCGCCGCGTTTGCCGGCTTCTTTCCAGGGCGCCAATCGCTCGATGATTCTTCCGTGTGACCCTACCAGCGCAACTTCGTCAATTAGCGCATTAGGCACCAGAGCCTGAGCTTCGTCTTTCTTACCACTGAGATACAAGTCCTGTATCCGTGTGGCCACATCACCGTAACCAAGCCGCGTGGCATAGTCGTGATAAAAATTCTTATTCTTGGCACCCATGCCTCCAATATACAGCGCCAGCCATGGGCGCAGAGAATCAAAGGCAGCATTTAAATCATCATTTGCCGCAACCGCAACAAATGGCGCGACATCAAAATCTTTTAGGCTCTTGCCATTCCCCGCTTTGGCGAATCCTTTGTCCAGATGCTCGCCTATGATGTTGTATTTCAGAGGATCCATCCAAACTGGGAACACGCCGTCGGCAACTTCACCCGCACACGCGAGTCCAGCAGGCGTAATAGACGCGGTGTAAATAGGGATCTCAGGACACCCCTGCAAAATCGACTTCAAGGGCTTACCGAGTCCAGTAGTGCCAGGTCCCTTATTGGGGAGCTGGTAAACCTGACCATCAAATTCCACTGGGCCATCGCGCTCCATTATCTTGCGCATGATCTGAATGTATTCACGGGTCCGGGTGACCGGCTTGCCATAAGGCACACCATGCCAGCCTTCAACCACCTGCGGCCCAGAAGCACCCAGGCCTGAAATAAACCGACCGCCTGATAACTGGTGCAGCGACATTGATGTCATCGCACACATAGCCGGAGATCGAGCGGGCATCTGCATAATGGCCGTGCCCACCCTGATTTTTTTAGTCTGCGCTAATATCCAAGTGGCAGTGGACACCGCGTCATTGCCGTAAGCCTCCGCGGTCCACACAGAATCATAGCCCATCGACTCCGCCTGATGTATCAGTTCCATTGGTATTTGAATTTGTTTGCCGGAATAGCCCAGCAGAAAGCCCAGTTTCATAGATAATCTCCAATAATAGCCATGCTTGGCTAGCCTTAAGTTAGTGTGGTCGTTTAACCATCGAAAACAGCAGCGCATTGCGCCTCGTGGCAACACTTATTGCCAATAATTATTTGGCGCTGCTGACCAAAAATACGGTGCCTCATGAAGCCAGGCACACTGTATCTGTAATGAAAGTCTTAATGCAACAGACTGTATAGTTTCCGCTGATACTCTACAGCCAACGGGTCACCTTTACCCAGTGATGCAATAGACTCCAACAGCATGCGTTTGGCTGCCCCTTCGCCGTGATTGAGGTCCTTACGCAGTATGCTGACAAAATGTTCCATGCCGTCACGGAACTGTCCATTGTTGATATATTGCACGCCTAACTGATAGCAAACATCAAGGTCATCTGGATTATTGGCTAGCTGCAGCTCCAACGCCTCAACCTCCGGCGACTTTGCGGCCTCCCGCTTAATGTCTAGCTGCGCTTGCAGTTGCTCATAAGCTGCGTCCTGATCTGCCCTGCGCACACCCTCTAATAATGTTTCTGCCTCATCCAACCGCAGGCTTTCGATCAAGGCATGAGCGTACGTCATCGTAATATCATGACTCTGCTGAGAGTCAGTCCATGCCTGACGCAGCGGCATAAGAGCCTCGTTAAACTCTCCTCTTTCTATCGCCTCCAACCCAGTTTTTACCAGTGCATCCCAAGGTTTGGGCAAATACTTTGCCAACATTTCTCTAATAAACGCTTCCGTTTGAGCACCGGCAAAACCGTCTACAGGCTGCCCGTCCCGAATCACCATCACCGTGGGCAGGTTGCGCACACCTAACTGCTGACCAATATCCTGCTGCTCATCTGCATTCACCTTAGCTAACAAGAAGGCGCCTTGATATTCCGTGGCGATTTTTTCCAACAGAGGCGTTAATGCCTTGCAGGGTTCACACCACTCGGCCCAAAAATCGACCACTACTGGGCGTTTATGGGATTCTTCAATGAGGAGCGCAGAAGCATTAGTTTCATCTATGTTCACTATGTCGTCGGTCACTTGCTCTCCTTGTGAATGCTCGATTATGCCTTTTAGCTTCGCTGAATGGAGGCGATTGAAACCGCCGACAGACCCAGCGCGGGCCATGCAGAGTCGTCTCGGGTGTGTGTGCTAGAGGCCCAGTACATCCTGCATATCGTAAAGACCTGAATTCTGCCCTGCCAACCAGCCAGCAGCGCGCACGGCTCCACGAGCAAACGACATACGACTAGACGCCTTATGGGTGATTTCTACACG
>ENA-OSJC01000569-OSJC01000569.1-marine-metagenome-genome-assembly--contig:-NODE-569-length-35114-cov-28.160973_pt1 | contig 35114 bp, 33 predicted proteins | sample MGYA00237885_ERZ534234 | MGnify/ENA primary metagenome ERZ534234 (study PRJEB26413, sample SAMN06343907) | marine metagenome | isolation source: coastal waters | place: Atlantic Ocean: West Antarctic... | reverse complement strand
TGGTCTCGTAGCTCAGCTGGATAGAGCATCTGCCTTCTAAGCAGACGGTCACAGGTTCGAATCCTGTCGAGATCACAAAAAACCTTAGCTTAATTGTTAGGGTTTTTTTGTTTTATAAGATTAAGAATATTTTAATAATGAAATAAATTTATTTTACAAGATATTTTCTATCAATATAAAAAGTTCCGCATGGGATAAGAGAAGCTGATAATACAATAACAAAATCTTTAATATTCCAATTTTCTTTATTTCTTAATAGAATTGCAATTAAAATATACAATACAAATAATACACCGTGAGGCATTCCTAATAATTTCACATAGCTATCATCATCCAATAGATATTTAAAATACAAACCTATAGTCATTAATAAGATATATGAAATCCCTTCTAGTAAAGCAATTATTCTAAATAATGATTTCATTTTTTTTTTAAAAAACAAAACCTTGTAAGTATATCTTACAAGGTTTGTGCGGAGAGGGAGGGATTCGAACCCCCGGTACATTGCTGTACGCTGGTTTTCAAGACCAGTGCATTCGACCACTCTGCCACCTCTCCAAAGTGGTTTGCAAAAATAGAAATATTTTTATATCACCGAAACTTTATTAAACTTAATTATCAGCATTATTATTTATCAATTTCTTAGTTTTGTAATAGTATGATAAATAAATTAAATAATAAGTTTCTTTATACAATTCTCTACTTAGTATCATTGATAAACTTATCATTATTAAATCTTTTTGCTAAGTTTTTATCTAATTTTTCTTTCTTATATAGAAAGGCAATAGTCCAAAATAATATCACTAATGCCTTCCCAAAATCTTCAGATAAACAAATTAATGTAATTGTTAAAAAATTTTATTTCTATTTTTTTAGAATGTTTTTTGAAACTATAAAAATGATTAGTGCAGATAAAAGTTTTTATAATAAGAGAATTAAATTTACTAATCCTGAATTATTAGAGAAATATAAAAAAGAAAACAAGAGTGTTATTTTAATGTTAGGTCATCATAATAATTGGGAATGGTCAGGGCATATTATTTCTTTACTCTCTAAACAACAATTTATTTGCGTTTATAAAAAATTCTCAAGTAAGTTTTTTAATAATTTAATGATTAAGTTAAGATCAAAATTTGGCATTAAACTTGTTGAGATGAATGATATTATTCGCTTTCTTTATAATGATAAAAGCTGTAAAATAATTGGTTTAATATCTGATCAAAACCCTAATATTAATACAACTAAACATTGGACTAGTTTTTTTAATCAAACAGTTCCAGTTATTGATGGTGGAGATAAAATTGCTAGAAAAATGAATTATCCTGTATTATATGTAAATATGACCATGATTAAAAGTGGTTATTATAACCTAACTTTAGAAGTTCTAGAAGAAAACCCAAGTATTACTCAATATGGAGAAATAGCAGATAAGTTTATCAAACGACTAGAAAAAAAAATAATTGAAGAACCAAATTCTTATCTTTGGTCACATAATAGATGGAAACACAAAAAATAAATACTGCTCTTGTAATCCTTAATTGGAACGGAGTTGATTGGCTTGAAAAATTCTTGCCTAATGTATTATTACATAGCAAGAACACCAATATTTATATAGCAGATAATAATTCAAATGATAACTCCATTGAATTTATTTCTAAGCACTACCCTACTATTAATATTATAAAAAATAATAATAATTATGGATTTGCTAAAGGATATAATACGGCATTAAAAGATTTAAAAGAGAAGTATTTTATTCTACTAAATTCTGATATTGAGGTTACCAATAACTGGATAAACCCAATTATTAATTTAATGGAAAGTAATACGGATATTTCAGCATGTCAACCAAAAATATTAGATTTTAATAATAGAGATAATTTTGAATATGCTGGAGCTAGTGGTGGTTTCATTGATTTTTTTGGTTATCCTTTTTGTAGAGGAAGAATTTTCAATACAATAGAAAGTGATAGTAATCAATACAATGATTCTACTGAAATATTTTGGGCTTCTGGAGCATGTATTTTTATAAGAAACAGTGATTATTGGTTAGTTAATGGGTTTGATGATGACTTTTTTGCCCATCAAGAAGAGATAGATTTATGCTGGCGTTTGAAAAATAAAGGAAAAAAAATAATGGTAGTACCAGAATCTAAAGTCTTTCATGTTGGAGGTGGAACTTTAAACTCTACTTCCCCTTTTAAAACATATTTAAACTTTAGAAATAATCTTTATATGTTATTTAAGAATTTACCACTGATATGGTTAATTATTGTTATCCCTTCAAGGCTTCTATTGGATGGTATAGCAGCCTTATCACTAATTAACAAGCCTGAGCCTCATAAGCATATTTTTTCTGTCTTAAAAGCACATATTTATTTTTATATTAATATTCCATCATTAATATTAAAAAGGCTTAAACTTGATAATAAGTTTTTGCTAGTGGGAAAGGAGAATATTTCTATAATATTTAAATATTATATTCAAAAGAAAAAAACTTTCTCAGATTTATAAAGAAGAAAGAGCAAGTTTATAAGAGTCTAATCCAAAACCACAAATTACAGAAACACAGTTTCTTGATAGTAATGACGTAGTTCTATATTCTTCTCTTGAGTAAATATTAGTAATATGTACTTCAATTACTGGTGATGAGATTGAAGCAACTGAATCTGTTAAAGCAACTGAAGTATGAGAATATCCTCCAGCATTTAGAATAATATAGTCATAATCAAATCCAACTTCTTGAATTTTATCAATAAGTACTCCCTCTATATTTGATTGAAAATAGTCTAGTTTAATATCAGGAAAAGTTTTTTTTAAATCTTTTAAGTATTCTTCAAAAGAAATATTACCATAAATTGAGGTCTCTCTTTTGCCTAATAGATTTAAATTTGGACCATTAATAATAATAACTTTCATAATTACAAATTTATAAAAATGAGTTGGGACAATTTAATAAATGAGTTTAAATATTATTTAAAGGTGGAAAGATCTTTATCCAATAATACTATAGAAGCATATGTTAGAGATGTAAATAAATTATCCCAATTTTCTACTGCAGATAATATTAAATTAAAAAATGTTAGCAGGCAGATAATTCAATTATTTATTGCTGATTTAAATAAGCAGAGTATATCTGCCAGAAGTCAAGCAAGAATAATATCTTCAATAAAATCATTTTTTAAATACTTAATCATGGAAGACTATATTGAAAATGATCCTAGTAAATTAATTCAAAACCCTAAAATAGGCTTAAAATTACCTGATGTATTAACAATTAATGAAATCGATAGTATAATTTCTTTAATAGATTTATCTTCAAAACAAGGAGAAAGAAATAGAACTATCATTGAAACCCTTTACAGCTGTGGTTTAAGAGTTTCTGAGCTAATAAACTTGAAAATTAGTGATGTTAAATTTATTGAAAAATATATTAAAGTTACTGGCAAAGGAAATAAGGAACGCCTAGCTCCTATTGGAAGCAAATGTTTAAAGTATTTATCCATTTATATAAATGAAGTTAGAATTCATATAAATATTAAAAAAGGTCATCAGGATATAATTTTCTTAAATAATAGAGGAAGTAAACTATCTCGTGAAATGATTTTCACTATAGTTAAAGCACTAGTTAAGAAATCAACAATTAATAAAAATGTAAGTCCTCATACCTTTAGACATTCCTTCGCAACCCATTTAATTGAAGGGGGCGCTGATTTGAGAGCTGTTCAAGAAATGTTGGGACATGAGAGTATTACAACAACAGAAATATATACTCATTTAGATAAAGATTATCTAAGAAGTAATCTTATGCAGTTTCATCCGAGGTCATGATGCATTTAAAACACAATATTAATAAGGTTTTTATTATAAATGGTATAAGATGGTTTATGCTGTTAATGCCAATTATTGTTCTGTTTTTTGAGCAAAATGGTTTAAGCCTTACTCAAATAATGCTTTTGCCTGCTATTTATTCTTTAACAGTAGCAATACTAGAAATTCCCTCGGGTTTTTTTGCTGATACTTACGGAAGGAAAAAATCAATTATTTTAAGTACAATCTTTTATTCACTTGGCTATTTAATTTTCTCTTTTTCTAATGATTTTAATATTTTTATTGTTGCTGAAATATTATTAGGTATTGGAGGGAGTTTAATCTCAGGATCAGATTCTGCCATTATGTATGATACTTTATTAGAACTAAATAAAGAAAATGAATACTCTAAAATTGAAGGTAAAAGCTATGCAATTGGAAATTTCTCTGAAGCAATTGCTGGATTAATCGCTAGCTTACTTGTTGTTATCTCAATATATCTACCAGTATACATTCATACATTATTATTAATATTAAGTATTCCAATTGCTTTCACTCTTGTAGAACCTAAAAGATCTTTTAAACTTTCTAAAAATATATCTTCAATTTTTAAAATATTTAAAGAAACATTTGCATCTAATAATAAATTAATGTGGCTCATAATTTACTCAGCTGCTATGGGGTTAGCTACCTTATCAATTGCATGGTTTGTTCAACCATTTTTAATTCAAATTGATTTCCCTCTAATTTATTATGGTTTATTATGGGCAGCTTTAAATTTTTCATCAGGAATAACATCCTATTTTTCTCATTATCTTAAAGATAAAAACATATTTCTTTTAGCATCATTAGCTCTAAGCCTTACAATTTTTTTAATTTCTTTTAATATTCATTATTATGCTATTATTTTATTTTTTATAATTTATTTTATTAGAGGTATCGTTACTCCACACTTAAGGAATCATATAAATTTAGTGACTTCATCTGAAAAGCGTGCAACAGTTTTATCTATAAGAAGTTTGATTATTAGGCTGTCATTTTCATTAACAATTCCAATCTTTGGTTATATCTCTGAAAATTATAATATTTCTTATGTTTTTATTTTACTCTCTTTTATAGTTTTAATCATAAGTTTAATTTCTTCTTTTAAATTGTCTCGTGATTAATATTTATACTTTTGTAATATGAAATGGTTTGAAAATTTAAAAGAAAAGTGGAACATAAAAAGTAATTTTAGTTTAATTATAATACTTATTGTTTTTGCTATCACAGGTTCAGGATCTTTATTAGTTGCTGAGCCAATTTTAAGCTACTTTAATTTTAATGAAAACACTATTAATCCTTATATCTATTTCCCTTTAAGAATAATACTTATATTTCCTATATATCAAGTTCTAATTCTTATCGTTGGCACTGTGTTTGGACATTTTAATTTCTTTTGGCAATTTGAAAAGAAAATGTTATCAAAATTAGGTTTTGCTAGATTTTTTAAAGATTAATATATTTGTATTATGATAAAAGTTTTAATATCCCTTGCTACTAGATTAATACCAAGACATTATCTTCAACATGTTAGTCACTTCTTTTTAAAATTCTTTTCACTTTTTTTAAGAGGAAACAAATTTGAAGATCCAATTAATGGCATTACCTATAGAAAATTACTTCCATATGGAAGATTAAAGCCTAGAGCTAATGCAATTGCTCCAGATAGTTTGAGCTTAGAAAGACACCGGCTAATGTGGTTATTTATGAAGGAAAAGACAAATTTCTTTTCTCAAAAACATAAGTTTCTGCACATAGCGCCAGAATATTGTTTTATTAATATTTTTAAGAATATGAGCAATCTTGAATATATTACAGGCGATTTGATATCACCCTGGGCTGATGTCAAGATGGATGTTCATGATATTCCCTTTAATGAAAATACGTTTAATGTAGTTATTTGTAATCATGTTCTAGAACACGTAGAAGATTCTGATAAGGTAATGCAAGAGTTTTTTAGAGTAATGAAACCTGGAGGATGGGGTATATTTCAAGTTCCTATTGATAATAATAATCCTAAAACTATTGAAGATAAAAGCGTAATTGATCCTAGAGAAAGAGAAAAATTGTATTGGCAAAGTGATCATTTAAGATTATTTGGTAGAGACTACGGTGCTAAATTACAGCTAGCAGGCTTTAAAGTAACTGAGAGCAACTTTATTAATGAAATTGACCCTTTTCTAGTTGAAAGGTATGCCCTGCCTAAAAACGAGTTAGTATATTTCTGTGAAAAGATTTAATACTTAACGTAAACAATCTTTTTAGTTTCAAAAAAATCTTCCTTAAAAAAATCTTGAATATTATATTGTTTATTTGGAATACCTTTTAACTCTTCACTAAGATCTCCCCCTTTTAAATATAAAATACCATTAGGTAAATCATTGAATGAATCTTTCTTAATTTTTCCTTTGATTAATTTTTTAAATGGAGCCATTTTCGTTACTGCTCTACTAATAACAAAATCATACTTACCGGTCAGCTTCTCTACTCTATCAGATGATGTAATTACATTTTTTAAATTTAAAGACTTAATGACTTCATTAACTACAAGTATTTTTTTGTTAATACTATCTACCAAATGAAACTTACAGTTAGGAAATAAAATAGCAAGAGGAATACCGGGAAAGCCTCCCCCAGTACCAACATCAATTAAAGTTGTATTGTCCTTAAATGATATTACTTTGGCTAATGATAAAGAATGTAAAATATGATTTAAATAGATTTTATCAATATCTTTTCTTGAGATAACATTTATTTTCTGATTCCATTCTCGGTATAAGTCTTCAAGTTGAGTTAATTGATTAACTTGTATCAAAGTTAAATTCTTAAAATAGTTCGTTATTAAATTCATTAAGATTGCCATTTTTTTGGTTTGTTATTTATATTCAAAAGTTGAAATATAAACTGAAAAAACAAATGTATAATTTCAATAAGTGGATGAAATATAAAAATATCTAAAACATCAAGTTTCTTCATAAGAAAATAATTAGAAAGATAAGAATTTAATAATTTTATTAATAAAATAGCCATTAAAATAGAGGAAGTAAATTCTAGATAATATAACATTACAATTGATGACCAAAATACTAATGTTGCAATTGGGTATAAACTTAAAAGAAATTTAACTTTAAAATCATACATCCCACCAGTTGTAAGGTGTCTTCTTTTTTGTCCAATCCAACTTTTAAATGAATTTTCTGGCTTTGAAATTGTATGAGTGTCTTTTTCTATGTTTATTGACACATTATTATTGTTTGCAATTTCATTTATAAACAAATCATCATCTCCAGAAGCAATATGAAGATGATTGGCAAAGCCTTTATTTTTAAAAAAGAGTTCTTTTTTATATGCTAGATTTCTTCCTACTCCCATATAAGTTAAAGAATTTAGAGAATATGAGAAATATTGAATAGCAACTAAATAAGTGTCAAATCTTATAAGTTTATTGAGTAGTCCATTTGACTTTTCATAAGAACCGTAGCCTAGAATAATTTCTTTATCATTAAAGCCTTGGGACATTTTAGAAATCCAGTTTTTTGAAGATGGATAACAATCAGCATCACTTAATAAGATATAATCGTGTTTTGCAGTTTTAATTCCCATAGTCAATGCAAATTTCTTACCAACTGCATGTCTTACATTGTCATCAATATTAACAATTGTTAGATGAGAATATTTTTTATCTAAGTCGTCTAAATAGTATCTTGTATTATCAGTAGATTGATCGTTAACAACAATAACTTCAAAATTTGGGTAATCTTGTTGAAGAAATAATTCTAAATTATTATTTAAATTATCAAATTCATTCTTAGCACATATTATTACAGACACTCCTTTAGAAAAAGTAGATTCTTGATTCTTATAGAATACTAACTTTCTAAAAAAATATAAATAATAAAATAATGTAATGAACAATGATATTAAACAACAATAAAGTATTAGCTCTAACAATTTATTTATTTAGATATTTCATAATATTAGTTTCAACTCTTTTCAATACGTCAGAAACATCTTCTTTTATAAATTTATCGCCTGTTATTAATTCAAATAACTCAATGTATCTTTCTGAAACCGATAAACAATAGTCATCGGACATACTTGGAATAACATCACCCTCTTTACCTTGAAACCCTTCCGAAATTAGCCACTGTCTTACAAATTCTTTAGAAAGTTGTTTTTGTTGCTCTCCATCTTTTATTCTCTTATCATAATCTCTAAGATAAAAATATCTAGATGAATCTGGGGTATGTATTTCATCAATTAAAGTAATAATACCATTACTATCTTTTCCAAATTCATATTTAGTATCTACTAAAATTAAACCTTTCTCATTAGCCATTTCTGTTCCGCGTTGAAATAATTTGTAGGTATACTCTTCTAATTTCAAGTAGTCTTTTTCAGAAACTATCTCTTGTTTTAGTATTTCCTCTTTAGAGATATCTTCATCATGCCCAACATCTTCTTTAGTTGTTGGAGTAATAATTGGAGATTCAAACTTTTGATTTTCTACCATTCCATCAGGCATACTTATCCCGCAAAGAATTCTTTTTCCAGACTTATATTCTCTCCAAGCATGACCAGTGAGATAACCTCTTATTACCATTTCAATTTTAAAAGGTTCACATTTTTTACCTATAGTAACACTTGGGTCAGGTGTTGCTAACATCCAATTCTGAACAATATCAGATGTAGCATCTAAAAATTTAGCAGCAATCTGACTAAGGACTTGTCCTTTATAAGGAATACCAGCTGGTAGTACATGATCAAAAGCTGAAATTCTATCTGATGCTATCATAATTAATATGTCGTTTTCAAGAGTATATACATCCCTAACTTTTCCTTTATAAAATTTTGTTTGTTTAGGGAAATTAAAATTTGTTTTAAGTATGGTGTTATTCATCGTTTTGATTTTTATAAGCTTTAATAATTTGTTTTACAATTTTGTGTCTTACAACATCTTTTTCGTCCAAATAGATAAAACTAATTCCTTTAATTTTATCTAATATATTTGAGCAAGAAATAAGACCTGATTTAATTCTTTTGGGTAAATCTATTTGAGTAATATCACCAGTAATGATAAATTTAGCGGACTTACCCATTCTTGTTAAGAACATTTTCATTTGATGTTCTGTTGTATTTTGTCCTTCATCAAGAATAACGAATGCGTTATCAAGCGTTCTTCCTCTCATAAACGCTAATGGAGCAATCTGAATTGTTCCATCTTCTAAATAATCATTTAATTTATCAATTGGTAACATGTCAAATAATGCATCATAAATAGGTTGCATATAAGGGTCTAGTTTTTCTTTTAAATCTCCAGGTAAAAAGCCTAAATTTTCTCCTGCCTCAATTGCAGGTCTAATTAATATAATTCTTTTAACTTTTTTTTCTTTTAAATGTTTAACTGCTATAGCAACAGAAGTATATGTTTTGCCAGTTCCAGCAGGACCTATAGCAAAAAGAATATCATTATTCATTATATTCTTTAACATACGTCTTTGGTTAAGACTTTTAGCTTTAATTACCTTACCATTTTTTCCATGTAAAATAATCTCATCATTTATCTCCATTATATCTTCATTACCTTCAATTATTCTTTCTATTTGATTTAATGTTAGTGTGTTAAACTTAGAAAGATGTTTGATGAATATATTGAATTTATTTTCAAAGTTCAATATTCTATCTTTATTACCAATAACTTTTAATTCATTGCCTCTTGAAATTAATTTAATTTGAGGGAAAAATGATTTAATCTTATTAAATTTTGAATTATTCGATCCAAATAACTTAATAACATCAATATTTTCAAGAGTAATTAATTTTTCATTCATTATCTAAATCTTTCATCTAATTCTATTAATTTTGAAGATACGAATTAACAATTTTAATTCAATATTTACAAAAGTAAAATAATTTTAAATGTCAATAATTACATTAACTACAGATTTTGGTAGAAAAGACAGCTATTTAGCATCATTAAAAGCTTCTATTCTTAGTGAAATTAATGACGTAAATATTATTGACATATCTCATGAAATTGAACCTTTTAATATTTTAGAAGCTGCTATAATTCTTAAAAGCTGTTATAAAGATTTTCCTAAAGGAACAATACATCTTATTGCAGTTGACGATGAGATATCAATAGAAAGTGAACATTTAGCAGTTTATGCAAATGGTTATTATTTTATAGGATCTGATAATGGATTGTTTTCTATTCTTCTTGATGATTTTAAACCTGAAAAAATTTTTCGATTAAATATTAGTCAAAAAAGTGATTTTTTAACATTTGCTGCAAAAGATATTTTTTCTGTGGCAGCATGTCATATAGCTAGAGGAGGAACGTTAGAGCTTATTGGTAATGAAACCAATGATTTTGTAGTAAAGAAAAATATTTTACGAGCTGTTGTTGAAAATAATATGATTCGAGGAATTGTTACTTACATTGACAATTATGGAAATGCAATAACAAATATTTCAAAAGCAATATTTTATAATGCCATACAAGATAAAAAATTCTCCATATTATTTGGTAGAGAAGACGATGGTATTAATGCAATTTCAAGCAAATATAAGGATGTTGAAATTGCTGAAAAGTTAGCATTATTTAATAGTGAAAATTTTCTACAGATTTCTTTAAATCAAGGTAAGGCAAGTTCATTATTAGGTATGAAGTTCTTTGATAAAATTAGAATAGTCTACTGATGAAAGCGATAATAATTAAAGAGATTAAAGCATTTTTCAATAATAATATTGGATTAATTATTTCTGCAATATTTTTGTTAATTTTTGGAACAATACAATGGACTACTATTTTCCAACTTAGTATAGTTGAATCAGGCTATTCTAATATGTATACTTTTTTTATTATATCCCCTCCCATGTTTATTTTATATATAAGTTCCATATCAATGAAAAGTTTATCTGAAGAATATAAATCCGGAACAATTGAATTGTTATTGACTAAACCCTTAAAACCTTTTGAAATTGTACTATCTAAGTTTTTAGCTTTATTTATTATTGTTTTAGTAACTATTATTTCAACATTGATTTATCCATTATCATTATATTTTTTAGGTGAAACAGTTGGAAATATTGATGTAGGAGAGGTTTTAGGCTCTTATATAGGCTTAATATTTACCTGCTCTACATTTATTTCAATTAGTTTGTTTTGTTCCAGTACAACCAGTAACCAAGTAAATGCTCTATTATTATCAATAATTTTAAATTTCTTAATATTTTATGGGTTTACTACTCTGGCAAATTATATTGATTATTCTAATATTAATATTTTATTAAATAAAATTGGTGCTCAATATCATTATGATTTAATAAGTAAAGGAGTTATTGTATTTAGTGATATTATCTATTTTATATCAATCACTATTTTATTTTTATTATTTACTGAAAAGAATATTTTAAAACGATAATGAATTTCAATAACAAATATTTCATTTTAATACTTTTAATTATAAATATTTTTTTTAATTATTACGATTTTAAATTAGATTTAACTTCAGATAATAAAAACACCCTTTCCCCTAGCTCTATTGAAGTACTAAATAAACTAAATGATCAATTAACAATTAAGGTTTATTTAAAAGGTAACCTTCCCTCAGGTTTTGAATTACTTGCTTATTCAACAAAAAATTTGCTAAATTCATTTAATAAGGAGAACCCTAACATTAAATTTGAATTTATTAATCCAGATAATAAAGATTATAATAATGATAATCTTAGTTTATTCCAACAACTACAAGATCAAGGTTTATACCCAACAGACTTAAAAATTAAAAATAATTCCGAAACAATAAGTAAGATAATTTTTCCTGGAGCAATAATCTATTATAAAGAAAAAAGAATATCGTTAAATTTTTTAGAAAATTCTATTGGAGTATCACCTCAAATTAATATTAATAATTCTATTGAAAAACTTGAATTTAATTTTATATCTATGATATATAAATTAATAAATACTAAAAAACCTAATATTGCTTTTTTAAAGGGAAATGGTGAATTGTCACATCTTCAAACTAAAGATATAACAAACTCTATTAACGAAGATAACAATGATCTTTCTTTTTATTTTAATGTTGACACCTTTAATCTCAAGCAATTTCAAATAGATAGCTCTAATAATATAAATTTGAATTTGCAATTAGATAAATTAAAATATTTTGATGCTCTTATTGTGGCTAAACCAACAATAGCATTTAATAACATTGATAAATTTCTAATTGATCAATATATAATGAATGGAGGTAAAATTTTATGGCTTATTGATATGGTTGATGCTAGTATTAATAAAATCAGAGAGAATAATGAGTTTTTTATTGCTAATAAAATGAAACTTAACTTAGAGGATCAGTTTTTCAAATATGGAGTTAGAATAAATTCAAATTTAATTGAAGATAAAAGATCAACAGAAATACCTATTGTCACAGGCTATAGTAATAATAAGCCTATTCAAGAGTTTTATAAATGGCCTTACTTCCCTCTATTATTTTCAAAATCTGATCATCCAATAAGTAAGAATCTCGATGCCATTAAATGTGATTTCATAAGTTCAATTGATACAATTAATAACAATCTTAATAAAACAATTCTTCTTACATCATCAGCAAACTCTAGAGTATTACCATCGCCTGTAAAGGTTAGTTTGTCAATAATTCAAAACCCTCCTCCAATAGAGACATATAATATTAAAAATATTCCAGTAAGTGTACTAGTTGAAGGTAAATTTGAATCTGTTTTTAATAATCGTATTGTGCCTAAAAATCAAAATATTAAAATTATTAAAAATAGTTCTGATAATAAAATGATATTTATTTCTGATGGAGATATTATTGCAAATAAATTTTCTAATAATTCTATTTATCCTTTAGGATATGATAATTTTATAAACTTCACTTATGAAGGGAACAAAAAGTTTATAATTAACTGTATGCAGTACTTATGTGATAATAATGGGTTAGTAAATTTAAAGTCTAAAGATTTAAAATTAAGATTACTTGATAAAAATAAAATGTATAAAAATTATATGCTCATTTTATTTTTAAATCTAATAAGTCCAATTTTAATAATGTTTTTTTCGTTACAAGCATTCAAATATTTTAATAAAAGATATTATGTATAAAAAAATTATTTCAGTTATAATTATTATTCTATCTCTACTATATTTATTTTATAATAGTAATAAAATTAAAGAACAAGATTTTAAAATTGAAGATATTACTACTATCGAAAGTATTTATTTAAGTGACATGAAAGGAAATCAAATCACTTTATTAAAACATAAAGGTTTCTGGATGATTAATAATTTATATAAAGTCAGAAAAGATGCAATTAAAACATTACTTGAGACGATACAAAGCATTGAAGTTCAGCAGCCTGTATCTGAAAATGCTTTTAATAATGTCGTGAGAAACCTTGCAACTTCAGGAGTTAAAGTTGAAATTTATTCAAATAAATTATTAAAAACTTATTATGTTGGTCATACTACACAAAATCATTTAGGCACATATATGATAATCAAAGATGCTAATAATCCATTTATTGTACATATCCCGGGCTTTAATGGATTTTTGTCGCCAAGATATGGCATTGTCGGTGCTGGGGTCAATATTAATGATTGGAGAGATAACACAATTTTTACTCTTGATCCAGATAAAATTATTGAGATTCAATTAAATAATATTACTAATGAGGATTTATCATTTCACTTATTTCCTAAAGATAATATTGTTTACAATAAGGAAAAAGAGCAATTTAAAACTAACACCATAAAAGTTTTAGATTACTTAAATAATTTTCAAAATTTAAACTGTGAATCATATAAAAATGAAGTATTAATAAATAAAAGTTTGCTTTACACATTAGAGATAAAGACAAGCAATAAGAAAGATATATTAAAAGTTTACAAATTTGATAAAAGAAACAAAAACTCAAATAATTCTGCTCCTAATGTTGAAAGATACTACGCTAAATTAAATAATGGAGAACTAATGTTGATTCAAAAATATGTTTTTAACAATGTGTTTATATCTATTAATGATTTAAGATAATTTCTTTTAAATCTATCAAATGAAAAACTTATATTTGAAATCTTATTTAATTTAATAATTTTAGCATGAAATTTATAGTAAATAGTTCTAATCTTTTAAAGGAATTACAAAAATTAAGTGGTGTTATTAGCAGTAATAATACTTTACCTATACTTGATAATTTTCTTTTTGAAATTAATGATGGGAAAATTGTAATTGTTGCTTGTGATTTAGAGACCACCATGATTTCTGAGATATCAACAGAATCTTCAACAAATGGGAAAATTACTATCCCTTCTAAGATTCTTATTGATACTCTAAAAACTTTTTCAAATCAGCCATTAACATTTCTTATCGACGATGATACTTATGGAATTGAAATTAGTTCTGAAAATGGTAATTATAAGCTAGCTGGACAAAATGCTAATGAATTCCCTAAAATACCTACATTAAACTCAGCATCTTCAATTGAAGTAGATTCTGATGTGTTATTTAATGCTATAAATAAAACTTTATTTGCAACTGGAAATGATGAACTAAGACCTGTAATGTCTGGGGTTTTTTGTGAATTATCCTCTGAAAATGCAACTTTTGTTGCAACAGATGCTCATAAACTTGTTAAACACTGTAGAACAAATATTAAATCAGAAAATACTTCTTCATTTATTCTCCCAAAGAAACCTCTATCTCTGTTAAAAAACAACTTAGGAGATGATACTAAAATTTCTATTCAATATAATGAAACAAATGTTTTATTTAGTTATAATAATACTACTTTAATTTGTAGGTTAATTGATGGTAAATATCCTAACTATGATGCAGTGATTCCTAAAGAAAATCCAAATAAACTAATTATTGATAAACAAGAGCTTTTAAATTCAATTAAAAGAGTCTCTATTTATGCAAATAAGACAACTCATCAAATAAGATTTAAAGTTGCAGGAAGTGAGCTGCAAATAACTTCTGAAGATCTTGACTTTGCTAACAAAGCAGAAGAAAGGCTAACGTGTCAATATGAAGGAGAAGATATGGAGATAGGCTTTAACTCAAGGTTTATTATTGATATGCTAAATAATATTGGAGCAACTCAAATATGTATTGAAATGAGTGCTCCTAATAGAGCTGGTATTATTCTTCCATTGGATGGACAAAATGATGATGAAGATACTTTAATGCTTGTAATGCCTGTAATGCTAAACTCTTAATATGAAAAATATAATTTTAGTTCTATCATTAGCATTTTTAACATTAAATTTAAATGCTCAGAACCTATCACCAGTTAAATTTGGTTTAGTAACTGGACTAACGTTAAACCATCTAACATTTTCTTCAATTGAAGGATTAGAATCACCTAGCTCTAATTATGGTCCAGGTTTTAATGCGGGTTTAATAATTAGATTTCCAATGCAAAAGAGATGGAATTTTAATACTGAGCTTCTCTATACAACATATTCTGCTGAGTATACTTTTAAATACAAAACAGATATTCTTGGTGAAAGAATTACATCTGAAGTTATTAATAATACAGAACTTGCATATTTTGTTTTAAATGCCGATTTTTCTTTTATAGCTCATGAAAAATTTCATCTTAACTTTGGACCTTCTATTCAATACTTTCTTAGTGGAGAAGATAATATCAATGTATCAACAAATTCAAGTGTTTTAGAAGGTTATAGCGAAGTTTTGCCTATTGATGATAATGAAGATCTTGACTTAGGCTTAAATTTAGGGTGTTCCTACCTCATTTCAGAAAAGACTATTTTGAATCTTAAAATTTTCTCAGGCTTAATGCCTTTAAGAGATTCTGAATCAGATTTAACTAAAAACTCTATTCACTTTTCTATATTATACTTTTTCTAATAAACAGAAATAAGTTTATTTCCAACTAATTGAGGGATAATATCTGATTCAATACTGGGATTTAAACAAAACTCAGTATCCTTTTCCATATTAAGATGTTTTAATCTTATTCTATGTGCAGAATTAGAAAGAAAAGTAAAAATATCATCTTTTGATAGCTGGTAAAGATATGTTGATGCTAATATTGAATCACAATTTGAAGCATATTTACCTGATGATAAAATATTTTCACATAAAAGTCCAGAAAAGATAGAGTCTTCAAGGTTAAAAACACCTTTCCATCCTGAACAAAGAATAATTATATTTCTATTGCTAGTAATTAAGTATTCAGTAATTGATTTGACATTTATAAAAGAAGCTGTAATAATATCATAATTACTTGCTAAATTTATAGCTTTAGTACCATTAGTAGTAGTTAAAACTAATGTTTTTCCTTTAATGTTATTATTCATATATTGAAAAGGAGAATTTCCATAATCAAAGTCTTTTAATGGTTGAGCATTTCTTTCAGCTGCAACAATATGATTTTCTTTATTTAAAAAAGTTTTAGCATTTTCTAATGTTGAAACAGGAATAATTTCTTTAATTCCATAATGAAAGGCCGTTGAAATAACTGAAGTTGCTCTTAGAATATCAACTACAACTACTATAGGATTGTCTATATGTGAAAACGATTTAAAGTTTTCAGGAGTTAAAGATATATTAATTGATAACATAAATAATTATTTAACAAATGGAAGTGTAACAATTTTTGCTAATATCTTTTTATTTCTTACCTGTATGTAAAGATCTTTATGATCATTATTTAAATAAGCAATATTTATATATGCCAACCCAATAGCTTTATTAAGTGTTGGTGACATTGTTCCAGAAGTAACTATACCAATATCTAACCCATCAGAATTATACACAGAATAACCACCCCTTGCTATTCCTTTATCAATTACCTCAAATCCTATAAGGAGTTTTTTAATACCATCTTCTTTTTGAATTTTTAAATTTTCTGAATTAATAAATTTAGTAGATAATTTAGTAATCCAAGATAGATTTGCTTCTAATGGTGATGTAGAATCGTTTATATCATTTCCATATAAACAAAAACCTTTTTCTAGTCTTAAAGTATCTCTAGCTGCCAAGCCTATTGGTTTTAAAATAGTATCACAATTAAATAATTTATCCCATAACAATAAAACATTTTCATTTTTTACATATAATTCAAAACCTAATTCTCCAGTATATCCTGTTCTAGAAATTATAACATCATTTATTCCAGCTATATTACCAATAATAAAATTATAGTATTTTATACTAGATAAATCTTCACTACTTAATTCCATAAGTAATTTTAAAGAATTAGGTCCTTGAACAGCAAGTAAAGAGTAATCATTAGATTTGTTTAATATTTTACAATCAAACGAATTATTTTCTTTTAACCAATTAAAGTCTTTTTCAAGATTTGAAGCATTAACAACGAGCATATAAGATGATTCAGCAAGCATATAGACAAGAATATCATCAACAATTCCATTATTTTTATTTGGCAAACATGAGTATTGAACTTTCCCTATACTAAGTTTACTAACATCATTTGATGTTATAAATTGTAAAAATTTAAAAGATTCAGTACCTGAAATGAAAATTTCTCCCATATGAGATACATCAAATACCCCAACAGATTCTCTGACATAGTTATGTTCCAATTTAACACCATCAAATTGAACAGGCATATTAAAGCCAGCATAATCTACCATCTTACCTCCTAAGGACTCATGTACTTTTGATAATATTAAATCTCTCATTATATATATTTTTTACAAATTTAAAAGAAAATTATATTATTAACTAAATGTTATTAAATAAAAAAACAGGAAATATATTCCTGTTTTATTGTAGCGTGAGGGAGATTTGAACTCCCGACCTCAGGGTTATGAATCCTGCGCTCTAACCAACTGAGCTACCACGCCAAAAAATGATGGCAAATATAATATTTATAACTAATTTAATTAATGATTTATTTAATTTATGATCTTCCCTCCTCTTCTAATAAAGTTGTGTAATGTTTAAGAGTTCTTAATATTAATACAATTATTAATGAAGATAAATAAAAAAAGATTTGATTATCAGATATTAAATCAGAAAAATTAGAATTATAAATTTGTTTTCCTGAGGATAATACTCTTATAATATCTATAAATAAAAAACCAGAAATAGAAGATAAATAACTTGCGTACTCTCTTCTTAGAATTGATTTAAAAGATAATTTAATACCAGAAGAAATTATTCTCAAACTAATTGGAAAAAAAGCAGGAACATTTTTTGACCAAGATGAAAAATCTTCACCAAATTTATTTTTTAAAAACTCTTCTTCTGCGTACATAATTCTTTCATAATAAATCCAAAATAATAAAGACATGATAACTGAGAATAATGGATTAAACGTATATAGAGATATTGATAACCAAATTAGATAATTACCTAAATAAAGTGGATGACGAATTATGGAGTATATTCCTTTAGTATTTAAAGATTCAGCAACTTGTTTTTTTGTATTTCTTCCACTAGTACCGTATGGGGTAGTTCCAATAGTATAAAAACGAATAAAAAAACCTGTTAAAAAAGATAATAAAATTAATATATTAAGAAGTTCTAAATTTATTAATAATGATGATTGTTTAATAAATGGCATTGATAATAAAAAAATAATCACAGGAAACTGCCCCCTATATTTAAATAAAAAATTACCCTGATTAGAAAATGATTGTTGCAATGACATATTAATATTATCTTTGTAAAATATTTGCAATAATAATAAACTTATGTCAGAGCTATTAAAATACACTATTGAGTTTCCAATTCAATCATCAGTTAATGTTTTGTATAAACGTTTAAGCACCCCGAGTGGTTTAGCTGAATGGTTTGCAGATGATGTTAATCTAATGAACAATCTTTTCACATTTATCTGGGATGAATCAGATCAATCTGCCGTGTTATTAAAAAAGAAAAATAATAGTTTTATAAGATTCCATTGGGAAGAAAACACTAAAGATATTTATTTTGAATTTTTAATTCAAATTGATGAAATGACCACAGATGTATCTTTAATTATCACTGATTTTGCTGAAGATGAAGAGGATAAAATTGAACAAATTGCTCTTTGGGAAGAGCAAGTAAATAATCTAAAACGAGCTATTGGCTCATAATCTTTTAAAAATTTGAAAAGATTAAATGTTTTTCTTCTTAAATCTTTTTTTGGACCATTAATAATTTCTTTTTTTATTGTTCTTTTTGTTTTATTAATGCAATTTCTATGGAAATATATAGATGATTTAGTTGGTAAAGGTTTAGATTTCTTACAAATTACAGAACTGATGTTTTACGCATTAGCAAGATTTGTTCCATTAGCGCTACCAATATCTATTTTGCTTGCTTCAGTAATGACAATTGGAAAGATGGGTGAGAATTATGAATTAACTGCTTTACAGTCATCTGGTTTGTCTTTATCTAAGGTCTTTAAGCCAATTTTTGTTTTTGTAATTTTTTTATCCTTTAGTTCATATTTATTTTCTAATTACATTATGCCTGTAGCTAATCTTAAAGGAGGAAGCTTATTATATGATATTAGAAAAAAGAAACCAGCATTAAATATTAAAGAAGGTATATTTTATAATGACATTGATGGTTTTGCTATTAAGATTAATAGTAAAAGTGATGATGGAAAAATATTAGAAAATATCATTATATATGACCACACAAATAATAATGGAAATAAAAAAGTGATTATTGCTGAAAAGGGTACAATGGAGATAACACTTGATGAAAAATATCTTGAATTAACATTATTTAATGGAACATCTTATATTGAATCAGATAAAAATAAAACAAATAGAAAAACAACATTTAGTAAGGATTTAATAAGGTTTGATCTTTCTAGTTTTGGAATAAATAATAGTGAATTACTATATAAAGGCCATTATGCCATGCTTAATAATTATCAAATTAATATAGCTATAGATTCATTAGAAACTTTACTAATTAATAAAAGAGCTTTAATTAACCAAAATATTATAGAGAGATATAATTATAATTTTAACTATGAATCTAATCCTTTAAATAATCTTAAGAAGATTAAACAAAAAAAAATATACGAAGTAGCTATCAATAAATTAAGAGTTCTAAAATCTATATCTTCATCAAATGAAGATGATGTTAGATATAGAAAAATCATTATAGCAAAACATGAAATTGAATGGCACAGAAAATTATCACTTGCATTTACATGTATTATTATGTTTTTAATTGGATCATCACTTGGGTCAATAATAAAAAAAGGTGGATTTGGAATTCCTGTATTAATTTCTATTCTATTTTTTGTCTTATTTCATGTAATTAACATGATTGGTGAAAAATCTGCTAAAGATTTATCATTAACTCCTTTTGAGGGAATGTGGTTAGCTAATATATTTTTTATTCCATTAGTAATACTGTTATTTTTTCTTAGTAAAAGAAACTTTAATTTTTCTAATATTATTAAAAATTAATTAGCTGGTTTTAATCTAGAATCTATAATTTTGCATTAATAAATTTAATACAATTATGTTTAATACAATTGAAGAGGCTATTTCAGATATAAAAGAAGGAAAAGTTGTTATAGTTATTGATGATGAAAATCGTGAAAATGAAGGAGATTTTGTCGCTGCCGCAGAAAAAGTTACTCCAGAAATGATAAACTTTATGGCTACTCATGGTAGAGGATTAATATGTGCTCCTTTATTAGAAAGCAGATGTGAGGAACTAGGACTTGAGTTAATGATTGGTAAAAATACAGCAGCATATGAAACTCCTTTTACAGTTTCTGTTGATTTGATTGGTGATGGATGTACAACAGGAATTTCAGCATCTGATCGTTCTAAAACGGTTAAAGCTTTAGTTGATGAAAAAACAAAACCTGAGCAACTTGGTAAACCAGGTCATATTTTCCCTTTAAAAGCCCGTAAAGGTGGTGTTTTAAGACGAGCAGGACATACTGAAGCATCAATAGACTTAGCTAGACTAGCTGGCTTAAAACCAGCAGGAGTTATTGTAGAAATTTTGAATGAAGATGGATCTATGGCTAGAACAAATGAACTTTATATAATTGCCAAAAAGTTTCATCTTAAATTTATAACAATTAAAGATCTTATAGAATACAGATTAAAAAATGAATCTTTAATAAATGAAGAAGTAGAAGTTAATTTACCTACTGAGTATGGTAATTTTAAAATGAAAGCATTTAAACAAATAACAAATAACCAATTACACTTAGCAATATATAAAGGAGACTGGAATGAAAACGATAATGTTTTAGTTAGAGTCCATTCTTCCTGTGTTACTGGAGATATATTTGGTTCGTGTAGATGTGACTGTGGACCACAACTTCATGCAGCATTACAAAAAATTGATTCTGAAAAAAGTGGTGTATTAGTTTATATGAATCAAGAAGGAAGAGGAATTGGCTTATTGAATAAATTAAAAGCATATAAGCTTCAAGAAAGTGGAAAAGATACTGTAGAAGCTAATTTAGAATTAGGTTTTAATGCCGATCATAGAGATTATGGAGTTGGTGCTCAAATATTACGAGCTATGAATATTCATAAAATTAGGCTATTAACTAATAATCCCCAAAAGAGAGTTGGCTTGAATGGTTATGGAATAGAAATTGTTGAAAGTGTAGCTTTAGAGATAGATTCTAATCAGCATAATAAATTTTATTTAGAGACAAAAAGAGATAAAATGGGACATTCATTTAAAAAATTAGATGAATAAAACTATTATTTTAGGTATTGAATCATCATGCGATGATACATCTGCTGCAATACTTAGAGGAAATAATGTATTATCAAACGTAATTGCTAATCAAAAGGTTCATGAAAAGTATGGAGGAGTAGTTCCTGAATTAGCCTCTAGAGCACATCAACAAAATATTATTCCTGTTGTTGAAGAAGCTATAAGTAAAGCAAATATTAAAATAAATGAAATCGATGCTATTGCATATACAAATGGTCCAGGATTAATGGGCTCATTATTAGTAGGAAGTTCATTTGCAAAAGGATTCTCATTAGGCCTAAATATTCCTTTAATTTCAGTTAATCATATGCATGGTCATATATTATCTCATTTTATTAATGATGATGAAATGAAAAAACCTGAATTTCCATTCTTATGTCTCACCGTCTCAGGAGGACATACTCAAATTGTTTTAGTGGAAACCCATCTTAAAATGAAAATTATAGGTCAAACAATTGATGACGCAGCTGGAGAGGCATTTGATAAATCAGCTAAAGTGTTAGGATTAAAATATCCGGGAGGTCCTTTGATAGATAAATATTCTTTAGATGGTGATGTTCATAAATTCACTTTTGGAAAACCTAAGATTAAAAACTTAGACTTTAGTTTTAGTGGTTTAAAAACATCTATAATGAATTTAATTAATAAAGAGATGATGAAAGATTCTGAATTTATTAATCAAAATTTAAATCATTTATGTGCATCTATTCAACATTCAATAGTAGAAATCTTAATAGATAAAATTTTAAAAGCTAGCAAACAAACAGGAATTAAAAATATAGCAATTGCAGGAGGAGTATCTGCAAACTCTTATTTAAGAAAAAGATTAAGCTATATGGATGAGCATAATATATATATACCAAAATTTGAATATTGTACTGATAATGCTGCGATGATTGCTATTGCAGGTTACTATAAATATTTGAATAATGATTATGCTATGTTAAATGAAGTAGCTTCAGCCAGACTAAAGTTTTAAAAACTTTAAAGTAACCTCAATAGCTTCATTTAAATGCAATGGATAACTATGATCTAAAAATGGATGTGTTGATCCAAATACATGATCAGCATCTTTTATTATATGTAAAATAGTTTTGTCGTTCCATTTTTTAAAATCTTTAGCATCTTTTAATAATACAGTAAGATCATCTTCTCCATGCACTACTAAATGCGGAATTTTGATATTTTCTACAGCCTTCTTAATATCAATTCTATCATGATTATTTTTACAATCAAGATAAAACTGAAAATATAAAGGCATGTTTTGTTTAGTTCTTGAATTATAAACATAAATGACACCTTTTTCTTTCCATATTTCTATTTTAGATTTATCTAACCGATTTGTAAAGTCTGAAGGTGATGCCCAAGAAACTATCTTTTTAATTCTTTTATCTTCATTAGTTTTTAATATTGTGATACCTCCTCCTCTACTGTGTCCTAATAGACATATATTATTTAAATCTATTTCATCAGATATTAAATCATTGTTTTCAACCCAATTAATTATTAGATTTAAATCATCTAATTCTTTAGAAAAATTATTATTTCCAAATGATTTTAAATCGTGGAATTCATTAGGATCATTTAAAGTTGTACCATTATGAGAGAAGTTAAATTTTATAAAAACAAAATTATTTTCAGCAAAGCTTGAAGCAATTTGATTGAATGGTCCCCAATCTTTGAAACCTTTAAAGCCATGAGAAAATATAATAACTTGTTTCTTTAAATTATCTTTTTTTAGAGTAACATCTAATAAGATCTTTTTGTTATTACTTCCATTGATGATAATAGAATTTAATCTTTCAATCATTATTTAATAATTATTCTTTTTTCAATACTTCCATCATCATAGATATAAATTAAAGGTAATTGAGAATTAAAATTAGATTCTCTTCCTAAAATATCAATGACTTTAATTAATTTTTTATTATCATTAATATTTTCAATAATATTTGAAGGAAGCGAATTACTAATGTAAAAATTATCAAACCCTCCTTCAACCCAATGACCACCTAGAGCATCCCAATCTGCTGTTTCTATTGAAAATTGAATATTGTTATTTAAACTTATTATTTGTGATAAATCAAAACTCTTTGAGGACCATTCTCCAAGATTATTTGAAGATGCTGTTAGAATGTCTATTACAACATTTGTAGCTCCATTAGATACTGAAACAGTTAAAGAATCATTAGGTGGTGCTCCCCAAGAAAAACCATTACTAAACCATACATCATAATTTAAAATATAATCTTGGTTTCCAGATAGGTCTAATATAGGTGAAGTTAAAATTGTATTAAAATCATCAACATCTCTACTACCAGTTTGAGTTCCAGCTTCAAGACCTGTAACATATGCATTTTCAAAACAATCGTTATCGACATCATCCTCTGGGTTGTAGTTAATACCGCTATCTGAAGTACCTTCTGGATTTCCTCTTTGCCAGATTCCGTCATTAGGATTAAAAATTCCACCACTTACACTCCATCCAAAATTAAATGTAAAATCATCATAATATCCTTCACTTAAAACAATAGGTTGTAATGGATTTGATGATGAAATATATTCATCACTACATACTGTAATATATCCCCAATGACCTGCAATAATATTATAATTGCCTTCATAAATATTATTTAAATTGAAATTCCCTAAATTATCAGTTGTGACAGTAAAAGTATTATCATTATTATAAATTAAAACATCAGCATTCTCTATTCCATTTCCATTAATATCTACAACAATTCCACTAGTATTAAATGAAACAAGAGGTTGAAGTTGTATGTCTACAGTTGTAATAATACCTGATGACAGATTTGTATTTAATGTATCTGATAAATATCCTGCTGCACTAAAAACAATATCATAATTACCAGTTGAAGCAATTCCACTTGAATAATTTCCTGAAATATCACTTGAAGTTGATATTAATGATAAAGTATTTAAAATTTCAATATTTGCTGAGGCTATTGGAAGAGAGTTAGTTATATCGCTTACATTTCCATCTAAATATGATGCTTGTTGAAAATCTCTTGAGTATACTAATAGTCTTGCATTATTACTGTTATTACTATTTATATCAGAAGAAATAATATTTCCAGATGGTAAAAACGGATAAGTTCCCCAACATCCATCAAAACCATCACCAGATCCTGCATATGAATCATAGTTAGCAACTTCAATCATGTTGTTAGGATACGTAATGTCATGAACTACGGTTCCGTCTCTATACCAACTAGTTATTAAAAAATTACCATCAACATGAGCGTTGTGTGGAATAGAGTTAGAGCCAGGATTGGATTGAATTCTATCCACTTCTTGTATATTATTCATATCAGTTATATTGTAAGACCCAACGTAAGCATCAGATTGTTCATCAGTAGTAAAAACATAATTTCCATCATTGGATACCCAAGCATTATGAGTAAAACTACTTGGAGTAGTTGTATGACCTAAGTTTTGAGGATTATTTTTATTAGATACATCAACAATATAAAGTTCTCCTTCATAAATACATCCAACATACATGGTATCTCCTCTAACCATACCGTCATGAATATAGAAATCATTCCATTCTCCTAAGTATGAAGGGTCTATAGGATTAGTAGCAACATCTAAAAATATTGCGCCATCAGCTGGAGAACTTCCAGAATTTGATGATGCTCCAAAAATATATGCAACACCATTTTCGTCTATGTATAAATTGTGAGCAGCTGTAAATTCCGTACTGGAGTTATTACCATTAAATATTGTTTGATGAAAATATGTATTTCCTGACATATCACTAAGATCTACGATTAATAAGCCAGCATTAGCTTCAGTAGTAACATATGCATAATGACCAAAAGTTTTAACATCTCTCCATGTTGAATTAATATCAGAAATAAAAAACTCTTCTACAGGATTAGTTGGTGTAGTGACATTAACAACAGAGAATCCATTATTTAAACCAACTAAAGCATATTCATTACCAATGCCATCTGCCCATCCCCATATATCACTGCCTTCTGTATTATTCCAGTCTAATGTGCCTAAAAGTGATAGGTTATAATTAGATTGAGATGACATTAAAAATGGTAATAATAAAAAGAAAATAATTTTTTTCATGAGATGATTTTATAGTTTTAATGAAGTTTGACCATCGTCATCGTCATCTTCTTCATTTAATTTAATTACTTGATTAATTTTTACTTCTTCATTAGTTATTTGAAAAGGTATATCAATTTTTTTTTTAATATCTTTTTTTTCAATATTTTTAACTAATGAATCTAAAACGATTATTTCTTTAACCTTTGAGTTAGTTAGTTTATTTCCTATAGATCTTGCACCTTTAATGCTGATAAAACTCTCTAAATCAATAATTTCAGTTCTTCTATCTTTCCCCTTTTCTTTAACGAATATTATTTCTGCTTGAGGGCGCCAGTCTGTGGATATGTAGTCTAGATAAGAACCTTTATGATCTGAAATAAATAAGAATTTATTGGAAATATTTTCAAGTAAGAACCTTTTTACAAAAAATAGATTTTTCTTGCCATCAAAATAAATTACAGAAAGTGGTTTCTCAGGATTAAATTTTTCAATAATTAGCATATCCTCATCAAAATGAGTTGAAATATCAAACCCTTTAATTTCAGAATACCCTCTTTTGTTAATAGTTAATATTTTGTCGTCAGCTGCAAATTCACCTATTAAATTTCCCCTTGAGTCAACATTTATTCTATTAACATTATAATCAAACCATATTTTTCTTGCACTCAATGTTGAAACTCCTGTAGATTTAAGCTCAACTTTTTTAACCTTATTTTTTGTAAGTATATTTCCCCCAGAACCTTTACCCTTAATGGCTAAATCAGCAAAATTATAATCAAATTTTAAAGTTTTTAATTTTATATTTTTTCTTAATGAAATAGTAATTGTTTCAGCTTCACCATTAGGGTTTGATGATAGATAAACAACTTTACTGCCAGAAGATGATTTAGTTAAAAAATATTCTTTACTTCTAGTTACACTACTAATATTAAAACGTTTTATCATAGCAAAATTTGAGTTGCCATCTATATAAATAAGATTATAGATTGTTCTGATATCTTTTCTTTTAAAAACGGAAACGTGTATAATATCTTTACCTACAAAAACCTTAGAGTCAACCTTTACAACTTGCATTGCACCATTCTCTCTAATAATAATAATATCATCAATATCGGAACAATCGCTAACAAATTCATCTTTCTTTAGATTAGTTCCAATAAAACCTTCATCTCTATTAACAAATAACTTTTTATTAGCCACTACCACTTTAGTTGCATCAATACTTTCAAAAGTTTTAATTTCAGTATTTCTATCCTTGTTTTTTCCGTATTTACTTTTTAAATCTTTAAAATATTTAATCGCATAATCTATTAAATTAGAAATATTATATTTCGTTTCTTGTATTTTTTCTTCAAGTTTCTTTAAATCATTTATAGCTTTATCTAGATCAAATCTAGTAATTCTTTTAATTTTTATTTCAGTAAGTCTTTCTATATCTTCTAATTTAATTTCTTGCTTTAATTGCTTAGTGAAAGGTTTTAATTCTTTTGCAATAGTTGATAAAATGTCATCCCAATTATTAAGTTCTTCAATAGAGTGATAAATTCTATTCTCAATAAAAATTCTTTCTAATGATAAAAAATGCCAACGTCTTTCTAGTTCATTTAATGTTACTACTAGTTCTTGGTAAAGTAAGTCTAAGGTATGATCAGTTGAAATTTTTAAAAGCTCTGATACTCCTTTGAAAATTGGTGCATTTTCATGAATAACACAACACAGTGGAGATATTGATAACTCACAATCTGTAAACCTATAAAGGGCATCTATAGTTTTGTCGGGAGATATTCCTGAGGGCAATAAAATAGAAATTTCAACATTTTCAGCAGTATTGTCTTCTATCTTTTTAATCTTAATTTTTCCTTTATCATTCGCTTTAATTATAGAATTAATTAAAGTATTAGTTGTTAAAGAGTATGGTAATTCAGTAATGTGAAGTAAATTCTTTTCAACTTGTTTAATCTTTGCTCTAACCCTAACTCTTGAACCTCTTATTCCATCATTATAATTAGTAAAATCAGCCATTCCTCCAGAAGGGAAATCTGGGTAAATTTTAGGACTTACACCTTTTAAAATTTTAATTGATGCATCAATTAGTTCATTAAAATTATGAGGAAGAATTTTTGTTGATAGACCAACAGCAATTCCTTCAACACCATGAGCTAGAAGAATTGGAAATTTAACGGGTAAAGTAATTGGCTCTTTACTTCTTCCATCGTAAGAAGCGTTCCAATTAGTGATTTTATTATTAAAGACAACATCTAAAGCAAAAGGAGTTAACCTAACTTCAATATATCTTGGGGCAGCTGCTCGATCACCAGTAGCTGTATTTCCCCAATTTCCTTGCATATCAAGTAATAATTCCTTTTGCCCTACTTGTACCATTGCATCTCCTATAGAAGCATCACCATGGGGATGGTACTTCATAGTATGACCAATTACGTTAGCAACTTTATGATATCTCCCATCATCTAATTCTTTTAATGAATGAAGAATTCTTCTTTGTACAGGTTTAAAACCATCATGAACATGAGGAACAGCTCTTTCAAGAATAACATATGATGCATAATCTAAAAACCAATTCTTATACATGCCTGACACATGAATAACTTCTTGGTTTTTTTCATCATCGTTAAGATTTATAAAATCACTCATTTTTTTAATATCGAATTTAACCTAGATTCAATTCTATTTTTATCGTGAGAAGAAATAAATGTTAAATATATTTTTTTTGTAATAGTTTTAGATTTATCAGATTTAAAACTTACTAATAATTCAGTGTTCCAAGATAGAAAATTCTTTTTAAAAGAAAAGTCTAAAAGCATATCATGTTTTATATCTAATAGACTTTTAATATTACTTGAAAAAAACTTATTTCTGCTGCATGATAAATTTATTATATAAGAATCAATTTTTATCAAATTATAAAAAACGCCAGTATAAAAAAATAATAGAACTGGTACAAATGTAAATAAACCTAATAATTTGTAATCCGAAAAAAATGTTCCAAAAATAGAATTGGGGACTAATACACTTAGCTGTAGTGGTAATACTATAAATAGCAAAATGTAAAAAAACATCAGAAAATTTAAATAATTTGCTGTCTTTTGGTTATTAATCAATAATTTCTTCATCCTCTAATATAATTTCCTCTTCAAATTTTAAATTATTAATAATAAACTCTTGTCTTTCTGGGGTGTTTTTTCCCATATAGTACTTGAGAATTTCTTGAATTTTAGCTTCACTACCAACAATAACAGGATCTAATCTCATGTCAGCACCAATAAAATGTTTAAATTCATTAGGGGAAATTTCTCCTAACCCCTTAAATCTAGTAATTTCAGCATTTTTTCCTAGCTGGGATAGAGCTTCTGCTTTCTCATCTTGATCGTAACAATAAAAAGTTTTTTTCTTATTTCTTACTCTAAATAAAGGGGTTTCTAATATATATACATGGCCTTCTTTTACTAATTCAGGGAAAAATTGTAAAAAGAAGGTGATTAATAATAATCTTATATGCATTCCATCAACATCAGCATCTGTAGCTATAACAATTTTATTATATCTTAAATCATCTATTCCTTGTTCAATATTTAAAGCAGCCTGAAGTAGATTAAATTCTTCATTTTCATAAACAATCTTTTTAGTTAAGCCATATGAATTAAGTGGTTTACCTCTTAAACTAAAAACAGCTTGAGTTTTAATATCTCTGGTTTTAGTAATAGATCCAGATGCAGAATCTCCTTCAGTGATAAATAAAGTAGAATTAACTCGTTCTTCTTTGTTTTGATCATTATAATGAATCCTACAATCTCTTAGCTTCTTATTATGTAAGCTTGACTTTTTAGCTCTTTCTCTAGCGAGTTTTTTAACTCCAGCCATAGCTTTTCTTTCATGCTCAGCTAATTGAATTTTTTTATTTAATAGTTCAGCAGTTTCAGGATTTTTGTGAAGATAATTATCAAGATCTTTTTTAAGAAAATCTTGTATAAATGTTAAAATTGTTGTTCCATCAGGTTCCATTTCTGTAGAACCTAATTTAGTTTTTGTCTGAGATTCAAAAATTGGCTCAATGACCTTAATACTTATTGCAGCGTTTATAGCTTGTCTTATATCAGCTGCTTCGTAATTTTTATTAAAGAATTCTCTTATTGTTTTAACTACAGCTTGCCTGAATGCAGCTTGATGAGTTCCACCTTGAACAGTATGTTGACCATTAACAAAAGAATAATATAATTCCGAATATTGATTTTGGCAATGAGTAATAGCAACTTCTATATCTTCACCAATTAAATGTATTATAGGGTATAGTTTCTCGGAATCAATATTTTGATCTAATAAATCAAATAATCCTCTTTCAGAAAAAAACTTTTTATTATTAAAAACAATTGTTAAGCCAGTATTAAGATAACAATAATTCCATAACATTTTTTCTATATAGTCATTAATAAATCTATAATTTCCAAATAATTTTTTATCAGGAACAAAGCTAACTTTAGTCCCCTTTCTAGAAGAGCTATCAGAAATTGCATCTTCATTAATAATATTACCATAAGAAAACTCTACTTCTTTACATTTTCCATCTCTTATGGATTTTATCTTAAATAAAGATGATAAGGCATTTACTGCTTTTGCACCAACCCCATTTAATCCAACAGATTTTTTAAAGACCTTTGAATCATATTTAGCACCAGTATTAATTTTAGACACAACATCAACAACTTTGCCAAGAGGAATTCCTCTACCAAAATCTCTTATAGTTACAAAATCATTTTTTATTGATAATTCAATTGTTTTTCCATGACCCATAACATATTCATCAATACAATTATCAATAACTTCTTTTAATAAGACATAAATACCATCGTCAGGTGATGAACCATCACCCATCTTACCAATATACATACCAGGCCTCAGACGGATATGCTCCTTCCAATCTAAAGATCTAATACTGTCTTCGTTATATTGATTTGACATTAAAAATGTTATTAATAAAAATAATAAACAAAAATAAAACTCTTGAAATTATTATATCTAATTTGATCTGTCTATTATTAACAATCTTATCAACGATTATATGATAAAAAAACTTAAACGTTAAATCTAAAATGCATTATGTCTGCATCTTTAACCACATAATCTTTTCCTTCAATAGATAATTTCCCATTATCTCTACAAGAACTTTCTGAACCGAATTTAATAAAATCGTTATAAGAAATAACTTCTGCTCTTATAAATCCTTTTTCAAAATCAGTATGAATTACAGCAGCAGCTTGAGGGGCTTTTGTCCCTTTTTTAATTGTCCATGCACGTACTTCTTTTTCTCCTGCAGTAAAGTATGTCTGAAGTTCTAGTAATTTATAAGTTGATCTAATTAGATTATGTACGCCTGGTTTTTTAAGGCCTAATTCATTTAAAAATAATAATTGTTCATCAAAATCTTCAAGTTCAGCAATTTCTGCTTCAATTGCTGTAGCAATTATTAATAATTCAGCATTTTCATGAATTATTGCCTCTTTAACTTTATCAACATAAGAATTACCTGATAATATTGAGTTTTCATCAACATTACAAAGATATAGAACTGGCTTTATAGTAATCAAATTAAAGGTTTCAACAAATAACAAAGCTTCCTCATCTAAGTCTAAAGATCTAAGCGAATTTCCTGATTCAAGATGTTTAATTAAAGATTCAACAATACCGACATTTTTTTGGGCTTCTTTATTTCCAGTTTTAGCTGTTCTACTATTTTTATCAATATAATTTTCTAATGTTTCTAAATCTTTTAATTGAAGTTCAATATCAATAGTTTCTTTATCTCTAACTGGATTGATATCTCCATCAACATGAGTGATATTGTCATCATCAAAACATCTTAAGACATGTATTAATGCATTAGTTTCTCTGATATTAGCTAAAAACTTATTTCCAAGCCCCTCCCCTTTACTAGCGCCCTTTACTAATCCTGCTATATCGACAATTTCTACTGTTGTTGGAATTACTTTTTGAGGATTTACAAGTTCAGATATTTTATCTAATCTATTATCAGGAACTGTTATAATTCCAATATTTGGTTCGATAGTACAAAATGGAAAATTAGCAGATTGTGCCTTAGTTTTAGATAAACAATTAAATAATGTTGATTTTCCAACATTAGGTAAACCTACAATTCCACATTTTAAAGCCATAATTTCAAATATTTCTGCAATTATAATAAAAGTTATATTAAAAAATCAGTGAATAAAGTATATTATACTTGTCAACAATACGTTAATAAATTTAAAAAAGATTTTTATAATAAAAATTTTAAAATAGCATTTCATAATATACATTTACCAAAAACATTATAATGGAATCAATAGAGAAGCTAGAAGAAATTTGTACTCAAGTAAGAAGAGATATTGTTAGAATGGTTCATGCTAATAATTCTGGTCATCCTGGTGGTTCTTTAGGATGTACTGAGTTTCTTACATCTTTATATTTTAATGTACTAAAACACGATACAAATTTTAAAATGGATGGTGTTAATGAAGATTTATTTTTTCTCTCAAATGGTCATATCTCACCAGTTTTCTATTCTGTTCTGGCAAGATCTGGATATTTTCATGTTAGTGAGCTTGCTACATTTAGAAAACTCAATAGTAGGCTTCAAGGTCACCCAACTACTCATGAGGGTTTAGAAGGAGTAAGAATTGCTTCTGGGTCACTTGGCCAAGGAATGTCAGTTGCTATAGGAGCAGCTCAAAGTAAAAAATTAAATAATGATAGTAATTTAATTTATTCATTGCACGGAGACGGTGAGCTTCAGGAAGGACAAATTTGGGAATCAATAATGTATGCATCCGGTAAAAAAATAGATAATTTGATTGCTACAATCGACTATAATAAAAAACAAATTGACGGAGAAATTGAAGATGTTCTTCCAATGGGAGATTTAAAAGCTAAATTTTTAGCTTTTGATTGGTTAGTTTTAGAAGTTTTAGAAGGAAACAACATTTCTAAAATTTTAGATACTTTAAAAGAAGCAAAAGCTAAAAGTAGAAAAGGAAAACCTATTGCTATATTATTACATACAGAAATGGGGAATGGCGTTGATTATATGATGGGTACACATAAATGGCATGGTAGTGCTCCTAATGATATTCAATTAAAAGATGCACTACTTCAAAACACAGAAACTTTAGGTGATTATTAAAAAGATAAAAATATTTTTTTTATTAATTTTTTGTATAAATTCAGTTTCATATACTCAAGAAATTAAGCCTAAACTTAATAGAATATTATTTGTTTTTGATGCTTCTCAATCAATGTTAGCAAGATGGCAAAGTGGAAGAAAAATTGACATAGCTAAGAAACTATTAGTGAATATGACTGATTCTTTAAAAGATGTTGAAAACCTTGAATTAGCCCTAAGAGTTTATGGTCATCAAAGTAATTATCCTCCTCAAGATTGTAATGATACAAGGTTAGAGATAAATTTTTTACCTGCAAACATAGCAGCTGATATGATTAAAGGAAAACTATCAATGATTAGAGCAAAAGGAACAACTCCAATTGCAACATCACTTGAAGAGTCAGCTAAAGATTTTCCTGATAATAACTCAAGAAATATTATTATTCTCATAACTGATGGAAAAGAAGAATGTGGGATGGACCCATGCTCTGTTTCAAGACTATTTGCTAAAAAAGGTATTATATTAAAACCTTTTGTTATTGGAATAGGCCTTGATGAAAGTTGGAAGGAAAACTTTGATTGTGTAGGAACTTTTTTTGATGCTTCCAATGAAAAAGATTTTACTAATATTTTAAATATTGTTATATCTCATGTGATAGATAATACAACAACGCAAGTAAATCTTTTAGATTCTCTAAATAATCCTACAGAAACAAATATAAGTTTAAGCTTTTATGATAATTTCACTGATATTGTAAAGTATAATTATGTTCATACACTAAATAATTTAGGACATCCAGATACGATGATTATTGATCCAGTACTAAAATACCGAGTTATTGCACATACTATACCACCAGTTGAATCTGAGTTAGTAACAATTATTCCAGGAAAACATACAATAATACCTATTAAAACTCCTCAAGGTAAATTAGAAGTAAAATTAAAAAGTAAAAAGAACTATTCATTCCTTGTTAAGAAAATTGGCAGTAATAAAACTATACATGTTCAGGACATAAATACTAAACAAAATTATCTTACAGGTTATTATAATATTGAGCTTTTAACTTTACCACGCATGTATTTTGATAGCGTAAGGATTAATCAAAGTTCAACAACAACATATTCATTACCACCTCCTGGTCTAGCAAATATAATATTACCTTCAAATGGTTATGGAGGTGTTTACTTAAAACAGGATGACACATTAGAAGAAATATTTAAATTTAATGGTGATAAGAGTCAGTATAGACTGACACTTCTACCAGGGAATTATGTGGTGATTTATAGATCTAAATCATCTAAAAAATATATATATACATCAGAAAAATTAATTAAAATAAAATCTGGAAAATCTCAATTAATTAAAATTTATTAAAAGTATGGAAATGAAAGATACTAGATCAGGTTTTGGTGCAGGTCTAACGGAATTAGGTAAAAAAAACAAAAATGTTGTTGCATTATGTGCGGATTTAACGGGTTCATTAAAAATGAATGATTTTGAAAAAAATCATCCTGAAAGATTTTTTCAAATTGGTATTGCTGAAGCTAATATGATTGGTATTGCTGCTGGGATGACAATCGGAGGAAAGATTCCTTTTACTGGAACCTTTGCTAATTTTTCAACATCTAGAGTTTATGATCAGATAAGACAATCAGTTGCTTATTCAAATAAGAATGTTAAAATTTGTGCATCTCATGCTGGATTAACTCTTGGTGAAGATGGTGCAACACACCAGGTTCTAGAAGATATAGGAATGATGAAAATGTTACCTCATATGACTGTAATAAATACTTGTGACTATAATCAAACTAAAGCAGCTACAATTGCTATTGCAGATCATAAAGGACCAGTATATTTGCGATTTGGAAGGCCAAAGGTCCCTAATTTTACATCTGAAGATCAAGTATTTAAAATTGGTAAAGGAGTATTATTAGAAGAAGGTTCCGATGTAACAATTATCGCAACAGGTCATTTAGTTTGGGAGGCTATCGAAGCATCAAAAGAATTAAAAAGATCCGGAGTAAATGTTGAGATAATTAACATACACACAATTAAACCTTTAGATAAAGATTTAATACTAAAATCTGTTAATAAAACAAAATGTATTGTAACAGCTGAAGAACATATGTTGAACGGAGGGCTTGGAGATAGTATTGCTCAGCTTATTGCTCTTGAGAACCCTACCCCGTTAGAAATGGTAGGGGTTAATGATACTTTTGGAGAAAGTGGAACCCCTAGACAATTAATGGAAAAATATGGTCTTACTGCAAAGGACATT
>ENA-OSJC01000566-OSJC01000566.1-marine-metagenome-genome-assembly--contig:-NODE-566-length-35160-cov-7.878403_pt1 | contig 35160 bp, 34 predicted proteins | sample MGYA00237885_ERZ534234 | MGnify/ENA primary metagenome ERZ534234 (study PRJEB26413, sample SAMN06343907) | marine metagenome | isolation source: coastal waters | place: Atlantic Ocean: West Antarctic... | reverse complement strand
TGTACATGAAATCCTTTGTTCAAAAGGATCATGTCCTATAGTATAAAAACTTTTTCTTCGGACGCTACCGACGGATTTAAGGCATTAAGCGCTCATTTGAGCGCTTTTTGTATTCTTAGTACTTCCTCATATATGTATAATTGCAATGTGTCATGAATACTTAAATATGACACCGATATAAAATAATTCACTATTACGATTTCTAATAATCGTATTTCACAAAAAAAATTTTGAGATTATGGCAAACAATGATTTGTTAAAAGAAGCAATCGCTGATGCTAAAGCTGTTAAAGAAACTGCTATTGCAAACGCAAAACTGGCCCTTGAAGAGGCTTTTACACCTCACCTAAAAAGTATGCTATCTGCTAAATTAGAGGAAATGGATGCTGACGACGATAAAGACGTTGCAGAAGAAATGGACAAAGAAATAGAAGAAGAGTACGAAGTAGATGAAGAAATGAAAGAACCAAAAGAGCTTGATGAAATTAACCTAGACGAGTTACTTGCTGAACTTGAATTGGATGAAGACGCTCGAACAGACGCTGAAGAAGAAGGCTACAAAGACGGTATGAAGGACGAAAAAGAGGACTTGAAAGAGGACGAACGTACGGATGCTGAGGAAGAAGGTTTCTTAGATGGCGAAAAAGACGAGAAAGAAGACGACGACGATAAGATAGACGATGAAGAAATCGATCTAGAAGATATGTCAGAAGACGACTTAAAAGGATTCATTGAGGATGTTATTAAAGATTTAGTAGCAGACGGAACAATTGAAGCAGGTGATGAAGCAATGGAAGATGAAGAAGAAGTTGTAGATATCGACGACATGGAAGATGTTGAAGATGTTGATGTTGAAGTAGAATTAGATGAAGAAATGACTAAAAAAGAAAAAGCTGAAGGAGATGATCGTAAAAAAGACGATGAGATTGAAGCTGAAACTGAAAAAATGAGATTTAAAGAAGCATTAGATGAAATTAATGCTCTTAAAGTTGAATTAAATGAAGTTAATTTACTTAATGCTAAACTACTTTACACTAACAAAGTTTTTAAATCTAAAAACTTAACTGAAGACAAAAAAGTTAGAGTGCTTAAAGCATTTGACAAAGCGTCGACAGTAAAAGAAGCTAAAGTTATTTTTGAAACACTAAGCGAAGGTTTAGTATCAAAAACAGAAGCAACTGCAAGACCAAAAGGTAGTGCATCTAAAGCAACTGGAACAATAACTGAAGCTAAAAAACCAATTATTGAAAGCAATGATGTATATAACCGTATGCGTAAACTTGCTGGATTAATTTAAAAAAACAAATTTTAAACTATTAAAACTTAAAAAAATGAGCTTAAATACTCTTTTAGAAAGCGCAAACCCTTATCAGTCTTTACAGTCTGATGCGGCTAGATTAGCTAGCAAATGGGAAAAAACAGGTTTATTGGAAGGAATGAATGGATCCCAGAAAAATAACATGGGAATGATTCTTGAAAACCAAGCTAAACAACTTGTAGTAGAATCATCACAAACTAGTGGTGGAACAGGAAATGGTGGAACATTCACTTCACAAACTGGCGTAAACGTTGGTGGACAGTGGGCTGGAGTTGCTTTACCTTTAGTAAGAAAAGTATTTGGACAAATTGCTGCACAGGAATTTGTATCAGTACAACCAATGAATTTACCTTCTGGACTTGTATTTTTCTTAGATTTCCAATACGGATCTAACAAAACTCCATTTTCTGCAGGTTCTTCATTATACGGAGATAAAACATCTGCTGATAATCCTTTTGGTAACACTAATACAGGTGGACTTTATGGATCAGGACGTTTTGGATATTCAGTTCAAAACACTCAATCTTTAGTTACTCAAGTAGCTAGTGATTTTACAACTGCAACTTGGGATCAAGCTAACTTTAACAGTGTATATTCTGCTTCTGTTGCTGCAGACCAATATTTTGCTGTAACTGTAGAAACTTCATCTTTAAATTTCTTTGATAGTGAAGGAGTTAAAGGATTCCAATTATTTTCAGGTTCAGTTGCAACTTCAATCGAAGTTGGAACTCCGGGTAATCAAGTATCTGAGTTTACATCTTATGATGGTGGTGCTGATATAACATTTATTGTTACAAAATCTGCATTCTCTACTAATGGTACTGGTTCAGTATTGATAAATTACCAATTGCAACCTACTGATAATAACAGAGGTGACTTTGAAGCTGGAAATCCAAATCCAAACATTGAAAATCATCAAGCAACTGGGGCAGAGGCGTGCTGTCCAGAACAAGTAATTCCAGAAATCAACATCCAGATGCAATCATCTGCAATTGTTGCTAAAACTAGAAAACTGAAAGCTGTATGGACACCAGAATTTGCACAGGATTTAAATGCATACCATGCATTAGATGCTGAAGCTGAATTAACTTCAATCCTTAGTGAGTACATTTCATTAGAAATCGATTTAGAAATTCTTTCTATGTTGATCGAAGGTGCTGCTGCAGGAACTGAAAACTGGTCAGCTGTTAATAACCAAGCTATTACTGGAACAGGTGCAACTATTGCGCAAACAGACTTAGGATTCTATAATTCTCAAGGACAATGGTTCCAAACATTAGGAACTAAAATCCAAAAATTAAGTAACATCATTCACCAGAAAACTCTACGTGGTGGTGCTAACTTTATGGTTGTTTCTCCAACTGTAGCTACTATCTTGGAATCAATTCCTGGATTTGCTGCTGATACAGATGGTGATGCTGCTAAAATGAGCTATGCATTTGGTGTACAAAAAGTTGGTGCTTTAAATAGCCGCCAAAAAGTATACAAAAACCCTTACATGACTGCTAACACAATCCTATTAGGATACCGTGGTACTCAGTTCTTAGAAAGTGGTGCTGTATTTGCTCCTTACATTCCGTTAATCATGACTCCTCTTGTATACGATCCAGAAACTTTCGTACCAAGAAAAGGATTATTAACTAGATATGCTAAGAAAATGGTTCGCCCGGAATTCTATGGTACAATCAATGTAGCAGGTTTAAATACTCTATAATTAGATATTTAATTTTTCTTAATAAATTAACCCGGCTTTATGTCGGGTTTTTTTATGTTTTTCATATGTATAATAAAATATAATTATGGCATTATGTACTACTACAGGTTCATTAGAGGTATTTATAAAAGAAAGCATAACTTTACCAAATGGTAATGAAGAAGTAGCAACTAATAGTATAAAAATCCCAGGTGTAAATCAATTAGTAAGAAGAATAGATACAATTTCTTCACATTGGGAAGGCACTGGAGTTGAAATTTTAAGATTTGTAGATAATGAAGCTTCCCAAGTTGCAGGATCATTCGTAAGAGATACTGTTAAATATTTAAGATTTACAAATTTAGATTGTGATAATTACTTATCTCTTTACTTAATCCAAAACAGCCCAGATGCTCAATCACCTAACACAGGTAATGTAGGATCAGGAGATGAAGGGGTATTTAAAATAGACCCGGGAAAATCAATGATGTTATCAAATGCACAATTTGAAAGCAGTAATTATTATGATTATGTAGTAGATGGGTACGTAGATATTCAATATTATTCATCTTTTTCATCATTATATAGTATAAAAGCAAAAGCAAATAACGCGGATATTAAAATAGAGTACCTTGTAGGTTCTTCTTAATATTTATAACAAAATAAATTTAATAAAAAATGGCATTAACATACAGAACAGGTTCAGGTGGTAAAGGATCAGCTTTAACAATTGAAGAATTAGATAATAACTTTAGATACTTTACAGGGTCACACTCTGTAACTGGATCTTTTGAAGTAACTGGTAGTGTTACAATAACTGGATCCTTATATCAAACAGGATCAGTACTTTTTAATGGTTTACCAACAACTGAACCCTTAGTAACTGGTTCATTATGGCTATCAGGTAGTGGTGCAGGTAATGCTTCAGGATCTAAATATTTAATGGTGTTTAACGGGTAAAAAACATTCATTTAAAATAAAACTATAGGGACTCAATTTGAGTCCCTTTTTTTCATATTTATAACAAAACTAAATAGAATATGAATATTCCAATTTATGATGGTAACCCCTTATGGAGTCCTAATGCAACAGCTTTTGGATTTTATAATAATGATATTGAATTTCAAACTGACTGTATTAAAGTATCAAAATTTATAAGTACACGTTTAGGTTATCCATTAATGGATGTAGAATTACAAACTGGATCTATGTTTACTGCTTTTGAAGAAGCTATTACAATGTATGGAAATGAATTGTATGCTTATTTAATTAGAGAAAATGTATTAGATTTAACTGGTTTACCTTATGAAAATGTTAACTTAAATGATGTTATAGTTACTCCTAATTTCGAAACTGTAATTAGGTTATCTGAACAATATGGAGAAGAAGCTGGAGTAGGAGGGAATATTCCTTGGTATAAAGGATCTGTACCTTTAACTTCTAGTGTACAAGATTATGATTTAAAAGTTTGGGCTAAAGACCAAGGAATTACAGGTAGTATAGAAATAAAAAGGGTATTTTTCCAAGAACCAGTACCGGCCTCAGCTAGATACTTAGCACCTTTTGATGGTTTTGGTTTTGGGGGTGTTGCTGCAGCAGGGTTAATGGAAATGGGAGGATTTGGTGGTTCGATGGGTTTCCTAATGATGCCCCTTAATTACGATATGCAAGTTATTCAATCTATTGAGATGAATACTCAAGTTAGATTATCTAATTATAGCTTTGAAATACATAATAATGTGATTAGAATATTCCCAATACCATCTCATAATAATGGGTTTGAAACTAATTGTGGGAATTTATGGTTTGAATATATTAAAAGAGATGAAAGAGTTGAAAGTAGTTTAATTTGCGCTGAAGACAGAATAACAAATGTATCTAACATGCCCTACCAAAACCCAACTTATTCATTGATTAACTCCGTTGGTAGACAGTGGATATTTGAAATGACGTTAGCAATATGTAAAGAAATTTTAGGATACGTTCGTGGTAAATATAGTACTGTTCCTATTCCAAATGCTGATATGACATTAAACCAATCTGATTTATTAGCAGCCGCTACAGCAGAAAAAACAGCATTACTAGAAAGATTAAGAGCTTATTTTGATGAAAATTCACGTGTTTCTTTATTAGAAAGAAAAGTAAGAGAAGCAGATGCAGTACTAAAAGAATTGGATCAAGTTCCAAGAGTAATTTATATAGGATAATATGGCAATGTTCGCAAGACAGAGAGATGTCTCTCTGGTAAGACACTTAAATAGAGAAGTTATGGGTAATGTTATTACCCAACAAGCTGCTTTCTATCAATTTAAATTAGAAGAAACTAAAGTAAATATATATGGTGAAGCCGCTGCAGAAAAATTTTATAATGGTCCTTTCCTATTTAATTGTTTAATTAATAGAGGGGCTCAAGAATATCCTGAAAACGCTGAAGGTATACAATTTGAACAACCTATTGATTTTTATTTTTTAAGAGATGATTTAGTTGACGCAAATGTAGTACCAGATGTTGGTGATATAATATTATATCAGGAAGGATATTATGGAGTACAAGGTACAATAGCTAACCAATATTGGGGTGGTAAAAACCCAGATTATCCAAATAATGATTCAGATGGTACACCTAACCCATTAAACCCAAATTTACAATTATTCGGAACTAACTTATCAATATTAGTATCAACATATTATATTTCAGCAGATAAACCAGGAATTTCACCCTTTAAAGAAAGATTTTAATGGCAATAAGAAAACCAATACCAAAAACACAAAAACAACTCAGCATAGATCAACAAAGACCTACTGATTCAAGGTATGGTAATCCTAACATACCATTACCTACTAACGAAAATGAAACTGGTATACCTTTTAATAGATCAGAAAAACTATCATGGAAAGGTGATAATACAAAACCATTTTCAATTGGTATACAAGATTTAGATGAAGCTGTATTTTTTTATTTTCAAAATGTAATAAAACCTTTTGTTTATCAAAATGGAGAAAGAATAGAAGTACCAATAATATATGGTGATCCTGAAAGATGGAAGTCTTTTCAACGTGATGGGTATTATAGGGATAAAAAAGGATCTATTATGCTACCTATTATTGTTATTAAAAGAAACACAATAACAAAAGATAGAACAGTATATAATAAATTGGATGCTAATAGTCCTAATTTATATGGTACTTTTCAACGTGCTTATAATCCTAAAAATTTCTATAATAATTGGGCCGCTATAAACAATAAAATCCCAGCAAAACAATTTTATGCTGTTGCTGTTCCTGATTTTGTAAATTTAGAATATAGTGTAATTGTTCAAACTTATTATATGGAACAATTAAATAAAATAATTGAAGCCTGTGAGTATTCATCTGATGCCTATTGGGGTAATCCTGAAAGATTTAAATTTAGAGCTTTCATTGATTCTTTTACTACAGAAACATCATTAGTAGCAGGTAGAGATAGGTTGGTAAAGGGTACTTTTAATATTAGATTAAGAGGATACATAATCCCAGATACAATACAAAAGGATTTAAATTCTATTTCTAAATATAATTCCAAATCCAAATTTGTAATACAAATGGAAACAACATCCAATTCAGAAATATTTGAAAATGGTGTTACAAAAACAAAAGATGGAAGAACTAGAAAAGAAAGAGATGTTGAAGGAAATATAGCAAATATATCTGATACACCATCAGGAGTAGAAATAAAAAATGAACCAGGTACGGGGTTAAAAGGATAAAATATGGCAAGTAATGTAAGGTTTGTAGATTCTCTTAAAGTAGGACAATATAAAGGAGAAAGGGGACAACAAGGAATCCCAGGTACAGGATCAGATTTTCCATACACGGGCTCAGCAATTATATCCGGAAGTCTAGATATTACTGGAAGTTTAAATATATCAGGTAGTATAAATGTAACCGGTAGCATAAATGCTACTAGCTTTACAGGTTCATTTACTGGTTCATTTACTGGGGATGGTTCTGGTTTAACAAATTTAAATGTCAATTCTGGTTCATGGGATGGAATTTTCTCGGGTAGCGCACAAATAACGGGTTCACTTGGAGTAACAGGAAGTATAAATGCTACAAATTTTACTGGTTCTTCATTTACTGGTTCCTTTGTAGGAGATGGTTCTGGTTTAACAAATTTAAATGTTAATTCTGGTTCATGGGATGGTATTTTTACTGGAAGCGCACAAATAACGGGTTCTTTAGGAGTAACTGGTAGCATAAATGCTACAAATTTTACTGGTTCTTCATTTACGGGTTCCTTTGTAGGAGATGGTTCTGGTTTAACCACACTTAAAGCTACCGAAACAGACTTACAACAACCTATAACTTCAAACCAAACAGTAGGAGGAATATCATCTGGAGAAACACTTACCATAGGTACAGATGTAGAAGATATCTTAAGACAAATACTTATTTCATATATAGAACCTACAATTAGTAATTTAGATATTAAAAATAACAGCACAGAAATTTCTTATACTAGGGATGTAGGTGATGATTTTATTACTGATGAAGTAACTTTTAATGCAACACAAGATAGTCCTAATGCGAACTTCCCAGAAAATTCATCTCTTGTAATAACAAATGCTACTACAGGTAATGGAACAATTGCAGGTCCTGCTACTTTAGCTGCTTCTAATTCTATCACTATTACTGATAGAACTATTAACAGAACTACTGATGGGAGTGTTACCTTTAGAGTTAATACTGAAAGTCAAACAACATCTGATACTCAATTTACTACTAGATCAATTAATTTTAGATGGAGAAATTACTTATTAGCCACTAGTGTAGTTATAAACGATACTGCAAAATTATCTGCGGCTTTTACTAGTAATGTAGTACAAGATCCTTTTGATACTAATAAAAGTTGGACGGCAACTTGTGATGTTGATAATGCAAATACTAATAATTTTACTTATATAGTATATCCATCATCATATGGAGATTTAACAGGAATAATCCAAAATGGTGCAACACCAGTATTAGGTGCCTTTACAAAATCAGCTGATATAACAGCAAACAATTCATCCGGAATACCACAAGAATGGAGAATTTATAAATCAAACATTCCTGGAGCATTTGCTTCTGGGGTAACTTTAACAATATCATAATATGGCAATTAAATTTCCGGATATACTAGAAAACCAAAACCCTAATTTTGCGTTAGTTGATTCATTTCAATTTAGAGGTAATTCTTATCCTATAAATAACATAGAAAACACAGGTTCAATACCTGAAGATAAAAGAAAAGAAGGCGCTATAGTATTCATAACAGGATCAGGAGATTTTTATGGATTTAAAGGAACAGGATCTGGAGAATGGGATGAACCTACTAATTGGGTAAAAATTATAACGGATAGTAATAACACATATCCCTTTCCATTTACAGGAAGTGCTCAAATAACAGGATCTTTAGGAGTAACCGGTAGCATAAATGCTACTAGCTTTACAGGTTCATTTACGGGTTCATTCACTGGAGATGGTTCTGGCTTAACAAATTTACCAATCTCCGCAGGGGTATATAGAACAGGATCTAATACCAATAATATAATACCAAATAATTTTGGTACGTTTGATAACACTGGTACCAATTCCACAATTGCTTCTGGTGATAACAATAAAATTACTTCAAATTGTAGTTTTATAGGAGGTGGTACCCTAAACACAGCATCATCAGGAGGAAGTAATCTTATAGGGGGTGGATATAAAAACACATTATCTGGTTATAATAATGTTTTAGCAGGAGGATGTAACAACACAGTATCTAGTTATCATAATTTTTTAGGAGGAGGTTGGAACAATACTATTTCTACACTTTATGGGGGTGTTATTGTAGGAGGTAATAATAATACATTATCTTCGTATATTTATAATTCTATAGTAGGAGGTCAAACTAATACAATATCTGATTATTCTGCTTATAATTTTATAGGAGGTGGCCAAAAAAATAAAATTAATATAGCTAATACAAATAATTCCTCAGTAGTAGGTGGTACCCTAAACACAGCATCCGCATCATGTACTTTTATAGGAGGTGGTAATCAAAATACAGTAGGAGCAAATAATTCAATTATTGTAGGTGGTACCCTAAACTCAGCATCTGCAATTTCTGCTATAATAGTAGGAGGTACAAAAAACACAGGATCATCACCCTGTGGTTTTATAGGAGGTGGTTTTTTTAATTCAATCTCTGGTTATCAGAGTGTTATAGTAGGAGGTTCAGAAAATAGTATTTCAAATCAATATGGTGCAAACAATTTTATAGGAGGTGGTAATAATAATACATTATCCTCTAATTGTGATGGAGTTATTACAGGAGGAACGTTAAATAGTATAAGTAGTTACATAGGTACTTTTATAGGTGGTGGTGTAGGTAATTGTAATAATGGTAGTTATGGTTCTATAGTAGGTGGGGGCTATAATACAAATTCTGGTTATTATTCTTTTATAGGAGGTGGTTTACGTAATAAAATTACTTGTGATCTTTCCTCAATAGTAGGTGGAATCAAAAACACAGCATCAGGAGCATGTTCTTTTGTAGGAGGTGGTAATCAAAATACAGTTAGTGGATGCCTATCCTCAATTGTAGGTGGTACTTTAAACACAGCATCAGGATGTTGTTCTTTTATAGGAGGTGGTGAATTAAATACTGCTTCAGCAACATATACCAGTATATTAGGAGGTCAAAACAACCATGCTTGTAACCCAAATTCTTTTATTATAGGATCAAACTTAACATCAGATAAAGCTTGCTATACATTCATGAATAATCTAGATGTAGCAGGAACAGTTTCAGGTTCAATATTTAGTGGTTCCTTTGTAGGGGATGGTTCTGGTTTAACTAATTTACCAAGTAGTAACCCATTCCCATTTACTGGAAGTGCTCAAATAACGGGTTCACTTGGAGTAACAGGAAGTATTATAACCGATATTTTAGGTATTAACGACAATAGTGGAAGTGTATCCGCACAATTTTCTTATGACCCTATAGACATAGGAACATTTACATCAACGAATATAACTTTTAGTGTACAACCCCAAGACACCTCCCCAGAAAATTTATTTTTTAAACCCGATGGTTTAAAAATGTATATAATAGGTAGAACTACAGATGATATATTTGAATATGATTTATCAACAGCCTGGGATATAACAACCTCAACTTTTTTACAAAACTTACCTCTTAACTCACCATTCAATGAAAGCAACCCAATAGGTTTATACTTCTCCCCAGATGGGATTTATTTTTATATTTGTGGTCCCTCCAGGGACTCTGTTATTCAATACACATTAACAACTGATTGGGATATATCAACAGCATCAGGAACAAGAGAATTAAGACCTCTACCATCCCCTAGTTCCGGGAATTTAACTAGCCCTAATAATGTTAACTTTAAACCTGATGGTACCTTAATGTTTGTTGGTTGTTCAAGTAGAGATATAATAGTTACATATCAATTATCTACCCCTTGGGATATATCAACGGCCACAGCTATATCTCAATTTTCAGTAAACAACATCCCCTTTGGAAATACTACCAAATCAATTAGTAACATGGCTGGTTTACGGTTTTCTGATGATGGAACTTCTATTTTTATTTCAGATTCAAATTTTGATAGTATATTTCAATTATTATTATCAACACCATATGATCCAACTACAAGTACACTTAATGCTAAAACTTATAGAACAACTGAGATAGTTTTAGAAAATAACACAAATGGAATCTTTATAGTTGAATCAGAAAAAAAAGCATTCACTGTTAGTAATAATACTGATGCTGTTAGACAATTAAATATAGGAGGATTAATAATTAGTGCTTCTAATGGGGAGGAAAACACATCCATCGCAGTAAAAGGAGGTTTTAATGTATCAGAAAATATAATATCAAATAAATATTTAATAGCTAACAATATTAGTGTTGATGGTGCATCTTTCTTTTATAATAATGTTGAGATGAATAATAGTCTTACAGCAGGTTTAAACACTAGTGGTACTATGCAATTCCTTTCAAACAATATAAGGGATACATCTAGATTTGATGTACTAAAAACCGTATATTGGTCAAATTCACTTCCTTCTAATGAAAGTACAACAAGAGGATATAATATTAATTTATTAAAACCAATTTCAGGTGCTACAACAACATTAAATATTGGGAGGCATCAAAATGAAAGTAGTGGTAATACTACTGTTTTAAACCATAGTGGGGTAGTTGAGATAGTTTCAAAAGCACAAACTTTTTCCCATTCTGGTTCTTTAGATATAAGTAGAACTTTAAAAGTTGAAGGTAAAGCAGATTTCCAATTATATAATCTATCATCAGCTACTCAAATATTTCTAGATAATTTTATTGAAACTGGAGCATCTGCTGTAAATTTAGATGCTCATACACCTGATGTAGGAATAGGATGGACTAAATCACTAACTAATCCAAGTGGTAACACTAGAACTTTACAAGTCCAACCTGACAGTGAAGGCTTTGTAGTATTATCTGCTAACGATGCAAATAGCCAAGGTTTAATATATACTTGTGATACATTACCAACATCTGTTAACTATGAACTAACAGCTACATTTAAAAGACAAGATAATGGTGATGATACTTACCATTTAATTGTAAAATATGTAGATGAAGATAATTTTTATTTTTTAACGTGGAGTGCTTCTTCTGGTAATTGTAAATTATCAAAAATAGAAGGTGGAACCGTTACTAGTGTTTTTACCCCCTTAGGTATACCAACCGCTGGATTTAACTACTCTGTATTCAATTCAACCTCAGCCAATTTAAATCCGGAAATGATTTTAAGACTTAGGTTTATAGATAACACATTAATGGTTTGGAATGGTGTTACTAACGATTTTGGCTTTAGAGGTTTCTTCCCAGTTGATAGTGATTTTAATGATGGAGATGGAGGTGTTTTTCGTAAATTTGGTATAGGTATAGGTGCTATTTTTGCTGGAAGTAGTGAAGATCAAACAAATGAATGGAATTTAACTAGTTTTCAAGTTAATAATCTAGGACCTACTAGTGTATTAGATGATACTACTGTTAATTATATTAATAGTGGAAGTTTTGGTATAGGAACAACTTCACCTAATGCATCATCAGTTTTAGATATAACATCTACAACAAAAGGTATATTATTACCTAGAATGACAACAACAGAAATTAATGCAATATCACCTTTAACTGAAGGTTTAACTGCTTATAATACAACTTTAAATACAATGTGTTTTTATAATGGAACAGAATGGAGACAAGTAAGTAATACAACAATGTAAAAAAATTCATTTTTTTTTTATGTTCTCTATTAAAATTAATATATTTATAATAAAGCATAAAACTATGAGTATAGAAAAAAAATCATTTCTAACTAAATCGATATTTAAAAAGTATTCAAACCCTGAAGGGATAGATTTTTCTAAAATCCCCACCATCCTAGAAACAATACCTATTGAAGTTGGATCTGTTATAAAACCTATAGATAATAATATTTTAGCTCAAAATGGAGATAATTTAAAAACACAAAATAATGAATATTTATCATTACAATAAAAAATATTAAACACGATAAAAAATAAATAAATACAATAAAAAATGGCAAACGTAAAAATAACAGACTTAACCCTTTTAGCTTCGGGTTCTATAACAAACACAACTGATGTTTTACCTATAGTAGATGTAGGAGGAGATATAACTAAAAAAACCACAGTTAGTGATTTAAAAGGAGCAATGATAGCAGGAGCAGGTAAATGTTCTGTAATTGTAGGTGGTAATTTAAACACAACAATATCACCATGTTCTTTTATAGGAGGTGGATGTGATAATATAATTAATAACACATTTAGAAGTGGAAGTGTAATTGTTGGAGGAAAAAATAATACTACTACAAGTGGTTATTACCCTGGTCCTAATTTTGAGGATACTTTTATAGGTGGAGGTTTCTGTAATACTATATCGGGTTATGGTAATTCATTTATAGGAGCAGGAGGAAGAAATACTATTTCTGCAGGTTATTCGGGTGTTATTGTAGGTGGTTGTAGTAATACAAATAGTGGAGCCTATAGTATTATAGGAGGTGGTTCATCTAATACAAATGCTTCAATTAATTCAGGTATATTAGGGGGTAATAGTAACACTTTGGGCACCAATCAAAACTCCACTTTTATTATAGGGTCAAATATAATATCATCAACTACTTGTACAACTTATGTTAATAATTTAACAGTAAGTGGATCATCAGCAGGTACATCTGTTGTAATAATGAGAGGTTTACCAACTAGTGACCCATCAAATCCAGGTCAACTTTATATCAGTGCTAGTATTCTTAAAGTATCTTAACATATTTATAATAAATAAAAAACAATAATATATAATGAAACACACTTGGAAAATTTACGACCTTAAAAGAACAACCTCAGATGGTCTTGTTACAAATGTAACATATGCCTGTGAATCTTCATATGATAACTCATCAACAAGACAAATTGGAAAATTAACATTAGAAGGTTCAATAACAGAACCAGGATTTATCGCTTACGAAGACCTTACTCAAAATGAAGTTTTAGGATGGGTAAGTGCAAATGTAGATGAATCTGCTATAGAAACAGCAAACTCTGCTTCAATATCAGCTCAAATTACAGCTAGAGCAGCTATAACAAGCTCTAACGGTACTCCTTGGTAAAATAAAAAAAACAAAAATACTTTAGTATCTCTAGGAAAATTCTTGGGGATACTAAATTTATTTTCGTATATTAGTTACAATAAAAAAGTTATAAAACTGTGAATATCATATTTCAAATAGATGGAGGTCTAGGTAAAAGCATTATGGCGACCGCCATGGTTAAAGTCATTAAAAAACGTTATAAAAACTCGAACCTCATAGTAGTCACCGCTTACCCCGATGTATTTTTAAACAATCCATATATTAACGAGGTTTACAACACCAATAATATAAATGGTTTTTATTTAAAATATATTAAAGATAAAAATGCTAAAATACTTGTTGGAGAACCTTATAGACATAGTGATTTTATTTTAGATAAACCTAAAAAACTATATAAAACTTGGTGTGAAGTATTAGGCTTACATTATAATAATGAACAACCTGAAATATATTTAACTCAACCTGAAATAGAACATTTCTCTCCTTATTATCAAACAGATAAACCTATACTAGCTATACAAACTAATGGAGGACCAACAGGTTTAGGTTACCAATATGCATGGACAAGAGATATTCCAGAACCCACTGTTTTAGAATTAATAAATTATTATAAAAATAATTATACCCTTATCCATATTAAACGCCAAGATCAAAAAACATATCCTGATGTAATGCAAGCATTAGATGGGTATAGAAGTATAGCTATATTACTTCAATTATCTTCTAAAAGATTATTAATGGATAGTTTCTCACAGCATTTAGCAGCATCTTTAAACTTAAAATCTACAGTTTGTTGGGTTAGCACAAAACCAGAAATATTTGGGTATAAAATACATGATAATATTAATGCAAACCCATTTACTAAAGAACCATCATTACATGAAGCAGCTTACCAACCATTTGCTTTATCACAAGATATACACTCAATACCTTATAATGATTTAAGAGAAGTATTCGATACAAATAAAATTATAGAATCAATAAATAAACAATAAATAAACAATAATGGAACAGATATTTTTTCAATCCTCCCTTCCCAGAGCAGGTAGTACATTACTACAAAATATATTAGGACAAAACCCTGAATTTTATGTAACACCAACCTCAGGGGTATTAGAATTACTATTTTCTGCTCGCCAAAATTATACAAACGATGTAGGATTTAAAGCACAAGACCCTGATTTAATGAAAAAAGGATGGCTTAATTTTTGTCGTCAAGGTATAGAAGGTTTTTTTAATGGTATAACGGATAAAAAATATGTAGTAGATAAGTCTAGAGGATGGGGTATCCATTATAATTTTTTAAACTCATTCTATCCAGAACCAAAAATAGTATGTATGGTTAGGGATTTAAGATCTGTCTATACTTCTATGGAGAAAAACTACAGAAAACATCAAGATAAAGATAGTGGTATAGTAAATTGGACAGAAATGAAAGGTACTACAACTGCTAAAAGAATTGATGTGTGGGCCCAATCTCCACCAATTGGAATTGCAATTGAAAGATTGCAACAAATGATAACTGAAGGAATAGATAAAAATATTTTATTTATCCGTTTTGAAGATCTTACCAAAAACCCACAAATCGAATTAGACAAAGTTTATGATTTCTTTGGAATAGAAAGATATAAACATGATTTTAAAAATATAGAACAATTAACCCAAGAAGACGATACAATATATGGTATATTTGGGGACCATAAAATCCGTAAAGAGGTTAAACCTGTCCCTGAAACTTACAATGAACTATTAGGACCACAATTATCACAAAATATTGTTAATTCATACCCTTGGTTTTACGAATATTTTAAATATTAAATTATGATATATTGGTTTACAGGTCAGCCATGTGCTGGTAAAACAGTTCTTTCAAGATATTTACAATCACATTTAAAAATAAAACCCTTTCTTATAGATGGAGACGACTTAAGAAATCTTACAACAAATAAAGATTACTCTATTAATGGTAGAGTTAATAATGTAAACACAGCCCAAAAAATATCCCATTATCTACATAACCAGGGTAAAGATGTAATTGTAGCTTTAGTTTCACCTTATATTGATCAACGAGAAGACTTTAAAAAAATTTTAGGAGACGATATAATTGAAATATATGTTCATACATCTGAACCAAGAGAGCGTGACCATTTTAAAGCAGAAGCGTATATTGCTCCTCAAGAAAACTTTATTAGTATAGATACTACAAAAGACACACCTGAAGAATCGTTACAAAAAATATTAAACCAAATATGAAAAAATATCTAGCACAAGCTGCCTTCAAATCATCGGATAGTGACGTAAAATATTCAATGTATATTGGTCGTTGGCAACCATGGCACCAAGGACATCGTTGGCTAATAGATCAACGATTAGACGAAGGAAAAAATATATTAATTTGTATTAGAGACATAGAACCAGACGAAAAAAATCCATGGACCGCTGATGAAGTTATGCTTAATTTAGCTAAAGAATTAAAGGATTTAATTAATAAAGGAAGAATCAAAGTAATAAAAATCCCAGATATCGAATCTATTAATATAGGTAGAGGTGTAGGTTACGATGTAATTGAACATTGCCCACCAGACCAAATTAAAGAAATCTCAGCTACAAATATTAGAAATAAAATGAAAAAAGATGGTAAGTTATAAACGACATATCGCAAAAACTATATCATGGAGAGTAATAGGTACTCTAGATACTTTCATATTATCTTGGGTGATTACGGGTTCATGGAAAACAGGTTTAACAATTGGGGGTATAGAAATAATAACTAAAATGATACTTTATTTTTTCCATGAAAGAGCATGGTACAGATATAGCAAATTTGGAGTAAAAAAAAAATAATTAATATTAACAATTAAATTAAAAACAATGAGTAAAAAAGAAAACATTAAACTATCAAATGAAGAATTAGAAGTTCTTAAAGATTACCAACAAAAACAAAACCATATAACTTTTAATTTAGGTAATGTAGACATCCAGAAAGCTATACTAGAGGGACAAAGAAGTCAAATTTTAGAAAATTTAGCTAATTTACAAGAAAAATCAAACAAAACAGCTAAAGAATTACAAGAAAAATATGGTGACGGTAATATTGATTTAGAAACTGGGGAATTTATTGTGGTAGAGTAATTTTTGAAAAAATTTTTAATATTTATAATAAAACAATATTAAAATAACACAAATAAGATGGCAGAAACATTAATATCTCCAGGTGTATTAGCAAGGGAAAACGACCAATCTTTTGTTACATCCCAACCCCTTGAAAGAGGTGCAGCAATTGTTGGACCAACTGTATTAGGTCCAGTTGAAAAACCAACCCTAATCAGTTCATTTAGTTCCTACCAAGCAATTTTTGGTGGAGCATTAGAAAGTGGATCAGGTGAATTTACTTACCTAACTTCAATTGCAGCAAATCAATATTTTCAAAATGGAGGTAATTCTTTATTAGTAACCAGAGTAACATCTGGATCATTTACTTCAGCAACAAGTTCATTAATCGAAACAGGCTCAGGAGGTCCAACTACAGCGTTAGCCCCTTTTATATTAGAATCTATTTCTGAAGGGGAAGTAATGAATACTGGAACAGCAGAAATTGGAAATGGAGCGTTAACAACAGGTAGTGCCAAAAATGTAAGATGGGAAATAGCAGCATCAAATTCATCATCAGGAGTATTTAGCTTATTAATAAGAAGAGGTGACGATAATAATAATAATAAAGTAGTATTAGAATCTTATAATAATATTTCATTAGACCCATTTTCTTCAAATTATATTTCAAGAGCAATTGGTGATATTTCTTCTACATTAGTAACAGAAGGAGCAGATACCTTTTTACAAGAATCTGGTTCTTTCCCAAATATTTCTAATTATGTAAGAGTAAAACAGGTTAATTATCCAACCCCTAATTACTTTAACAATGATGGATCTGCAAAAAATCAATTTACAGGTAGTCTACCAGCTATAGGATCAGGTTCATTTAATGGAGCTCTAGGTTCAAATATACCAGCAGGAAGACAAGCTAATTTTTATCAAAACATTAATGCTACTGATACACAAGGATTAGTAGGATCTGATTATAATAATGCAATAGCTTTATTAGCTAATCAAGATGATTACCAATTTAACGTAATATCAGTTCCAGGTTTATCAATACAACACCAATCAGCTCAAATTACTAGTGTAATGAATAATGCCATATCACGTGGTGATAATATTGCTGTAGTAGATTTAGTTGGTTATAACCAACCTATTAACACTGTAATTTCTCAAGCAGGAGGTATTGATAATAGCTATACAGCGACATATTGGCCTTGGTTACAAACAGTTGATCCTAATTCAGGACAATTAGTTTATATCCCCGCTTCAACATTTATTCCTGGAGTATATGCATTTACAGATGCTTCAAGTGACCCATGGTTTGCACCAGCAGGTATTACTAGAGGAGGAATGGGACAAGTGGTTAGAGCTGAAAGAAAATTAACTTCTACCAATAGAGATAATTTATATGAAGCGAATGTAAACCCAATTGCAACATTCCCATCACAAGGAGTTGTAGTATTTGGTCAGAAAACATTACAAAAAGCAGCTTCAGCCTTAGATAGAGTAAATGTACGTAGATTGTTAATTACTCTTAAAGGACAAATTTCCCAAATTGCTGATAATTTAGTATTTGAACAAAATACAATAGCAACAAGACAGAATTTCTTAACACAGGTAAATCCGTATTTAGAAAGTGTTCAACAAAGACAAGGGTTGTATGCATTTAAAGTAGTAATGGACGAAAGCAATAATACCCCAGATGTAATTGATAGAAATGAGTTAGTAGGACAAATTTTCTTACAACCAACTAGAACAGCTGAATTCATATTATTAGATTTCAATGTATTACCAACTGGAGCAACATTTCCAGCATAAGAAATAAAAAGACGAATATTTATAATAAAATAAGAAAATAAAATGGCAGTATTAAACCCGAACGAAATATTTTTCACAGCATTTGAACCAAAACAAAAGAATAGATTTATTGCTTTTGTAGATGGTTTTCCAGCTTACATTATGAAAGGTGTAGGAGCTGTAACCGTATCACAAGGAACAGTACCTTTAAATCATATCAATGTTCAAAGATTTGTGAAAGGTAAAACAACTTGGGGTACTATCCAATTTACATTATTTGACCCAATCACTCCATCTGGTGCACAATCAGTAATGGAATGGGTTAGATTACATCACGAATCAGTAACTGGTAGAGATGGTTATAGTGATTTCTATAAGAAAGATCTTACAATCAACGTACTAGGACCTGTAGGTGATATCGTATCAGAATGGATTATCAAAGGAGCAATGATTACAGAAGCTTCATTTGGGGATTTTAACTGGGATACTGAAAATGCTGCTCAAGAAATTACAATGACTGTACAACCAGATTATTGTGTATTAAATTTCTAAAAATTTTACCCACCCCTAATTTGAAAAATTGCTTGGCTTCGGTCAAGCTTTTTTTTATATTAATATGTATAACTGATAAAAACGTTTTAATAAATAAAGATTATGGCTGAATTTAAATTCCCAAGTGAAGAAGTAGAATTGCCCTCTAAAGGTTTAATATATCCAAAAGACCATCCACTTTCTAGTGGTAAAATAGAATTAAAATACATGACCGCTAAGGAAGAAGATATTTTAACTAACCAATCCTACATTCAAAAAGGAACAGTACTAAATAAATTACTAGATTCTGTAATATTAACGGAAGGAGTTAAACAACAAGATTTAATATTAGGAGATAAAAATGCTGTATTAGTTGCTACTCGTATATTAGGTTATGGGGCTGAATATGAATTTACTTTTAGAGGAGAAAAGAAAATTATTGATTTATCAACTTTAGAAAATAAAAAATTTGATGAATCTTTAATGACTCAAGGTAAAAATGAATTTGAGTTTACTCTCCCCCATACAAAAACACCAATCACTTATAAAATTCTAACTGGGGTAGATGAAAATAAAATTGATAGAGAATTAGAAGGATTAAAGAAAATCAATAAAAATGCTTCTCCTGAATTAAGTACAAGATTAAAATATATCATTACATCTGTTAATGGAGAATCAGGATCTAAAGAAGTTAGAGAATTTGTTGATAATTTTTTATTAGCTATAGATTCTAAAGAACTAAGAAAACATCTTAGAGATACACAACCAGATGTAGACCTTCGTTACATAGACGAAGATGGGAAGGAGGTAGCTATCCCAATAGGGATTAGCTTTTTTTGGCCTGAGCTCTAAAATAGCACCTAAATTCAGAGTTGGGTTATTTACCCAAATACATTCTATATTATTTCATGGTAAGGGTGGATATGATTATCATACTGTGTATAATATGCCTGTATGGTTACGTAAATTTACCTTTAAACAAATATCTGATTTTTATGAAGAAAAAAAGAATAACCAAACCCAAACCCAAACTTCAGGTAAAACTTCACTAGTAGGAGATGATGGTAAAGTTAATGCATCTGCATTTAAAAATGCATCAAAACCGTATCAAAATAAAAGCAGCTATAAATAGTTGCTTTTTTTAATATTTATAATAAAATAGATACTAATGGCTGATATGAAAGACCAAGCTAAAGCAGCAGGTGAATTTAAAGATAATTTAGATAAAGCCGCTGATTCTCAATCTAAAATTAAACAAAATTTAGATGAAATTCTTTTTGAACAAAGGAATCTTGCTAACGAAGCTCGTGGATTTTCTAAAGCAGTGTTTGATAACAATATTCAAGTAAATGCTACAGCTGCTGCTTTTAGGGGTATAGCTAGTATATCATCAACAATAAATTCTAAAATTGAAGACATTATAACTGGAGAAAAAACCTTAAATGATTTACAAAAAGATAGAAATAAATTAAGAGAAAAAGAAAATTCTTTAGGAGTAGAATTAAACCAAGCAGTAGGAGAATTTGGAGCAACTAATGTTAATATTCAAGAAATTTTAAAAAATAATGTTTCCCTATATGATGCATTAGGTGATTCGGTAGAAAATTTAGAAAATGATCAATTAGCTTTATTAGGTTTATATGAAAGCCAATTAAATACTCTAAGAGATCAGAAAGCAGAATATGATGAAATAGAAGATTTTGCTAAACAAATAGACAATAACATGGGTGTTGCTGGTAAGGCGACTGAAGGATTAGGTGGTGTTTTAGATAAAATAGGGGCTGGAGATATTGGAAAAAAATTAGGGTTAGATGATGCAATAAAAGGTGGTAGAAAAGAGGCTGCTAAATTAGCGGGTACTGCTGATGCGGGAATGTCCCCAATGACTAAACAACTTAAAGTTGCAGGTAAAATAATTGGTACTATAGGTAAATCATTAACTAAAGCCTTAGGTCCTATTACAATTATAGCTGAATTAGTTAAAGGTATAATGGCAGCAGATGAACAGACCAAAGAATTAGGTCGTTCAATGATGATGACTAAAAGCGAATCAGCTAAATTTTCAGGGGAAATAGCTAATGCCACCCGATCAAACTATCAAATGGGTATTACAGGTACAAAAGTACTTGAAAATATAACTAAAGTAAATAAACAATTTGGTTTTATAAATGAATTTAGTGGAGAAACTTTAGTCAGTATGACTAAATTAACTCATGTTTTAAAAATTGGGGAAGAAGCTGCAGGTAATTTAGCAGCTGCTTCAGAAGTAACTGGAGTGAATTTTGAAGATAATTATAAAAATATCCTAGCATCCAGTTACGAATTACAACAACAAGCAGGAACTCAAGTTGATTTAAGAGCTGTACTTGAAGATACAGGTAAAGTAACAGGTCAAATAAGAGCTAATTTTAGTGGTAATACTGTTGAAATAGCAAAATCAGTTACAAACGCTCGTTTATTAGGTACTGAAATGGGTGCAATAGCGGCAGCTGGAAAACAACTTTTAGATTTTGAAAGCTCTATTAGTAAAGAATTAGAAGCAGAACTATTAACTGGAAGAAATCTTAATTTAGAAAGAGCAAGAGCAGCAGCCCTAACCGGAGATCAAGTAACACTTCAAAATGAATTAGCTCGAGAAATGGGCTCATTCTCAGATTTTTCTAAAATGAATGTTATTCAACAGGAAGCTTTAGCAGGAGCAATGGGTATGAGCGTAGATTCTATGTCAGATATGTTGTTTAACCAAGAAACAATGAATAAATCAGCTAAAGAATTACGTGCTTTAGGCAAAGATGAACTAGCAAATAGATTAGAACAAAAATCGGCACAAGATAAAATGAATGATGCTATGGCAGAATTAAAAGAAGTTTTTGTTCAATTAGGCACAGCATTATCCCCTATATTAGGTTTAGTTTCTCTTATAGCAGAAGCTATTTCTACTGTAGTAGGATTTTCAATGGATCTTCTTAATATTTTAAACCCATTTAACAATGCATTTTCCTCAGATTACGAATCACAAGGTATAGCAGCAGGTAAAAACCTCTTAAATATAGAAGATGGTGTTATTGGTCCTAGTGGTGACTTAATTTCTACATCCCCCGAAGATTTTTTAATTGCAACTAAAGACCCACAACAAATGGTTTCAAATGTAGCTCCACCCTCTACCCTATCTGTTGATACATCAAAATTAGAAAGATTACTAGAAACATCCCTTAATAAAAAACAACCTACACCAATAATAAAAATGAATGATGTAAAATTAGGAACGGCTGTAGATATGGGTGCATATTCTATACAATAACAATATTTATAATAAACGTTTAACAATTAAAATTTAAAACTATGCCTTTATTAAACAAACTTGAAACAGAAGGAAGTAATTTAACACCTTTAAAAGGAGAAAAACCAACTGCACCCTTAAAATCTGGGGGGGTAATACCTGTAAATAATACTTTCTCTAAAGGAACTTATATTGATTATGTTTCTAACACACCAAGAGTAGTAGATACAACTGGAAATCTTTAATCTTTAAAATACTCAATTATTGGCTAGGCTACTTAACATAAGGACAGATCTTTCGAATCATAAATCCCCACAATATGGGTATGATAGACGTGGAGCTGGCCCTCGCAAAACTAATGCGAGTGGTCAACCTTATGAAGTTCAAGAAATTCCTAAAAGATCATTTAATGAATCTGATTATAATAAAGGACTGGGTCCTAAACAATCTGTAGATTTTTTATTAAGGGGAGGACAACTTTTACCTGAAATTACATCAAGAGATGTTTCTAGATTAAATAAAATGTTTACTGATTTAAAATCTCCTAATGGACTTTTATTTACAGCCAAACAAGAGGTATTATCTAGAACTGGGGTTAATGTTTTAGCTACTAGTAATAGTAACCTCAATTCAAAAAATAGACGTGCACTTAATAATGGGGTTTATTTGCCTGCCTCTACATTAGCACAAGTTGCTGTTAACCCAATTGGTGGTCACTTACTTAAACAAGGAATAGACCCTACAGCATCAACCGGCCCTGATGGAGGTATACTTGGTGGGGTATTAAATGATTTATTTGGTTTAAATGTACAAGACCCTTTAGGTAACCCAACTTATTTTTCAACGGTTGCTTATAGTGAAAGAAGAGGTGGTAATGAAACAAATAGTAGATTAGTTGGTTTTACTAAATTTAACATAAACGAAAATACTAATAGCGATAATGAATTGTATAATTATTCTGGTGGTCCTGGTTCTATTTTAGGTGTAGGTAAAACCAGTATAAAAATGCCTAATGATCAAAGAACAGGAATAAACAATTCAGAATTAAGAAATAGTAACTTTTTTACCTCAGGAAAAACTTTAGATACTAACTTTGGTTTTAATTATAGTGTTTTTAGAGGAGGTACTACAAACCCAAACTTTGAAACTTTTAGAGGAGGTACTTATTTTGGTAATATAGAAGCTTCAGGTTCAAAATCTGTAACTGGGAAATACGCAACACAAACTAATACACCTATAAATAATCTTTTAAATGATCAGTTTACAATAACTAATGATAATATAAATGGTGCAGAAATAAGTAAGGTTGGTCAAAGTGTATACCAAACTAAAAATGGTGTAGGTTTCCTATCTAACACACCTAGTGTAAATGGTTTAGGATCATCTTTAGACTATAATCAATTAATGACTGCTAAGGGCACAGGAAGTGTTGTCGTAGGTGACCCTAACAACCTATACCCAGGAGCTCAAATACTTGAAGATTTTAGAAAAAATACAAATGCCGAATCTATAAAATCACCTGATTATACTATATCTACAAATAGATATGAAGAAAGGGTAAAATTAGGAGATGCTGGTAAACAATTACCAAAAAACACTAGTTATGTAACGGGTGTAAATTATGGTAAAAATGGTAAAGAAGGATTAGATAGAATTAATACTTTACAAATCTATAAATCAAATAATATTGATCCTAGTAAAGAAATAAATGATCTATGTAAATTTAGAATAGGAGTAATTGATAATGATAATCCTTCATTAAAAACATATGTTCATTTTAGAGCATTTATAGATAGTATGGATGATAACTATACAGCAGAATGGTCTCCACAAAAATTTGCAGGTAGAGCAGAAAATTTATATAATTACCAGGGGTTTGATAGAAAATTTAATTTAAGTTGGACAGTAGCTGCTCAATCAAAACAGGAATTAATTCCAATGTACCAAAAGTTAAATTATTTAGCTTCAGTTTGTGCACCTGATTATTCATCAGATGGATATATGAGAGGAAATTTAATAGAATTAACAGTTGGTGGGTATCTTTTTAATCAGGTTGGAATCATGACAGGAATTAATTATACTGTACCTATGGAATCACCTTGGGAAATAGCAATTAATGATACTAATGCTGGATCAGATAAAAGTGTTAAAGAATTACCCTTTATGATAAAAGTATCAGGGTTTAGTTTTATACCAATTCATAATTTTGTACCTAATGTACAGAAAAATCAATTTTCACTTACTAACACTGAATTATTGCAAAATATTTCATCCAGTAATGCTAATCCAGGGCAAAATTTAGATACAGTTGGGGATTTAGCAACTTTTGGACCAGAAAGATATATTGCTTTAAGTAATGGGTTTAATTCTAATTATTAAGGATGGGTAGATATACAACAATAACAGATAATGTAACATCTAAAGGAAAACAGTATAAAACAACAGTTAAATACCCGGATATTCCTTTAAGTTTTGAAGATATATATGCTTATACAGATGAAGGAGATAGATTTGATATTTTAGCCCAAACTTATTATAGTGATTCTAATTTATGGTGGGTTATATCAATAGCAAACCCCCAATTTAACCAAAATTCTATGTTTCCACCTTTAGGGGTACAAATTAGAATTCCTGGGAATATTGGAGCAATTATTTTAGATTACCAACAATTAAATGCAATTTAGTTATGGCTGGAAATATAATAGGAGAACCAATAAAAGAAATAATTGGAGAACAAGTTGACTTAAGACAAAAAATCCATGGGGCGGGTTATAATGAATCTTCTATTCAAAGATCTCCTACTGTGTTAAATTTTTTAAATAATAAAAATTCTTGGATAAAACTTGCCTCTGGTGTTAGTTTAGATAATGGAGATAGGTTAAAAGACTTAGCTAAGTTTGAAACCCAAGATTATTTAACTGATTCTGATATTGATTCCTTACTTGATAAAAATTTAGCTAAAAATTATATATTATTTAATACAATACAATCTCTAACCCAAGGAGCTGATGCTACAACTACTTATGGAACAAGAAGTGGTGTAAGAAAAACCAACAGTTGGGGGGGGAGTAACAACAAAATGTATGGTGGAATGGGAGGTAATAGTAGAGGATTACAACCAACCCCAGGTATAGTAGGAATTAATGTTGAGTCTGTAAACCGAGGTTCAATTAGAAAGGCAACAGTAACTTTAAAAGCGTATAATAAATTCCAATTTGGTATTATTGAAATACTTTATTTAAGATTAGGATATTTAATGATGTTAGAATGGGGTTGGGATAAATATATTGATTCTATAGACGCAAATAATAACCCTGTAATAAAAAATGTAGAATCTACTATTATAGAGAATAATTGGTTTAAAGATGGATCAGTTTCTCAATTAGAAATGTTACAAAACATAAATAGTTTTGTAGATCTTTATAAGGGAAATTATCAAGGTTTTTTCGGTAAAGTAAGTAATTTTAGTTGGAATTTAAATGCCGATAACACTTACGATATTACTATTAATTTAATTACTCTTGGAAGTGTAATAGAATCAATTAATGCCATAGTACCATCCTCTCCTCTTACGGTAAGTCAATTAAAAGAAAGAACGGCTGCACTTAGAAAAATTTATCAAATAAAAACAGATGATAAAGGGAAATTAGAAGAAGGCCAAGAGGATAATAAAATAATATCTAACTTAGGCTCAGATAGGATATCAAGTTTTGTTGCCCAACAAATAGCAACATTTTTTAACCAAGGACTTGAAAATAATAAAAATTATTACTATTTTCCTAATACAGTAAACCAAACCAACTCTAATAATGAAAACTCCAATATAGAAACTAATAGGTCAAAAATACCACCAAGTTCTAGGTATTATATTAGGTTTCAAAAATTATTAGATGTTATTGAAGAAAATGTTGTTTTTAAAGTTGTTAATGGGGATACATTTAAAGAATCTTCTGTTACATTTGAAAAATCAGAAAATAATACTCGAATTAATTATGAACCTAATTTAATCCCTTTAGACCCATCAATTTGTATTTTCAAACCTGTTTATACTGAAGAATTAGGTATAACTAAAACTATAGGATTACCATCTTTTTCGGGGTTAAAAGACTTTGTAGTAGAAAAAGATAATGTTTATTATGGTAAATTAATGAACATTTATCTTAATTTAGATTATGTGTCCCAAGTTTTAAACATTAATAAAAATTCAAAAAATGAATTAAATTTATATGATTTTATCCAAAAATTATTAGATGGAATAAATAGATGTATGGGTAACACCCCAGATCTTACAACTAGTATAAAAAATGATAGATCAATTTACTTTCTTGATGAAAACCCAATTACAGGATATGATACTGTTTATCCCCATAAAAATAAGGAAATAGAATTTAATATCATAGGTTATACTCCAACAGATGGATCTACATTTGTAACTGATTTTAATTTTCAAACTAAAATTACTCCTAAATTGATGACTCAAATATCAATAGGAGCAACAGCAGCTGGATCAGAACAAAATTCTTTAAATGCCGTCGGGTATAAAAAATGGAATTTAGGGTTAACAAATAGATTTGAAGAAAAATATGAAAATGGAACAACATTTCAATATATAAAATCATCTCAAGATGAAATAGCTACTGAATCAGAAATTTACTATAGTAAAATTTATGAAAAGTTTAAAAGTGATGCACAGTGGAGAGTATACCCTTCCTCTTATATGTGGACTTATAAGGGTATTACTAAACGATATGGAACTGAAACAACATCATTTTTTCACTCTAGAGAAAAAAATCTTAATGATTCAGAAATGGAAGACCTAGTTTATAAGTCCATAGAACAAATTGATAATTATATTGCTAACCAAGGTATTGAAATAAAAAATGAAGGGGAAAAATTAAATGATTATTCTACTTATTTATTAGATGGTTTTGGGGGCACAGGTAGACAAAAAATTGAAATTAAAATTAGCCCTGAAGAAAGAAAAAAGAAGATAAAGGAGAATAAAAAATTAAAAAAAGAAGGAAAACTAAAAGGATCAATACTTGAGGGGGAGGGATTAAAAACAAAACTTATTGATGAAGTTGTTAGTACATCAGATGCTTTATACTGGTTTGGATCAGATAATCCTGATTTCACAGAAAGGGGATATAATACATTTAAAAGATATAAATCCTTTTTAGACCAATATCAATATGAACAAGCAAATGTTGTTTCTGGTGCAACTGGTTTTATTCCTGTAACTTTAGGATTAACTTTTGAAGGATTAGGTGGTATAAAAATTTATAATCAAATAAAAGTAAACCAAAATGCCCTACCTGCATCATATCCTTCTGCTTTACAATTTATTATAGATGGGATTAATCACACTGTAGAAGGAAATTTTTGGAAAACCAATATAACTACAATATCACGACCAGAAACCACAACACCCATAAAAAGAAAGATATCTAAAACTCAAAATATTGAAACATCCTCTCAACTTAAATTTAATAAATTTAAAGGCCCAAAAGAACAGGAAGTAACTAGAAGAAAAGGTATATCTCTAATAGCTAAAAACGGGTCTAGTAATGGGTTAATATATTATCCTGAAGTAACAAACAAACTTCAAGTAGTATTACACCACACTGCCGACAATGCCTCTATAGAAAATACAATCAATTTTTGGACAGAAAAATCAAGCCATATCTCTACACATTTTATAATCCAAAGAAATGGAGAATATGATCAATTATTCCCTTTAAAATATTGGGGGAACCATATAGGAAGTAGTAAAAAAGGTAATAGTTATTTACAAAAACATACTATTTCTATTGAATTAGAAGGACTAGGGTATTTAAAATACATCTCAGGAACAGGAAGAAATCAGTATAATAAGACATTTTCAGACTCTGCAAGATTTAAACAAGGTAAAAAATCATTTAATTATAAAGAACTTAAACAAGGAATCAATGAAAAAGCAGTATCCCAACCCGTAGAAATGAATTCCGATGGTTCGTTAAAAGCTCAATCTAATTATAGGGGTTATAGTTATTACCAATCATACACAACTCCTCAATTAAATAGCTTAAGAGATGTTTTACTACAAATTAAAGAAGCATACCCACATATTATCATAGGATCAGATTATAATGGTAAAAACGGAACTAAATTTAGTGACCAATTCCCAGATGAAGGAGTTACCTCTGATACGGCATTTACGGGAACCCCAGGTATTTTTACACATAACTCTTATAGAACAGAAAAAAGGGATATTTTCCCACAAAAAGAATTAATTGAATTATTACAAGAATTTAGCTAATGTATTTTCCAAAATCTCAAATAACGACTAACTTATATACCAATGGTAAAGAATATGTGTATGTTGGTACAGATAAAGAATATATAGGTTATTACTTCCAAACCTCTAAGGGTAAATATTATACAGGTAAAAATCCCAATGATCCTCCTATAAAAGAAATTATAATCCCTATTCAATCACTAAATAAAGATGCTGAAGAAGGAGAAATTGGTAATTACTCACAAGATGCCGCTTTATATCTAGTTCCTAATGTTTATGCAATTGCATCAAATTTAGGTCTTAACGCTACTCCACCTAAACCACCAATCCAAAAAATTAATCTTCCAACAGAAAAAGATTATAATTTAGGAGAATATCAAAGATATTTTGCATCCAAAGATAATGAAATTAAATATATTGAAATTGATAAAAAACAATATGAAAAATTCATCTCCCAAGAACCAGATGTAGATTATTTTTTATATACTGCCTTCCAATTCCCATGGCTTATATCAGATAATAGAAATGAAGTTGTACGTGTAAATAAAAAAACTATAGAAAGAATTTCTTCTAATTTAACATTACCTGGGTTTCCTTCATATTTTAAAAATAGATATGACCAATACTTTAAGTACATGATAGGTTCAAATCTAAAAACAGATGGTACTGAATTTTTAATTGAATCAACCCGTAGACCATATAGTGGTTTATATCACATTCATCCTACCAAGGGACCAATGGTTGGGGCAGAACATATTAAAACACCACATGAATTTTTAATTCCTGTTAGTGGTTCAAATATGGATTACAAGGTTAATAAGATGGAAACTCAAAATAGTCAAAATAAGTATACAAAGTCTGTTGGTTATTAAATAAAGGTTTTGTATATTAGGGTAAAATAAAGGTATATGTATTGGCTTGTAGAAAACAAGGAACAATTAAATGTTTTAATAAATAGTGGTTATAAAAAAGCTTTCATTGAGGTAATACCTTATAATGATACGATACACCCCGTACTAAATCACGTAAGTTTAGTGTATATTAGACCAATTGAAGCAAGCAAAGGCTTTATGGTATGTGTTACGCATAGTGAATCTTTAAATGTTTTAAATACGCGTGTAAACGAATTAATAGATAAGTTCGAAGTATTATATTGTAGAGATAAAAAGGAAATGTTACATTATTTTCCAAACAAAGCTCTTTATGACATTACACCACCCCCTCATACATATATACGACCTACAACACAAACACACGATTTATATTATAGGAACCATAAAGATAACCATGAGTTAAACCTAATTATACCTATTGTTAAACACTATGAATTGTGTGAGACTATTTTTGGGGATCTAAAAGCGAATATTAACAATAAAAAAACAAAATATAATGAATTCTTTAACAATCGAGTATCCGTGGTATTCAACGCTATCGAGAGAAGTGGTATACGCATACACAACAACACCTTTAGTGAGTACTTCCACGAAGTTGACGGTGAATATGTCTACACTCAGTTCAACTTAAAAACAACAACAACAAGACCTTCAAATAAATTTAAAAACGTAAATTATGCCGCACTTAATAAAGAAAATGGATGTAGAAAAAGTTTTATACCACGTAATAATAGGTTCGTGGAAATTGATATTAGTGCTTACCATCCTTCTCTTGCTGCCCATCTTATTAATTATAAGTTTCCCACTAGTGATATCCACGCTCATTTTGCATCGTTATATAATGTTGATTATAAAAAATCAAAAGAGCTCACGTTCAAACAATTATATGGGGGTGTTTTCGAAAACTATAAAAAGCTGGAGTTCTTTCAACGAATTGAGAAATACGTAGGAGAAAATTGGAGTAAGTTTGAAAGCGATGGGTATGTAGAATGTAAGATTTCTGGGTATAGATATGAAAAGGAAAATTTGCAAAACATGAACCCACAAAAATTATTTAATTATTTTTTACAAAATTTAGAAACATCTGTAAATGTGTTGGTTTTGTGGGAAATGGTTCGTATATTGAGGGGAAAGAAAACAAAATTAGTACTTTATACTTACGACAGTTTCACGTTAGATATAGATGATAGTGAAGAAGAAACATTGAATGATATTAGAGAAATATTTAAAAAGTATAAATTAAACATTAAAGAAGAAACAGGTTATGACTACAATTTTAGGGGATAGGAAATAAACTTTTTTGTACTTTCATATATTTATAATAAAATGAAAGAATGCTGTGAGTGCAAAATGAGTTTAAATATTAATTTATTTAGTAAAGATAAAAACAAGAAAGATGGTTTAAATAATCGTTGTAAGTCTTGTTGTAGTATTAGGAATAAAAAAAGGTATCTTAGTAAAAAAGAACATATTAAAGAATCAACCCTTAACTACTATTATAACAATAAAGAAAAAATATTAGAAAGTCAAAAATTAAAACCAAGTTATCATAAACTAAACCCTCAATATTATAAAGATTATAGAGAAAAAAATAGTGATAAGTTAAAAAATTATTATAAAAAATGGAGAAAAGATAATAAACCCTCATATTCCTTAAGAATACAAGTATGGTGGTGGATAAAAAAAAGAGGATTATCTAAAAATAACAGAACAGAAGATTTATTAGGATATAGTTTTAAAGAATTTGAAAAAAGAATAGGCAAACCCCTATATAACCAGCATTTGGATCATAAAATTCCTGTAAGTTGGTTTAAATCTAACACTCCTATAAATTTGTTATTTAATTTAGAAAATTTACATTATATAGATGCAAAACAAAATCTAGAAAAATCTAATTGTTATAAACACCCTATAACAGAGGATTATAAAAAACAAATAAAAGGGTATATAAAAAATAAATATAAAGATAGGTTATGAATACAATTTTAGAAAATACAACTCATATGTATAACTCGGGTTATGATACTATAACAGATTTACAAGAATTAAATACAATGAGTCTCAACAACAAATTATTTTGCACTTTTACAGACCTAGATGGTTTGGAATTACTAATAGAAAATATAAGAAAAAAATACGATATTATATATAATAAAATTTTTGTACTAAAAATAGTAGAAAAAGATGAGTATGTAGTTACATATAATGTAGATCAAACAAATTTAAATTCAATACCAGAAAATACTATTTTGGTGCATAGAAAAAAAGAAACTAATACTTTATATACTATTAATGCCCTTAACGAATTAATTAAAAAGTTGAATGGTGGGGTAGTAGATACAAGATATAAGGTAGATTGGCAACATTATAAAAATTGTGTTTTACTTACACAACACAATGAATTAAATCAATTGAATACAAAAATTTACAAAATAATCGAAGTATAATTTGGTTCCCCAAAATATAGTTCGTATATTCCGTTACACATAAACAGTTATAATTAAAAATAAGTTACATTATGGATTTAAATGCATTAAAAGCAAAATTGGATACACTCCAATCAAAACCACAGCAAGGTGGTGGAAAAATTGATTACACAACCATTTATTGGAAACCTACAATTGGTAAACAACAAATTAGAATCGTACCATCAGCGTATGATGCTTCTAACCCTTTTACTGAATTAAAGTTTTATTATGGTATTACTAATAAGGTAATGATTTCACCTACAAATTTTGGTGAAAAAGACCCAATTGCCCTATTTGCTGGGAAACTACGTGAAGGTGAGTATAATAAAGAAAATTATGTACTAGCTAAAAAGTTAGATGCTAAAAACCGTATCTTTGTTCCTGTAGTAGTACGTGGTGAAGAAGATAAAGGTACTAGATTATGGCAATTTGGTAAGCAAGTATATGAAGAATTATTAGCACTTGCTGTAGATGATGAAATTGGAGATTATACAGATATTGTAGGTGGTAGAGACCTTACAGTAGAAACAGTAGGACCAGAATCAACTGGTACTCCATATAACAAATCATCCGTACGTGTTAGATTAAAGACATCACCACTCAGTGAAGATGCTTCATTAGTAGAAAAATGGACAAATGAACAACCAAATCCTAAAGGTGATTTGTTTAAACGTTATTCATTTGATGATATGAAAGTAGCATTAGAAAAATGGTTATCACCTGAGGAAGAAGAATCATCTAATGTAACGGAAAATGCTTTCCCTACACCTTCAGTAACAAAACCTGCTTCTAATTTTAGTTTAGATACAAGTCAAGCTAAACAAAATAAAGTAGATAAGTTTGACAGTTTATTTGATTCTAAAACTGATGATCTTCCTTTCTAAATATGGCGAAGAAAATATCAAAGTCTCTCTCGGCAGCAGTGTCTGCCGAGATTAAGAGCAAATTTGATCTTAATAAGTTTAAATCTTCTAAAGGTTTAAATAAAAACGTTAAATTTAAGGAACAAAAATGGATCCCTTTATCACCCGCATTTCAAGAAGTATCTGGGGTACCTGGTATACCAATGGGACATATAGTATTACTTAGAGGACATTCTGATACTGGTAAAACTACTGCATTATTAGAAGCAGCAGTATCTGCACAATCCATGGGAATTTTACCTGTATTTATTATTACAGAGATGAAATGGAATTGGGAACACGCAGCCCAAATGGGATTAAAGGTTAATTTAATCAAGGATGATGAAGGTAATGTTATAGATTATGAAGGTGACTTTATATATGTTGATAGAGAAACTGTACATACTGTAGAAGATGTAGCTGCATTTATAATGGATTTACAAAACGAACAGAAAAATGGTAATTTACCAACAGATTTAGCTTTCTTTTGGGATAGTATTGGATCTATTCCTTGTCAAATGTCAGTTGAAAAATTGAAAAATAATAATGAATGGAATGCAGGTGCTATGTCAACACAATTTGGTAATACAGTAAACCAAAGTATTGTAATGTCTCGTAAAGAATCATCACCTTATACTAACAGTTTAATTGCTATTAATAAAGTATGGACTGCTAAAGCAGAATCACCTATGGGTCAACCAAAAATGATGAATAAAGGTGGAATGGCTATGTGGTATGATGCAACCTTTGTAGTTACATTTGGTAATGTTTCAAACGCTGGTACATCTAAAATTAAAGCAATCAAAGGTGGTAAGCAAGTAGAATGGGGTAAAAGAACCAATTTACAAATTGATAAGAACCACGTTAATGGTATCGCAGCAAGAGGAAAAATTGTTATGACTTCTCATGGATTTATCGAAGATACAGATAAAGATAAAAATGCTTATAAAAAAGCACATGCAGATGAATGGTCCAAAATCTTAGGAGGAGGAACATTTAAGATTGTAGAAGATGATGAAGATGTAACCCCTGTACTTTACGACGTACAAGACCTATAAAACAAAAACATGAAACAAAAAGAGTTATTTAGTCTCTTGGATAATATCCAAGAAGACCAGGAAACACCTACCCAAAACAGACATGATAGAGTGTTGATTTTAGATGGTTTAAATCTATTTTTTAGAAATTTTGCCATGATGAATATGGTTAACCCCGATGGAGTTCATATTGGAGGGTTAGGTGGTTTTTTCCGCTCTTTGGGTGCCATGATTAGACAAACAAATCCAACTTCTGTTTATGTAGTATTCGATGGGCAAGGTTCTACGGTAAACCGTAAGAACCTGCTCTCCGAGTACAAAGGAACAAGGAATTTGTCTAGAATTACTAATTGGGAAGCATTTGATAATATTGAAGAAGAACACGATTCAAAAATTGACCAAATTGTACGTATAATACAATATTTAAAGCTATTACCTGTTAAAACCACTATACTCGACAAAGTCGAAGCTGATGATATTATAGCAGTGTTAGCTGAAAAATTAGTTGAAAAGCATGATTCTACTTGTTTTATAGTATCTAGTGATAAGGATTTTCTTCAACTAGTAACTAATAAAATTATTGTATACAGACCTATGGAGAAAGAATATTATACTCCAAAAGTTGTAGAAGAGAAATTTGGTTTATTACCCCATAACTTTATTTTACACAAAACATTATTAGGTGATAATTCAGATAATATTAAAGGTATCAAGGGGTTAGGAGAGAAAGGTATATTTAAAAAATTCCCTGAATTAAAAACAGAAGAATTAACACTTCAAGATATTTTCGACATATCTGCTAGGAAATTCAAGGAACATATTGTATATTCACGTATAGTTCAGGAACAAGATAGAATCGAAACTAATTATAAGGTTATGGATTTAAGTACACCTATGATTGATGACAGAGGAAAAGAGCATGTTGATAAATTAATTAGTGAAGATTTACCTGATTTTAATCCCGAAATGTTTACTTCATTTTATAATGAAGACAAGTTGGGAGGGATGATTAGGAATTTAGATACATGGTTAAAAGATATATTTGCTATGTTTCCAACTTACAAATAAAAAATAAAAAGGTTATAAACATTACTAAATTCAAACGTTATCACACTCAATTCAATTCAAAATTACGGACACGATTTTCAAATAAAGGTATTATCATCATTATTAA
>ENA-OSJC01000564-OSJC01000564.1-marine-metagenome-genome-assembly--contig:-NODE-564-length-35307-cov-5.365910_pt1 | contig 35307 bp, 36 predicted proteins | sample MGYA00237885_ERZ534234 | MGnify/ENA primary metagenome ERZ534234 (study PRJEB26413, sample SAMN06343907) | marine metagenome | isolation source: coastal waters | place: Atlantic Ocean: West Antarctic... | reverse complement strand
GCTAGGGGCGGAGCTGTCATAAAGAACCAAAACTCTGGTTTGTACGGCAGACGCTAATGGCCACGCAAGACATCGACGTATTTGAAGACGCCGACGCTGATACTGGGGTAGCCAGCCGGATTGAGTCGTTTCTGAAGAATATTGGCAGGGGCAGAGAGGATCCTCAATGGAAAGTCGATCTTCGGGAACAGGTTGCTCGAGGAGAGGCCGACCCCGCGCTACTGACTATGGGTATAGATCCACTAGATAAAGCGGGAATGCTTGAAGCCGCCTATGGGCCTGGTGCATCTCCGACTCAAACGCTATGGGGTGCCGGACTTTTCAGCGGTTTGGGCGGCATAGCCGATGTTTTTGGTTTTTACCCTGTACCGCAGTCTCGGAATGCTTCAATTTACGAGATGGTGACTGGCCCTAAATCCTTGAGCGCCAACCAGAATTTGGAGGCGGGGCATCCGGTTATAGCGGGATTGCAGACCATGGGCGCCGCTTTCCCCGGCTTGGCCGTTGTCAAGGCAGGTGCTAAGCCATTACAAAAAGGCGTAGGTGCCTTATCGAGATCTAATGCAGACGAAGCCCTGAAGGCTATAGAAAATGTGGCCGCTGACAAGGGCATAAAATTAGATATTTTTGAAAAAGACGGGGTTATAGATTTAAGCAGAATAGTGGTGCCCGAAAAAGGCCAGGGCGTTGGCAGTGAAATGATGCGTCAAATTATAGATTATGCGGACCAAACAGGTCAGACAATTAAACTGACACCCTCAAAAGATTTTGGCGCGTCCTCTGTCGGAAGATTAAAAGAGTTCTATAAAAAATTTGGGTTTGTAGAGAACAAAGGTCGCAACAAAACATTTGAGTTTAGAGACTCAATGTATAGGCCTCCAGTGGCTTTGCGAGCTGGAGAGTCTTTGAGTGAGGCTACGGATAGACTAAGAATGGCATACGATGCCGCTCCAAGCTCTGCTAAAGCTAAGAAAGCGTATCTTGAGATGAGATCCGCCAGGGATGCTGCCGGAGAAACTGGAGGAACCGCAGTTGATACAGGTATAGGATCTTTAGATGTAGATACGTCATACCGAATGTCGCACCAACCAAGCCCAAGAGATGCTGAAGCTATACAGCTAGACAATTTGTCGCAAGATATATCTGGAAGCCAAGGCGGTTACCCAGATGATTTTTATTCCTCAGAAGGTCAAAGGTTATATGCGCAAGGGCCGCGCTTTGCGGGCGATGAATACGGAATAGCCAATGAACAAAGCTATAAGGCCATTATAGAGGCAAAAGGGAACCCTGAAGCCGAAGTTACGATTTATAGGGCGGTTCCAGAAGGTATAGGCACCATAAACCAAGGTGATTTTGTAACTCTTAGTCCGAAATATGCAGAATTGCACGCAGCGTCTGGCTATGGTCGAGGTGGTGATGAGGCTGGGGAGGTCATATCACAAAAGGTTAAAGTAAAAGATCTGCTTTGGGCTGGCGATGATGTTAATGAGTTTGGTTATGCCCCAGCCCCAGTCGATGAAATTGACGCAACAAAATACGCCGAAGGCGGCGAAGTCACTGATCAAAATGTGCAAAGGTTCAAAGAATTATTAAAAAAAGTAGGAATAAACAAGATGTACGAAGCGGCAGCTTCATTAGGCTTTAGGTTGCCAACCGGGATTGGAAGAGATAGCGCGGCAGATGTGATTACAAATGAATTATTATTTAGAGCAAACATTCCTCTTCAAAAACGCGGAGACGACTTTATTCTGGAAAAACAATTACGGAATGGACTAAACCTTGGATTAGATTTTAATCCTGAACAAAAGTATGGGTATATAAATGTTAGTGGCACCTTTAAAGCCGACGGCGGCGAAGTCAATAGCGTTGGTATTGGGCGGTTAAGCCGCTAACTTTCTTCATCCTGGTCTTCCTCGGCTTGCGTCAGGCCTCCCAAAAGACCCACCAATCTCTCGATCAACCCAACAAGCTCTAGGTCATCTTGGTTGTTTGTATCGATTTCTATGGTTATTTTAGCCATGCGCTCTATCCTCAAAAATTAAATGGCTTGTATACAGCCTATTGCAATATTACGCGCACCAGTCGTTGCGGAGGTAAAAAAGTGCGCACCCTATATGTACACAAACTTGCACATAACGACACGATGGGTATAATCAACTTCCTTGATAACGGCATTGGAGAAGGTAATGGAAGAGTCTAAAAAATCGTGCAGCATTTGCAAGGGTCCTATTGACGTTCACGTCAACCCCAGCACAGGCCAGGAGTTCTGGACGCACGGCCACAACGCTGAGCCAGTCAATTCTGGTAGGTGCTGTTCGGGCTGCAACACATTCAGGGTCATTCCCGCCCGCATCAAACAGATTAGATTTCTGAGCGACCAATAGTGTTTCACGTGGAACAACGAAGGGTATCCGGTAATGTGGGCGAAGTGAGTACGCCAGCATCAAGGGAAGCGTCTAAGACTTACGGGGAATACTACCGAGAATTTTGGAAGATGTCGGAGTTAGGTGTAGACCTAACTTACTATGGCTTCTTCAAAGATTTTTTTTCTAGCGGACTGTGCCCGCAAACCGAAGAAGAAGAATTCCACTGGCTTGATTTGCCGGAGCGAGTAACTGTCTATAGAGGTTATTGCAAATTGCACGGCCACTCTGACGGATTGTCTTGGACTCCAAATAAAGAATTAGCGCAATGGTTTGCATCAAGACTGCCACGCAACGAGCAGCCAACTCTTGCAACTGCCGAAGTGAACCGAGACAAAATTTCTCTGGTCTTTTTAGACAGAGAGCCTGAATACATTATTTTACACATTGACCAAGATCTTATTACTCAAGAGAGAGAAAGATCTTATTACTAAAGAGAGAGAGAAATGAACGTAGCCGAGAATAAAGTGTTCTATAACCGCGTGCGCCGAGCGTGCATGAAGCATGATATTGATATGCAGTTTGAGGGCACGCACAGGGATTATCGGTCGATGCAACTGTTTAAGGACGGCCAGCTGCTGGTCGGCGATTATCAGGAAGGTCGATTGTCACTCACGGTTGATTGGAAGCGCATTTACGATGAGATCACGAAGTACGGCTTTAAGTGCCGAGCTCGAGCTGCCAATGTTGAAAAAGACAAGGAGTATGTAGCATGAGCGGACCCATCAAGCAGATTAACAACGTCTACGGCTATTGCCGCGTGTCCACGGTGGAACAAGCTCAAAACGGCATCAGCTTACAGACTCAGCAGGATTTAATTTCTTCGTTCATCAAAGAAAAATACAGCCGCGAAGTGGACGAGTGGTTTATTGACGATGGCGTATCTGGAACCGTGCCGATCCTTGAGCGAAATCGCTGCAGGGACATGACCGACGTGATCGATCGCCATGACGTGATAGTAGCGACTCGTATCGATCGGCTCTCTCGATCGGCGGCTGATATGCTGAAAACCATTCCATTCCTAGAGGAGACGGGCATCACCTTGTATCTGTGTGAGCAGTTCGGGGATATGCCAGTGGTCTATCCTAAGGCTAAGGATTGCGGTGGCTTGCGCTCTAAATTCGACATGAACGAGATGGTCAACAAGATTATGCTGATGGTCCTTAGCGCGGTCGCCGAGATTGAACACGGATCCACGGTCGATAAGTTCAAAGAAGGCAAGATAGCGTGGGCCGAAAGGGGTTACGCCATTGGTGGCTCCGTGCCGTTTGGGTACGAAGGCGTTGAAGAGAAGGTCAAGACAGGGAATCGTCTAAAGCGCCGGATGAAGCTGGTTGAGGTGCCCGAGGAGCAAGCGGTGCTTAAAACAATCCGCGCTTGCCGCAAGCGTGGCCTTGGGATAAAGCGTATTGCCAAGCAGGTGTCGTCCACCCACGCCGGATTTGAAGGCTTCCATTATGCCAAGGTTCGCAAGATTCTTGAGCGAAAGTTCCAAGGACTGACTTAAATTGCAATTCAGTCTATAATGTAATAATGACGACTGTAGAAAAAATCCAAGCTGCGCTTGATGAGATCACGTCAGTTCTGACAAATGACTTCATTACCGATCCTGTCAGAGCCAGCTTGCTCAGCATCCAAGCTCAGCTGGAAAGCGCCATAGCGGACTTAAATTAATGGCGATAGGTTGGGGAAGAAGCACTTGGGGATTTGGCGGTTGGGGTGTAACGCCTGTTTCAGTGACACTAACCGGTGTTTCGATAACCTCAGCCGCCGGCTCACTAACAACCGTCGCTGCGGCTAATGTAACGCCCACGGGTGTTGCGATAACGTCCGCGCTTGGCTCTGTTACTATTTTTGAAAATGAGGTTGTCAACTTAACCGGTCAGGCGATGACCTCTGCCGTTGGCGCGACTTCTATACATGCAGCGGCTAAAGCCCACCCAGTAGGGGTAGAATTCACCGCTTCATTGGGTACGGTATTGGTGTGGGGTGAATTAAATACTTCTCAAACGCCAAATTACACTACAATAATCACAAACCAAACGCCAAGCTACCAAGAGATAGATGCTGGCCGAGATGCGGCTTAAAGACGTTTGCGATAATGCAGATGACGGAGATTAGACAATGGCAACATATATTAATGATTTGAGACTCAAAGAAATTGGCACCGGAGAGAGCTCGGGCACTTGGGGCACAGAAACGAACGTCAACCTAGAGTTAATAGGTGAGGCGCTTAGTTACGGGACTGAGGGGATAACCACAAATGCGGATACGCATACCACTACAGTGGCAGATGGTTCTACCGACCCTGGAAGGTCCATGTATCTTGAATATACTGGAACCCTAGACTCCGCTTGCACTATTACAATTGCTCCCAACACTTTGAGCAGAATGCATTTTATCGAGAACGGAACAAGTGGTTCTCAAAATATTATTATTTCTCAAGGCTCTGGAGCCAATATAACTATACCTCCTGGCGATACCAAGGCGGTTTACTTGGACGGGGCAGGTTCAGGTGCAGCAGTAGTTGATGCTTTTGCCAGCCTTAATGTTGTAGACCTCAAGGTACAAGACGATCTAACCGTTACTGATGATTTAATCGTCAATGGCGATATTGACCTTGAAGGCGCCATAGACGTTAACGGCACAGCCAATCTTGATGTTGTAGACATTGATGGTGCGGTTGATATGGCTACTACCCTTCAAGTTGATGGGGTCGCTACCTTCACTGGTAGAGATGTTCATAGTGGGGGTATCACTATTGCAAATGCTGGACAAATTGGTTCAGTTGGAGATACGGATGCAATCGCAATCGCAAGTGATGGCGTAGTAACCCTTACACAAAAATTAGTAGGTACTGAATTAGACATCTCAGGCAACATAGACGTAGACGGTACAACCAATCTTGATGTCGTTGACATTGATGGTGCGGTTGATATGGCAAGCACTCTTGCAGTCGCAGGAGTCCTAACCGGAGCTTCACTGGACATCTCAGGCGACATTGATATTGACGGTACTTCAAACCTAGACGTTGTAGACATTGATGGCGCTGTGGATATGGCCTCTACATTAGCAGTAACGGGCATAGTCACATTAACTGACGATCTTATTATCGGTGATGGCAAGACTATTGGCTCTGCTTCAGATGTAGATGCTATGACCATCGCTTCAAACGGCCAAATAACGCTTACACAGACTTTAATTGGCACAGCCTTAGATATTAGTGGCGATATAGACGTTGACGGTACTTCAAACCTAGACGTTGTCGATATTGATGGTGCTGTGGACATGGCATCCACATTAACAGTTGCTGGTGTTTTAACAGGAGCATCTCTAGATATATCAGGCGACATTGATATTGATGGCACTAGCAACCTAGATGTAGTCGATATTGATGGCGCTGTGGATATGGCGTCTACGCTTGCAGTCGCAGGAGTCGTAACAGCCAATGCTGGTGTAGTAGTAGATAACTTCACACTTGATGGAACTACTCTGGCTTTATCAAGTGGAAACATGACACTAGATGCTGCTGGAGACATTATCCTTGATGCTGAAGGTGCAGATATTATCTTCAAAGATGGCGGAACATCTTTTGGTAAGATACAAAATTCATCTACTAATATGATTATAGAAAGTCTTGTTTCAGACAAAGATATACAGTTTTACGGTAACGATGGTGGTGCTAGTACACTAGCTCTTACCCTTGATATGTCAGAGGCAGGTGCGGCTACTTTTAACAGCACAATCAATGGCGTAGGTATAGCTTCTGATATTACTAACTTTAGCCAAAGTATTTTAATTAGTAATGATGCAGGTACAGGTACTTTAGATGCTGCTTCAAACAATACAGGTTTAGGCTATGAAGTATTTAACGTATTAACTACGGGTGATGACAATACTGGTCTTGGTCGTAAAGCATTTTTAAATTCAACAACAGGAAGCAATAATGTAGCTATCGGTTCTGGAACTTTGGCAGATAATACAACAGGCTCTGGCAATACAGCCGTGGGCAAAGGCGCTTTAGATCAAAACACGACAGCCTCTAATAACACTGCTGTAGGACTTGATGCTTTAGGTGTAAATACCACAGGCGATAATAATGTAGCCGTGGGTAGATTAGCACTAGATGCCAATACCACCGCAGATTCCAATACCGCCGTGGGTAACGCAGCACTTACTGCCAACACGACTGGCACTGGCAACACAGCTATGGGTGATGGTTCTCTGAGAGCTAACACTACAGGGAGTACTAACACAGCCGTGGGTGAGGATGCTTTAGACGCAAACACCACAGCGGCTAACAACACTGCGGTTGGTCAAAATGCTTTAACTGGTAACACCACAGGCGGACAAAATATAGCGATTGGTGCTAGTTCTTTAGCTGGAAGCAACACTGGTGATAACAATATAAGTGTTGGTTTTAATTCTATGCTAGCCAATACTTCTGGGGCTAACAACGTTGCAATAGGCCGTGATTCGCTTAATGACAATACGACAGCTTCAAATAATGTTGGTGTAGGACACAATTCTTTATCAAAGAACACCACAGCGGCTAACAACACTGCGGTAGGTAAGGATGCTTTAGGAGCAAACACTACCGGAGATGTTAACGTAGCGGTTGGTACAAATGCCTTACTAACAAATACTGTCGGAACACGAAACTCTGCTCTCGGTGTTGGTGCTTTACAACTCACTACGGCTTCAGATAACGTAGGTATCGGTTATCACGCTTTAGACACTAACGCAGGTGGAAGTAACAACACGGCAGTCGGTACTGAAGCAATGGACGCTAATACTTCTGGGTCAGCTAATGTTGCTGTAGGTTATAGAACATTAGACGCTAATACCACCGGGGAGAATAATACAGCAGTTGGTCAATCTGCTTTAGGAGCTAGCTCAACAGGCGATGGAAACACTGCCGTGGGCAAAAACTGTTTAGACGCTAATACCACAGCCGATAACAACACCGCCGTAGGACTTGATGCTTTAGGTGCTAACACGACAGGCGCTGCAAATACAGCTATTGGTAGAAATGCTTTACTAGCTAATACCACAGCTAGTAACAATACCGCAGTGGGTGTTAATGCTATGGACACCAATACAACAGGTGCTAGTAATGTTGCTGTTGGTCAATCAGCTCTAAATGCAAACACTACAGGGGCTAATAATGTAGCTGTTGGTTATCACGCAGGAGTGGCAGTAACCACAGGCCTTCAAAACACCCTCATAGGTATGGACACAGGCAACGCTTTAACAGATGCTGACTTTAACGTAGCCGTTGGAACAGATGCTCTTGGGGCGGATACTTTAGGTAGCAAGTCTGTAGCTATTGGTAGAAGAGCTTTATTCTCACAAAACTTCACCTCAGCCACCGATGCTTTGAACGTAGGCATTGGTTTTGAAGCTGGTAACGATTTAACCACAGGCTTAACTAACACGCTGATAGGTTCCATCTGCCACGATAACCTGACTGAAGGAAGTTTGAACACTGCCCTCGGCTATAACCTTGCACCAAGTGCTGTTGATGTAGATTCTGAAATCGTGATTGGTTCTTCTATTACTGGAGCCGGAACAAACACAGTACGGATTGGAACGGGTGGAGGAACAGCTACTCTTGGATTGGATGGTTCCGATACATCATGGGCTGCTGCTTCAGATTCAAGACTTAAAAAGGATGTAGCTGATTCTACTGTTGGCCTATCGTTTTTGAATGATTTGCGACCCGTTACGTTTAAGTGGAACGCTAAAAACGAAGTAGCCGAAGACCTCCCGCAGTACGATGCGGATTCTTCCGACCCGATTTTCGGTGAAGGTAAGGCTCATCACGGCTTTATAGCCCAAGAAGTTAAGTCCGTTATTGACGACCATTCTGACGTTCTTGATGGCAACAACATTTGGCATGAAGACCCTGACGGGACACAGCAGTTATCACAGGGTAATCTAGTACCCATGCTGGTCAAAGCAGTACAAGAGCTTTCTGCAAAAATAGCAGAGCTAGAATCTAAACCACGATGTAAATGTAGCGGAGAATAAAAATGGCACAAACAGTAACAGAATGTTTAGCAGCAGGGTCCGATTCAGTAGACTTAATCAATGGAATTAATACAGACGGAGCCTCTTCTCGTTATGCTTATGGTCTAGCAGATCAAGCAGCAATCAACGCGAAAGTGCAGCAAAACGTAGATCATCTTTCTACAATTCTGCTTTATGCTCCGGCGGATGCTTCTGATGATACACCTGATATTGCAGGAGCTGCTTCTGGTCTAAAGACCACGCACGTGGCTGCGGTAACAACCGGCACAAACTATATAGCGGCTAATTAATCTTATCTCATGGATATGGAACTATGGAATACATTCCTTACCTTTATAATAGCACCTATTATATATAGTATACGACAGAACTTTGTAGAAATTAAAAGGATAGATGTTCTTTTAAATAAAACTAGAGAAGAGCTTGCTAAAAACTATACTACCAAAAACGAACTAGAAAACACTATGGATAGACTTATCCGCATGCTTAATAAACTTGAGGTTAAACTCGATAAACTTTTTGAAGCTAAAACTAATTAGGGACTACTATGCCACGTAAAAGAAATAAAAATAAAAAACGAGAAGATTATCGAAAAGGCGGACGAGTTGGCTATGCTCCCGGAGGATCTACTTATAAAATTACAAATGCGGACGGTACTCCTTACGATCCTTTAGGTTATATTCCAAAACCCAGTCCAAGTAGTTCTCCTACGGTTGCCCCTGCTACAGAATTTTTAGGATCTGGTTCCGGCGAAGGTAGTTCTCCTACGTTTGACCCCACTCCTAACAAGAACATTCCATCAGCAAATAATGCAGTCACTCCAGAAAACCCAGTAGAACCAGACGTAGAACCAGACGTAGAACCAGACGTAGAACCAGACGTAGAAACACCAGTAGTACCACCTTCAGTAGAAATACCGGATCTTGTTTGGAAAAGCGACATGGAGATAGACGCCACTGGTAATCTAGTTACTAGAGGGAAAAGCGAAAAACCCGGAGAGCCTTCAAGGACTACTGCTCTCGATACGAGTGGGTTTGTTGTTGGACAAAAACTAACACATTCTAACGGTGTTCCCTATACTTTTGACGGAACTAGATGGATTAGGGGGCAAACAACTACAGAACAAAACACAGCCACGCTAGACAATATGACGGCTGAAAAAAATCTTCGAGCGCTTGAAACAGGTAGAAATGCAGAATCTATAGCTAAGGGAGATTTCTCAAACACTTCTTTGCCTACAATTCCAGAGGCCAAAACTGTACTAGATTCTAAGGGAAATCCTCTTACTTCAACTACTTTAGACCCCAGTGACCCTTCTTTCCAAATGCAAGCAGGAACAGATGCGGTAGCCTCTGGTGTAGCTGATTCAATGCCTGCAGGTTACAGTGATACCGCTCCCCCTGAATTTAATTATCCCGCAGACATGCCCCCCGATGGTATGAAATGGGCCTATGGGCCAAACGGAGAAAGAAAGGCTGTTTCACAAAATGCAACAAGTAACGAAATCGTTTCTACAGGTACTGCAGCAGCAGGCTCTGTAGGCCCCGGTGTTGCTACCAGTACATTTGAAGCCGCAAAAGCAGGAACTACTTCTGTTACTGCTGCTGAAGGAACAGTTACCGGAGGCCCAATACAAGACATACAAGGACAGCTTACAGCCGCTGGCCCTGCTGCTTTTATATCTGAAGCAGAAGCTGCCATTGGAGTAGCCGATAACGTAGATGCTATTATTTCTGGTAATGCTTTTGTTCCTGAAGTTAAAAACACAGGCGCAGGCGTTGCTGCTAATGCTCAAGCAGAAATAAACGAAAGACAGGCAATTACAGGAAACGCTCAGAGCGCTGATTCTGCACAAATTATAGGCATAGTAGGCTATCAAGCCACTAAATCCAGAGCAGTCACAGGAACGGCAGCCATAGGCGCTGCTGCAAATATGGTAGCAGAAGTTGCCAATATTCCTTCAAACATTGCTGCTGCAGTTGTAGAAGATCCTGCCACTATGGTAGCTCAGTTAGCTGGTGAAACTGTAGAAGTACAGGCGGCTATTGCTGCTTTGCCTACCGAGGCTCTAGTGTCTTCTCAGATGGAAACCTTATTGGGTGGACTGGAAAACGGTACTATACCTACTTGGGCTAAACCAGCAGTTGATGCTGTTAATCAAGGAATGGCACAGAGGGGCCTGAGTGTCTCTACAGTAGGCCGGGACTCTCTCTTTAATGCTATTATTCAAAGTGCTTTTCCGATGGCGCAGAGCAACGCACAAGCCCTGCAAGCTAGAGCAACGCAGAATTTAAATAATCAGCAACAGGCTAATCTACAAGGATCTACTCAAGAACAGCAACTACGATTGCAAAACTTAGCTAATCGTCAAGATGCTTCTAGTCAGACTGCTCAGTATTCTCAGCAGATGAAGACACTGCAAAGTCAGTTTAATCAACAGGCAGTACTAACCTCTGCCGAGCAGGCGCAGGTAACAAGAACACAAAACTTACAAAATCAACAACAAGCGGCTGTTCTTACATCTCAAAACCAACAACAAGCCAACATGCAAACGCTAGGCAATGAGCAGCAAATGAGCATGGCAGAGCTTCAAATAGAAGCCAATGCTGAAGGCGCTAATCAAAATGCAGAGAACCAACAAAAAATACTAGAGATGCAAAGCGCTGCAGATTTCTTGTCTAAGAACGCTGGATTTAAACAACAAATGGATCTTGCAAATCTAAGTAACGCACAGCAAATGGAATTAGCAAACCTTTCAGCGCTTAATCAAGCGGGGGCTGAAAACTTAAGTGCTGCACAACAAAGCTCCTTAGCAAACCTTAATGCTCAAATGAACACAAACATTAAGAACGCTGAGTTAGCTAGCTCAATGGGCATAGCACAGCTTAATGTTGACCAACAGACAGCCATGCAGAACGCTAATATGGTTGCTAATATGGATATGGCGAAGTTTAGTACGGCACAACAAGTAGAACTTGCTAACAGTAAATTTATGCAGACTGTACAAATCAATAACATGAGTGCAGAGCAACAGAGTATTTTGCAAAATGCTACAGCGCTGGCTGCAATGGACATGGCTAATTTATCTACTAGAGAAAACCTAGTTGTTACTAATGCCAAAAACTTTTTAACAATGGATATGGCTAATCTTAGTAACGAACAACAGTCTAATATGATGAACTCGCAACAAGAGCAACAAAGATTGTTATCAGATCAAGCTAGTGCAAACGCTGCTCTACAGTTTAATGCGACCAGCGAAAACCAAACTAATCAGTTTATGCAAAGTCTTGCTGCTAACATGAGTCAGTTTAATGTTGCACAACGCAATGGAATGGAGCAGCTTAATACTTCTTCTGCTAATGCCGCCGAAGCTAGACGAGTAGGAAACGAACGAGAAGCTAGTAAACTTGAGGCCCAGTTGCAAACACAGGTATCACAGTTTAACGCTTCTCAAGATTTCCAACTTGAAAAGTTTAATACTCAAAATGAATCAGCGATTGCTCAAAGCAATGTTGCGTGGCGTAGACAGGCCAATACACTAGATACTGCAGCTCAAAATGCAATTAATCAACAGAATGCTCAGAACGCCTATGGTATGTCTATGGCGGCACAGAATTTTTTATGGCAAGAACTTAAAGATCAAGCAGAGTTTAATTTTAGAAGGTGGGATAATGAAGAGGCCCGTAAAACTTCGTTAATGGTTTCTGCTTTAGGTAACGATAGTGCAGCTACTAAAGAAAGCACTAATTGGTCTTCAACACTAACTGGCATAGCGGGCTTAATAAAAAGCTTTTATATAGAATAACTAAAACTTTTTACTCCACAGATAAAACAGAGGAATAAACATGGGATTTTTCAAAAAAATATTTAAAGGCTTTAAAAAGGTTTTTAAGAAAATAGGCAAGACTCTTAAAAAAGGTTTTGGCAAACTTGCTAAAGCATTTGGTAAGCTAGGGCCTTTAGGATCTATTGCTTTAAATTTTTTAGTTGGCTTTGTTACTGCAGGTGCAGGCAATCTTTTTATGAAAGGTTTAAGTACTGTTCTTGGAAAAATGGGAAGCGTAGGAAAATTTATTGCTGATATAGGTTTAAGAATTAAACAAGGTGCTGATTTTGTTAAGAAAGGAATAGGTTCTGTTTTTAACAAAATTAGTGACGGTATTGAACTAGGGTTGAATACAATAAGCAAGCCTTTTATGAAGGCAGGCTCTAGAGGTCTAGGAAGCGGCTTTAGAGATTTTGTAAGCAACGCAACCAAAGGATTTATTGATCCCTCTAAAGAGGTTAATATTTTTGATAAAAAGCTAGGTTTAAAAACTGCCGACGGAAAATTACTTAGTAGCTTAAGCAGAGATGAGCTTTCAGCACTAACCGAAACGCAACTAACTAACTTTAAAAATGTAGCAACCGCAACAAACAGTAATAATTTTCTTATAGCAAATAATTCAAGAACAGTAGATGTGCTTAAAGACGCTAATGGTACTCGTATAAAGCCTGAAATAACCGGAGAGGAAGTTTTAGGAGCACTAGACAAAGCAACTGGAAAACAAACTATTTGGGATAGCCAAGCTAGTTTAGATACTTATACTGCAAACACAACCACGTTAGCTGGAAATGTTGGAGAAACTGCAACTGACGGACTTGTTGATGCCCTTGATGAAGCAGGACAATTAGTTAGCGAAGAATTTATACCAACAGATTTTTCAGGAAAAGGCGACCTTTTGCCTAAAGGTTCATCTATAACAAGCAAAACATCCCTCGATCAACCATTTGTAAAAGCAGATTTTTCACCAGAAAACTATGACTTTACTGCTGGCATCGGCGGCAAAACAGAAATTGACACAAGTGCTTTTTATAAGGGAGTTACAGAAGAAAAATCTTCAGTATTTGATTCGTTAAAAGACACATTTAAAGAAGGAGTAAAATTAAAAGAGGCCGGTGAGGAAATACTTTCTGGCCCAAGAGAATATATAGCAGAACAAGAACAGGCTGCCCAACAAGAGCAAGATCGACAAGATAGGGCCGCAGAAAGAAGGAGCGAGATAGCTGAAAACGTGTCTAAGGAAATACTAGCTTTAAATAGAGCTGATAATACTAGAGCATTTGGGGGCAGCACAGCACAATTCTATAACATAAATGATTTCCAGCAAGGTCGAGGAACCTTTAATCTAGCTAATTTTGATTATGGTGTAAATGCGTATCACGAATCTATGATGAATGCGTAGGGGAAAACAATGCAAAATAAAATAATACCGTCTGTAGAACAACATGTTTTTGAAAGACCCATTCCGGGCCAATCTTTAACTAATTCTTCAGAAGAAAAAAGACCTTGGGAACAACCCCCTAAACAGACTACTGTACGAGAGGCTACACAAGAAATATTTTTAAATGTATTAAAAGACGAAAACTTAACTGCAGTTACAGATTTGATGGCAAACGAAACGCCTATTGAAGAAATAACAAAAGTAATTTTAATGTCTGGATATGAAAAAGGACAGTTTAATCCTGATTTAATGTTACAGTTAATAGAGCCTACTATGTACATTTTGTTAGCTGTTGCAGAAAGGGTAGGGATACGCCCTGTTCTCGATAGGCCCGGAGAAGCAGAGAACGAGCCTGATGATGAGTTTAGCGCAGAGCAGAACAAAAAGGTAAGCGCAGAGACTAAAAAGTCTATAGGGAGCGGGGGTAGATTTCAAGACGCCGTTGTACCTACTGTTAGTTCTTCCTCTGTAGATCCCGGCATGAAACAGAAGTTAGCCGATTTAGACGTAAGTAAAGTAAAAGAAAGTATTTTACAGAAACAAAGACCCGCTGGTCCAACCGGACTAAACGCTACATTATCAACAGAGGCTCCTACTAGTCCGGGCGGACTAACAGAGTCTTTACAACCTACACAAGAAAGTTTACTCGGTAAACGGAGAGTTTAAACATGGCCACTAATATAAGCGATATAATTAAAAACTCTAAAAACATGAGTGCTACAGAGCTTGGTGGTTCTTTGTTACAACGACAAGAAGAACAAAAAGAAGATCTTTATAACCGCTCTAAAAGAAGCAACAAAGTTGACAAAACGTTAGCTTTAGTACTAGCGGGGCAGTCTATATTTTCAGAGGCTTATAAGGCAAGAGAAAAGCAACTAGCCGATGCAGAAGCGTTTGAACTTAAAAATAATGTAGGCCAAGCCACGCAAATTAATAATCTTTCATTCTTAAGCCAGACAATTACTCCTAATTTTATAAAAACCACCCAAACATTATCGCCGGAAGAACGGGCAACACAGTTACTAAGCGACACCAGAATAAAAGAAACTTTTAAAGAGCGCTTAAAACCACAAATAGATTCTTATTTTAAAGAAGTCTATGGAGAAAAAGAGCTTGGAAATATGCAAGGTACTGCAGCCTACGCTAAACAACTTAACTCTGCTATTAATACTGTTGCAAAAGAAATGCTTACTAAAGACGATAACGGCGTTATAAGAATTGAAAATTTTATAAACGAACTACCTAATCTTTTTAAAGAGCGTGACTTTGATAGACTAGAGCTTTTAGAGAAGGGCGTAAATTTAAAGCCGGTAGAGTTAACTGAATATGAAGCAGCAAGCTATAAACAAATGCGGGAAAAGTATAGAGCGCAAAGCAATATAGTTGGAGGCATTAAAGCAGTATTTAGAAGGCTTTCAGGCAAAGCAGAAGATGAAGGCAGTATTAATATATTTAAAAAACTAGAAGATTTAGATTTATCTAATCCAGAACTTGGCCGGATACTGAATACTTTAGATTTAAAAGGCTTTGCAACAAGCGGAGCTAGAAGCGCAAATATTGAAGCCGCATCCAATGTAGACTATAACGTACAGATTACTGAGGCAAAGCATGCTGATCTGGTTGATTCTGTTTTGCCAATACTTCAAAGTTTGGAAGGATTTATAAAAGACGCTGAAGTTGGCGCGGATGTAAGGGGATTGTCAATAGCTCCAGATGACTATTTCGGATCCAGCGTAGCTAAGCAACGCGCAAGCAAAAAGGTTATTATTGAAGAAGACTATGTGGATTTTTTAGATTTTTTAGAAGACAATCCTGCTATAACACGAACATATTCTGAAGATGTTGGCGCAATAGTATTAAGAATAAAAAACGATCCTAAGTATGCTACGAGTCTTTACCGACAATTTTCTGATGATGAACAAGAAATTGCAAGGTTTGGAAGAGAAATAATGAAGCCTAGGTTTCAAGTAGAGTTTGCTTCACTTTATGTAGCTAGAAAGGGTTTTACAAATAAAGCCCGTACAGGTAACGACCGATATAGTTTTAAAGCTGAGTATGAGTATAACAAAAGCTCGGTTGCTGTAGAAACAGGAGCAAGTTCTATTTCTATGGATAAAAATACTAGAAAGTTTGTTGCTAATGAAGCTTACTACAACAGCACAAAAGAAGAACAACAAATTGTTTGGGACAGCAATTTTAAAAATACAATACAATTAGCACGACAAGATAATCTAAGTTCAGAAGAGGAACAAGCAGTTATAAATCTTTACGTTTCTTCTGTACCGTCACCTGATGGTAAAGATCAAGTAGAGATTATGCAAAGACTTCAGAGACCCCCAGAGAATACTAGTATAGAAGATTCAGAAACTGTAACGGACGAATCTGTTTTGCCTACAGATGATATTCTTACAGCTATACGAAAATTAAATCCAGACATTGCTTTTTTATCTAATGAGGATATAAATAATTTACCCGCTTTCTCAGAATTAAAAAGAAGCGCGAAACAGACAATCGCTCAACAAAAAACAAATAAAGCGGTTCGTGACTGGGGGAAAGACGTTGGAGGTCGTATTATAGAAGATGCGAAAGACGTTGGAAGGCGTATCGCAGAAGATGAGCAAGTTGCTGCGGTATTAAAAATAGGAAAACAAGACCTAGCTACAAACAACGCTATAAGAGAACTACAAAGAAATAGTCCTGCTCTGTATCAAAGGTATACAGCTTTGTTAAAATTAGGTCTGACAAGAGAAAAAGCTTTACAAAAAGTAGAGGAATTTAAATAATGTCTGAACTAGAAAAATTTTTAACTTCTCTTGAAGAAGAAGAAAGTCTTACTAGTAGGAGCAGTCGTCGGTTAGACGATGCTGATAACAAAGCATACAATATATATACTAATCTAATAGAAAAACCAAAAAGCAGCGATGCTAATGAAGAGGCTATTAATGCGTATATAGAAGCCGAGAAAGCTAACGAAACGGCAGCCCCTGTGCCCTATACTCCTAATGCAGGAGGTAAAAAAACTTTAACTCAACTTGAAAATACTCCTAAGTTTGCCAAAATTGCAAATAGGTTTTTAGAAAGCGTAGGCGAAAACGACGACATCTTTGAATACTTAAGAGACTCTGACTACAGCTTAACCTCTGCAGCACTTAGGGCCGTTAAAACTAATAGCTGGACAGAACAACAAGCTTCTGATTACACGTATCTTAGAGAGCAGTTTGATAACGCTGAGTTGTCGGGCTTTAAAGAAAGATTTAATTTTGTTAAAGATTTTTCTATAGATGTACTTACAGACCCTATAAACATATTGGCGGGTATTTTTTCAATACCTACACTAGGTGGCTCAGTAGCCGCTAGGGGAGCTTTAGCTGCAGCCTCTAAAGCAGGACTTAAAAAACTAACTGCCAGCCAGTTAAAACAAGGTCGAAGTGCTAAAAAATTAACTTCTAAGCAGTTAGCAAAGCGAAAAGATTTAAGAAAAAAGAAAATTAAAAAAGGCGCTAAACGCGGAGCTAAAATAGGAGCTATTGAGGGTGCTGCTTGGGCAGGCCCACATGAATATTTTTTACAGGATATTGACGTTGATTTAGGAAACAGAGATAAAATAGACTTAGGTGTTGTTGCGGGAGTAACTGCGCTAGGCGGTGTATTTGGTGGAACAATCGGGGGCGGGTTAGCTGCTGCAAGTGCTCTTAAAAGGTCAAATTATTTAAATAAAAAGAAATTTAAACACACTAATGAAAATGAAATTGAAGTTAAAGGAAACCAGCCTAGAGAAGAGGTTTTAGAAACTAGCAGAATGAAGAGTGCTGTGGAAGCAATAAACCCTATTAAAGAAAAAGCAGAAAAGAATTTATATAACTTTCTAGCAAAGACTATAGCTAAACCTACAGCAGAACTTATTCCTTGGTTAGAAAACTCTACGGCCTTAAGAAAAGTTCTTACTACGCTTAATCCTGATCTTGGGTACTCGGTGCTTAAGAAAAAAAAGGCTGGTGTTAAAGAATTTGGCTTTGGAGATCGAGTAACAGCGCTTAGGGGAGACTACTTAGGATCACTAAAAGTAATTCTTAAAAAGGCAGATCGTGCAGCAGACAGAAAGTTGTTAGGTATTATGCCTGTAGGTAACAAACTTTCAAAAACTATGAACGATAATATTGGTCGTATGTTGCGTGATGAAAAAATAACAATACATAATGTAAAAGATGTAGAAGGCATAGACGGGATTACAAAAGAAATTTATATAGGCATAAGAAAAATACTTGACAGAAATCAAAAGGATTTAGAAAATGCTGGTTTGGTTAAAAAGGGCTTTGGATATATAGCAGGGTATTTGCCCCGCATTTATAACTATAGTCATTTAATGAAAAATAGAACTAAGTTTGAAGGCTTGCTTATTAAAGCAGGACACGCTAATCCAACGAAGTCAGCCAATAAGAAGAGCGGCATTAAAACAGATCTAGCTACTTTCGGTGTAGATTTCCGAAAGCAAGCTAGAGAAACGCTGGGCCTTCCCGAGGCAAAACTAACCGATGTCCGGGTTACTGCGTTAGCCAAGGAGTTGAAGGCTGCTAAAATTGTAGACGACATGTTAGAGAACAAATATAAGCCTTTTGAAGCAAGCAGATCAAGCTCTTCACCGGGTTATGTAAAAACTAGAACCCTTAAAAATTTAGACGATAACGAGATAGCAGAATTTTTAGAAAATGATGTTGAAACAATTTTACAAGAATATTTTGAAAGCACATCGCTAGTTATTGCAAGGACCGAAAAATTCGGTAGAACTGCGGCTGATATGGAACTTAAATGGATTGGCCCTATACGAAAAGAATTAATGGCCTCTAGTAAAGCAGCAGGTCTAGACGAAAACGCAGCAAGAGAAAGCGCAGAAAAAGTAATAGAACAAACAAAAAAAATAGTTTTTCATGTTACCGGAATAGAGTCTCCTAGAATTAAGAATAAAGCAGCCTCTGTAACTAATGATGCTATACTGCTATCGCAGCAGCTTGCTCATCTTCCATTTGTAACTATATCTAGTATTTCAGAACCTTTAATTCTTTTTAGTAGAGCGGCAGCAGGTGATTCGCCCTTGGTTGCAAGAGATATTGCATCGGCTGTTACTAGAGAAGTAGGAAATAGCCTTGATGCAACGATTCGTAGCATTCGCCGTATGCGTGGACAAACTACTAAAGACTCAGACTCTTTTGTAGGAGCAGCGCGCCTTAAGTTAGGTTTAAAAAAGTTAGATGATGCAGATTGGAAAGAGCTATATATGGCTGGTTTAGGTATGGAGCAAGGGATACAAGCAAGATTAGCAGGTTTAGTAGGGGAAGAAATGCAAACCTCTACTCTTAAAAAATTGTCTAATGGTTTTTTTAAACTAACCTTTCTTACTCAGTGGACAAAAGCAGTTCAGCTTGCTTCATTTACTACGGGTAAACGATTAATTAAACAAAGAGCAGAAGCGCTTTACAACCACCAAGAAGGCGGTAAATTAATTAAATTATCAGGAGAGGGTCGCTTTTCTACAAAAAGGTATTATGAAGAACAACTAGAAGATTTAGGTGTTGATCCAAAAGAAGCAATAGCTTGGTATAAAAAGTCTTTAGATAATGGTGTTTATAATCAAACTAAAGGAGAGGCGCAGAGTTTTTATAATGATAGATTAATTGCTGGTGCTACTAGATTTGCTAAAGAAATTATTCTGGATACTAGTACTACACAAGCTAATAGACCTCTGTGGTTTTCCCATCCTGCCGCGCGGCTGCTAACACAGTTTGCTGCATATCCTACTGTATTTAATAATACTATTTTAAAACGCTGGGCTAATGAAAGTATTAACAACCCTACACAAGCACTTCCTAAAATAGCAATGACAACGGTTGCAATGACTGCTATTGCTCATTTAGGAAACACTCTTAGAAGTGGTGGTGAAAACTACTATCATTATAATACAGGAGAAGAAAAGACACCTCTTGAAATGGCTGGAGAAGGGATTAGAAGGTTTGGCGGTTATGGGCCTTTCGATTATGCACAAAGATATGGACGCAGTGCAGAGTCAGGAAGCGGCGGAATAACTTCTGTTTTAAAAACATTTGCTGGTCCTTTTCCACAAGATATTATAGATGCCGTTGCCTACCGTAGAGGTGTTGGAGAAACAATTGCGCAAAATGTTCCGTTCTACCAAGCTCTTCCTAACGAAACAAGAAAGGCGTTACGAAAAGCCGGTAGAGATTTTGACAAGGGACCAAAGGAAGAAAAAGTTAAAAAAGAAAAACCTAAGAAAAAAGAAGACGTTTATATTCGTTACGCGAAAAGTAAAGGTGGCATAGTTTACGATGTGCCCAATGCTTCTGTAGAGCCTGATGAAAGAATTGATAAAATGACAGGAGTCCCTTACGACGAACAGGCTGGCGTAATTATGCGGGACGAGGAAGAACGTGGTGTCGTGTCCCTTGAAGACCTTAGGCTTGGTTTTAACGAAGGAGGTCTACTTAGCCCCACTGACGCCGTAGAAGCGGCACTTGACAGCGCAATAGAACAACACGCAGCAATGCTTTATGTGGCCGAAGGGAAGCACGGCTTTACTAAGAACTTAGGGTATTCCCCTGCAGTCTCTAAAGACGCTAAAGACAAAGCTAGCGGCAAAATAACATATGACATCGGATACGGGCATAAGATTACTGCAGACGAATGGGCGTCGGGGGAAATCCACGGTATTCCGTTCACTTCCGATGATGGGGAGATATACCTTGATGAGGAAGACGTACGTACTATTATGCGTACGGATATTCGGAATAATCTAGCAGAAGCTCGACGGCTCGGTTGGGACGATAAGCTTAAGGCTAGGAATACGTCTTGGGATGAACTGACTACATCGCAGCAAACCGTGCTACAGGACGTATCTTACAACGTAGGTGCGAGCAAAGCTGCATCAGCTTGGAATGATATTTTTGACAATCTGGGTGATACGCCAGAAGAGAGACGAAAATTTATTAAGAACTCACGTAGAAAAGATGCGGGATACAACACAGAAGGCATGGACAATAGAGCAGCTCAAACGGCATTTGCAGCAGGCTATATTAAGAATGTAAAAGAAGCTCACGCAATGGGATTAACATTAGCAAGAACCGTTGACGGTAAAGCCTATGCCGAGCTTACAGAGACACAAAAAGAAGAGCTTGCTCGGATTGAAGCCCAGCGTAAAACAGCAGAAGCCGAGCGTAAAGCAGCAGAAGCAAAGCGCCTAGCAGAAGCAAAGCGCCTAGCAGAAGAAGCAGAGCCTGTAGCAATGCTACCGAGCACTCAGGACGGAGTACCTCCATCGTCAGACACTGTAGAACCTTTAGCAAACGCACCACAGTTTAACCGCGCTAACGTTAATCAAGGCGGCTTAGTTAATGTACTTTACAAAAGAAGTCAACGTGGATAACGAATCCTCTGAAGATATTTATTTTGCGTTACACGGATACTATGAAGAAGATTTAGATAGAGGGTATCGTATTGATTGTAAGATGCGCTCTAGACAGGACTTGCCTTGGTTAAAACGCGACGAGTTCCAAATAGTTTATGAAGAAATACTAAAGGCTTATTTAATAGGCTTACCAGAAATGGCTTTAGAAATAGCTTTAGAACATATAGATACAATACTACAAAGTAACATACGCTTTACCCCTGAAGAACTAAAGGAAAAAGAGAATCACTATGAAATTTAATTTATTTAAAGGTGTTAAAGGAATACTTGGCGCGGTAGCCCCAACAATCGGTACTGCACTAGGGGGTCCAATGGGCGGCATGGCCGCTAATATGATAGCAGAAGCATTAGGTTGTGATCCTGAACCTAAAAAAATAGAACAGGCTATTCAAGCAGCTACACCAGAACAACTTGCAGAGCTTAAAAAGATTGACGCAGAGTTTGATGTTAAGATGAAAGAGCTTGATGTAGATTTGTATGCTCTTGAAACGGCTGATATACAAGACGCAAGAGGTAGGTTTTCTAAAGACTGGACTGCGCGTGTAATAGGTGTCACTGTTGTTGGAGGCTTTATGGGCTATATATTCTTAGTAACTCTACAGCCTCCAGAGCAAAACAGCGAGGCGCTGATTAACCTTGTTCTTGGTTATCTAGGTGGACTAGCTAGTGCGATTATATCCTTTTACTTTGGTGCTAGTAACTCTGACAGCAAAGAAAATTAATGCAAGAGATTGCTCGCTTAATAGGTGAGCTAGGGCTTCCCGTAGCGGGAGGTCTTATTATGGCTTACTTTATATTTCTGGTTATGAAACAACTAATGAATGGTTTGGTAAGTGAAATAGAAACTGTTCAATCTATTTCAAAGATGCTTATTACTAGAGCTTCTACTATGAATAACGATATAATTCGTATTGATACCAGCGTGTCAAGCGCACTGAATCTTTCTCCTGATCTTGACAGAATTGCTAGAGCAGAAAACTTTGTTGAAGACGGCAAGATAGACGCAAGGCGAGACTAATGGATCTTGTACAAGTAGTTTCGGAGTTTGGTTTTCCTGTAGTAATGGTAATGGGACTTGGTTATTTTGTCTACTTTGTGTGGCAAACAATTACTACTAAAATTGATCCTGCTGTACAGGAAATGAAGACAACTATTATAAGACTTACAGATCAACTGCGGTTGTTAGACCAAGACATGATACGATTACAAATAAAAATAAACACTGTTTTAAAACTAAAGTATGATAATAAAACAGATAACAATGAGAAAGATAAATAAAATTTTAGAAAGTTGGGAGGGCTAAATGCCTAAAAAGAAAACAAAATCTAAAGTAAACGAAGCTGGAAATTACACAAAGCCTACAATGAGAAAAAGATTGTTTAATAAAATTAAAGCAGGAACTAAGGGTGGCAAAGCAGGCCAGTGGTCAGCTAGAAAAGCTCAGATGCTTGCTAAAGAATATAAAGCTAAAGGTGGAGGTTACAAATGAAAGGCGTTAAACATTATAAAAGAGATGGTACAGAGCATACAGGCTCTAGTCATAAGATGGCGGATGGTACTCTTCATACTAATAAATCGCACACTAAAACAAGTGTAAAGTTATTTCATTTGAAGAACTTGTCAGAGAAAGCCAAGAAAAAAGCAAAAGGCAAAAAATAATGGTTCTTAAAAAATCTCAAAAATCTTTGAAGGCTTGGACTAATCAAAAATGGCGCACTAAAAGCGGCAAGCCTTCAGCAAAAACAGGCGAAAGATATTTGCCAAGTGCCGCTATAAAGGCGCTATCTTCAAAGGACTATGCTGCTACTACTAGGAAAAAAAGAGAAGATACTAAAAAAGGTAAGGCGGTTAGTAAGCAACCAAAAAAGATAGCAAATAAAACTCGCTTATACAGAAACAAAAGTAAATAATGTTAAAGAAAAAAAGAAACTCTCAATTTGTATTAGCTAATTTAATATTAACGGCGCTGTTTTTTTTCTTTAGTATATCCGCTCAAGCAAATGAATTACTGTATAAATTTAAAAGCCCTAGTTTTTCTGGCATCAATTCTTCTTCTCATTATCTTACGATAGAGAATCAGGAAGCTACAAGAAGAGCCGCCATTAAAGAAGAGATAGATGCATATACAGATGAATTAGTTAGAGAAGCAGAGAACACAACGCTTGCAAGATTTATTAGAAATCTCGAAAGCAGAATATACGCACAGCTTAGTAGGCAACTAGTAGATCAGTTGTTTGGAGAAACACCCCAACAAGCAGGTAGCTTAACCTTAGAGGGTAATACAATTGAATATGTTGTTGAAGAAGAAACAATTACGCTCACAATTACAGATGGGTCTGGGGGCACGACTAACATTACTGTTCCTATTGGTAACTTTACTTTCTAGCTGTGCGTTCAATTATGATGAGCTTATTAAAAGTAGGGGTATACCCGACGTAGTTCTTAAAAAGTCTACAATATTAGAGCTACAATCAGAAGAGCTTAGACAAGTAGTTCCAGCAAAACGAAAACCTATAGTTGCTATTTACCCCAATAGCTTTAAAGATCAGACAGGCCAACGTAAGAGCAACGGAGCATTTGCATTATTTAGCACAGCCATTACACAGGCTCCTGAAGCTTTTCTTATTAGGGCTTTAAAGCACGCTGCAAACGGCGAGTTCTTTCAAGTAGTAGAGCGGGTAGGGCTGGATAGCCTAACAAAAGAACGCCAGTTAATACGCTCTACAAGAGAAACCTTTGACGAGGACAGTGCTGTAAAACCATTGTTACTAGCAGGGTTACTCATACAAGGCGGTGTACTAAGCTACGATACTAACATACGATCAGGCGGTGCTGGTGCGCGCTATCTTGGTATTGGTACAAGCAAAGAGTACCGAGAAGATTCTATTACTATTACATTAAGATTAATATCTGTATCTACAGGGGAAGTCTTAATAGAGGTACTGGTATCAAAGAGCATTACTTCAGCAAGTATATCGCAAGATATTTTTAGGTTTATAGAACAAGAAACAAGACTTATTGAAATAGAAGGAGGCGTTGCTGAGAATGAAAGCACCTCTATAGCTTTACAGAAAGCAATAGAAGAAGGCGTATTAGAAATTATTAGAGTAGGATTTATTCGGGGGTATTGGAAGACATGAAGAAAGTAATCGGTTTGTTATTGGTATTGTTCACTGGCTTATCTTTAGCAGCAGACAATGAAATTTATATAGATCAAATAGGCTCTACAGCTAACATAGATCTCGAACAACTTGGAAGCGGAAACCTTATTGGTGGCTTGCAGGCTACGGCGGGAACAATGACTTCGCTTGATCTTAACGGTACGTCTATGACTCTGGATATTAATCAGGTAGGAAATCTGAATAAATTCTTAGGTGAAATGTACGCGGACTCTATGACAGCCTACTTTAACTTTGATGGAGATAGTAATTCTTTTACAAGCACAGTAGACCCCACCAATACATTTGGCGCAGATAACTCAGACCTTAATGTAGCGGTTACAGGAGACAGTAATACCTTTACTCTTGATCTTGCTACTGCAGCACTATCCGGCAATACAGACCTCGACTGGACCGTTCAAGGTTCATTGAATACTATTAACGCAGATATTGATATAGATTCAGCAACGAACTTTATGGATATAGATGGCGATAGTAACACTGTTAATTATGATGGAGACGGATATGCAGAAGGTTACTTTAGCCTTACACATGCAGGAGACTCTAGAAGCTTTGAAGTTGACCAAGCTTCTACGTTGGCTAGCGATTGGCTTACTGTTACCTCTACTGGTGATAACGGTACTATTTGTATCAACCAAAACGATCAAGGCACAGCAGTTGGATGCTAGTGTTGACGTTGGAAATATTACAGAGCTAAGAGGAAACACCAGAGTAGTAAGAGATAAGCCCTACGAAAGCGAGCTTGCTTTCTCTATAAACTCTATGGACACATTAGAGACTGCTAACGGCAGGATGGGTATTACCTTTAGGGACGATAGTGTTATACGTCTTACAGAACACAGTAACGTAACGGTAGATAGTTTTATCTTTGATACTGATCCTAATAAGGGAGAGCTTGCATTAAACTTTCTTAAAGGTACTGGAAGATTTATAACGGGTACAAAAGGAAGAATTTCTAAAGACAACATTAAGATTCGCACACACTCCGCGTCTATAGCAATTAGAGGAACTGACTTTACAATAACTGTTTCAGAAACCGGAGAAGCCCTTATAATTTTATTGCCTGACGAGTTTGGTAATAGCTCTGGTGAAATTGAAGTCTCGACTGCTCTTGGAAATGTAGTTCTTACTAAGCCCTATGAGGCTACTACTGTGTACAACTTTGAAACCCCACCTACTCCCTCAGTAATATTAAACCTAACACTTGATATGATCGACAATATGTTGATTGTCAACCCTCCCGAAACTAAAGAGCTTGTAGAAACAGAGTCTACAACGGCTGTTGATAACGTGCTTGATGTAGACTTCTTAGAGTTTGAAGATCTAGATCAGGATGCTTTAGCTGAAGATTCTTTAGAATACCAAGAACTAGATATAGACTATCTTGCCGGTAATTTTCTTGAAGATCTTTTAGACGTACTACAGGATGTAGATGAGTTGTCTAAAGCAGATAAGGCACTGTCCTCTGACGGGGTTACAGGTACTACCGTAGGCTATGATAAAGATACACAGATAAGTACCTTTTCTACAACGGTTAACTTAACATTCCTACGTAAGATAGAAGATGCGTTACAAATAAAAGTACCTAAAGATGGCTCCTATAGCATACGCATTGACCAAGAAGGAAAGGTAAATCAAATCTCTACAAATGGTGGAACTTCTTCTACTATTAATATTTAACAAGGAAGTTAATTATTTTAAAAATAGCCATATTGCTGGTGCTGTTTTTTATTCCTGTTACCTTTGAAGTAGAACCTTTAGAAGTTCTTAAGCTTAAAACCTTTGATGCTTTAGTTACTCAGCCAGAACCCTCTGGTAACTTTACAATCTTAAATATAACCGAAGAAGATATAGATAAAGAAGGAGGTTATCCTTTACCTCGAAAACGATTAGCAGAAATACAGATTGAGTTACTTACTGCAGGGGCCATTGGTGTGGGATGGGTGATTAGTTTCCCACATGCAGATAGATTAGGAGGCGATGAGGAATTTGCTGCGGCTCTTAGTTACGCGCCCTCTGTACTGCCCCTATTTGAAACTAGCAACAACCAGTACCCCAAGACTACAGGCACTGTAATAATGGGTGATGATATTGGAGGGTTTAAAGTACAAGGCGTGCTTAATAACATTCCAATACTGTCTGAGCATTCCAACTCTGGTATCGCAGTAGCGCAAACGGATGTAGATAATTTAGTCAGGCGCTTACCCCTACTAATGAGAACACCTGATGGTTGGGTTTCTGCCTACGGTACGGAAGTACTCAAGGTCTTGTTAGACTCCAGTACCTATATAATTAAAACAAACGATAATGGTATAGAAGAGATACGGGTACAAGGGCTACCACCGATCCCTGTAGATTCTTTAGGGCGTAAGTGGATCAGTTGGGTAGACACACCACAGACAACGCTACAAGAAATGAATGTAGAGGGAACGTTTGTGTTTGTGGGGGTAACTGCACCGGGAGTAATGCCGCAACTCGCTACTCCTGTAGGGCTACTAGAGCCACATAAAATACAAGCAGCGCTTGCTGAAAGCATTCTAATACAGAATAGCCCCCAGATTCCTGATTACGCCTTAGGCATAGAGCTACTAATGCTTTTTTGTTCTGTTGTTTTAGTCTGGTTTATTTTAAGCCTCTTAGGTACTACCTTAGGGATCAGTCTTTTTGCCTTGACGTTAATAGGCAATGCGTATGTAGGCTTCTACCTAATACAGAAAGGCTTGTTAATTGATGTAACGTGGACTCTGCTGTGTCAGTTTATTACAGGAGCTACTGCGTTCTACTTTAGATTCAGAGAGCAGTACAAGTTAAGACAGCAAGTTAAGAAGCAGTTTGGCAAGTACCTTGATCCCCGAATGGTTAAGAAGCTACAGGACAATCCAGAGCTTTGTAAGGTAAACGGAAACAGAGTGGACTGTAGTATTATCTTCACAGACTTAAGAGGGTTCACTAGCCTGTCGGAATCTGTAGAGCCAGAGATGGTTACTTACATTATGAATAACGTACTTGATGTACAGGTGAAGGCAGCTAATAAATTTTATGGCTGTACTGATAAGTTTATTGGGGATGCAGGCATGTTCCATTATAATACTATTATTCCCCAACCTGACCACCATGACTTAGCCTTACAGACTGCTAAAGAAATAGAAGGGAATATCATTGAGCTAAACAAGAAGTTTAAAAAAGAAGGCATACCTGAAATTGCAATAGGTATAGGAGTTAACTCTGGCATTTGTATAGCTGGAAACTTTGGAGCTACCGATAGGTTTGCATTTTCTCTTATAGGAGATCCTTGCAACATAGCTGCACGACTAGAGTCAAGTACTAAGGTTGCAGGCGTAGGTACACTGATAGGCGAAGAGACTGCAAAGCATTGCTCTTTTGATTTAAAAGAACTAGCTCCTATAACAGTCAAAGGAAAAGCCAAACCGTTAAAAGTATATACGTGGAAATAAAAACTTAGTTAGCGGGAGGGGCAGAGTCCTTTGCAATATACCTACCACGGCTATCCCTAGCTCTTGGTTTTTTAGCTTCCTTCTTTGCTGCTTCAGAGACAGCATAAGTATCTGTACTTTCTGAATTGTTTAATCCGGTTGGACTATCTGTAAGCATATCTTTAAATATTTTCCACCAGCTCATCTTAGTTCTCCTATCATGATTTACGAAAATTTAAGTCTGCTTCTATTTTACTATGCACTTCGTCTAGTTCTCTTGTAGCGCTTCTTACTGTCGCCTGCAATGTATTAAAGTCTTCTTTAGTAAGCTGGTTTTTTAACTTTGTTATATCTGTAGAAGTCCTTTCAGTAATTAACTGTCCTTGTCTATTAAACAAAATAGCATAGCCTAAAAGCTTGGCTTCTTCTCTTTTTTTTCTAGTCACTAAATAATCTCACATGTGCCAGCACTGCACGCAAGCTCTTTAGTATTCTCGGTGTTGTCCTCAGTTTCATACTGAGTAATTTTAGACCAGTCAACGTCGTCTGTAGTTACCTTCAGCCATTCTCGATACTCTTTATAAGTTATCTCCTGATAGGGTGCTTGTTTATATGAATGATCTGAGTAGGGAAGGAAAGAAATTCCTGATATATCAGCAAAGTTTTTCTTTACCCAAGTTCCTACTTCCATCCATTCATCCTCCTTAAGGGAGATGGTGACAGAGGGTTTATGTTCACACCACAAATCTTGATACTTTTTCCAAATTTCTAAATGTTCTATAGCTGTAAAATCTTTCCTAGTTAATGCTCCTTTAGGACTCTTCATAGGAAAATAAAAGACATAGGTGTGGTCAGGCTTAGTTATATCGTCTTCATAGTACACACCTGCATCAACCATCATCTTAGCTAGCGGGTCTTTCTTATCCGAGCGGATCGTGCGGAGGTAGTATGGGCTATGTCTAGTGTGAATACCAGAAGCACTATCGACCAGTTGACTTACTGTTCCACTAGGTTTTACGCAGGTTATAGCTGCAGATTGGGGTATACCTAGCTTCTTAGCCCATACTTTATTAACAGAAACTGCTACATCTTTAAGCTTTTCTAAATCTATTTTGCCATTTATCATATCGACATTATCCATAATGCCGGTAAGGGAAACCCCAAGTAAAGATTCTTCTTGTGTATTGTGCTTCCACTTGCTTGTTAAGTATCGGAAGTTAGTTAGTGTTGCTTGCATCGTACCGAGTATAGTGGCTGCTTCAACTTTAATTTGCAGACTATCAAAAGTATCATGGGGCCTAACTACAACTTCTGTTAAGTTACAGAACTGCTTGTTGCGTAAAATAATTTCACTACAGGGATTAGTACCGAAGTCTCCGTACTCTTCTCGTCTGCCGTTCTTAGCTGCCTGTTTAGCTGCGGCCTGTCGATTGAACATACCTCGCTCACCGCTTTTACTTTCATAAAGAGATAACCATTCTCGCATAAAGGAAGCAGTGTCTATTGTATCGGTATAGGCTACAGAGTTATTGGATAAAGCGCGCTGCTGGTTTTCCTGCCACCAAGCTCCCGACTTAGCATTTCGCATACGAGAGTCAGAGAGGTTGCTGAGAGAAAGCAAAGCACTTCTTCGTACTCCCCCCACTACAACCACTTCCGCGATCTTACACATTAAATCATGGCAGTTAAGAGATTCTAGTTTGTTTTGTTTGTTTGTTATTGCGTTTTGAAAAATGTTAATAGTAAAGTCAAATAGTTCCTCTAAAGGAGCGGGACCGCTAGCTCGTCCACCAAAAGTTTTAAGCCTAGCTCCGTATGGTCTTACGTTAGTAACATCCCAAGTAGGAATCTGACCTGCGTATAGTAACGATAGCATTTCTTTGTAGGCTTTAGCCCAACCAATTTTAGAATCAGCTACCTTAATAACTGTATCAGAAGCAAACAGTTCTTCCGGTAAGTCAGGAAGTTGGTTTATATACTGGCGCTCTACACTGAAACCAACACCTGTGCCGCACATTAGTATGTACAGGGTTTCGTCAAAAGCTCTAGGCGTATCGACAGCTAAGTAGCTACAGTTAAAACCTGCTACGTTGTCTTGCTCAAGGGCTTTCCCTGCTGACATCAAAGCCCTCATGCTTGGCATAACGTCTAAAGTAAGAACACCGCTCTCAAGAGTAGTCCGTATTGCAGACCATACAGAAGGTTCTAAGTTATGCTTTTCTTTTAAATGGCTTTCAAAGAAATCAAAGTAACGAGCAACTGTTTCGTCCCAAGTTTCTCTGCGTTGTTTATCTTCGTTCCATCTAGCGTATCGACTAAGGTGTATGAACTGCTGATAATTGGTAGGAAGCCCTACACCATGTATGTTTTTTTCAATCATTTTAAATCCTGTATTATAATCTGGGATGTCGTGTATAAAAGAGATAGGGAGCATACAAAAATAAAAAGAAGAGGTATTAAAGTAGCGTGAAGCTCCACATTAATTTCTAGCATCCCGCGTAGTCCGTAATAAAAAATTTGTGAAAGTACATAAAGCAAACAAAAAGAACTGTAGAGTATAGCTAAGAGAGAAACCATTCCTGCTACAGAAATATCTAAAGTAAGAAAAAAGTACGCCCCCAAAGTTAATCCAACAATCGGAATCATATACAAAAATCTTAGCATTATTAATGCCTTTCCATATTGTTTTCTTCTAGTGCCATTTGTTGTGCTTCTGTAGCACAGATACGCTTCATTTCTTCTCCGTAAAGAATAACAGCATAGTGAATAAGTTTTTTAATATCTAACAAGTAGCCTTCTTCTTTCTTCTTATAGCGCATAGCATACTTCATAATATTACCAAGACAAAATCCCTCACCATAACCAGAATCAAATATCATATCTGTTGCCTGATACTTTTTATTTTTTGCATAGTGTGCGCTATAAGTATTTTGTATATACAGAGATATGCTTTCTATTGTTTTGTCTTCATCAAATTTGTAGTTCATGCTGTTTCCTGTAAATAATTAATAGCGTCCTGTAAATTTTTTATATTGTCTTTAAACAGTCCAAGTCCTGTGTTACATTTGTGACACAGTAGCCCCCGAACTTTGTTTGTGGTATGACAATGGTCGACATACTCGCCTAAACATTTTTTATAGTTTTTATCGTTTTCATTAACAAAAGTAACTCTACATATTTTACACTTGTTCTTTTGTTCTTTCAACATAAGCTCGTGGTCTGCTACTGTAATACCATACTTTCTTAATCTATCCGCTGCCTTTGTTTTACTTCTGTTTGCAACTTTGTATTTTTTATATTTTTCTACGTTTGCACTGTAGTATTTTTTGTTCGATATAGCTACTTTTTCTTTGTTTGCAGCTCTCCATACTTTATTATAGCTAACTTTACAAAAGCCCATCACTTACTCCTTAAGTTCCGCTGGCAAAGTATCTTCGCTATACCAAGTAAAGTTGTTTGCTTCTGCCCATTCAGCGTGTGTTCTTTTAGTACCGTCTTTTCTTTTCTTTGCTCCGGGCATAGGCGCTGTCGGTTTTTGAAATAAGAATATAAATTCTATTGTGTCAGGCAAAGCTTTTCTAATCCATATATACTTACTGTACTCCGCGTGATCCCAGAACCTTCCCTTTGCTTCTATAAGGAATTTATCTTTTACAAAATCAGGCTCGTAAGTATGTTCTACTACATAAGATACCTTGTCAGTATGGTGACTCCAAGAGCTAAGAGCGCCTTGATGTAACTCGTATTCCCATTTACTATCATACCCTGCAGGTATGTTCTTTTCTCTGGGTCGTGCCTTTCTCGGTGTCCTACGCGGCAACTTCGTCTACCCTCGGAACACGAACAACCTTTGTTAAGTAAGTAAAGCCCTTCGAGTATTTAAAAGTCCTTAGCCCCTTCCCGTTATTAGCGTCGCTATGACACACGTGCTTATGCGCACACCAGCCACACTCACTAGGTAGTTTTAAATTTCCAAAAGCCCCGTCGGGTATAGGAGAGTAACAGCGAGCAGGAGGTGTGTGTTCTTTTAGTTGTTGTCTTAGTGTTTCAATCTTAGCAGGCACATTAGGCTTATCTAAACTCTGTGGTTTAAAAAAACTAAGCTCGCCTGATTCTTTATTGATGGCTAAGAAACCGCCGCCTGTTGTTTGCTCTGCCTCTTCGTATGCTGACAGTTGCGCTAAGTAACCAAAGGAATCTTTATCGGCTAACGTACCGTGTGAGAACTTCCTAAAAGCAAAGTTACTGGCGGATTTAATATCCACTACTTCACCGTCTATCTTACAATCCATGTGTCCTTTAATACCACTAACAGTAACTTCTTTTTGTTGGGCTGTTATCTTATGCCCGGATAACTTAACCAAAAACAAAACAACCTCTTCTAATAAATGACCATATAAGAATTTGATTTGGGTAGAAGGACTTACTATGTTTTTCTTAGGGTCTGTTTTCATATCGTACCATAGTTGTCTTTCGGGCCTACCGATATTAGACATACGCAAGTAGGGCTTTTTAACTTCCCTAGGTACAAGCCACTGTCGCATGGCGCTTTTCATTCCTTCCGCAAAAGCATCTAACTCTTCTTCAGAAACCTCTAAAGTTTGGCCTTCGCTTATTTTAGATATTTCTTTGTAGATGTCTTCTACTAACGTGTCTAAAGTTTTAATGGGTTTCACTCCAGTTATCTCCTATTTTATATTCGCCGTCTAAAGGACAAAACATATTTAATGCTGTGGCTGTTTCAGCTAAAGCCTCTACGCCTAGTCTTCCTACGTGGTCTGCGTGCAACGCATGTACTTCCAGTTGCCACTCGTCGTGTATGTTAGCTACAAACTTAGCGTCTAGCTTATGCTGTTTAATCTTATTGTCTAAGAGCACTAGAGCAGTCTTCATAACTATTGCCCCACCTCCCTGCAATAAAGAATTTAAAGAAGAATAAACTTCTCGTATATGTATAGTCCTACCATCTAAAGCTTTTAAGTATTTGTTTTTGTGCGCTCTTTGTTTAACGCTTTCTGTAAGATTTCCAAGTGATGGGAGATTGCGGATAAAACGCTCCCTAAGTGCTGCACCGGCTTTTGAGTTTCCTCCAACCACTCTTCCAATTTTAGCATCTCCGGCTCCGTATATGAGGGCATAGATGAAAGTCTTCGCCTGACTTCGTAGTTCAAGTCCTGCAAGTGCTTGATTTGTAGAGTGAATATCTCCGTTGATGATCTCATTTACATAATCCTCGTTTTGCATATAGTGTGCTAAAACTCTAAGCTCAAGACCAGAAGCGTCTATACCTACTAACTTATATCCTAGGGGTACTGTCCAACACTCCCTGCATTCTTTGCCGTAAGGCTTTCCAGAGCTAGGTGTCTGAGCTACGTTAGGACTTCGGTGTGACATCCTTCCGGTAATAGCTCCGTTAGGTATAACAAAACCATGAACCCTACCGTCTTGAGCCAGCTCTAACCAAGAGCCAACCTGTGCTACTCGTTTCTGCAGCATCATAAACTCTGCAATAAGAGAAGCCTCAGGTATGTTCTTAACTATTGTTAGTGTAGCTTCGTCTACAATAGGTTGCCCTGTAGGAGTAAACTTTTTAGGCTTCCATCCAAAATTAATAAGGTACTCGCCAATTTGTTTGCGGCTAGCTAAGTTAAACTCTACCCACTTCTGCCGCATAAAAGGTTTAAAGTTATTTTTTTCACATAGACTAAGTTCTTCATCAGTTAGTTTGGGGGACTTTGATAAAGCACCGTTTTTGTTAAACTTAGGAGTAACTAATTTATCGTCCACCCACTTAGGCTGAAAGGTTTCGTGTACTTCTTTTTCAAGCGAAGCCATCTTAGACTTTAGTTTAGCAGATAGGAGAGTGGCTTTCTTTTCGTCAAGCATAAAGCCCGTCAACTCTTGCTCTTTCATTATCCAAGCTACTGCATGTTCTAAGTCTACAGATTCTTGACTAAAGTTTTTTAGATCCCCTAGTAGTTTATAGTACATGTCTGCATTTAGTTCTACATCTTGAATACAGTAAGCGCCCATTTCTTCGGTGTATTCTTCCCAACTATCAGGCTGTACTGCTTTTCTTTTAGAGGCATCATTAGGATATAGGAGGTAGCCCCAGTTGCTTAAGCTGTGACCTCCGGTAAGAACGGGATTAACTAAACGAGATATTACTAACGTGTCTTCAACGTGGTTAGTTAAACGCACATCAAAATGTTTTTTAATTACAGGTATATCAAAGCCTATAATATTGTGACCTATTAAAACATCAGCGCTTTCTAATATGTCTACAGCCTTTTGCAATCTGTCAGGAGGAAATAACTTAGGCTCTTCACCAATAACTTTAGTTACGATGCAGTGTATTTTATTCCCTTCTAGCCCGTCTGTTTCTACATCAAAAAGTACTTTTTTAAAACGGTGATGTGCTATCTTGTTTGGAGAAATCAATATCTGTTTCATAAAGCCTTCCTGTGTTTGAGTTGTATTTTAAACTACAAGCTAATCCCGTATCTCCTGTGTACCTAGATTTTAAAACCCTTACCTTAGTTGTGTTAGCTTCTTCTGGATCATCAGCCTGTTGGTTTCTTTCTAAAGCTATCACACAATCTGACAATTGTGAAATTCCTTGTGAGCCTTTAAGGTGAGAAAGAGATACTTCTACACCCTGCTCATGCCCCTTGTCTCCAGCAGCCCTTCTAAGATGTGATACTAATATCATACCTACGCCAGTCTCTTCTACTAAAGAACGGAGCCGTGTCATTAGATTGTCTATGCCGCGCCTTTCGTCTCCTTCTGTCATCACATTAATAAGCATGTGCAGGTGGTCAACTACAACCCACTCACACTGGCATCCTATTATAATATATCTAAGCTTAGAGAAAATTTCATCAACATCAGTAGCACCTAAATGTGAATGAATAAATACTCTATCTTTTTCAATAACATTATTAAACAAGGACACCAATTGTTCCTCGCTGTACGCACTTCTTTTCTCAGATAACTCTAGGCGGTCGTTAGCTTCTATAGCCACAATACCATCTGCTGTACGCAACCAACTTTCTTCAAGAGCTATAACTCCAACATTGTCTGTTGTGTTTTTAATAAGCCAGTGTTCAAGCTCTCTTGTTACACTAGACTTACCAAGTCCCGTGCCTCCTGTAAGCGTAACTAATTCTCCTTTACGCATACCGTATAGTTTTTTGTTAAGTCCGTCCCAAGGATAGGGTATGCTTTTTTTATCTTCTCGGTTAAGCCAATCATCTAGTTTGCTAGAGAGTTCTATAATTCCCGAAGGAGTATAGGTCTTAGCTTCCCACCAAGATTTAGTAAACTCTTCAAACTTTCCCTGCTTCAGCATATCGTTAGCGTCTTTAAAGCCTGTAGGAAAAGACAGTATCTTAGTTTTGTTGGGCTTCAGTATGCGGGCTACCTTCCGTGCCGCGTCTTGCCCTGCTGTATCGTTATCAAAAGCAAGCACTACATTATCGTATGCTTCTACAAACTCAA
>ENA-OSJC01000562-OSJC01000562.1-marine-metagenome-genome-assembly--contig:-NODE-562-length-35452-cov-9.415293_pt1 | contig 35452 bp, 44 predicted proteins | sample MGYA00237885_ERZ534234 | MGnify/ENA primary metagenome ERZ534234 (study PRJEB26413, sample SAMN06343907) | marine metagenome | isolation source: coastal waters | place: Atlantic Ocean: West Antarctic... | reverse complement strand
TTCTTCTTCATTCTGCATCTATTATATCGCCTTCTATATCTTTTATCTCAGGACTACCAATACCACTAATAGTAATATTAATACTAGACTTATCATTACCCATCTTCTCTTTCTCAAAATGAGATAGGGGCATTAGCCTATCCATAACTAGCTTCCAAGCAGCAGCTTGGTTCTTATGCTCATCATCTAAAGCAGCATCTAATATAGTATCTAATACCCTTTTACTTTTAGGGGACGCAAGAAGTCTAGCCTTATACTCTTTAATAGCAGTAGCTTCTCCAGCAGGTCTACCTACCTTACCTTTCTTAGTACTAACTTCACTTAGCCTTGGCCTACCCCTTTTCTTTTTAAGTTCAGGAGCAACATGTTTATAACTGGGATTGGTATTCTTTTTCTTTGCTGGCATTATGTACCTTAATGTTATCCAGAAGGTTGTGACAATATCTCCCGCCTTCTTAAAATCTTAAGATGAAAGAAGAAGATGTAAGTTAAAATTAACTAACTAATAACTAATTCCTAACTTTAATTTTCTATAATAAGAAGTATTATATCATACTTTTTTTAATGTGTCAAGAAGTATTTTCAAGTGCAGTATAACCCACACTTTTAATTAAACTTTTACTTTAAAATTTTACTAGGAAAATCAATAAGATGCAAGGTCTTTTAATTTAGCTTTTTTATGTAATTAGGCGGGTACTATAGTACAAATAGCTGTGGCCACGCCCCCCCGCCCCTTCCATGTGCGCATTTCCTCTATATAAAGGAGTCGATGCCTTGTAAAATTTTCTATATATATAGCTTGTTCATTTCTTTGGGTGTGTATGGCAAGGTAGGTACACTCATCAACAAGGCCACCCATATAATTCTAGTCCTTGCCTGTTGCTTATAGTCCTTACTATCTAACTTACTATCTAACTTACTGCATATTTATTTCACTCTGTAAGTTATTGTTATTGTTAAGGTATTCAAATTAGATTGATTTATTTGCAATTAGTTGTTGACATTGTTTAAGCTCCTTGGTTTAATAGTCCTCAAGTTATCCGCACTTGCTGCTGGATCAATACTTAGACGGTCGAAGTGCCTTGGCGCTTTAGTTGACTTAGTCCGAACAGTTAAAAGATAACTTACCCTGCAATAGCAGGTGAATGATTAACATAGTGTTCCAAGGTAACCGTTAATCATGACCCTATACTAGGCGGGACTTACGATACTTCACTAGCGTAGCTATGTCCTCATGAGTGCTTCTTAAAGGTTGAGACAGTTAACGGCTAGGCTGGTGGGGTATTGTTAAGCATATTATATATAGTGTGCTTAATAATACTAAAGGGGAAACAAACGTTATGACATATCAAGAAATGGTAGAAGAGTTAGAAAAAGGCGGCAATGTTTTATTGACATTAGAGCAACAACAAGGGCTTTTCTCTTACTGCATAAAGCACAAGAATAGTATTGATTGGAGACAAGAAAAAAGCGGTGATTTATTTAGTATATGGAGCGCATAACAATGAAAGAATATAATGATCAACAAGCTCTCTACGATATAGGTAAAAATTATTACAATGATACTAATAATTGTTCAGTTGTAGCGGTGGCAATCTCAACAGGTGTTGCTTATGGTGCAGCGTTTAAGGCTTTAGAAAAAAGGGGAAGAAAAAGAGGGCAGGGGGTCAGTAATTTTAATATACTTAAAGCTATTGTCGACCTAGGGTTTATGCCTGATAGAGTAGAGGGAGCTTTTAAAACGGTCAGGACAATAACGGACAGACTTCCTAGCGAGGGTAAGTATATAGTCTTAGTTTCAGGGCACATCCTAGCGGTAAGGGATGGTAAAGTTTTAGACTGGACTGAGGGTCGTAGGCACAGAATAGAACAGGTATACAAAGTGACACCGAGAGAATATAAAAAATAAGTTTGCATTGTGAAACTTACTTAGGTAAAGTAGGTTTTGCAATACACACTTCAACCAACCAAAGGAATAAAAAATGATTGATTATAATGAAGACAAAATAAACGTAGATCAAGCTCTAAGAGAATTACAAAAAGACGAATACGCTAACTGGTCTCACGAGGCCGCGACCGCGCTCTTAGAGTATTTAGAAGAATTAGAAGAGTCATCAGGCGCATCAGTAATATTCGATCCTGTAGATTTACGGTGTGCTTTTTCAGAGTACACAGAGGACGAGTTGATAGAGGCATACGGCATGCCATTGAAAGAAATAGAGGAAAATACCATAGTTCTTGAATTGTTTAAGGGTAGTCTAAATCGAAACTTTATTGTTCAAGAATTTTAATTAAACCAACGGAGAATGAAAAATGAAAAGATCTAAAATAGCCAGTAACATGAGCGTATTGAATATGGGTAGCACAGCAGTCTTATATAGTTATGATACACCAGTAGCTGGGTATGACCACGAGGGAGCATTTAAGACGGATCAATGGTATTCGTCTACCACCACAAGACACGTTAATAAATACACTAAAGGGGATGAAGCGCGAGTAGTTGAACAGTCGTACATCGACCAGCTTGTAAACGGATAAAAGGCATAGCGTGAAGCAAGTTAACCATTAGCTTGTTTTGCAGTATGACTTTAACAACCAACGGAGTATATAAAAATGGGAAAAATTATATGTAGTGTGAAAGACCTGCCCTTGATTATTGCGGGTCTAGTGCGGGAGGGTGTGTGCTTCGATACAATCAAGATAGATCATCATTTTGTCGAGGATGCTTATGAGATTATTTTAAGCGGCGGACATTAACAACAACAACAACCAACAAGGATATATACACATGCAAATAATACTAGCTTTAGCAATTTTACTAGCCGTCATAGGCACTGACCAACAAGACGAACAGCACCTAATACCATCGACAAAATATGATAGGTGTTTAATAATGTACGGCGAAACAAGTCAAGAAAATACGCAATGTAACTGGAACGGTACAAAATAAATAAAATAAAGCTTGACAAGTTTTTGATAGCTGTTAAACTAAAAAAGAGAGAAAAGAAAAACATGACTAATAACGATTATACTTATACTATTAATATTTACTTAGACAGTAAAAACAATAAGAGTATTAGTGATATTATGAAAGATGAAGAAATTTCTTTCGAGAAAGCACTAGACTTAATACAACAAGGCAAGGACAGTTACTATGACTATTAAACAACTATACAATGATAATTCATATAATATGGAAAGGTTAGAAAGCCAGCTAGATTACCTAGAAAACAGGCACACTTTCGGAGTGCATGATAAAGGGGATGTTAGTATAACGCAGTTAGAAACAGAGAAAAATGCAGTCAAAACTATGATACAATTAGAAATGATACAACAACAGGGGATTAAATAACATGAGTAAAATAAAAGCATTATACGAGGACACACTAGAAACAATGGAGACTAAGTACGGATACGGCTATACTTCAGACTACAAAGACGAGGCATTAGTACGTATCTTAGAAAGTTACGAGGCGGAGTCTTTGTCTAGGGTGACAGACTTGGGATGGTCTTCAGAAGACTAGAAAAATGTTTAACTTTTTAATTAATTTTACGTCAACCCACGCTTTCAAACTAGTATTACTAGTCGTGGAAATAATAACAATGTTAGCTATAATAGTTAACGTCATTCATCATTGGTAAAGGGGGACAATATGAACAGTCAGGGAACAGCAGCGTACAAGATAGCTTGCCCAGAATGCGGCAGCAGTGACGGCAATCAAGTTTTTACTTATCAAGATAAAGAAGATGATAGTTATTGCTTTGCTTGTTCAACGCTGTTTCCTTCTAACACCAACCAACAGGAAAAATTTGTAATGCCAGAACAAAATAATAACTTTAACCCAAAAATGTTTGACACTAACCCAGCGTTAGCTTTAACAGATAGAGGCATAAGAAAAGAAGTCGTTGAGATTTATGGGGTCAAGGTTGGACTAAGTGAGTCGGACGGTAAGACTATTACCCACCATTACTACCCTGACCACAAGGCAGGTAAGGTATCAGGCTTTGAAGTCAGAGAAGTAGACACTAAGAGCTTCAAAGGAGTAGGGGATAGAAAAGGAAGCCTTGACTTATGGGGGCAACACCTAGCAGGGAAGAACGGAAGCAACAAGTTGTTTATCACTGAGGGTAGGTGTGATGCAATGGCACTCTATCAAGTTATAATTGACAACACGCCAGCCAAGTTTAAGTCTTACCTTCCTTCAGTAGTTAGCCTAACTAGGGGTGCTACTACAGGACTAAAGGATATAATAAACAACAGAGAATTTGTGGACACATACAAAGAAGTCATACTAGTATTAGACGGTGACGAGGCAGGACAGAAAGCAACAAAGGATATATTAAAAGCGTTCAACAACTTCAAGGTTGCCAAGCTACCTCTAAAAGATGCTAACGATATGCTATTAGAAGGTAGGGGCAAGGAGCTATACCAGAAGGCAGTGTGGGATAGCACAGTAGTTAGACAAGGTGAAGTGCTGGACATAGAAGACTTCATAGACAAGGCACTAGAGCAGCCTAAGATGGGGCTATCATTTCCTTGGCCTACAGTTACCAAGGCTTGCTTTGGAATTAGACCTAACACTATCCATATTGTAGGGGCAGCACCAAAGATAGGAAAGACTGACCACCAGCATCAACTAGTCACTCACCTTGTGTACCAAGAAGAAGTTAACGTGGGTATGTTTGACTTAGAAAATTCACCAGCTAAAACAGCTAAGAAGTTAGCAGGAAAGAGAGACAAGGTAGACTACACCAGACCAGATGCAGAGTACGACACAGATAAGTTAAGAAGCACACTTCTAACAATGCAAGGCAAGGTTAGATTCTACGACCGAAGCGCAAGCAGAGATTGGGATGATATCAGAATAGCTATAGAAGAAATGCACTTGTTAGACGGTATCAATATCTTTATCTTAGACCCATTGACAGCACTAATTAGTAGGTACGCATCAAGCGAAGCCAACGATAAGCTCAACGAGATTATGACAGACATGGCAGACTTGGTGCTAAAGTACCCGATAACTATCTTCTGCTACAGTCATGTAAACCCTAAGCCTAAAGGTAATAAGTCGCACGAACAAGGCGGAAAGGTATACTCGCATGAGTTTACAGGCTCAAGAGCTATGGAGAAATGGGCGCACTACGGACACGGTATTAGCAGAGATAGGTCAGAGGACTGCCCACCAGAGAGAGAGAACATATCAGAATTTAGAATGCTATTTGACAGAGACTTTGGACAAGGGTATAGTTGTGATGTAGTGTTTGACGAAAGAACAATAACTTATTTAGAGCCAAGGAGATACTAATGTCAGAAGAGTTTAATGAATTCTGTAACCATGTGTACTACAGAGAACATTTAGATGGAGGTGGTAGAGAGTTAGCACCATCATTTGAAAAAGTTGTTAGCCAAGAGAACAGAGTTTATGATAACTTATTAGAAGCAGGTTGTGGGGCAAGCTGGATTGGTTTGTGGTTAAAAGAAAGCGGGCTATGTAATAACCTACATCTAATGGACATAAACCCAGAGGCTATAGAGGTAGTCAACGAAACAATCAAAAGCTCGAACAACATTACAACATATATATCTGATATGTTTAAGGGTATACCGGAGGATATAGAGTTTGATTGTATAGTTTCTAATCCTCCTAACTACTTTGACATACAAGCCAGTCATTCAAAGTATGGGTATTTAAGTAACGACCTAAGACCCTCGGATAGAGAGTGGAAGTTCCACAAAGAATTTTACAAACAGGTAGGTGATAGACTTACTCTTAATGGTTCTATATTTATATCTGAGATAGATATGTTTTCAGATACCGTAAGTTTTGATGGTGAGGTTTATGACCAAAGATACAGGCCAGCTATTGATGACTTCAAAGACATGATAGAAGACAACAACCTAAAGATAAAAGATATTAGATACTTGGGTGATGTGTCTGAACAATGCAAAGTACCTATACACATACTAAAAGTAGGGAGGAAGTAAGATGCAATACATATTAGACATTGAGTGTGATGGACTTAATCCAACCAAGATACATTGCGCCATTGCTAACGGCTACATGGTAGACAAAGGTTTCTTTGAGTCTTTAACTAAGGATGATGTACTTGTAGGCCACAACATAATCAGGTTTGACATACCAGTTATAGAGCGTATTTATAACATTACAATACAAGCCAAGCTAGTTGATACTCTTGCTGTAAGCTGGTACTTATACCCAGAAAGAAACAAACACGGGTTAGCTGATTGGGGGGTAGACTTAGGAATACCTAAACCAAAGATAGATGATTGGGAAAACCTAAGCTCACAAGAGTACATACATAGGTGTAAGGAAGACGTAAAGATAAACACTTTATTGTGGAATAGGCAGCAACATTTTCTTAAAGACTTGTACCCAGAAGGATACGATCACTTGATAGAGTACCTTAACTTTAAGATGCACTGTGCAATGCTGCAAGAGAAGAACAAATGGAAGCTAGACGTAGACAAGGCAGAAGAGTTATTGTTTAAGCTAACTGAGAGCCAAGCACACGCAGTTGTTTCACTAGAAGGGGTGATGCCAAGGGTACAGACTTACAAGAAGGTGAGCAAGCCAGCAAAGCCATATAAGAAAGATGGCAGCCTATCAGTAACAGGTGAGAAATGGACACAGTTGTGTAAAGATAACGATATTAATTTTGATAGTGATAAAGAGTATAGTGTACCTGCTGCACTTAAAGAACCTAAAGCAACGTCACCAGTACAGGTTAAAGATTGGTTGTTCGGTTTAGGTTGGAGTCCTATGACATTTAAGTATGTTGAGGACGGGGTAGACCACAGAGGTATGCCACAGAAGAGGGCTATACCACAGATAAAGAAAGGAGATAACTTGTGCCCTAGTGTAGTCAAGATGATTAACAGCAAGCCTGAGATTAAACACCTTGAAGACTTTGGTATTGTTGCACACAGAAAAGGGCTAGTCACCGGCCTACTAAAGAATGTAGATGATAGCGGCTTTGTTATTGCAGGTATACAAGGGCTAACTAATACACTTAGATTTAAACACGCAGTGTGCGTTAACATACCTAGTCCTCGCATGCCATACGGTACAGAGATAAGAAGTCTTTTAACTTCATCATCTAGTACGCATGAGTTGTGCGGTAGTGACATGAGTAGTTTAGAAGATAGAACCAAGCAGCATTACATGATGCCTATTGACCCTGACTACGTAAAAGAAATGAACAAGGATGGGTTTGACCCACACTTAGACATTGCAGTAGAGGCTGGCTTCTTAACTCGTAAACAATCAGAGGCTTATAAGGCTGGTAACTTTAGTGTGTACAACAAGGCAGAGTTAACAGCACAAAGACACAAAGGAAAGACCACCAACTATGCCTCTACCTATGGGGCAGGTGCGGAGACTATAGCAAGGGGTGCTGATGCCACAGTAGCAGAAGGCAAGAGATTACATACAGCATATTGGGAACGGAACTGGAGTCTCAAGGCTATAGCAGACGAGCAGATAACTAAGACATTAAATAGAAACAACTGGTTGTATAATCCAGTGAGTAAAATATGGTATGTCTTAAGAAGCAAGAAGGATATATTCTCGACACTTAATCAAGGCACTGGTACTTATTGTTTTGATATGTGGTTAAAGGAAATGCTAAAGAAAGATGTTAAGTTCTTAGGTCAGTTCCATGACGAGATTATATTTGAAGTACCGCTAGGCTATAGGGTAGGAGTTACTAAGTACCTTAAGTCTTGCGTAAGTGAGGTGAACAAAACGCTAAACTTAAATAGAGAGTTAGACGTAGATGTAGACTTTGGTATTAATTATTCAGAGATACATTAATTGTTTGACAATACTAATAAGTTAGTATATACTGTAAATTCTTATAACAAGAAAGGAAAGAAACCATGAAAAAATTATTAACTGTAGTACTAGTAGCTTCAACATTCCTAATCACTGCATGTGGTGTACAAGAAGACGAAGCAGTCGGAACAGCTAAACAAGTTAGCTCGGTTACAGCAGACTACCATGCAAAAATGGTAAGTACTGAGGTATTAAAAGAAGGGACTAAATAATATGGCTATTAAAAGATTAGCAACAGCACCAGTAGGATCAGAGACAGTAGACATACCTAACTTGGGGGCAGGTGAACATGAAGGTAGGTTACGATATGTTGCAGACTTAGGTATGCAAGAACGTACACCTTTCCAGAAGGGTGATCCAGAACGCGCACCTTGCCAGCAGTTATCTTTGGGTATTGAGATTGTTGGAGAGACTATTGAGGTAGACGGTAAGACATTACCTAGACTGTTATGGTCACCACCTTTTAACGTGTTCAATACCATGAGTGGTTTAGGAAAGGAGTTAAAGTTCTTCAAGGCTTTTGATTCTTCCGCTAAAGAAGACACTGTTGCAGATTGGGATTCAGTATTAAATGAACCTTGTAATGTAACAACTGTCTTAAATGAAGGGAAAGGAGCAAGTGCAGGTAGAACCTTTGACAACATCGTAGGTATAGCAGCTATCCCAGCTAAGTATAAGGCTGGTGTAGAGAAGGGTATAGTCACTGATGGTTGCACTGGTGATTGTGAAGATGATGATAACCCTGCACAGTCTAACATGTACGGACTGCCTGATGTACTGCATAGCAGACGTATCACTTCTTCTGTCTCCGAAGTAGAGACAGTAGAGGAAATGCTAGAAGATGTTGAAGCTGTTCCATTCTAACATGGAGCTTCTGATAGATGGTGATGTAATAGTATACCGTATTGGTTTTGCTACGCAGCACAAGGACGAGGAGGGGGAGATCATTGCTGATCCCCTCGCCTATGCCTTACACAGTTGCAAACAATACTTAAACGGTATGATAAGAGATACTAAGGCTGATAGTTACAGGTTGTTTCTAACAGGTCAAAGTAACTTTAGAATATACATAGACAAGGAGTACAAAGCAAACAGAAAGGATACTGCCAAGCCTGTACACTATCAAGCTATAAGAGATTACATGGCTAAGAATTTTAAGGCAGAGATAATACACCACATGGAAGCTGATGATGCCTTATCACTTAATCAAACCGAAGACACAATGATAGCAAGCATAGACAAAGACTTGCTGATGGTAGCAGGTAAGCATTACAACTTTGTTAAGAAAGAGTACACGACAGTTACACAAGAAGAAGGTACTCACTGGTTTTATATGCAGATGTTAATGGGAGATAAAGTTGATAACATTATTGGAATACGTGGTATTGGTAAGGTCAAAGCTGCAAGGATTTTATCTGAGAGCAAGGATTGGGATGCTTCTGTGGCAAGTCACTACAAAGATTTCTTTACAGAGGAAAATTGGTATCAACGCATGGTACAAAATACTCAGTTACTTTGGATGCTACAAAAAAATGTAAAGATGCCAATGGATATAAGAGGTGACTATGAATAACTACAGGAGCAAGTTTGAAGAAAGGCTTGCTAAAGACTTAGAAGACTTTACTTATGAATGTACCACCCTAATGTATAACAAACGGACTAACAGAAAGATGGAGTGTTTAGATTGTGGCAGTCAGCATGTACTACAGAAAGCTAAATACTTAACAGACTTTAGATTATCTAATGGTATATACATAGAAGCAAAGGGCTGGTTCAAACCAAGTGATAGAACTAAGATGGAGTCAGTCATTAAGTGTAACCCTGATGTTGACATTAGAATGTTGTTTCAAAAAAATGGTTGGACTACTAAGAAAAAAATACAGAAGTATTCTCAGTGGTGTGATAAACGTAAAATAAAATGGGCTGTTGGTAAAGTTCCTATTGAATGGGTAAAGGAGTAAGTATGTGTACAGAAACAGCTTGTTATAATTGCGGGGCAAGAAACCCAGACTTTACTACTGACGGATATTCCCGCAGTTGTAGTGAGTGTGAGGTTAAAGGTACGGTTCTTACAATAACAGAGATGTGTGATTATATGTTTGACTTAGACTTAAAGGGACACATAAACCATACTAAGTACGAAGACTTTATTGATGAAGACTTTGATAAGATAGACTTAGATTTTAATGATGAAGAACAAACACTAGCATATAACGATGCTTATAAAGACTATTTAGAAGAGGACGAGCAATGAAAATTTTAGTGATACCTGATACACAAGTTAAGAAAGGAGTACCGTTAAGCCACCTGCTACATGCTGGTAAGTACGCTGCTGCTATGAAGCCTGACGTTATCGTACACATAGGAGACCATTGGGATATGCCCAGCTTGTCTTCTTATGATAAAGGCCGTAAGTCTTTTGAAGGTAGACGATACAACGATGATATAGAAGCTGGCAACAAGGGTATGAATTTGTTTATGCAACCTATCAGAAAAGAAATGAACAGGTTAAAACTTAACAAGAAGAAACAGTGGAAGCCTCGTATGGTATTCACAATGGGTAACCATGAGAACCGTATTAACAGAGCAGTAGATGCCGATGCTATCCTTGAGGGTGTGATAGGAGAGAAAGACTTTGACCTTAAGGGTTGGGAAGTGTCACCTTTCTTAGAGCCTGTTATTATTAATGGTGTTGCTTTTGCTCATTACTTTTGTAGTGGTGTTATGGGTAGACCAGTATCTAGTGCTAGAGCCATGATAAATAAAAAGCACATGAGTTGTGTGATGGGACACGTACAAGATAGAGACATAGCATTTAGTAAGAGGGCTGACGGCACTGCAATTACTGGTATCTTTGGTGGTATCTTTTACCAACAAGATGAAGAGTACCTAACACCACAGACTAACGGTAGTTGGAAGGGTATATGGATGCTTAATGATGTACAGAACGGCAGCTTTGATGAAATGCCTGTTAGTCTTTCATACTTGGAGAAGAAGTATGGATAAAAGTTACAGCAAGTATAACCTTACTGTTGCTGTTAATTCTATCTTAACTCATAGTGATGTGATAGTCTATTGGGATGGAGAAGGATTCCAAGCAGTTGTTGATGATGGTACTTATCCATTACATACTAGCAACTTGCTTGGTAAGTACAGCACATGGTCTACCAACAAAGATATACTTGCTGATGCTGACTTTTTTATGAAGGAGCTTAATGAGATTGTCTGGCCGGAAGAAGTAAGGATAGATGCCATAGGCCAGAATGGAAATACAGGAGAACACTATGGAAAATAAACAGATAGGGGGTACTCACTACAACCAGCACAAGATACAACCTTGGGACATTATAGACGAGTACAAGTTATCTTTCTATGAGGGTAACGCATTAAAGTATCTGCTCAGAAACAAAGGTAAAAGAAAAGAGGACTTACAAAAAGCTATTCACTACTTAGAAAAAATAGTAGGGAGTTTGTAATGAATGATGATGATGATGATAGCAAGTTCAGGTTTAGTTTTGTACCAGCAGAGATAGACGAGTACGGAAACTTTGTTATTTTCGGATACCCTTTTATAGGGGGTTGGTTACCCAAGTTAGCTTTTCAAACTGAGATAACTTATGATGATGTGTTCAATCCCAAAGAGAAAATAAAGTACCATGTATTTATAGCGGAGTGGTTTTTAATAGGCTACATGGTTATATATAAAGTAGAAACAACAACTATGTTTAAGGATAAGAAAGATGATAACTGACAAACAAGAAGCATATATAATAGAGTATCCTCAAGCAGAAGTGTTTGCAGAACAGCAGGAAGATATCTTCTGGACTGCTAAAGAGATAGGTATGGACAAAGACCTACACGATTTGCATAACAACCTGACAGAAGCAGAGACACATGGAGTAGTAACAGTGTTAAAGCTGTTCACTAAGTACGAGATACACGTAGGCAATGAGTACTGGTTAGACTTTGTACGTAAGAAGTTTAAACGCCCTGAGATACAGCGCATGGCTTCCTTGTTCGGCATGTTTGAATTGAATGTACACGCACCATTTTATAATAAGATAAACGAGGTTCTTAACCTTAACACAGAAGAGTTCTACAACAGTTACATAGAAGACAAGACCTTGAAAGGTAGAATGGATTGGTTAGATAGTCAGTTCGAGGGTGACGATACTCTGTACTCGCTGGCGGTAGGTTCTATTATTGAAGGTGCTGTACTGTACTCTAACTTTGCATTCTTAAAACACTTCCAAGCAGAGGGCAAGAACAAGCTAGTCAACCTAACAGCAGGTATTAACTTCTCTGTACGTGACGAGAACCTACATAGTCTAGCTGGTGCATGGTTGTATAATACTCTAAAGGAAGAGTCAGAGTTAGATGTAATAGCTACAGATAGATTAACCCAAAAGATTAACAAGACCTGCAATAAGATACTAGAACATGAGAGTAGAATTATTGATATGATATTTGAGAAGGGTGATATACGTGGTATAACAGAACATCAGATGAAACAGTTTATCAAAGCAAGATTAAACTTATGCTTGAACCAATTAAAACTTGAACCTTTGTACGAAGTAGAGTATGATCCTATTAGTAAGTGGTTTTACAAGAATATAAATAGTGGTCAGTTACATGACTTCTTCCACAAGCAAGGTAACAATTATAATAGAGATCACAGTGAGGCTAAGTTCGTATGGTAAATAGTAGTAAGTCAATCTATCAAGATTTAAGTGACGAAAGAAAACAGTTGCAAAGTGTGGGTAAACTACCACAATGGTACTCAACTTCTGCATGGCAGTTACTAAAAGAAAAGTATACAACGGATAAGTATCCTGACCTATACTCAATCTATAAAAGAATAAGTAGCGCAGCTTCAAAGCACATGGATGATGAGGAACATTGGGATAAAGTATTCTTTAACTTACTATGGTCAGGGCACTTAGCATGTAGTACACCAGTGTTAGCTAACATGGGTACAACAAGAGGCTGTCCTGTTAGTTGTTCAGGTAATTATGTAGGAGATAGTGTATATGAATTTTACGAGTCACAAAAAGAAACAGCGATACTTACAAAAAATGGCTTCGGAACTTCTTCTTATCTTGGAGCAGTCAGAGGAAGAGGAGAACCTATCCGTTCGGGGGGTAATGCTTCTGGGGTACTGCCAGTACTTAGAGGCTATATCCAACTTAGCAGGGACGTTAGCCAAGGAAATACGAGAAGAGGTGCGTGGGCAGGGTATATTGAAATAGACCATCCAGACTTCTGGGAAGTTGTAGCTTACATATTAAATAACCCTGATGATTGTAATGTAGGTTGGTTAGTATCAGATAAGTTTATACAAAATTTAGAAGATGGTGATGAAGAGTCTATCAACCGTTACCAACGCGCACTAAAAACTAAGATGGTAACTGGTAAAGGTTACTTTGTATTTATTGATAGAGTTAACAGAGCAAACCCTGATTCATATAAGAAGCATGGGTTAACTGTCAAGGCTTCTAACTTATGTACTGAGATAACATTACCCTCTGACGAGTTTCATACCTTCACTTGTGTACTAAGCTCTATGAACCTAGCTAAGTATGATGAATGGAAAGATACTGATGCGGTACAAAACGCTATAGTATTCCTTGACTGTGTAGCCGAAGAGTTTATACAGATGGGTAGGGGTATTAAAGGCTTAGAGAAAGCAGTACGATTTACTGAGTCAGGTAGAGCATTAGGACTAGGTACACTAGGCTTTCATAGTTACCTACAGCAGAACATGATTGACATAGAGTCTACAGAAGCTCACATGTTAAACAACACTATGTTCAAGGGCATACAGAAGGAGGCTAAGAAAGGCTCTCAGTGGCTCGCTAAGGTTAAAGGAGAACCTAAGTGGTGCAAGGGTGAAGGGGTACGCAATACACACCTTCTAGCCATTGCTCCTAATAGTTCAAGTGCTTTGATATGTGGTGGTGTTAGTCAAGGTATTGAACCTGTATACAAGAATGTGTTTGTACAGGGTACACCAGCAGGAGAGATTAACCGTATCAACCCTGTACTAGTAGACTTAATGAAAGTTAAAGGTGTGTTTAACCATGATAACATTGATGCTATTATAAAAGACAACGGTTCAGTACAGTTAGTAGATTGGCTAACTGATGAAGAGAAGGTAGTATTTAAGACTGCCTTTGAGATTAACCAAGAGGTACTACTTAGGTTAGCTAGTGTTAGACAAAGACATATCTGTCAAGCACAATCTTTAAACCTGTTCTTTCCTGCTGAAGTATCAGAGGAAGAAGTTAGCAGGATACATAAGATAGCTTTCAAAGATAAGTTTATTAAGTCCTTGTACTATGTACGTAGTGAAGCAGGGGTTCGAGGATCAACGGGAGAATGTGTTGCTTGTGAGGGATAAGTATGTGTGATTATGATATGAAGGTAATACAAGAGTGGGTAGATAAAGCAAGTTGTGTAGATAGTGCTTATGAAAGGATAGCAATTACACAAGGGATGGTAACTAGGCCATCGTTCAAAGAGAACTACGATAACCCTGTATTTAAATACGAGGAAGACTGACAAAAGAAAGCCCCAAGGAATTTTCCAAGGGGCTTTTTTTTTACCTTAAAGTTTTACTATCCTAGATAGGAGCGTAAGACTTCTCTTCTTCTGGCATACCATAACCAGACTGCTCATTAATTCTAGCAGCAATCTCTAACTCACCTTCTGTAGCGAAGTCTCTATCCCAAGTTGCTAATTTTTTCTTCATCAACATATGGTATAGAGGTGGGATTAACGCTACAGTAAACTCTGTAAAGTAACCCCAGCGAGCGTTAGGTGAACCTACTTCATCTAATTCCCAGAAGTGAGTTTCGCCTCTATCATGGTGGTCACCTTGTCTACCTATCTCTATGAAGAACCAGCTTGTGAACAAGTTGCTGTTATCCCATGAATGACGGTAGTCAATTGGTTGACCCTTCTCTCTAATAAGACCGTAATGTTCCATGTAGTTTAACGCTTCTAACTCGAAGTTAGATATTGTTAGTACTAAGAACATAACGGCTAAACCTAAAGCACCACCAGCGTATGTAAACAATAGCATTGTTGGTAGTGTCATTGCATACCCACGTATCCAACGATTCTCTAAAGATATAAAGTTCTTGCCTAGTTTAGCCAAGCGATTTGTTTCCATCCGGTACAAGAATTTTGATTGACCCATATGAGACAACCAGAAATGTCTGTAGATAGAACGACCGCGTGGCGAAGTAGCAGGATCATCTTCATGTGCTAATTCTAGATGGTGGTTGTATACATGTGCATATACAAAGTGTGAAGAACCGCTTAAACCCATCATCAAACGAGAAATAACAAAGCTGAAACCTTTAGTATGAGATAGCTCATGTCCGTAGATAATACCGATACCTGCAAAGATACCTGTAGAAACTGCGGCTACTGCTAACTCAAGCCCTGTAATACCCATTGTTACTGGTACAATACCGTACATAGTTGTTGTGATTGCAGTACCATCTACATACTGCATTACACGCCATGCTAGAGCAACTTGTAACAATGCGAATACTGGTAGCATCACGTACATTACTGTGTTCTGTAATGTGGGCATGCCCATTGTATCTCCATTATCATCGAAGCCAGCACCCGCTGGATGGAAGGGCATAGTAAGTGTGTCAAGAATAATACCTACACCAAATAGTGCAACACCTACCCATACAAACATGCCACCCATTATTATACTTGCTAGCGTTACCAAAATTAAAGTTGGTGCTAACCAGTACCGAATGTTGATCAATAATTTTTTCATGTGTAACCTCTTAAGGATTATTTACGTTTCTTTTTCTTAACTGTCATAGCTTTCTTAGCTGCTTTCTTACCCTTCAGTGTATAAGGATAAGTCTTTCCATTTACCTTTGGCATCTTTAACCTCCTGATTCAACTACCATTTTACCTTTGAAGACCAGTATGCTGCACTCATCTTCCCCTTTGCAATGTTCTTAGCATGTCTAGCTTTGAACGACTTCTTTCTAGCTTTTTCGGCTGGACTAGTTGGATTTTTTCCAGCACCTCTAACACCTGCCTGACCGAACCTAATGGTCTTGGTTTGTTCTCCCACCTTAGCAACAACTACGTGGCTCTTGGTAGGGTGGTTAGGTGTACCCTTGGGCTTGTTATAAGCAGATACTCCAGCGTTAGTTAACTTACTATCTTTTTTAGTAGCCATATTTATCTCCTTCTGTACTCTTTTATAACTGAACTTTTCAAGGCTCTAGCTTTCCTAAGCCCATCGTATTCTTCTGGGTACATTTTTAAATAAGAAAGCTGATCTTCAAAACTTAACCGTTTAATAAGAAGTTCTCTTTCACTCAAGTCCATACGTTCTTCTTTTATACGACTTAGAAATTCTCTTTTTAATTGTAGAGCAAGTCTAGGATCATTTTTACTTACCCTAATAATTTCTTTCCTTATAAACTTTTTACTTTTATCTATAAACATTTCATCATAGTTTTCAGCTACAGATTTCTTCGGATCTGTTTCCATTGGAAGGTATGTATTCTTGTCAACAGAAAGAATATCTTTTGTTTTAACACCAGCATCTTTCATTATTTTGAAAGCACTCTCTTGTGATTCACCAAGAGTAATAAGACTTTGATAATGAGTTCTTACTTTACTAAGGTTATCCTTTCTAATCCTATTAGCCTCTGCATAAGCAGATTGAATTTGTTGTGGTGTAGCATCTTCTGATTCTACTAAGCGATTATATTTTGACTGTACTCGTTGAGCGTTACTAGCACTTTCTCTAATAGCAAAAGTAGCACTTCTTTCAACATCAATCTTATTAAACCTTAGACCAGCTTGCCTAAGTACAAGATCTCCCATTTCATAATCAGGATTTTTAGCATCCATAGTGTTAATAACTTTATCAAGCTCTCTAGCAAATCCTGGTTTGAAAGATTCAGAAATGAAAAAGTTAAGTTTATCTTTAGCTATTAGAATACCTTTGTCTTCATTAGAAATATTTGTACCAGAACTAGTTAAACCACTTTGCGCTCTAAACGCAGCACCAAGAGGAAACGCTCCTTCTCCTATAAAGTTATCTGACAATACAGAAGTAAGATTCTCTAAAGGTTTATCACTTACAGCAGCGTTCCAAGCCTCTGCTGCCATTGCATGTGGAGATATGTAAGACATGTTTAAATAAGACACGTTACCTTTAGAGTCTTTACTAAAGATTAAAGATTTATTTTTATCCCAATGAGGCACAAAAGTTTCTCTATATGCTTTTTCTTCTGCCTCAGTAACACCTTCATTGTCATTCCAGCCTCTTCTAATAGCTTCACCACCAGCAATAATACCTGCTGTTGCTGTTAATCTAGTAGCACCTTCAACTTGCATCTTACCTTTATTAAAACCTCTTGCTGTATCTATTCCAATGTCTTGACCAAAAGTACCTTTAGTCATTTGTACACCAATCTTTACATTGTTATACACGTTACGCATAAGTTCTGCTGTAAAGGATACAAACTGTGGCATGAGGCCATAACGTGAAGCTGAACGTAGGGTGGTATTTAACTTATCATAGTTTTGAAAAGTGTCGTTTGTAAGTTTAGCTGCTGCTAACTTTAGATCATCACCTTTCAAGTGAGGAAAGATAGAGGAAAGAGTATCTTGGTTTGTTCTCCATACTGAATACCTCGCTGCTGTATCAGTAACAGAGTAAGCTTTACCAAACCCTTCAAAGCCTTTCTTTACCTTGCTGCTAAAAATACTATTGTCTAATGTGTTGCTTCTAATATCAGAAGCTATTATGTTAGCATTAGATATACCGTACTTAGCCATTTCTTCAACATCATCTAAGAACTGCTTTCTTCCTTTAGCAGTACCACCACTAATATACCTACCAACATTATCAAACTGACCAGCAGCTAGTTTTGCACCCTTTAAATATGAGCGTTTGAAAGGATTAATACCACTACCTAGCATGGTAATTACACCACCAAAATAGTTTACTGCATAAGACGGTGGATTTAATACTACCTTAACAGCTTTTGATGTACCAATAGAAGCATCTAATAAATCAGCAAGTGTACCAGTAAAGTTATTAGGATTACCAAGTCTTGTTTCATCATTTAGTTTTTTTAAAGCAAACTGAACTTCATTAGGTACATAAACATCAGGTGTTTCTATGTTATCTAAGTCTAACTTTTGATAAGACATGCTTTGAGGTATAGGACTATTTGAACCTTGAGGAACAGTAATAGCTAGTCCAGCTTTTTGAAGACCACTAATAGTTTGTATATCTTTCTGCGCTCTATAAACATTAGAGCTAAGTTTAGTCAGTGTACCTCTAACTCTTTCACCAGCATCAGTTATTTCACCTAGGTATTTTCTTTGTGCAACACCTACATCATTCAAAGTTTTAGATAAAGCTGAACCTGCTGATCCACTAGCTCCTGCTCTATATTTAGAAGCCGTGTCTCTATAACCTTCTAGTTTTTCTGTTGCTAATTTTTTAGCTTCAATCTGTATTTTTTTATCTTGTAGTTTTTGCTTTGCAATAGAGATTTTCTTTGGTTTACCACCACTTGCAAAACGTCCTTTGTCTTTTTTAGCAGTAGATTTTTGTGCTTTTCTAGCAAGGCTAACTCTAAAAGATTCTGTTAATTCTGCAAGAGCAGCAGGATATAATCTGTTATCAAACTCAAAAGCATCATCAGTAAAAGCCTTGTATTCTCTAGTTACATAACCTTTATTTTTAGATTTTCTAACCAACCTTAATAGTTTATTTTGATCTTTAGGTTTCATGCTCTTAAAAGATTTAGTTTCTAACTGCTCTATTAATTTTTCAGTTAGCTCTCCTTTTGTTTTATTAAAAGCATTTAAGTCACCTTCTAAAGCTGTACCCTTAATACGAGGTGATAGTTCTCCCCCATCTAAAAAAGTATTAACATCTTTTTCTATAGAAGGATCTTTCTTTACTGCTGCTTGTATACTACTAGCTAATCTTCCACCTTTTTCTTGTACTGATCTTAAACCAGCAGTATTGTAAAATGCAGCATCGCTTGCATCTTGTCCTATTATTTGACTAGGACGAAGTTTTCTTATTCCTTTTTGCCACCAAGATACATTATTACTATTAGCCTGTTCAAGAGTTTTTATTGCCTGATTACTAGCAGTCTTTTGTACAGCAGCTTGATAAATTTTAACAGCCTCGTCTTCTGACATAGCTGTACCTTCTCGTACTTCTCTTACAGCTTGTTCTTGTGACATACTAGCAAGTGCTTCATCTACTTCATCAACAGTTTTACCAGTCTGTTTACTTATAGCCTTAGTTAGTTTAGGAGCAGCAGCACCTAGCATACCACCAAAAGTAGCACCACCTAGTCCATACAAAGCCATGTCTAAAGGATCAGCCATATCACCATCATCAACAGCAGATATTATGTTAGCTTCTAAAACACCAATAGCTGCACCACGTTTAGCTTCTTTAGCAGCACTACGTTTTATTAGCTCACCAGTAATTTTAGTAGAACCTGTAATTGGTTTAGCAGCACCACCAAACGGTATTAAGTTTGTAAGTCCTGCTGCAACCATTCTTCCGTAAGAAAGATCTTCTCTACCTTCTATTTGTTGAGCAGTGTAACTACCTACTGCGCCACCAACAAAGTTACCTATAACATATCCTGGGAGTCCTGCTCTTGCTACAAGCATAGAAGCTGAACCAGCTATACCAATCTCAGCACCAATACCTAAAGCTATATCTCCACCTGACGGTGAAGTAGTATCTGAAGGTGTATCAGTACTAGCTGTATCCTCTTCTACCTCACCATCAAAACGAGCATAGTTATCCGTACCCTCTTCTGCTTTCCATAGCTGCCCATCATCATCACGTATTAAAGTACTACTTAATCTTTCTGCCATGTTATTTCCTAGAATTTAATAAGTTAGTGTAGACTAAAGATTTTTTTGCAACCATGATTTAAAAGAAGAGTAACTTGAGCCATCACTTCTATTTTTAGAAACCTCTTGGTTTAGTTCATCAGTAGCTTTTGTTCTTATTGCTTCTAAGTCTTGTTTACTTTTAACACCTTTTATATTATTTTTCTGTACGTATTTAGCAACTTGTTCATCATCAGCTTCTACATTACCAGCATAGTCTTTAGCCATTTTTACAAGAAAATTTTCTTCTTCTGGATTATTCTTACCACCACCTAAAAGTTCTTCAGGAGACTTAAAGTTTGCATTGTTAGTTGATACTCTAGGATCACTTATTGCAGCACCTTCAGTAGGCGCTTGACCCATACTCATAAGTTCTTCGTATTGTCTCGCTGCTTCTTCTCCAGTAACAAGGCCACTAGACACTTGCGACCTTATGTAACTCATTCTATCTTTTTCTTTTGCTTGAGTTTGTGCTAACCCTACATTTGTAAACTTCATGGCATCACCATACTGCTTATTTTTATAAGCATGTTCTGCCATAGCATTAGGATCACTTAACATATCTCTAGTTATACCTTCTCTATATGATTCTCCATGTACAGCATCTTGCATATCTTGAGGAAGCATCCCTATTCTTTCTTGTGTGTAGGCTTCGTTTTGTGCCATAGCTTCTTGCCTAACTCCAGCACCATAACCACCCGCTTCTGCTCCCGCATAACTTGAGTTTTGTACTCTCGGAGCATCAGCAGCATCTATAGCAGACTGTGCCATACCAGCGGAGTCATCTTGCGCCCCTCGTACCGCTTCTAAGTTTCCAGCATCTTCAGAACCTTTACCAAACTTTCCTATTGCAAAGCTAGTAAGTGCAGACGCCACATCAAAAGCAGCTTTTTCTGAAGTTGCTGCTGCTGAATTATCTCTTGCTTTATTTGAGGCTATTATACCCAAAGTATTTTTTCTAGTTGCATCTTGTCTATCCTTTAGAATAGACTCAGCAGTTTGCATACCAAACATACCAGCCATTATTTTATTGCTCCATAGTTAACTCGTAGGAAACCATCAGTACCTTTTAATACAGCTTCAGGGAATACTAACATAGCCTCTTGAGCCATGACCCCTACTGTTGGTTGTAAAGGATCTGCAATCTCCTTACCTTTACTATTCCAAGTCCAAGTGTACATATTTAAACCACTTGCATATTGACCAATCTTAGTAATATTTTCTTTTAGTTTTATATCACTCATTGCAACAGCAGCACCCGATATTAAAGATCCTAATATGTTAGGTTTTTGTTCTGGTTTCTGCATGTTAGCAGCCATACCACCTGCACCAGCCGCAGAACCAGCACCCCTAGATTGTTCAGCTTGAAGACCAAGAGACATAAGAGAGGCTTCTCTATCAGCCATAGCTTCACCAAATCCAAGCATACCAACACCACCTTGTAATAGGTTAGTACTACGTTGTTGTATCTGTTCTTGGTTAGCTCCAAACATTCCAGATTCCATATCAAACTGTTGTTGTTGCTCACCAAGTGCTTGTTCTCTTGAACCAACAGCTAAGTTTGCTAACGTCTGAGACTGCGATCTACCAAGTCCATAAGCATCAGGGTTAACCATACTACCAGAACCTGCACCAGAGGCATCACCAGCTATCATGAGACCCATACGACCACTACCAAACAAGTCATTCTTTAACTGACTTCTTTGTTGTGCAAATTCAGGTTGTAGTAAAGCTGATTGTTGACTAAATATATCTTGTGTTCTACTTGCTGTATCACCAGTATCAAAACCAAATTGAGCAGCTTCTCTTCCATAAGACTCACCCATCTGACCCATAAGATCACCTACACCACCATACGCTTGGTCTTGAATACCAGTTAAAGTTGGGTTCATATCTGTAGTAAAGGAGTTGGTCTCTGGATCCCAAGTTGTAGAACCAGTACCTTGAGTTAAAGAGTACTGTTTGAACTCGGCATTCTCTGCCATCTTAAGTGCTCTTGGATCAATTTTTGAAGATTTTTGTCCACCCTTACTCATTGCACTGACTCCTTAACTGGTAACTCATAGAACGTAAAGCGGGCTTTGAACCCATCTTCTTTAAATATTTTTTCCCAACCGCTTCTTCCATTTGATTCAATAATATCACAACCTGTTATAAAGGCAAAGTTCTGTATAGTTTTTAGCATATCTGCTTTCCATTTAGTTAGTTCTTTACCACCAGTAAAGTCCATAGTTAGTGCTTTTGTTTGTGGGTATAGTGTTGGTGATGCAATTACAAAACCAAATACATCATCACCTTCATGTGCAACCCAGATAAAGCTAGTAGTGCTATTAAGTACTTCGTTTCTAATATCTTGTGCTGTGTACCTACCGTAAGAATACTTAGCAGCACCTTCAAAATAAGGCTTTAGTCTTGTCCAAAGAACATCTATACTTTCATTAGGGAATAATGTAATATCCATACTACGCTGTACGCTTCCAGATATTTACATTTATATATGGTTGGTAGTTTTTACCAGAACCACTAGGTACAGTACCAGTAGTAGAGTTAGCAACTGTAATACCAGTTGTATTACCGTTAGTAGGTTTATCAGTAACAGTACCCCAATCATCATTCCATCCGGTATTAAAACCTGAACCACCATCTGCTGCCCCAACTTTAGGAGATACAACATGGTGATGCCCAGGATCGCTTACTGTAGCAGTGTGTGTATGTTCCATAAGAGTACTGTTTGCAAAACCACCTGTACCAGTTGCACTACCAAGCACTGAACCTGCACCAGTCAATACTTTACCATCAGCATACGCAATCCATGTACCAAAGCCAAATAAGATATTAGGATTAGTAGATACATTAGCGTTCATATAAATAGAGCCTACAGGATACATACCTTGTAAGGCAGCATTACCTGATAGAGCCTCTGCTGCAACAGCAGCTAATACATAACCTGTAGTAGCTATCTGTGTAGTGTTAGTTCCAGTAGCCGCTGTTGGTGCAACAGGCACACCTGTAAAAGATGGACTGTTACTATTAGACTTAGTATTTACCGCAACTTGAATACCATTAAACTCTGTGTTTATTTCTGTACCATTAATAATCTTTAGAGCATTGCCTGATACTAACGTATCCTTTGCTGCAAAGTCTGTAGTTTTTGTATAATTGCTCATGTCTTTTATTTACCCTTAAATTATTTTGCCAAGTTTAACGTATACGTCTAACCTTTGTATGCTAAAGGCCGCCCCATCAATAGTAGTTTCAAAACCAGTTTGTAATATAGTACCGCTACCAGAGCCAGCGTTGATAATATTTTTAATACTTACACCACCAGTATATTCCGCTATGTTGTATTCTGCAATACCATACTGAGAATTAGAACCTTGACTACCAATTACAAAAGTATTACTGTGGTAATTTGTAGAGTAGTCATAACCAATCCTTGACACAACTACTTGGTTGTCTGGTGCTATAAGAGTTGTTGCAGTTTTCTTAACCATCTTTAATGCGTTAGGTGAACCTAGATCAAAATAATTTGAGTAGTAAGTAAACGTATAAGATTTTCCATCATCTTGAAAACCAGAATACTCAGCTAAACCTTTTGCTCCTGTAAACAATAGCTTCCTATCTATTGTGTCATAAAAAAAGCTTGTGTGTGTAGCATCGTTCCATTGTGTTACACGATAAGAGCCATCCTCTAAAGGCGCTCTAGTATCAAAACAATATATTAAATCAGTACTAGGAAATAGTAATAAGTAGAAAGCAAATACCGGACAGTACACAGCTTCTATCTTAGATGTGTCAGCTTCATTTTGTACTAAACCAATTAAATCATCCCGTACATTTTTAGACACGTTACTTATCGGTTGAGACTTTTCTTGTATTGTACGACCTAAAGAACGTACACCAGTAGCAGACAAGAACAATACATCATCACCTATGTTCTGAATAGATTTATGAGATAGGCAACCTATGCCATCAATAGTTTCTACTAGAGTCATTGTCGTTACATCAAAGCTACCACTAAAAGCATCTGTGTCCTTAAATACCATAATAGAGTTCTTACAAAAAATTACTAGAAACCCGTTATGTGCAGCAAGACCTGTAATTACATCACTGTTCTTAGCAAACGTACCAACTATATTCATAGAACCAGCAGAACCAGAACCCCACTTGTTACCATCTAATAAATCAGAAAAGTGTACAGTAGTTTTGTTATTCATAGTAACAGCAGCCCATAACCTACCATAAGCAGATATTACTATCTCGGCTTGTGGTGCTGTACCAGTATAACCTGTGTGTGTATCTACACTCTTGAATACTCCAGAACCAGTTTCGTTAGTGTAGACTAAAGGTTTATGAGCAAGTTGGAAAAAGTAAGTCCTATCATTTAGAGAAGCAGCAGTCCAGTTACCCTCCGAAATACTATTTGACGTACTAGGTGTAGTCTCAACAAGATTTGCATAACCTTTATAAAACTTGTTTGCACTCCAAGAAAAGTTTTCTTTAGCACCAGCTAGGTCTATAGACACATGTGTACCTAATAGGTTCACGCCTACATTAGCGCCAGTAGATCCATTCTTTTGAGTTGTCCTATATATCCAACCCTTACGTGCGCCTAACCTACCATACTTATCTATGATAGTATTATCAGCAGTTAGAGCAAAACCATTATCTAGCGATACTCCAGAGTCCTGAGTGTTAAGACCGTAAAATCCTGGGGCAGCTATAAAAGATGTTTGTATTTGTTTAGCCATTTATAGTCACCGTACCTACCTCTTCTTCAACAGTTAAGACACAACTAACACCAGCAAGGGAAGCTCTAGCTCTAATTATATCTCCTGTTTCTAACATAAGGTAAGAGCTATTATTATTTAACTCTATATAATCTTGTGCTGCTATAGCTGTATTGTTTAGTACAGTAGCATCTGAAGCACCATCAATCTGTAATGAAACAGAAACAATTTTAAGACTACCTGAAGCGGCTTCCGCAACTTGACCACCAGATATAACACCACCAGAGCCGTCAGACCCAAAACCGTTAACAGTACCAGCTATAAAAGGTACTGCTGGTACAAAGTCGCTAACAAGACTGTTAGACAATATAGTGTATATTACTTTTGCTCTTGTATTAGGTGGTACAGTGTATAGCACTGAAGCTGAATTAGATAAAGCACTTGTTGTTAGGTCTGCTTTAACAACTGTCTTAGACCTCATTAACTAACACTCCAGACTGTTTCTTCTGGGTGCTTACCTGCATCTAAAGATATAGAGTCAGTTAGTGCTGTCTGTCCTAGAGCGTAGGCTGTTGCAGGATTAAATCCTCCATCCTCACCACGTTCTTCTACAGCCAGTGCGTAAGCTAAAAGCTCTATAGGTCTAGTAGGTATTAAAAATATATCTGATTCATTAGCTAAGTCTGGTGTTCTTTGTACCATGTTAAAACGTAACGTATAAACAGCATCAGGTACAGGGTATAAATCTACTTGAGTATCCCCATCTGGACTAATACCGTTAAAACTATAGTAGTAAGGAGAACCTTTTTCAGGAGAGGCATCATTAAATAATTGGTTATAATCTGTTGCGCTTTTGTAATGTAAAAAAGTACCATCACTTATATTAATAGCATCTATCATAGTAAAGTTATTTTGACTACCGTTTAACTCATAACCAAACGTACCATCGATAGTAGTAGCAGTTAACGTATTACGTAAACCAGACCAACTCCAAGCTTCTTCCACAACCTGTTTAGCATCATTAACAAATATGCCTATCAGTGCAGAGTAGTCGTTTTCATTAACAGAAGAGACTTCTCGTTCTCTTAAACGTCTAAGTATTTTATTTACTATTTGTAAGTAAGTCATATTAATTATTAATTCCTAAGAATGTTTTAGAGTATATCATATTTATAGTAGTTTGTCAAGGTTTATTTACTCTATAACTTATTATCCCAAAAGGCAGAGTCCCCAAATGTGTTAACAGCCCAATACATTTTCAAGGCTCTCCTTTTACGTAAGAACCTAAACCATTTATTATTATCTTCTATCTTTTTTACAAGGTTGTTTAAGAACACTTTATCAGCAAACTCTTTATCTTCTAGTGTCGTACCTTGACTGTACATATAGTCATGTATATTACAGCAGTCAGTTATATTTAAACCCCATATTGAGTCAGGGACTAGCCAGCCGCCTAACCCCTTTGACCCGCACCCATTACAACAGGCTTGTTTTTCAGAGGCAGAGAGAGCCTTGTAGCCAGCAGGTTCATATAACTTAGCCATACTAAAACAAAAAAGTTATAGGAAAAGTAATAGTGTATCCATCTTGAGTAATATAAAATAAAAACATAATGTTACTTGTCTACCTTATTATCTAGTTTGTCGACAATTCTAATTAGCATAGCTTTAATCTCTGCTATATCTAATTGATAATCATCACGCCTAACAAAAGTTGCTGGCACATATCGTTCTATTTCTTTAACATCTGATTGCAAGGATGTTATTGCTGACCAAACTACTCTTAGATACCAACCAATAAAGATTGATAGTAAACCAAGACCAGCATTAAACAAAGATTGAAATTCCATTCTCTCACCTTAGATTGATTCTAATTCTTCTATATCTAAAGCATCTGCAACCAATGCTTCTCTCTCATTACCATTTGCCCTTAATTCTTCTACTTCTTTCCATTGAAGTTCATAAGTAGTAACAACCCCATCTGTTCCTTTAGCATTTAGATATTCTGCTAGAAGATTACGCTGGCTTGTAGCATCACCTACAACTTCAATAATATCAGCAGCAGTCTGTGCATCAATAGCATCTATCTTTAAGGCTTTAGCTTCTGCAAGTTCTTGCGCCAACTGTAAGGCTTCTTCTTGTTCTAACCTTTCAGCCTCCAGTTCGTCAGCATTTTCTTTTAGCACTAGCTCACCATCTACAACCTCATATGATGGTGCGTTGTACTTGCTAAAAAAATCATCAGACACTTGCATATCTAACCCTTCTGAATAGCTTGCGCTGATAATCTCACCATCAACTATCTGTAAGCCAATCATTTGGCATTCGCCCAGTTAACCATGTCTTGTCCGTCAGAATTACGAATGACAACACAGCGGTATTGAATACCTGTACTAGAACTAACACTGCCTGTGTGACGGAAAGTTGATGTTTTTCCTTTCTGCAAAACAAACCCACGGCTATTACGGTTGGACATAGCTTTATTGTCTGGTGGAGCAGTGGCAGTTGCCCCTATAAGTTGATATGTAATTCCCCTCAAGAGAGTACCACTATCAAAGTTTAAACCTTTTTCTTCAAGCTCATTCCATTTAGTCGAGTGCTCAGCCACAGTACCACCGCTGTTAGCGTATTCATCCCAATAAAGCCAATACTGGGCAGTAGTTGTTCTATAATAGCGAGCATAGATATGCACTGTCGCATCAACATCGTAGCCCGAAAAGGTTTGAACGGTAGTGGCTGCGCCATTGCCAGTGTAAGTTACCCATCCGCTGTCGTACAGCACAGGATTAACTACTGCTACTGCTGCTTCTTCTGCTGCTGGTACTATTGATACTAAACTCATACTACGCTACCCCTTCGATTAATACACCATCGGCATATACTTTGTGTGTTACTGCTCTTGCTGTTGTTGCACCAGCTATTAAATGAATGGGAATATTAGCAATTGATGAAGCATCATTGTTACTGGCAGGTTCTATAAACCCTGAAGAGAAATAACTACTTGACAACGTTTGAGAGGAAGTTGCAGTCATAGTGTTTACGTCTATATACACCATAGTACTGGTATAAAAGAAGACTCCTATTCCTGGGGCAACTTCCATTCCTAGGTTACCGTATTCAGTTGATGTAGTAAGATCGTACATAGCTACGCTAGTTCTGGTAAAATCGGATAATTTAATAATGTTATTTTTGTCAGTACCTTGACCAACCTCTATGATATAGAACTCACCGTCAGCTCTTTTCGTGACAATTGCTCCGGCAGAATACCCCCCGATACCACAGCCTGTCAGTGTCTGAACAGCACCCGTAGTAACGTTTATTTTAAACACATCACCTATTGTTGCTGTACCGTGAATGTATATATAACCATCATGGTACAAAGTAAAACCACCCTGATTACCGTTTTGAGCTATAATACTTTGAGACAGGGTTATTTGCACTTCGACGTTGCCGACTATACTTCTGCGCATTAACGCAGTGTCATTGTTCATACTCTTCGCGTAAATATAAGTGCCATCTGTGCAAGAGCCAAACGTGTTGGCGTTAAAATCAAAAGAGTCATTATTTGCGTTTCCGCCACCCGTGTTCCAAGTTATTAAAGCACCCGCTGCGTTGTATGCTTTTACTGCATTTGACTCCATCGCAAAATATACTTTGTCTCCAGCCGCTATTGCAGGACTAGAAGTTGGTGAATTGTTTGCATCTAAAATTAAACCGAAAGCACTGCTGGCAGGTTTAGTGAGACTTCCTGTTCTTACAGAGCTAAACTTTCCAACAGTATCGGCAAATGTTGTTGTGACATCTGGATCTCTAGGAGTGCCCGTACTATCCGCCCATTTAAATATTCCGGCGTTGTTACCAGCAAAGTACCTAGCGTCCTGATAACCGTTTGTTGCTATGGTTACGCCGGTGTCAAATTTAATATTTACGGTGCTGCTTACATCTACAATCTGTGAACCCGATAATGTATCTGAGTTCTTGACCGTCTTTGCTGTTGTCTTAGGCGTTGTAAGAACTGCATTGCCGTTAGTAAGAGTGGCAGTTACAGGGTACTTTGGATCTACAGCCTCATAAGATATTGTTTTTAAAACCGCTTGCTCACTTGAGCTTGTCGCCTTTATAGTCACATTAGTTATTGCTGATGTTGATACCGTGTCTGCAGTGTTTACAAACACCTTTAATTTTTCAGTTGCCATTTTATTTAATTCCTTAGATGTAAGCCATTATACTAGCTTGAGTTAAACCACCAGCAGATACTTGGGCTTTACCATCGTATCTAATCCGAGACAGTCTGTAGTGAGTTGTGCTAATTGCTTTAACAATTATCTGGTCGTTAGCTGCGCAAGTAATAGTATCACCAGAATTAACACCATCAATTAATAAGTAAGTACCCGCAGTAAAACTACACGCACCTGCACACATTAGTGTTCTCTCTATACCTGCCTTTGGAGCATTAGGGAACGCTGTAGTAGTTACAGTGCCTGTCCAATTTATTTGATTGCCCGCACCTGTCCAGATGTCGGAAGTTGTTGCATGAGAGGCAACAGTTATTCGTGATAAGTTTAACGCACCTGTTAGGTTTAATGCCCCCTCCAGTACTTTATTATTAAGATCTAAGTTACCGCCTAGTTGTGGACTAGTGTCTCCAGATAAAGAAGTAATACCATCTTGTAGTATTACCCAAGCTGCTCCACTATAAACCAATAATTTATTTGTTGATGTATTGAAATACGCTGCACCTGCTACAAGAGTATTCCCATCATTATCGACAGCAGGATTAGAAGACTTAGCTCCTAACCAGATATCATCAAAGCTATCTAGTGCTAGTTCTGCTGCTGTCTGTGCAGCTAATGCTGCTGTTAAATTGTTACTTGATGTAGTAGCACTACCTGCTGAAGCTGTAGCACTAACAACTGCTGCCGCTGCCGAGATAACAGCTTCCGCTGCTCTTGCTGCTGCCGTAGCTTCTGACGTTTGAGCTAATGCTCTGTCTGCTGCTGTTGCTTGAGCTAAACCTGAAACAAGGTTAACTGATGCATTATTGTTAGCATCCCCAGGTCCTCCTATTCCTCTGTATATACTCAAAGCAATGTCCTTTATTTAATAGAAATAAAAGATAAGGGGGGCGAACCCCCCAAACCTTCTTTACAATTTTACTACTACGCTGGGACAGCTATACTTAAAGCTGACTCTGGACGTAATACTTGTACACCGTAAAGTGTATCAGCAGTGAACAAGTCACCTAACCACTCTTGTTTGTACTGTGATTGTGAACGGACACCCATTTGTTCAACAAGAACTAGAGCATCTTTATGACCAATCATAGCACCAACTGTGTCAATAGCAGAAGCACTATTAGCACCAGCAGTTTCAATTACAGGACAGTTAGAAGATACATAAACATCAATACCGTATAAAGAACCGATTTGACCGTTCATTACACCACGACCATCAACAAAGTCACTACTTGTGTAGCGATCAATACCCATGATTGTTTGACGAACTGAAGGTGGTACAACAATGAAACGTCCGTCCATTGGAGTATCAGCATCATCTAATTGTTTAACTGCCATACGGAAAGCTAAATCAGTAAACGTATCAGTTGCAGCTACAGTATCAACTGCATAAGCAGCAAGACCATTAGCAGCATCAACATAGAAGCTATTGCTGTGTACGTAGTCAGAACCAGCACCGTTATCATTACCTAGTTTTTTACCTAGAGCAAAGAGATCAGTATCTACTTGTTTAGCCAAAGCATAACCAGCATCATCTGTGTAGAACTTACGCATAGAAGCTAGAGCCTGTACATCCGTAATGTCTTCAATCATACGAGAGTACTCGTAATGTTTGTCAACAGTTACTTGAACTTCTGTCTCAGTAGCAGCAATCAATGTTACTTGAGTTTGTGCTGCTTTAACAGAAGCAGAGCCGCGAGTAGGTTTAGGGATATGAAGTGTATCACCCTTCTTACCTTTCATTGGCATTGTGTTAATTAAGTTCGCTAGAACTAAGTTGTTTTTATAAGCTGAGACAATCTCATCACTCCAAATTTCTGGAATAAATTTTGCCGCAGTCGTGTTGGTTACGTGTGCTGTTCCTAAAGCCATGTTTTATACTACCTTTTTAATTTTAAGTTAAGCCCTAACTCGACCCTCTTCATAAGCTATTAATAATTCATCAGCTAATTGTTGGTATCGTTTAGGATCATTTTGCATCAAGTTCATAATTTCAGAGCGTCTGTAAATCTTCTTAGATCTTGACTCACCTGTACCTTTAGCTGATCCAGTAGAAGCAGCTTTACGCTGTTCTCCTCTATCCTTACTTGCAATGTCTTTTGTTTGTGAAACCACTTGTAATTTTTCCTTCCAGTTTGTAAGGAGTTCGTCAGCGGCATCAAAGTCAAACTTAGAATCTGCTCTAACTAATAGTTCAGTACGTACCTTAGAGGCTTTAACCCAGTCTTGGAAAGGCTCACTTTGAGCAGTTGCCATGAAGTCTGGATGGACACTATTAAGTTTCCCTATAGCTTCCTGTTTTAATAATTCTTGTCTCAACTGTTTTATTTCCTGAATATCAGGATTAGCTGCGATAGTTTTATTTATAGACTCTTGAGGTTTGTCAAAAAAATCAATCTCTTCTTCGGGTTCTTTCGCTCCTTGGGCGTTACTATTGAGGTTTGTTTTAACAAAATCATCTACAAGTTTCCGCAGTTCCCCAACTTCAGAGCTTTGTCTACCCACTAGTTTTTCAGCTTCCGAATGCATCTGAACAATTTCAGTTACACTCTTGCCTCTATACTTCTCAGGTAGTTCTTCCTCTTCAGTTACGTTACCATCAACCTCTTCTTCTTCACCTAGGCTATCCTTTTCAGGGTCTAGGGTATTAAAAGTTTCTAGCTGTTCATCTTCTTGCAAAGACTCTTCGTTAAATTCCTCTGGTTCTTCTAAAAATGTTGCCATTATATTATAAACTCCGTACTTAAAAAAGTATTGTGGATTAAGGGTTAGTTTTTCTAGCGGCTTTGCTGTGATCTCTAGCCCATTTCATAGTTGCCCCAGGAAAATCCCCAGATACAGCATCTAATACAGAGGTCACAGGCGAAATTATCCGCTTTGCTACAGCATCACAGTCTAAACATTTTGTTTCTTTCTCTTCAGAATCAATGTAATGTTCAGTGATGTGATTATGGGGACACTTAAAATCATATAGTCTACGTGTCATGTTCGTGCAAACTTTCTTGAACAAGCAATCCATCGTAGGTAGACCTTATAGTGTCTTCCATATTTATCAAAGTATCAAGAATAAAAATTTGTCCTTGCATTTGAAACAAGTGTCTTTCATCCTTAATACTTTCTATCTTAAAATCTTCTCTATCTTGTTGTACTTGTTTTATAAGTTGATCCCAACCATCACTGTTGAATAAATCAAAATATGTTTCATAGTACTTTTCGTCTTCTGGTGTCATACATTCTCCTAATTAGGTGTTGACATTTTTTATACAATATGTTATAGCTTTACAAAATACCCCGCGAGTATATCATACTATTATACATTTGTCAAGCTATTTTTTATTTATCTTTTTAGCTGGTGGTGTACACTTGCAGCTTGGTCTTTCTTCTAGCTCAACAATTCTCTTTTCTATTCCTGATAAGATAGTGTTTATCTCAATTAAGACACTATCAAGTTCTTGTTTACTTATCATTATTATTTCCCATTTGTAGTTTTACTATATTTTCTTTAGTGTCTAGCTCTTGTTGTTTTAGACTTAGCTCCGCCATAGATAGAGCTTGTTGAAATTCATCAGCGGGTAAAGTCTTAGCAATAGCAGCTATGCGATCTGTCTCTTCAGCAACAGGAAGTAATTCAGTTTCAACTTGGTTCTGCATCACACGACTTTGTATTTCAGCAGCTTCTAGTTTCATTTTCTCTAAGGTTACTTTAGCCATCTCTAGCTCAAACTGTTTACGAAGTTGTTCTTCTTGCATTGCAGCTTGTTGTTGCTCTGGACTAGGTGGTTGGTTAGCTTGTTTAATAGTAGTTATGATCTCTTCTCTGCGAGATAAGTTCATAGAATCTACAATAGACTCAACAAGTATACTGTACATAGGGCTTTCTGCTGGCATTGTTTGTAGAAGTTGTACTAACTGTGTTACTTCGTACTCACGCGCAATGATACCTAAAGAACTAGAAGCAACAAACTTGTGGTCTTGTGCTTTGTATAGTTCAGGATCAAACTGCATATACCTGTGCATTGCTTTCTCAACAAAAGGAATTAAGAAAGTATCTTGGAAGTTTAACAGTGTACGCTTATGACGTTTGATAATAGCACCAAGAGACATAGACATACCAGCAGCCGTACCATCAGGACTCATAGGACTTGTGTTATCTACAGCACCAGTTGCTTGCTGTACCATTGTTTGTAGTTGTTGGCCTTGAGAGAATGTAATATTATCTACAGCGCCAAACTTAAATGGTTGTAAGATCTCAGCAGGGTTACCATTAGTTAGTAGAGTTTTTCCTGGGGCGATTGTAAACTGTGAACCGCGAGGCATACGAGAAGCATCTACTGCCATCATAGGGTGTACTGTTAGTGCTAGAGCATCTATACGTGCACGTAGCTCCGTGTCTAATGCTTTCTGACTGTTATACCCCTTCTCACATATTCCACGACCCCAGAAGCGACTAGGGACGTTATCCCATTTAAACGCTACAATAGGTCTATCTTCCATCATGTACGGATTTGCTACAACTTTTAGTAGAGTTGTTTCATTAGCAATTATAACTATAGCTTCTACGTAAGAACTATCTTTATCTTCTTTACTACCGTATGGATTAAGAGCAACAGCAATTTCATCTTCCTCCATATCTTCGTCTTCTGCATCTTCAAATAAATCTCTAGGTACAAGACCGTAGTATTTAGTTAGACGAACTCTATCATCTGTATTGTGTGTCATTTCTTGATCAGGTTCTAGTTCTGAATCTGACTCTACTGTACCAACTTCAACATCACGATAGATACCTTTCTCAATATCCATTTCTACTTGGTGTAACGGTACGTACATATCTACTGCACAACCTAGAGCTTCTTCTATGCTAGTTGCTAGAGGATCAATAAGAAAGTTCTGTGGCATAACAGGACGTAACTTAACTAAGAACCTTTCTCTTTCTATTACACCATGCGCTTGCATCTGTCCATCAGCAGTTGGTTGACTATGTGGTATATGTTCTTTTGCACTTTCTAAATATACTTCACCAATACCTGTACCAAATACAGCAGCGTTAAGTAGACACTCTGAGATAGAAGAACGTGCTTTACCAAACTGCATATCTTCATCTAGTTGTTTTCTTGTAAATTCTATATCAGCACTACCAGTTTGATCTTGAACATCGTCCCTAATATCAAACCAACGTCCTCTACCAAAAGTAGCTTCTTCTATTTCTGCTACACTAGACTCTACTGCTTGTTGTAATGCTGGAGTAATGATACGGCTACGTTCAGTCTCGCGCATACTATCTTCTTTAGCCCAGATACCACGCCAAAGTCTATAGTATTCATCGTGACTTTCTCGATAATTGTTATTATAATTATCTCTCCAATTATCACACTTATCTATAACCCATTGCTCTAGTTTTTGACCATCGTAATTGTTATTCTTTGTTTCATTTTCCATTATTAGTAACCTGCTATTGGATCAATAAATGTAAACTCGTTATCATCTTCAAAATCAAAACTATAAGCTACTATAGCTAGTTGATCTATGTATGCTAACGAATCAATTAAGTCATCATGTACTAAAGGGTTAGGGAACTGGAACAATTCATCTAAGAACTCTGCATTCCAATCTCCTACTCCTAGTGTTATCACACCCTGCTCGAATCTGCCCTGTAGTCCCCAGATCACCCTGTCTATCTTACGCTTGTTTCCGTGAGTTAGTTCTTCTAAACGAAAAAACTTCTGTCTTGCTTTTTGTAAGTCCATCAGGTACGGTAGCACCGCGTTTTTCAACGCGCCCTTTTCTATACCCACTGCAATAGGCTCATACTTAGCCACCACATTAAAAATCTTCTGTGCAGTTTTCTTTATATCCCACCTACCGTAGACAATATCCTCTACGAACCACCCATCTTCATTAACTTTTACTACACTAATAGCAGTCTGATCTAATTTCTTAGATTTAGACGTTGATGCCTTGGCAACATCTGCAAAACCTGCTAAATCTATGGCGATATAGTACTCACCTATAGCTGGTGGTTCATCTGCAAACTTAACCCACTCTTCCTTAAAAATTTCGCTACCCATAGCTTCAAAAGAAGCCATAAATTCTTGACGAAACGAATAAGTAGACATAGATTTTTTTGCAATTTCTATTTCTTCTGGATCTAATAGAGGGTTATCGTAGCTTGTAAAGTGCCAACCCTCATATGTTTCATCATCCCCTAACTCTGCGTACTTATATAACTCATAGAAATGGTTTCTTCCCATTGGAGTACCAATGAACAGTGTCTCACCCTTGTTATCTGCTAAAGCTGGACGTAAAATCTGTTCAAATACAGTAGGTTTCATGTCAGCATATTCATCAAGTACTAAAAATTTTAGGCTAACACCCCTCATTGTCTCAGGTCTGTCAGCACCTTTTAACGATATAACAGCACCGTTAACTAAAGTTATCTGTAAGTTGTTTATATGCGCAGATTTAATAACAGGGTTACCTAACTCTAACAAAGTCTGCCACATAATGTCTCTGGCCTGACCCTGTGTAGGAGCAACGTAAAAAACCTTACCATCCTTTTCAGAAAGTGCGTTTACTATTAGTAACCAAGCAGCTAACCTACTCTTACCAGTTCGTCTACCAGCAGCTACTACCTTAAACCTAGCTTTGCTCTCATATACTTTCTCTTGCCAAGGAAGTAGTTTTATATCTAGTTCCATTTA
>ENA-OSJC01000560-OSJC01000560.1-marine-metagenome-genome-assembly--contig:-NODE-560-length-35579-cov-7.202777_pt1 | contig 35579 bp, 29 predicted proteins | sample MGYA00237885_ERZ534234 | MGnify/ENA primary metagenome ERZ534234 (study PRJEB26413, sample SAMN06343907) | marine metagenome | isolation source: coastal waters | place: Atlantic Ocean: West Antarctic... | reverse complement strand
GGGTTTTTTTTGTACCAGACTTTGGCGTCATTGCGGCACTCAACCTTCATGAATAACAGATGCTCACCGTTTCACATGAGCTAGCATGACTAAGTCAAGGTCATGTGTTATTTTTCTTCAGGGTCAAAGCTTAGGCTTAGGCTGTTAACGCAATACCTTAGTTTCGTTTCTGTTGGCCCATCATCAAAAACATGCCCGAGGTGACCGCCGCATTTGGTGCACAGTATCTCCGTTCTGACCATTCCACCACTGATGTCACGTATTTCTGTTATGGCCCCTTCTCTAACCTCTTTATCAAAGCTGGGCCAGCCACAATGGGCATCAAATTTTGATGAGGATTCAAACAATTCAGTGCCACAGCCGGAACAGCTATAAATCCCTCGTTTGACGTGTTGATCAAACTCGCCAGTACCAGGGTATTCTGTTCCTTTTTGACGAAGAATCCTAAACCTTTCAGGACCTAACTCATTAAGCCATTGAGATTCATCTTTAACTATTTCAGGCTTGAAATCAGACATTTTAGCAATTGTTTGAGATTGGCATTGAATAATGGAAAAAAATAGCAGTGACCCGAGAATGTAATTTTTCATTAGAATGGGTGAGACATGGTTATGCTATCAAATCTAACCGAGGTTGCATAAAAATAACCAAGTCCAAATACCGTTGTGTCATCTTGCCTTCTAATATTACCAATTTGCGGGCTGTAAGGCACACTAAACAAACCACCATTATTTACGTTCCCGCTCATGATCTCTAGGAATTTGTATAGCTGAGGCGATGCCGTTCGTGTCTCATAAACAATTTTAATTAACGTATCCCTGTAGACCGTATAGGGAGGACCAATAAAGTTTAATCTAGCAATCCGCTGTCCCTCAATGTACTCATCGTCATTGTATAAATTGATACTGGCGGGTAAACTTACCTCTGTCTGTTGAGGATCAAAAGGTCCTGCCTGTCCATTGGGCGCATATATTTTTGTCGTAGCATATGACTTTACCCAGTACCCATTCCCTTTACCTACAGGGTCGTCAAAGAATTGGTATGGGCTATAATATGCAGAATCTACATCTGCGTAATTTACCGTATCACCCAAATTGAAGTCATAGTACACACTATCCCCTTCAAGGATGGGAAACAGGGGGAACACCAATGTGAATGGTGCCTTGCACTCATCTAAAGTACTTTCCCACACACCTGAGGCTTCGCCATAGGTTGGTGGAATAACTACTTCTATGCGATAACTGTGAGATGGCAAGCTCTTAAAGGCTACTTCCCCATAACGTCCGCCACTTTCTTCTGTCAATGCACCCATTAAAGAGTCACCATCAAACAGCTGGATACTTGCGCCTACAATTCCCTGAAGCGCTCCATTGTCTAAGTATGGGTTGCTTAACTTTAATTCCACATAAGTACCAAGAGTATCTACGTTGGTTACAGCTCCGCTGATGCTAACAGCAGATGAGCTATTGTAAACATCAGTTCTAACGCGATCTGTAACGTCAGTTTCACATGAAGTGAATGCAATGGCCGTAGCCGCAATGAGTGCAATTTTTTTCATGTTCTATTAAAAGTTTAAATTATATGTTATGGATGGAATGGCTGTTGCGAAAATGCTAAGCTGTGTAGCCTTTGTCTCTCCAGTTGCGTTACCGTTATTGTCAACTACCTCTTCAAAAAAGATGCTGAATGCATTCTTGCGTGCATAGGCATTGTAAACACCAAAATTCCAGCTCCCCTCCCAATTTCGGTCTTTTTTGTTAGGTATTCTTACGTCCATACTCAAGTCCAAGCGATGATATGCTGGTGTTCTATTGTTATTCCTTGTTAAGGAGAATGGGTAAAGTATGCCCTCAAACTCAGTCTTAGATTCAGGGTAAGTGTATGGCTTACCTGTTTGATAAATCAACGACCCTGAGAAGCTAATGTTTGGTTTCCAAGCATAAGCTGCAACCACCGCAATATCATGTGGTTTATCTTGAGCAGCTGAATACCATTGGCCAAAGTTGATCCATTCATCAGGGGTTGCGCCCATGTCTACTTGGAGTTCTGAACGACTAAAAGTATAAGCAATCCAACCTGTCAATGCACCAACCTTTTTGTCTAACTGAACCTCTAAGCCATAGCTTCGCCCACGACCAGTCATCAAATCAACTTCGATGTTATCTGTACCTGTAGGTTGCGCACCGTTTTTATAATCAACCAGGTCGCGCATGCTCTTGTAGTAGGTCTCAAGGCTCAATTGCCATTCGCCATTTTTAAAATTTCGGTTTACACCTATGGCAACTTGATCAGCCGTACCGGGTTTGATGTATTGTCCTGCTGGTCTCCAAGTGTCAATTGGCAACGAAGAGGTTGTGTTTGAGATCAAGTGTATGTACTGGCGCATACGGTTATAACTAAGTTTCACCGAACTATTTTCAGAGCTTCTATAGTTAATTGCTAAACGTGGTTCTAAGCCTTGAAGCCCCTCAAATGCTGATATGATATCACCGCTGCTATAGCTTGTTGTATCAATGATCCTTTCGTTACGATAAGTACCTGCACTTGTAGGGTTATAGTTGACTACATCACGGGCGCCAATATTGTAAAATGAGCTGTAGCGCAAGCCACCACGTACAGTTAACCGGTCGTTTATCTTCCAGTTGTCTTCAATATAAAAAGATGGTTCAACTGCATATTCATTTTGCAGTTCTATTGAAATATCTGCAATTGCGCTATCTATAAAATCAGCCCTTACACTGAAGGGCTCGAAATCATAAACCGTAGCTTCAGCGCCAAAGTTGACTTGGTGCTTAGCATTAGGGAACCAGCTGAAAGCTACCTTATTTGATTGGTTATTGATGTATGCAACATTATCAATCTTCGCCGTTGGGAAGTCAAATCCAATCGCATAATCATAATCTGAATAAATTGAACTTACATTCAAAAACAGTTTGTCGTTGATTAGGTAATTCCATCGACCAGTCAACCCTAAATTACCCCAGTTGAAACGCACAAGTCCAGGAACGCCAAAGGCATCCTTTCCATAGTATGCACTTAAAAATAATCGGCTCTTGTCATTGAACTTGTAATTCACTTTTGCATTTAGGTCGTAAAAATTAGCAATGATCGTATTGATGTCATCATCCGGTGACAAGCGAAGAAGCAAATCTTGATATGACCTTCTGCCTGCTATCATAAAGCTTGCTTTGTCTTTAACTAAGGGCCCTTCAAACATGATGCGAGAAGATAGAAGGCCTAGACCAATAGTTCCACCGTACTCTTTTGTGTTACCTTCTTTCTGGTGAACGTCCAAGACTGATGAAAGTCTACCGCCAAATACAGCTGGAACTCCACCCTTGTAAAGTTTCAAATCGCTAACAGCATCACCATTGAATACTGAGAAAAAACCGAAAATATGAGAACTATTGTATACCGGAGCTTGGTCTAAAAGAATCAAGTTTTGATCTGTTTTTCCACCACGAACGTTAAACCCACTTGCACCTTCTCCAACTGTAGTGACACCAGGAAGAAGCGTTATAGATCTGATGACATCAAATTCACCTAAAAATTGTGGAATGGCTTTAATTTGCTTAGAAGTCAGCTGAGTTGTAGACATTTCTGCACTGTTCAGGTTTTCGTCTAACCTCTTTGCAGTAACCTGAACCTCAACCAATTGATTTGCAGATTCCTTCATTTCAAAGTTGAAGGTTTCGCTAGAAGTGAGATTTATTTTCTTAATGATAGTCTCGTAACCGATATAGCTAACTGTAAAGGTTTGTTGACCTGCAGGAATCGTAAGAGAGTAGAAACCGTAGACATTGGTTACCGTTCCTTGGCGGTCCTGGTTGACAATTGGAACACTAATTAGTTCTTCTCCGGTGGCAGCATCTCGCATGTAACCACTGATGGTAACATTCTGTGCTGTAATCGACGCACTTAGTAGAAAGCTAAATATGGCAAGCCAGTTTTTCATGTTGAGAAAGTTTAGCACCTTAAAAGATTCAGTAGTTTGATTTTTCATCGTTGTTGTTAGCAGTAAATGCAGAAGGTCTTGTGAGATTTATAAGGGCGAACTATTTACTAATACCATGCCAGATGTTTTTTTGTTTAACAAAAGTAATTAAACAATAAACAAAAACAATACATAGATGCATAAATAATCCATTTAAAGCTAAAAAAAGACCTCCAATTTCTTGGAAGTCTTTCAGTTACTGTGTCGGGATGACAGGACTTGAACCTGCGACCACACGCCCCCCAGGCGTGTACTCTACCACCTGAGCTACATCCCGATGAAGGTCGGCAAATATAAGCTATGACTGTTGAGAAAAAGCAATGATTCATTGCTGTCATCAATGCTTTGACTTTTACATTTGTCCCCATGGAACAACACGATTGCCTCATCATTGGCTCTGGACCTGCAGGATACACTGCAGCTATTTACGCTTCACGCGCTGACCTCAATCCCATCATGTATGTGGGGCTTCAGCCTGGTGGGCAATTGACAACAACAACAGAGGTAGACAACTTCCCTGGCTACCCCGAGGGAACAGATGGCAATGCTATGATGGAGGACCTCAAGAAGCAAGCAGAGAGGTTTGGCACTGATGTGCGTTGGGGAATGGTTACAGAAGTTGATTTTGCTAACAAAGCAGGAGGCTACCACACCCTAACTATTGATGGGGAGACAAAGATTCAAGCAAAAACTGTCATCATATCAACCGGTGCAACGGCAAAATACTTAGGGTTGCCTTCAGAGGAAAAATTCATGGGCTTTGGCGTAAGTGCCTGCGCTGTCTGCGATGGGTTCTTTTACAAAGGACAAGATGTTGTCGTGGTAGGAGCGGGAGACACAGCAGCTGAAGAAGCTACCTACCTAGCTAAAATCTGTCCCAAGGTTACCCTACTTGTTCGACGTGATCAAATGCGTGCATCAAAAGCCATGCAAAACCGTGTCCTGAATACCGATAACATTGAGATCAAGTGGAACACTGAAACCGTTGAAATCCAGGGGGGTCAGTCAGTTGAAACAGTTGTTGTGAAAAATACGCAGACAGGCGAAATTGAAAACATTCCCGCAAGTGGCTTCTTTGTAGCTATTGGGCATACGCCTAATACGGACATCTTCAAGGGCATCCTTGACATGGACGAAACGGGCTACCTCACTCCAACCTTGGGCAAAACAGCCACCAATAAACCTGGTGTTTTCGCAGCAGGCGACGTAGCTGACAAGGTCTACCGACAGGCCGTGACGGCTGCAGGAACTGGCTGTATGGCTGCCCTGGAAAGCGAACGCTACCTATCTGAGTTTCATTAACTCAGTCAGGTAGCATTCGAATAATTTATGTTATCGTTGCTGTTTAAGCACTAGTAGCGACTGCTGCTACCTCCGCCACTGCCACCACGGTAACCACCGCCGCTACCGCCACTGCCACCACGGTAACCACCGCCGCTACCGCCGCTACCGCCACGGTAACCTCCACCGCCGCCACGGTTTCCGCCACCACTACTGCGGTTTCCGCCACGATAGCCTCCGCCACCACCGCCGCTGCCGCCACGATAGCCTCCGCCACCACCTCTACGGTTGCGGCCGCCATCTCTGTCACGAGACTCTCTACCGACGTGATGTTCCACAGCATCAAGCTTGATTTCAATACCTTCCCACTTAGCGCCTTCAATCTCTTCTTTAATTTTGTCAACTGCCGTTTTCGGAACTGTGAAGTACCCATGAGCTGGGGCTACATTCACACCTTGCACATCAAAGTCACCCAATCCAGCTGACTCACGAACAAAATCTTTAAGCAATGGCCAAGAGAACCCAGCTTTCTCACCTAAGTTGATCCAGAATCGTTGCTCATCTTCACGACCTCCTCTGCTATGATTACCACGTTCACCGCCTTCACCGCGATCAGGACGATCCTTTCTTCCGCCTTGAGCTGGAGCATTCAGGTCTAAATCGGTGTGCTCTGCATAGTGACGGAAAAGGGTTTCAAATTCCGCAGATAGAAAATGCTCAATGATCTCCGCCTTTTTCAATGACTTAAACATGGGGACAACAGTCTCCATAAATGGTGCAATGACCTCCTTGCCTTTGTCCTGTTTAACAACACGATCAGCAAAATTTATCAACTGACCCGTTACCACATCTTGGCGTGAAGGGAAATCATGCTGTGGGATTTTTCGTCCAATTTGACGCTCAAGAATATTAATTTTCCTTGACTCCGTAGGGGTCAATAGAGCCCATGACTCACCTGTCTTACCCGCACGACCTGTGCGACCAGAACGGTGGGTGTAGACTTCTTTATCCTTTGGCATCCTAAAGTGGACAACATGTGTAATGTCTTGCACATCAATACCCCTTGCAGCAACATCCGTGCAGACCAAGTAACGAATTTGCTTGTTACGGAAGGCATGCATCACCAAGTCACGCTGTTGCTGAGAAAGCTCGCCATGCAATGCAGCTGAGGTGTAGCCATCACCAATGAGTTGCTCAGACAATTCTCTTGTCTCAACCCTGGTTGGACAAAAGATCATGCCATAGAAACCTGGCGCACTATCAAGCAAACGGCGCAATCCAGCGTATCGACGATCGCGATGTGTCACGAATAATTTATGTTCAACGGAGGTCGTCGCTTCATTGCGGCCACTAATCATCACCTTCAAAGGATCCTCCATGAAGTCTTTAATGATGCGCTCAATCTCTCTTGGCAATGTGGCAGAAAACAACCATGTGGCAGAATCCTCTCTCACTTGACCTAGGATTTCACGAACATCATCCAAAAAGCCCATGTTCAACATCTCATCTGACTCATCCAAAACCACGGTTTCAACCTGGCTTAAGTCCATAGCTCGTCGAGCAATCAAGTCCTTCAAACGCCCTGGTGTAGCAACAACTATGTCTACACCTCGCTTCAAGGATTGAATCTGATCTCTTACCGATGATCCGCCATAAGCAGCCATGATACGAATTTGCGGCATGTGTGCTGCATACTTCTCCATTTCCCCTGTAATCTGAACACAGAGCTCACGGGTTGGAGAAAGAATAAGTCCTTTGGGTTTTTTGTTTCCTCCCGCATCCACTAGATGGTGTAACATAGGAAGGCCAAAGGCGGCAGTCTTGCCTGTGCCTGTTTGTGCCAAGGCTAGCATATCCCTGCCTCCTTCAAGGAGTTCGGGAATAGCTTTTGCTTGAACGGGTGTGGCCTCAGTGAAGCCTAGGTCGGTTACGGCCTGAACCAATGGTTCTGCTAGGCCTAAATCTGAAAAAGTGGTCATGGTAAAATATTTAAAAAAGCGTACAGCTGTATAAGCCGGATTCTGTTCACGCCTCACGGCGTGTCCCTGTCATTCCTCTAGGCGGCATGTCACCATGACGCTCTATCTGCCTACCCGCCAGGTCGAACGAACCGTTCTCAAACCCTAGCCTACATGGCATTTCATCCCGCGAGGTTTACCTAGCTGAAGTAGTCACCTACTCCACTGGTGAGCTCTTACCTCACCTTTTCACCCTTACCAAATCGACTCGTACGAGGCCGATGGCGGTCTACCTTTCTGCGGCACTATCTATCGACCCAGCCCGAAGGCTGTGCCGCCTTCCTGTTAGGAAGCGCGGTGCTCTGTGATGTCCGGACTTTCCTCTTCATGATAAATCTTGAAGCGACAAGGCCAGCTATACGCGGCGCAAAGGTACTCTTTTGTCATCAAGTCTTATTGCCTGGACTGAAAACCACTTCTGTCCCCCATGCTTCATGACGAGAAACAATACGCCATTGCCCTGTCTGCTTAAGGAAACGATCGATGGCAGCTTTTAGCTTTCCTTGCCCAATACCATGGTTGATCAACACCCTTTGGCTATTTGATCTTCTAGCCAACAGCAAGGATTGCTTCAAGCAGGCCAACTGATGTGCCATTGGCTCCAACCCAGGATTCAGACTAGGCAATGCTAATAAATGCAAATCTATAACGTACAATTCAGGGTCTTTTGATGACCTTGGGACTTGCTTAGTTTTTTCTGTTTGATTTGGCGCGGGTAGTTCACCATAATCCAATCGCTGCTTCAGCAATACACTCGATCGAGGGAAATGCAATAGCATATCATCAACAGATAGGGTTACCACTTCCCCATCAATAGCTACAATTTCCCCTTGCTCTACACCATCAATGATGACACCATGGTCTCCAATCTTCATGGTCACAAGATAAAAAAAGCCCCCGGCGCAAACCGGAGGCTTCTTTAATTAAAAAACTAAAGCTTACTGAAGTACAACACGAAGGTTGTTCTCTCCAGCTTCTCCAGCCAGACGAATGGTGTAAACACCCTTCGCTAAATCTCTCAAGTCCATCGGTATCGATACAAGTCCGGATTGCTTGGCAACCGTTTCTTGAACAAGTACCTGGCCCACGCCATTGACAACCTGAAGCAAGCCCTCGAAGTCATTCAAGCCTTCGATGGTAATAACCAACTGGCCATTGGATGGGTTCGGATAAGCCTGAATCATCTGACCCAAGACATTCTCATCCAGACCAACATGGCTGGTTACCTGGAAGGAAACGCTGTCACTTGAACCACATACAGTGTCCATCACAACCAAGCTGACGGTGTAAACACCTGCAGTTGGATAACTGTGCTGAACCATGAGGCCTGAACCAACATTGCCATCGCCATAGGTCCAGTCATAGGTCTGACCGTATGAACCAGTGGCATCAAAGTCATAGGTACCTGAAGCAGGAACTGTCTCCGTGCCTGAACCAACTGCCAAGGCCGTGTCGCTGTTGACAAAGAAGCTTACTGGCGTACGCAGGTTAGAACAAGCAGTCGATGTACCAACCATCTTCATGTTAGGTCGGTCATAGCTAGCTAATGCATTGTTAACCACACCTGGCGTACAGCCTGAGGATGATGAGGCATCTGTATACCCATCAATGGTAGCTATATGTGCTGCCGTGTGATAGTAAACAGAGTAGTTACCTGTCCATGCGCTGTTATCAAAGCAAATTTCAAAGACCACATTGCTTGCGCCATCCCACATGAAGTTTGTAGTGAAGTAATGCATGTTCCAACCTGTTGTCGGAGCCAATGAAGCGTTGGTGTACACATTGGTAAAGGACGTTGAAGTGATGAAACCTGTGGCAGGAATACTTGCCACATTACCCGCCTTAATGGCAAAGCTAGCCATAGGTGCTGAATTGGTTGTTGCCACATCAAAGCCAATGGCTGAAACCTGACTTGCGCCATAACCACCTGTCATGGCTGCCATCTCAGCTGCAGTCACAATGTACTGTGCGCGGCCATCCATGTAATAGGTCTTGTACGGTGTGATTCGCGTGCTCGACCCTGTCGTGCTAGTACCGCTGCCGATGGCAGAAGTATCAGTGCTTGACAAGTACCCCACATAGTAGGTGCTCTGACCAGACGTGGCTACATTGTAGTCATCGCCTTCTGCCAATACAGTGGTATCAGTGCTACTCGCAAACCAACCGTGTAGTACACCTGGTACCGGAGAGGCGCTAAGCAATGTGCTATCAACAACTACACACACTGTATCTCCCGCGAGCACAACTGGCTCATAGGAAATAACGCTGGTTGTTGACATGCTCAATGAGTCATTACTTCCGTCCTGATCATTGGTAAGTACCAAATAACCATCCACGTCAAAGTCACCGCCAGCATAGGTAACAAATGTGCCAACCTGTACAGTATCATGGGTGAAGGCTGGGATAGTAACAGTGCTGGTAGTTTGCTGAGAAACTGTCGTAGCTGCTGCAACATCCGTGAAGGACACATTCACAGACAAGCTGGTGATTGGACTGAGTCCATTGTTGTACACAATCACGTCAACTGTAACGGCAGAATCACCGCATGAACCAATGCCTGCAATTTTCACAATAGCTGCATCATCCGAAATTGGCGTAAACTCATCAGCACCAATATCTGGTGTCGTTGATGAACGGCTATCGCCATCCACGTCAACTGTAACTGATGTAATCGGTGTAGCTAGGTTGTTTGGCCCTCCATTTACCACGTGCAAATCATCACTCGAAGCAAACAGCACTGCTGCATCGCTAGAGTTCTGGTTGTAGGCAGTATTTGCAGCTTGCCATGCGGCGAGTGTTGCATAGTTGGTTGTTCCCCATCGTGCAATATTAGCTCCACCTGTGTTGTACAGGTTGTAGTCCCATCCAATAGTGCTATCTGGCACATTAGGCACATAGACTGCATAGTTCGAGCCACCCACAAAGATGTTGTTACGAACATCCCACATCTTAGACTTAAGGGTCGTTGATGTGGTTGAGTACAAGTATGCACCATAGGTAGAACCCTTGAAGGTGTTATTGTAGAAGTCTACAAAACGCGGTGTGTATGCGTACATACCGTATGCACCAGCTGATGAACACATGTTATTGACCACGCGACTCTGCGTTGATAGGCCATTAACCTGGTAGTTGCCGTAGTACAGGTACAAGGCGTAGGTCTTAGCTGCCAGATTGTTTTCCTCGATGTTGAAATCAAAGACGTAGCCAGCGTAGATACCGTAGCTACCTGATGCTCTGGCATCAGTGAAGCTGTTGCCAATAATGTCCACATCTTCCACATAGTAGCATCTGATACCGTAGAAATACTGCAATGTCAAGTCGTTGTTCAGGATGTTAATGTCACTGATGCGCGAGGTTAATGATGAGCCCGCCATCGCAATGCCATAATAACCACCTTTGATATCATTACCTGAGATGGTGATGTGGTTGGCGTTGTTGCCATAGCCCGTTCCAGTGGTCATCGATGAAGTTGCTGCAATGGCAACCACGTAGGAGCTAGTACCCACCGTATCAGCCACAATCAAGTTATCCTCGATGTTGATGTACTGCGCATTGTTTGTAAGGCGGATTCCTGTGAATCCGTTACCATCAATAATCATGTCTTTCAGTGTCACGTACTTGGTGCCATCAAACAAGACTGCTTCAGACATACCTAGGGCAGCCATCACCTTCGATCCGGCCTGACCTTGGAAGGTGACCGTGTTGGTAGATGATGCACCAATGACGCTAGTCAATGAAATACCTGTTGTCCAGGTCTGATTGGCAGCCAATGTGAAGGTCACAGGGCCAGAGACACCACAACCAACCAGGTACTGCACGGCAGAATCCAAGGTGGTGAAGTTGTTGGCTCCTGTGCCAGCGGTGTCAACCGTGTAGGCACCACTCAAGGTGGTCAAACACTCGGTCTTGGCCGTGGCAGGTCCTGCCAGTCCAGAGAAGTCTGTCGCCCCACATGAATCCGTGACGTAGAAGTCATAGAAGGTGTTAGGGTTAAGTCCTGTAATCGTGTAGGGGCTTGTCACACCATAGATGTTAATGCCTGTGGCCGTTGTTCCTTGGTAGAAACCTTGTGGGCCCCACATGATATTAGATCCAAGCGGGCTGGTTCCAAGAGCATTGCTCCAGGAGATAGTCACAGAATTCGGGGTTAGACTATCGACAGTAACTGTTGGCGTTGGACAGGTCACCACATTGACAGAGATGTCATCGATGCCCATGTCGGAATAAAAGCTAGATCCCTTGCGGTGGCGGATGCGCACATCCAAGGTATCACCCGTTGCAGCAGGGTATGCTGTAAAGGTCTCCCATGGATCTGTACTGGAGGTTTGACTTTGCGCCACTCCACCCATCATCTGCCAGGTGATGCCCATGTCATTGGAGTACTCTACAAAGGTGGAGTCCATCGTCTGGCCATAAGTGTGGTAAGCGAAGCTCACCTCAAAGGCCCCTGCCGCAGTCTTGTAAAACTGTGGTAAGCGAATCTCTGCAATGTTACCTGCTGTGCCATAAGAGCCCTCTGTGTAGAGGTAGTTGGATCCAGTTGCGGCGCCACTAGGTCCTGTAGAGGACGATGGTGTGGAACCGGTTCTGACAAGCCATGCAAACTGGGTGTACAAATCTGGCGTTCTAGTCCAGCAAGTGCTGAACACGTCCGCGTTGTAAACAAAGCCGGTATTGGCAACCCATGGGCTGTTCTCAAAGCTTTCAGTGTAAGGAACTAGTGTTGCGTTGCAAGAAGTAGTCGCCGTGGCTGGACCTCCACCTGTTGGTGAAGAGACAGTGCCACATGTGGCGTAGACATAGAAATCGTAGCATGTCTGTGATGACAGGCCAGTGACCAATATGGTGTCATTGGTTCCTGTGGTCGAAGCACCCGTTCCTGGAGTGTAGCCACATGGGCCCCATTCAACTGTGAAGGATGTATTTCCTGTGGATGGCGCAAAAGCGACCATCGCTGTGCTAGATGTCACGGCAAACACGCTCACACCTGTTGGAGGTGGGCATGAAGGCTGCGCCTCAATAACCAAGTTGTCCAAGAACAAGTCCGGACCCCAATCAGACCAACCGTAGAACTCCACAATGACAGAGTCACCAGTGAAGCTTGCTGGAATCATAACTATTCCTTGGTCAAGGGTGGCAGAAGGCGCACCAACACCAACTGCACCTGTGGTGGCAAAGTTGCCATTGGCAGCTTTGTGTGTATGGAGTGTAGTCCAGGTCGTTGAGTTCACGTCACGGATACGTATTGACAAAGAGTCATAAGGGTAGTTCGTCGCATACTGACCTGAGTGGGAATAGGCATACTTGATCTGTGCATTGGCAGTCAAAGCAATGATAGGAGACTGTAAGGAGTAGCTTCCATCGTTCACAGACCAGAAATTGGCTTCTGCCATGGTAGGGGCAGCGGCGGTGTAAGGCAGCCACGGGGTGCTACCTTCATCCACAGACCAACAAGTTGGAATCCAAGATGAGAACCCTTCTGTCACAGGAAGTGACTGAACCAAACAAGGTGTGGTAAAAGTGTAGGGACCGCTCCAGTTGGAGTAGCCCTGACCTGCTGAAGAGCAGTTACTACGTACGTAAATGTCATAAATTGTAGCTGCAGATGTCGAAATCGTGGCTGACGACCCAGTCACTGTACTGGATGTACCTGTACCCTGTGTGAAGCCTGTAGGGCCCCACTCTAGATCATACTGTGAAGAATTACCCATCCATGTCATGGAGGTATTCGATGGTGTGATAACACCAAAAGTCAGTCCACTGGGTGTGGCACACAATGGTGGCACAAACTCATCAGCACCAATATCTGGGGTAGTGCTTGAACGTGTGTCACCATCAATGTCAGATGTGATGTATGACACAACACTTGCATTGCCGTCAGCAAGCAAGCCCTCAACGTGAAGGTCGGAGGCTCCCAAGAATATGGGGTCTGATGCGTAGGAAGTGGTGTCACCAGAGGCTGCCTGGTAGGCTGGAAATGAGGTATTTAAAGAGGTGCCATAATAGAAGCCCTGGCTGCCAGCTGCTGGCGTGTAGTAAATATTGTTACCCAACGTCAAATAGCTGGTGGTAAATGCTGAGCTGACATAAAAATAAGCTGGATACCCTGCTACATCATTGACGAAAATATTGTTCTTAATAGTCGCTGAAGGCGTAGGGTACGATGTTGATGTGGTCGCTGAGGTGTAAATGCCTCGGTTGAAGTTGGACGTACCATTGTTACGGGTTGTGTTGTTGTAGAACTCAACATTTACAGGATGGTAGAGGTACGCACCATACGATGAAGATGTGGTTCCGCCATTGAAATGAACCATGTTATTGTAAACCTTCGTTGGTGATGTGCTTGAACCACCCATGTAATACAGGTAAAGACCATAACCACGACCACCGGTCAAATGGTTGTCATGAATAAGCCATGTGCCCGGAGTGGTTGTGCCACTCACGATATTACGGATATACACACCGTAGAAATACGATGTGCTTGTAGTAGCCTGCGTCAGGGTGTTACCAATCACCTCACCAGAGGCAACGTAATAAGCACGTACACCATAGCTCTGAAAACCTGTTGCTGTGTTGTTGTTGAATTTGAAATCCTCAGCCATGCTCGATGACGAACCAGTGAAGTACGTCAAGTATGAACCACCAGTGAAGGTGTTGTCAGTGATATGCAAGGTGTCAGGAGTAGCCGTTGCATACATCACAGCATAATACGAGGAGGTAGATGTGCCCGTACCATCGATCGTATTATTGGAAAGCGTGATGTTAGATGATGCACCAGAAAAAGTCAACACCCGGCCATAGCTCGTGCCTGAAGATGTTATGTTTAATCCATCCAAGGTCACATGCGAGACAGCATTGAACGTAACCGTGTAGTTCGCTGTGGTAGATGATGACGTCGGTGCAAAAGTGATCACAGGTGCCGATGTGTTGGTCGGGTCACTGGTGAAGGTTACACTGTTGGCAGTCGACGTTCCTGTAATCGCAGCAAAAGTCAACTGCTCGGTGTAGGTGCCTTGCTTGATATTGAAAACCGTCGCGCCACTCACACCACTGGTGGTCAAAGCTGATATCGCTGAAGTAATCGTCGTGTAGTTGGTCGTGCCGCTACCTGAAGGGTCAATGGTATAGGTGCCACTTAACTGGGCATAGGTTGTACCAAAACCAAACAGTAAGAAACTGACGGTTAAGGAAATAGCGCGTAAACGTTGAAACATAGTATAAGTCTTAGGTGATTTTGTAAGCTTTAAATGTCGTCATAACATTTAACCTGGCCAAATGTTTCACCTAAGACAACTGGACAGAGAGCCCAATTCAGAGCATCCCTTTCCTTGGGGTTATTTCATTCAAATGAATTCGGTATATGGAGAATAATCACCTACTTTTGCAGCCGCGAAATTCAATCGCACGGGAAGTGGCGCAGGTGGTAGCGCATCTGGTTTGGGACCAGAGGGTCGCAGGTTCGAGTCCTGTCTTCCCGACCAACAAAAGACCTTGAGGCATTGCTTCAGGGTCTTTTTGTTTCATGTAATAATATATTCATCATTACCTTTGAAAATATGAAAAAGTGGATAGGCCTTTTGGTTGGGTCATGGTTGATGATTGGCTGCAATGCCAGCAGGGTAATATCCCCGCTGGATGAGGGTGAATGGCGCATTGGTGGTCATTACGGTGGTCCAGAAGTCAGCGGTATCACCTTGCCACTGACAAGCCTGTATGTTGCACATGGCAAAACGAGTACCACCTCAGAGTACCTAGCTATCCATACCACAGCCTTAGCCTTTCAAGCACTTCAATTGGAGTGGGGACAATTGACTCAATTGAAACCATCGACTAAGGCGTGGTCACCAGAACTCAATGCCACCTACGGGGTTCAGACATTCACCAGCTTGAGGGATGGTGCTTTCAGGGCTTACCCCTTTGTTGGCATGCAAGTGCCATGGATGACCTACCAAATCAAGCCCTACCTAGGCTCAGAGATTTGGATTGACCCAACGTACGTTTGGTCAGATTACGGGCAGGGCAGCCTTATTCACCCTTCACTGCATGCGGGACTGAGGTACATCAACCGCTTCTTGGAAGTAGGCATTGAAACCAAATGGATCAACCCAACGAGAGATTTCCAAATCCCTCAAGCAACGGTTCAAGGGTTTGGTAATATAGGAGCGAAAGGGACCTATGTCACCGTGGCCATTCGATTATGATGAAAAAACTGACCCTTTACCTTACTGCTACTTGCTGCTTGTTCAGCATGCCATCTTGCGATGTTGACAGCCCCATGCTCAAAGGAGTTGTTGAAGACTACCACTTCCCTATTCCTGACCCATCCGATGCCTACCCTGTTGACTCAGATAAGGTGCACTTGTTCAATATCATCAGCCATGCTGACATTGACAATGACATCCCGCAAGCTTCCCTTTTTGCATTGTACTTAGGTGAGGTAAGCCAAATCGCTCATGACACAGTCATACTTTACCTCCACGGCAACGCAAGCAGTATGAACCAATTCTGGGAGCCGGTCAGGCATTTAGCCAACCTGGGCGGGACCCATAATTACGGCGTCATGACCTACGACTACCGCGGATTTGGTCAATCGGAAGGCCCTTCAACCGGGACCGAAAGCATGCGGCAAGACCTCTATGCGGCGATGCAGTTTCTTTACGACAACGGCCTAAGTAATGATCGATTGATGGTGATAGGCAGCAGCCTTGGTAGCTTACCTAGTGGTCAAGAAGCTGGCGATGCAACAGGGCCATTAACAATCAACAAACTACTGCTTGAGTCCCCTCAGTCTTCAGCCAATTTCCTGATGCAGAACGCCTCTGGATTAAGCCTATCCTCAAGTATGCTGACGGATTTTAATTTTGATCTAGCTGCAAGCATGGCGCTTTACGACGGCGAGCTCCTGTGGTTTCATGGTACAGAAGATGACGTAGCACCAACAAATTCAGCGCTTGAAGTCTATAAGGCCCACAAGGGATCCTACAAGGAAGCCTATTTGATACCTGGAATTGGCCATGGCTTTCGATGGGGATGGGGGAAGGCCCTATGGGGTGAAGCTATCTGGTCCTTTATGAAGCATTAACACCCTCAAGGAGGACGCTCTTCATCAACCTTTACGGCACTTGCAACAAGCTGATCAGGCTGGATGATTCACGCCTACCTAGATGCATTAAAAAAGCCAGATGTTATACACCTGGCTTTCGTCAACTTGTGATCCCGACAGGATTCGAACCTGTGACCGTCTGCTTAGAAGGCAGATGCTCTATCCAGCTGAGCTACGGGACCCTATTGGATGGCTGCAAAATTAGTGCATAGTCGGCTCATGAATCAATCCGATTCTCAACTTACTTCATGAATTTTTTCTTAGTACTTCACAAGCCACTACCACGTGCCATCAAGGAAACATTTCACCATAGACTTACTCGCACATAGCAAGTAAATAGTCTGGCATGTCTGGGGTGAAATCATGCTCCAACGTGACAATAATGCATGCTTAGAAAAGGGCACTCGGTCAGTCAGCATTTAGATAGGGTGAATCTCAATGCCAAGCGGTACTTTTACGGCATGACGGGCCGTGGTTTATTCACATTGATAGCGATTCTTTTGACATCCTGCTTGCTGGCAGGGGTGACAGACAGTAATGCAGTGAAACAAGCTGTCAGCATGTCCCACCCTAAAAGGGCTGCCATCGCTTCATTGCTGTTACCTGGGTCAGGTCAGGTCATGAATCGCCAAGCCTGGAAGGCGCCCCTAGCATGGGGCATCATGGCCGGTGCAGGTTACTTTGTCTACACCAACCAGAGCTCCTTCAATCGACTTAGCGTCGCCATTGACTTTAGGTACGATAATGATCCAAATACCATTGATGAATTTGATGGCCTGTACACAACAAATCAGCTATTCTCTTTGCAAAATGATTACCGTCGATCACGGGACTATGCCGTCCTTGGACTTGCTGGCACTTACCTTTTCCAGGTGCTTGAAGCTTATGCCGCAGCCCACTTGGTAGATTTTGATGTGAGCAGAAACCTGAGTCTTCGTCTTTCTCCAGCAACCCTACCCCAGTCATTGATCGGGGCTAAAATGACACTCTCATGGCACTAAATATTGCCTTACTTGGCTATGGAAAAATGGGCAAGGCCATCGAGGCCATCGCCATTGAACGAGGGCATCACATTGTCGCAACCATTGGTCGTGAGGGTATCGCCTCCCATGCCATGGAAAATGTTGACTGTGTGATTGAGTTCAGTCGACCAGAAGCAGCCCTTGACAACATGCAGTCTTGCTTGGAAAACAACCTCAAGATGGTCATTGGAACCACTGGCTGGCATGACCATGAGTCAAAAGTCAATGCTTGGGTTCAGGCGCATGAGGGCACCTTGGTGCATGCAAGCAATTTTTCCCTTGGCGTGAATTTATTTTTCAAACTCAATGCTCAGCTGGCGCAATGGATGTCACCTTTTGAAGCCTACACACCTCAGGTAAGTGAGTGCCATCACACTGATAAGCTGGATCAACCTAGCGGCACAGCCATCAGTTTAGCTCAAGGCATTTTACCTACCTACCCTAAGCTTGAGGGCTGGTCGCTCGAGGCCAGTGACAATCAACTGTCCATTGATGCCACTAGAGTACCTGATGTTCCAGGAACTCATGAAGTGCATTACCGCTCCAAGCAGGACAGCTTGAGCATTAAGCATGAAGCCCATTCAAGGGAAGGCTTTGCTTTGGGTGCAATTATCGCAGCAGAGATGGCTCAGGATCTCCATGGCATGCATCGCTTTTCCGACCTTTTATTCCCCCAATGACACAGCGACAGCGCTACTTAGCCTGGATCCAAAAGGTCACAGAAAGCATCGCCATGGATGTGGTCGGTGTCACCATTGTGGTGACGGCCAGCTTAGCTATGGGCTATCACTTAACGGTCATCAATGGCTTGCCAATCGGCGTGATGTCCACTGTGGGTGCTGCCTTTTCCATGATGGCCACAAGGCTTGTTACCAAACGGAACAACACAGGCAACCTGATTGGCATTCTCACGACAGTGAACACGGCTTTTGTTGATTACTACCTAGGCAATCAGGCCGCCATGTTGACCTACCCTATTTCTTTTCTTGGCAACATGCTTAGCTATGCCATGTGGAGGCGACGAAAGGAACGCACCCCTCGCAAGCTTGACAGCATTTACTTCATCAACACGGGTATAGCCTGCATTCTCGCATTTGGCTTGAATTACGTGGGGTTCACAGATTTCCTTTCAAGGGGGCTAAACCCTGATGACATGGCAAAATTCTATGTCACCACGGCCATCACCTGCATCACCTTTTCTGGCACCTTGAATATGCCTCGCATGTATGCTGACAGCTGGGCCTTCTGGCAGGGTTACAATGTGTTAAAGTTGTACCAGAATGTGCTCTTTGGCAATGTGGCTTACGTGGCTAAGTACATCTTCTACCTCTTCAATGCGCTATTTGCATGGATCGTCTGGCATAAGGTGAGAAGGGAAGCTGAGGTTGAGCCAATCAACGATCAAAGTTTAAGCAAGTAGTCATTGGCCATTGCCACCATCTGAACCAAGGTCTTTTCATCCCCTGAATTGTCCATGATCAGATCCTTTCCGGAAAGCATGCTTCGTTTTTTTGCGTCAGACCATTGCCTTGCCATGCGCTGCTCTACTTGTTTTTGAGTCAAGCCCGTTCTTCCCATGACCCTTTGCAACCTAATGGTTTGTGGCGCTTCGACCAAAATAATGGCATCACAAGTATTGTAGGAGCCCGCCTCAAAGAGGATGGCCGCCTCGCGAAGAATGTAAGGGTGGTCTTGTGCCTCATGCCACTGAACAAAGTCCTTGTGGACTGCGGGGTGAACCAAAGCATTGATGGCTTCTGTTGAGGATTTATCAGCAAAAGCCTTATCTGCAAGGGCGCTTTTTTGCAATACGCCATCCACGTAGATGCCGGGGCCAAAAGCCAATTCAATGGCATCCATCAATTCTTGGTCTTCAACCATGAGGCGCTTCGCGGCATCATCGGCGTGGTAAACGGGGACATCCAGTTGCTTGAAGTACTCTGCTGCTGTGCTTTTCCCTGCCCCAATAGATCCTGTTAAGCCGATGTGTTTTGCCTTCATGCAGCGAAGGTAGCATGGCATTTTGGATCCTCTCATGAATAATTCCTTAAATTACCACCTGAAACAACCCTACCCAAGCATGCGAATTTTCAAATACCTGGCCATTGCAGCCATCAGCATTTCATCTTTCAACACATCAGCTACCCACTTGATGGGCGGTGAAATCATTGCTCAACAAATTTCCGGTCTTCAATATGCCATTGCCTTAACGACCTACAGAGACACTCTAGGTGTACCCATGGCTAACATCGCTAACTTTTCTATCAAGGACTCCAACGGCACTGTCATCATGACTTTTTCAACGGCCTATGACAGCGTGGTTAGCGGCAACACCTTGCCGATGTACCCCTATGGTGTAGAGGTGTATTTCTTTGTAGACACCATCACCCTGCCCTACCAAGGGATGTTCACCATTGGATGGTCTAACTGTTGTCGAAATGGTGCCATTCAAAACATCAGCAGCCCCCTGAGTCAAAGCATGTTTCTTCAAACGGAGGTGACTGCCATGGATAGCTTGAGTAACTCCACACCCTTCTTTTTGGTTCCTGCTGCCATTTTCTTGCCTGTGAATACGCCTTGGCAATACAATCCCCTGCCCTTTGATCCCGATGGGGACTCCTTGCATTGGGACCTATCATTCCCTCTGAACAGCTGGAACAGCCCTTGTCCTGGATTCACATTGCCACCAGCTGCTGCTTCAGGCCCCATGACCATCAACCCCATCACAGGGACCATCACATGGACGGCTAACACCGTTGGTAATTTTGTAGCAACGGTCTTGGTCAATGAGTACCGCAATGGTGTGAAAATTGGATCCATTCGGAGAGACATGCAATTCATCACCGTACAAACAAGCAATGCGGCACCCCTATGGAATACCGGTAACCTGCCGGTTGATGCCTTAGGCAACATCCACGTGAACCTGATTCAGAATTCCTCTTACCAGTTGAACCTTTCTGGCTACTCTCCTTCAGGTCAAACCTTGCATGTGGCCGCCTATGGTGAGCCGTTCTTCACGCAACCCAACCCTGCGAGCTTCACTTCAACTGGGTCAGGCATCAACGATTCCATCTCAGCACACATCTTATGGGCGCCAAGCTCAGCACAAACCAGAAGCACGCCCTACATTCTCGCTGTCAGGTTATCAGATGGCTACTTGATGCAAGATCTTTCCATTATTTTCCAAGTCAGCGCAACGGCTGGGCAAGATGAAAGCGAGCTCCTTGCTTCACAGGCCTACCCAAACCCTGCAATAGATTACATCACCTTCAAGGCAAACCCTGCACATGTTATTGTGATTTCAATGGATGGCCGCAGCCATGCACTGCAATCCACAGGCACTTCTTGGGATGTATCTACCCTCCCTCAGGGCCTGTATATTCTGCGATCATTTGATCAGCATGGCAAGCTAATTGGTAATGATAAATTGCTGATTCAGTAGTCATAATACTTCTGGTAATTCACAAATAAAAACCCGCCATTAACATGGCGGGTTTTTATTGATAACATTTCTTAAACTATACAATACCCCATCATGAATCGCAAAAAAATACTCATGGGCGTCTCCATCATCCTTGCTGCTGGTATCACCATTATAGCCTACATGCTCAACATGCCTAAAAGGGATGTTCAAGGCGCGGATAGCGACTACCAAATACCTGCTACAGCATTGGTCCAGGAGTACCTCGATGATGCAGCTAGCGCCAATGCAAAATACTTGGATGCTAGCGGCGAGTCTAGCATTTTAGAAGTAACTGGGATCATCGCAAATATCAGTAGAGACTTCAATAATCAGGTGGTAATTTTACTGCAAAGTGATGACGATCCAGCTGGGGTGAGCTGTACCTTCACCCTTGAGACCAATGCCTCTACTAATGGACTTTCTGTTGGTAAGGAAGTTATAATCAAAGGGGTGATTCGTTCGGGTGCGGCCTATGATAAGGACTTGGAAATGTTCGAGCCTGTAATCATTGAGAAAGCCGACCTATTTGACATGCTTTGATTACCCTAATTCCACAGATCAAGAACTTATATATTTTTATTTCAATCATTATCAATACCTATTTATCATGAGAAAACTCCTTCTATTGGCCATCGCAGCCATCACACTCAGCGCCTTCGCCACCTTGCCTGGTAAGCTGAAAAGCACCGGCAGCCTGATTACATTCTATTCCCATACGGCATTTGAAGACATTGAAGCAAACAACTACAAATCAATAGCGGTACTCAACACGGAGTCCGGTGATGTCATCATTTCAGTTCCAATGCAAAGTTTTGAATTTGAGAAACGCATGATGCAAAAGCATTTCAATCAGGAGAACTTTTTAAATACAGCTAAGTTCCCTAAGGCTAAATTTATAGGCCAAATTCAAAACATGGACAGTCACGATTTCACTAAGCCAGGGGAGCTTGTTTTAACTATTCATGGAGAGATGACTATCAAAGGGAAAACCCAACCTGTCAACATGGAGGCATCAGCCTTGGTCAAAGGGGCTAAGATTAAACTAATCACCGCTTTTGAATTAACCTTGTCAGACTATGGTATTGAATTCAGCTCTGGTAAGACATCCACAAGTATCGCCAAGACGATTCAGGTGAGTGCCTCATACCTGTTTTAGTGGACAACAGTCATCAACTGCTATGGAGCGCTTGCGAATCACAGCTTCAAGACATCCATGGCCTACTGACTCAGGTCAGCGATGTCTCCTATGCTAAGCCTATTCCGACGCTTTCCATGGCAAGCCTTGGCGAGCACATCAGGCATACCCTTGGGTTCTATGAGTGTTTACTCAAGGTGGCTGACGGACAGGTAGCTGATTACGATTCCAGAAAACGAGATCCCCTTGTTGAAACCCAAGTGAATCAAGCAATGGCTTGCATTGTAAATATTCAAAATCAGTGGCATCGTCTCAATATCAACAAGGTGGTTTATTTAAAGCATGCTCATGGCCTGGAAAGCTCTTTGAGTCGTGAGCTTCTCAATGTATCAGAACACACCCTACATCACATGGCATTGATGTCTGTGGCATTGATTGAGCTTGGCCTGAACCACTTAGTCAATGACAACTTTGGCATCGCCCCTTCTACACTAGCCAATCGCCAAGCTATTCAAAAGAACTAAAATATGTGTATCGTCTCTTTTTTGCCAACTACTAATGGCTACCAGCTGACTTCTAATCGGGACGAAGACCCCAACAGACGCACTGACTCGCCACAGCCTTACAACCATCAGGGCAAGGAATTGACATACCCAAAAGACAAATTAGCTGGCGGCACATGGATCGCTCGACATGATGGAGGCTGTGCCTGTTTGCTCAATGGCGCAGATGTCAAGCACACCCCAAGAAGGCCCTACGGGAAAAGCCGTGGATTGCTTGCCATTGACTTGCTCCTGCATGGTGATCAATGGTTCAATGCGCTTGACATGTCCGACTTTGAACCATTCACATTGATTCATGTCAGTGAAAATCCCGCCTTGTCTCTCAAGCTCTACCAATGGAATGGGCAGCATTTAAATTGCCAGGACCTTGACTCAAGCGTGTCACACATATGGGCCTCTTCTACCCTTTACAGCAAGGAAGAAAACCAAGTCATCCAGGATGACTTCAAGCAATGGCTCAAGTCAACACCAATAGACATTCTGAACGATGTGTTGTCGTTTCACCATGCACATCAATTGCACAGAAAAAAGGTCAAAACAGTGAGCGTTTGCGCTGTCCAATCAAAGCAACCTGGCATGCATTACCAGGCGTTTTGATGGGTTAACCTTTAAACCCTTGATGTACCGTCAGCAAAGATGCTTTGATCCAAAAATTCTTGCAGTCCGTCAACACCATTGACAAACATTTAGCCTGTATTGAAATAGGCATAAAAAAAAGCGTGTAATCAATGGATTACACGCTTAGATGCTTTGCACATGCTGCTAGCGGTGAGAGGGGGATTCGAACCCCCGGTACGCGTAATTACGTACGCCAGTTTAGCAAACTGGTGGTTTCAGCCACTCACCCACCTCACCGTTTATGCCATCAAGACCCTGCCTTTCAATAGGGGCTATTGCATGCGCTTCAAGCGATGGCAAAAGTAGGTAAAAGGCCTGCACAATCAACGGCTTGGAAGGAAAAAATACATCACGCTTTGTCTGTGATGCCGATTGGAAGGCCATCCGAAATTACCTTAGCAGCTTAAAGCATCAACCACATGAAAAACGTCGTCATCGTATCTGCTACTCGCACAGCCCTAGGAAGCTTCATGGGCTCCTTAAGCTCAGTACCAGCAACTGAACTTGGAAGTGCTGCTATCAAAGGCGCTATGGATCGAATTTCACTTGACGCGGGGTCCGTCGATGAAGTACTAATGGGGTGTGTCTTACAGGCCAATGTTGGCCAAGCACCTGCTCGTCAAGCCGCACTAGGCGCTGGCTTAAGCCATCATGTCCCATGCACTACCGTAAACAAGGTCTGCGCATCAGGCATGAAGGCCATCATGCTTGGCGCCCAATCCATCGCCCTTGGCCATGCAGAGGTCGTGGTTGCAGGTGGCATGGAAAACATGAGTCAAGTCCCCCACTACCTACCCAACTCTCGCAAGGGCTTCAAGTTTGGTGACAGCGCCTTGGTTGATGGGCTCAGCAAAGACGGCCTCATCAATGTCTATGATGGTCAAGTCATGGGGGTCTGTGCAGACCTATGCGCAACAGAACACAACTTCTCACGTGAGGATCAAGATGCCTTTGCTTTGGAGAGCTACGATCGAAGTGCTGCTGCATGGGAAGCTGGCAAATTTTCAGACGAAGTTGTGCCCGTTGAAGTGAAGGGTCGTCGTGGGGTCATCACCGTGGTTGATCACGACGAAGAGTACAGCCAATTGCGACGAGACAAAATAGGCAGCCTCCGCGCAGCCTTCACCAAGGATGGCACCGTGACTGCTGCCAATTCCTCCACATTGAATGATGGTGCTGCGGCTGTCATATTGATGTCTGAAGACAAAGCGAAAGCGATGGGCCTTGAGCCACTAGCACGCATCGCTGGCTATGCAGATGCTGCGCATGAACCTGAGAGGTTCACCACGGCACCTGCTAAAGCATTGCCTCTGGCAGCTAAAAAAGCAGGACTCAGTGTGTCAGATATTGACTACTTCGAGCTCAATGAAGCTTTCTCCGTTGTGGGACTTGCTAACATCAAACTTTTAGGCATTGATGCAGCAAAGACCAATGTCAACGGTGGCGCCGTTTCTTTAGGTCACCCACTGGGATGCAGTGGTGCGCGCATCATTGTCACCTTGATCAATGTGCTTAAACAAAATGGCGGTCACTACGGTGGTGCTGGCATTTGCAATGGTGGTGGTGGAGCATCCGCCATGGTCATCGAAAACTTGTGATTTGAACACCTACGGATACGCCCAATTCAGTGCCATCCCGATGCGTCGGGAGGCTGACCATTGCAGTGAAATGGTCAATCAAGCCATGCTGGGTGAACCCCTTGAGTTGCTGACAAGCAAAGCCCTTTGGACCAAAGTTAGACTGGCTCATGATGGCTATGAAGGGTGGGTGTTAACGGCCCAGTTGCTAGCCATCGATCAATTGACCTACCGGGCATTGATCGAACAAACCCAAGATCTGGTAGCTGATGGCATCAACTTACTGGAGCATGAGTCCCCAGAAAAAACCCGGGTGGTTGCAGCCGGTGCGCTCTTACCAAACTACAACCCGTCCACAGGGCAACTCAGCCTGGGTCAAGACACCTTTCAATTTGAAGGCCTGCTGTCCAACCGTGAAACCACCAGGGACAATGTATTGATGCATGCTTACACTTTCCTTCATGCACCCTACCTCTGGGGCGGCAGAACCGTTATGGGCATTGACTGCAGTGGGCTCTCACAGATGGCCTACCGACTCAGCGGCATCACCTTGCTTCGCGATGCAAGCCAGCAAGCCACCCAAGGCGAAACAGTCGATTTCTTAACCGAAGCTCAGCCTGGAGATCTGGTGTTTTTTGACAATGATCAAGGGGCAATTACCCATGTTGGCATCTTTCTGCGACAAGATCACATCCTGCACGCGAGCGGGTCCGTTCGCATCGATGGCCTGGACCAAACAGGTATCTACAATGCAGATACTGGCAAGCACAGCCACAAACTGCGATTGATCAAACGCTATTTTTGAAACATGTCTGATTGAGCCCTACTCAATCAAGTCCTGAGACATCAAGCCCTGAGACATCAAGCTATCAAGTGCATGGGTAGCCTCACCCAATGCCTTTTTCATGCGAAGGCCTTTAAGACGCCACAAATCCCTTTCGATGGATAACTCTCGATGCAGGACAATGACAGAATCCATGGCATCGACCTGAGCATGCAAGCTATCTGCCATCAAAGCAATGTGCTGTTCCTTGGATTGAACCATGTAGTAGAGGGCTGTTTGATCCGCTGATAACAAGCCTAAACTATCCTTCAGGTCTTGGTATTGCAAAACTTGAAGGCTGCTATCCTGCCGGAGGCGGTCTACTCGGACAAGCTCAATGTCATAGTTTGCTTTGCTTACCACACAGCTACTAAGGGTCAACAAACAAACAACAATAAACCAGGGCATCTTTTGCATGCGCTAAAGATAGGCATATGTACCTTGCAGCCATGCCAATCATTGACGTACGAAGCCCTTCAGAATTTGCACATGGCCATGCACCCGGTGCATTGAACATGCCTCTATTCACCGACGAAGAAAGGGAGGCTGTTGGCATTTGCTACAAGCAGAAGGGTCAGCAAGCAGCGGTCCGCTTAGGGCTGTCTTTCACTGGGCCAAAGATGGCAGACATGCTAGCCTTTGCCGACAAACAGGCAAAAGGTCAAACTATCGATTTGTATTGCTGGCGTGGCGGAATGCGGAGCGCATCGGTAGAATGGCTTCTCAACTTAGGTGACTTGAACGTGAACCGATGGGATGGCGGCTACAAATCATACCGGCAGAAGGTCCTGTCATCATGGCATAACCCACCACCATTGGTTGTACTGAGCGGCCTAACTGGCAGCGGAAAAACTGCCATCCTCAATGCCATGGCAGATCAGGTGCAAGTATTGGACCTTGAAGGGCTTGCCAACCACAAAGGCTCATCCTTTGGCGCTGTCATGGAGTCGCCACAGCCTATGAATGAACAATTTGAAAACAATGGCGCAGTCTTGTTCTCATCCATGAATCACAAACAAGCCCTCTGGATTGAAGATGAATCCCGGTCTATTGGCAGGGTATTCCTTCAAGACCCTTTCTTTGATTTGAAAAAGGTGGCGCCTATTGTCATGGTGCATAGAGGTATCGAAGATCGCGTCAAACACCTCACAGAGCTTTATGGCGAAGCCCCTGTTGATGAGCTTATTGAAGCATTTGACCGCATTCGCAAGCGCTTGGGCGATTTACGAACCACGCAATGCATTGATGCCGTCAAGGCTGGTGACTTAGCCTATGCCTCAAGGGAAGCATTGCGCTACTACGACCAGGCCTACCAAAAGAGCATCGACATGCGAAAGAACCAAATTATTTGGTCCGGTAATTTTGCTGATATGGATCACGAAAGTATCGCTGAGAAGCTCATCCGTGAAGCGCAACCTGTTGTTGAATCCTACTACAAGACAAGTCATGAGTAATGCCCTAACCTCCTTCAATCCCGGCAGTGGCTGTGGCTGTAAAATGGCGCCAAACGACCTACATCGCATGCTTGAACAATCCGGTGACTGCGGCGACTTCCCTGGACTGCTCATAGGCCATGAGACGGGCGATGATGCAGCGGTGATGGACATCGGGAATGATCAACTTTTGATTCACACCACCGACTTCTTCACCCCCATCATTGATGACGCCTTTGACTTTGGTCGAATTGCTGCTGCCAATGCCATCTCAGACGTCTACGCAATGGGCGGCACACCCAGCATGGCCCTGGCGATCTTAGGCTGGCCTGTTGACCTGTTGCCTGTGGAGCAAGCTGCACAGGTCATTGCTGGAGCCCGAAGTGTTTGTAAACAAGCAGGCATCCCTCTGGCTGGTGGGCATAGCATCAATATTCCCCAACCCCTATTTGGTCTTTCAGTGACAGGGCATGTTCACCGCGACCAACTGAAACGGCACGCTGGCGCAAAGCCCGGTGATCTGCTGATCTTGACCAAACCCCTTGGGGTTGGATTGCTGGCAACCGCCATGAAAAAAGGCATCGCCACCGACAGGGACATCCAATGGGCCATTGAAACCATGAGCCAACTCAATGACATCGGTTCAGCCTTAGCCGCTATTGACGGGCTTCATGCCATGACCGATGTCACAGGCTTTGGGTTGCTCGGTCATGCAATAGAACTATGTGAAGCATCCGATGTGTCAGCCACATTAAGCAACAAAAACCTACCCACTTATAACATGAAACGGTTGATGGAACTTTATGGTCAGCATTGTCTACCCCAGGGAACTACTAAAAATTTCACAGCCTATGTGGGCGATGTCAGCAGCATGGACGGCCCGCAACTAGCCATTCTATGCGACCCACAAACCAGTGGCGGATTGCTGCTTAGTGTTGCACCAGAAGCCTTAGATCAGGTGCAGGGCATGCTGAAACAGGCCAACCTCTGTGACGGGGTTATCGGGCATGTCCATGAAACATCCAGCCCTCGAATCACAATCAACTAAGGGACGGGCCACCCTGAAGCATCCCCTTGGCGGCTGACATCAGGGCTGCTGTGAAACCGCGCTTCACTTTGAATCATTTCAACCGCTTCAAATCGACCAATTTGTGAACGCGTTTTGAGCTCATGCCCTCGCAAGCGCAAACAGAGTTTGGTGAAGGGGCTGAGTGCATCTGCCTCTACAAAGAGAAAATCTGGCCAGCCCTGCGCATGGAGTTTCTTTTTAGCCACAGCCTCATCCAATGTCATGTCATAGCGCAAACGGTTGGTCAAAACTTGGAAGACGTTGGTGATGATGGTGCTGCCTCCTGGTGTGCCAAGGGCCATGACATGACCCGATCGGCTGGCAATGGTTGGTGTCATGCTTGAAAGCATGCGTTTACCAGGACCCACGGCATTCACCCCAAAGCCCACCAAGCCAAATTGGTTAGGCTTACCTGGGGATAAGGCAAAATCATCCATCTCATTGTTTAGGATAAACCCAGCAACCCAATGCTTGCTACCGTAGGATGAATTCAATGTCGTGGTGATGGCAATGGCATGACCCTGTTGATCAACAATGCTCAGCTGTGTGGTCTCTTCGCTCTCCTTGTGAATAAGTAGATTCAAGTCCATGGATTTGCCAGAGGTAAAATTAGGGATTGCTTTGAATCGATCCTGAAGACGGCCAGCATCAAGCAAGGCCTCAGTGGATAACTTCATGGATGACGGATCCCCCAAATACAGGGCTCGGTCCTCATAAACCAGTCGGCATATCTCTGTGAAGTCATGCGCATAGGCCGCTGATCCATGGCGTTGCATTCGATTGCCATCACGTTCACTGGCTTGAAGCATTTGAATCAAGGCCACACCCCCACTCGATGGCGGCCCCATCGTCACAACATCATAGCCCCTGTAGGTCGTCAGCAAGGGTTGTCTCCAATGGGGTTGGTAATGCAGCAGATCCTCTGTGGTGAACCATTGATTTGCTTCCCGCATGCGATGAACAAGTGCCTCTGCCACTGCCCCTTGGTAAAATCCATCAGGGCCTTCGCTTGCAATAGTTCGCAATGTCATGGCTAAATCTGGCTGGACAAAAAGGGATCCTTCATCCCACCCGCCTCGTGTGAATGGCCCAGCGCCTTGTGGATTTCTTTCCCGAAAGGTGTTTGCTAGCTGGTTGATTTCCAATGCTTGAATTGTTGTAAGGGCAAAGCCAAACTCTGCCAATTCAATGGCTGGCATCAACAGGTCCATCCATGGCATGCTACCTAGGGAGTCATGCATGGCCCACATACCCGCAACAGACCCCGGAATACCTGAAGCGTACAAGCTGTGCAAAGACTTGCCTTCGATGACGGATCCATCCTTGAGGTAGCTGTCCGCATGCGCGGCAAGGGGTGCTTTTTCTCGGTAATCCAGGCTAAGGGCTTCACCATCAGCCAATCGCACCACCGCAAAGCCACCTCCACCCAAATTTCCAGCCCTTGGCAACACAACAGCCAGCGCAAAATGTGTTGCCACAGCTGCATCAAAGGCATTGCCTCCTTGCATCAAAATTTCTTTTGCCACATCAACTGCAATGGGATGTGCAGCAGCAACGGCGCCTTGACCTTGCATGGAAGGGCCATGCAACATCATCAAACAGGTCAATCCAATGGCTTTGAGCAATGGGCTCACCATACCTGCTTTCGTTCAGACAGCAACTCAACTTGCTTGCCTTGTTGACTGACACCAATAACCTTTGGGATATCCCTGCTGCAATGTCTGGACCAGAGTGCGTAGGCATTGGACCCTGTGTGACGCATCAACAATTTATCACCTGCATCAATACGGGGCAAAGTCACATCTCGCACAACATAGTCGCCGGCAAAGCACAGAGGGCCTGCAATGTCATGCTTGCACAGGGTGGCCACTTTTACCTTGGCTGCCTGATCTAAAACCGTCAACGGAATGCCTCGGGGGCTGCTGTAAGCATCCCTCATCAGGAAATCAGCACCTAGATGGATGAATGCTATGCGCTGGCTTCCGCGATCCATAGCGTATTCAACATCTGATATAGCAAATCCGGTATGGAAATGGGTCCATTGACCAAACTCTGTCACCAAGTGAAAATCTGACCACAGTTCGGGTATACTAGCCTTCAATGCGCTGGCATAGGTCTGCATGTAACTCTCTCCTTTGTTGATCTCTTCAGGTGAAAGTCCACCTCCCATGTCAATAACTGTAATCCGCCTTGATTCTCCTGCCTTAGCGAGGGAGTCATTGGCCTCTTTAGCTAGTTTCATCAATGCGTTCACAGCTTGAACAGCCTGTGTTAAATCACTCATGGACGAACCGGAATGCACATGCAAGGCAGTCACCGGATACTTCAATATAGCATCAAGAATGGATGATCGATCAGAGATTGGCACCCCAAACTTGGATTCCAACCCCGACACATGGTAGAGCGCCGCATCCGACACCTGCATCTCTGGATTGATGCGAATGCCAATTTGGAAGCTTGGATGCTCAGGCATTCGTTCCAACTCTTCCAAGCTGTTGACATTGAGCAGCAAACGATCACCAATGGCTTGACATGCATCGATTTCATGAGACCTTTTAACCGGTGAATCAAAAATGATATGCTTAGCCTTTGCCTCAACGGCCAGGTAAACCTCCTCCATGGAGGCTGCTTCCAATCCATAACCCCATGCAACCATGCGATTAAGAACGGCCTGATGTGGCATGGTTTTGATAGCCACGCAGTGATTCGCATGCGGGTGATCGAAGGCATTGGACAAATGGGTTAAACGCTCTTCAAGGGCATCCCAGTCAACAAAAAGCAAGCTAGAGTCCTTATCGCTGACCCATCCCCTCTGCACAGCTGCCTGGTAGGCACGTTGTGACTGTTCAATCAAGGTCGATGCGTGATCACTCATCCAAACAAGGTAAGGACCTTCTCTTCAATGATGTCAACCAAGCGCAGATCATTGCGCAAATCGAATTTACCTTTCTCCATTTGCTTGCGAACCGAGTAAGACCCTAAGGCCAATCGAATGAACGCAGATTTACCATAGGTCACAGGCTGACCCATGAACACCTTGTGATGATCACCAAGACCTTCATGCTCCTCGGTTACCATTTGATCAAAGAGCACCTTGAGCTCATCCTTGAGAAGTTCCCTGCCATTCGCTTTGATGATGAAGGAAATGATGGAATCATTGCTCAACTCCATGTCTGGCATCAATTCAAACGTGTCACTCATGGCTAAACGGCCAGCTACCACGCGGTTCCATCGTCGGATCCAGGCGTTGGTTGCAGATGCGGGAATGGCCATGTAGGCTTCCATTTCCTTGATGGCAATTTGCCAACGCATGCGCAATCCCCAGTTTTGGAAATCTGGCAATTGCTCACGGATTCCCGTCAATGAATGGGGGAAATCATACTTGGTGAACAGCTTCCCGAAGGCCGCTGCCGGACTGGCATCCAGAGGTGCCAATGCAGAGGTGATGGTTTTAGGCACCAGCAATGCGCCACAAAACGGCGGCGCTTGAAAGAATTTGGAGCCTGTGACCATTAGCATGACCCCTTTGGTGATCAGCTCATGAATCAATTGACGATCAGCGCGGAATTGGCACATATCCACGACCCACATCACGCCATCAGGGAATTCATCAATGATGTTCAAGTCATCCATGATGCCTGATTTACTCCCGAACACAAGGTTGCCAATGATGGGCTTGCCAAGGTTGTCTTTGATGATTTTCCGTATGGCTTGCTTGTGGTCTGCCACATTGCCATCCTTGTCTCTAGCAGCAATGAAATGGTTGATTACCTCCGGCGCACCTTCGATGGTCTCTCCGATGGGGATGGTCTCTCCCATTTGATTCCAGCCTGCATAGTATTTGCCTTCAGCAGCAGCTTTTGAGCCCGACCCTAACTCCTCAGGGCTGGTGACAATGTTGACGATCGACTCGCCTGGGTGACTGATCGCTTGAAACATCAACGGAATGTACATGGCATCGGAGCCACTGGGTCCATACATGACTTGGAATTGATCTAGGTAATCCTGCTTCAATAAATTTTGCAAGGATCGGGTCTGCTCAGCAACTACCTCTTGGTAATTGCCAACCTGAATTTCCTCCATGAAGGCCTCAGCCACCTCATGACCATCTTTATTCATGGGGCTACACGTGCATGAACCTCGCTGCATCAATCCCTCATACATCAAGGGCTGAAGGTGGTACTTGTTCCTGTTTTCAGTGCCTGTAAGAAAGATTCGTTCGTCGCATCCCAATGTCAGGATGTCTATCAATGATTGTGACATGTGTCGCTCTTAAGTGATTTTTCTACAGCGGATGCGGGAACCCGTCTTAGGGTATTGCAAGGTAATCCATGCCAAATGGCTGTCATGAACAACATGGCATTCATCAGCCCGGAACGCTTCCAATGTTTTTTCATCAACCTGATAATGTGCCTGGTAATCTTTGTCGCCCTTGTAACTGAATCGTGTCACGCTAAGTGCCTCTCCGGCAATCTCAGCATGGTAAAAACACCCTTCACCCGTTCCGCCCAGGTACACGGAAGACTCGGGCACCGTTGCTGGATTGACATCTGGTGCTTTCAAATAGGTGACGACGGCATCTGACGGCAACTGCTTGCTCCGACTGATGGAAAAAGACGCATAGGCCTTCTTGCAAATATCCCACACTGGCTCAATCAAGGACGTATGGTGCCAACTGCCCTTGCCCTTCAACATGCGAAAATGCTTGCCATTAGGCATGGCTGTAGCCACATTGGAATACGGCGAAGGTGCAAAGCTCACGGGCCACTTGTAGCGCTTGTACATCTTAGTCCCCGGCTCAAGGCCAGCCAATATGGCCTTAGCAACAAATCGAGCACAATTGTTGTGTGTGTTTTTGGTCAGCCCATTGTATGGCATGTAGCCTCTCTCAATAATGGATGTACAATAGGCCCTGGTCTTCACCACATCCACGTCCTTTAAAATAGATGCGTACAACGTGTGCTCACCGTGGGTTGCTTCAGCCATGCTCTCCAATTCCCATGCAATGGCTTCCATGTTGCACAAATTGCCTTGGTCATCCCATTGAGGTTTGGTTTCCATCTGAAGCTTAGGGTCCGTCCATGCGCAGCGTGCCCGGCCCTGGCCATCGGGAATGGTGTACCTCCCAAAGTCATAATAGGTCAATGAATCACCTTCTGCAATCAAAATGGCTGCATGCCCCACCAATATGTTCTGATTTTTCATGATGCGCATTTTTCGCAACCAATGAAAAACAGACTCTGCAGCTCGGACTGACATATCTGGCCAAGCTAAGGGGATGGCAGCACTCGGTGTAATCATCAGACAAATATCAACCAGAAGTCTGCATGACACCAGTCACCTGCACATTTCTTTTGCAATCAGCCATTAAAACCATGGCATTAAGTTGCTGAATCCAAACAACGACCTTTGCACCCATGATCATTCTTGCATACATCGCATCACTAGCCATTGGCCTGTCACTTGGCTTGTTGGGTGGTGGTGGTTCCATCTTGACGGTCCCCGTCCTGGTCTACTTGTTTGGCATTGACCCGGTATCTGCTACTGCCTACTCCCTTTTCATTGTTGGCGCCACAAGCATGGGTGGAATTATCCCAAAGGCAAAACAAGGCCTTGTCGACTTCAAGGTGGCACTATGGTTTGGTGCGCCATCCGTATTGATGGTTTACATCACAAGGGCTTGGATTCTTCCTGCAATTCCTACTGAACTTATCCTCTTTGGCGACTTTTCATTAACCAAAGGAACTGCCCTGATGCTACTCTTTGCCATCATGATGCTATGGGCTGGCCGTGGCATGATTAAAGACCCGAAGAGCAAGAATAATCAACCCGCCATCTCTGGAGCCAAGCGAGTGGCCTTTATATTGTTTGAGGGAGCTGTTATCGGTTTGTTAACTGGGTTGATTGGCGCAGGTGGCGGCTTCCTTATCATCCCTGCCCTGGTGCTCGTCACGGGACTGAACATGAAGGTGGCCGTTGGCACCTCACTGACCATTATTGCATTCAAGTCCCTTTTGGGGTTCACCGGGGACATGGGCCACATGGTTATGGACTGGAACCTCTTACTCACTGTCACTGCAGCTGCCTTGGTTGGCATGCTTATTGGGAACCATTTATCGAACTATGTGGACACTGACCGACTTAAAAAAGCATTTGGCATCTTTGTGCTAAGCATGGGGTGCTTGGTCATTGTCCTTGAACTCAACGCTTACTCTTTTTTATGAAACCATGAGCAACAAGATGAACATCGAACAGATTTACACCAAATGCCTGGCTCAAGGCGCCTACTTCATTGCATCCAATGGTGAAGCAGCTGTCATTGACCCATTGCGCGACCCTGCGCCATACCTGCAGCGGGCAAAGGACATGGGTGTGACCATCAAGTATGTCATGGAAACCCATTTTCACGCAGACTTTGTGTCCGGGCACCACGCCCTGGCAGAGGCTTCAGGTGCCACCATTGTGTTTGGCCCGACAGCCAACCCTAACTTCCCTTGCAAAGTGGCAGAAGATGGAGAGATCCTGCCCTTGGGTGACATCAGTTTCAAGGTTGTGCACACCCCTGGACACACCATGGAGTCCACATGCTACATCCTCAGGAATGCGGATGAGAAAGACCATGCCCTATTTTCTGGAGACACCCTCTTCCTAGGTGATGTAGGTCGACCTGATTTGGCACAAAAAGCAGCTGACACAACCATGGAACAATTGGCAGGTACCCTCTTTGACTCATTGCGTGAAAAAATCATGACCCTGGAACCCAAGGTCATTGTGTACCCCGGTCATGGCGCAGGATCTGCGTGTGGCAAAAACATGAGCAAGGAAACGGTTGGAACCCTTGGCGAACAACTTGAAAGCAACTACGCTTTGCGTGCTGACATGACCAAAGAGGAATTCGTTGTGGAATTGATTGATGGCATCCCTGCCCCGCCTCAATACTTTGGAATGAATGTTGGCATGAATAAGTCTGCCATCGATGGCTACGCATCCGTGGCACTCAATGCCAACAACGCGTTGACCCCGGAAGCTGTCCTTGAACACAAGGACGCCTTGATTCTTGACGGCCGAGACCCACAGACCTTTGCCGATCAGCATGTGCCTGGTAGCATGAGCATTGGCCTTGATGGGCAATTCGCTCCATGGGTTGGCGCGTTGGTCCCCATGGACAAGGATCTTATCCTCATTGCACCAGAAGGGCGTGAGGCTGAAATGATTATGCGATTGACTCGCGTTGGCTATGACAATGTCCTTGGCTACTTGCACGGAGGCCTGCAGGCGTGGACCAAGGCCAACATGCCTACAGATCAGATTCAACGCATCACGGCTGACGTCCTGGAAAGCAACTACGCCGATACCAAGGCACAAATCTTGGATGTCCGCGCATTGGGTGAGTACCAGACAGAGCACATCCTTGATGTGAGCTCCTTGCCGCTGGATACCATTTCAACACGCATCAAGGAGCTCCCAAAGGCCACTGCTA
>ENA-OSJC01000559-OSJC01000559.1-marine-metagenome-genome-assembly--contig:-NODE-559-length-35613-cov-5.892025_pt1 | contig 35613 bp, 30 predicted proteins | sample MGYA00237885_ERZ534234 | MGnify/ENA primary metagenome ERZ534234 (study PRJEB26413, sample SAMN06343907) | marine metagenome | isolation source: coastal waters | place: Atlantic Ocean: West Antarctic... | reverse complement strand
TATAGCTCAGAGGTTGAAATAGAGTTAATGAAAGTTATTAAAAAATCCCTTGATCCAAATAATATTATGAATCCTGGAAAAGTTCTTTAGATTTTTCAAATGCTGTCCGAAGCCATTCTAATATAACTAAATCCCACATTTAATAACTTAAAGATGTTAAATAAAGATAGGAAATTTTGATAATTAAATAATGCCTTGTGATCTGGCAAAGTGATTCGTAGCCTCTACATAGCCATTGATACTTCCACAATCAAAGCGCTTTCCTTTAAATTTATAAGCTATAACTTTTTCTTTTTTTGCTTGAACAAGGAGAGCATCTGTAATTTGAATTTCACCTAACTTTCCTGGCTTGGTATTTCTAATAATATCAAATATAGATGGAGTAAGAATGTACCGACCAATAATTGCTAAATTAGAAGGAGAAACAGAGTGGCTTGGCTTTTCAACCATGTCAGATACTAGGTAAGTATCTTCTGTGCCTTCAATAAGTTTTCCGCTAACTATTCCATATTGATTTATTTGACTTTCAGGAACTTCTTCTATAGCAATAATAGAACATTGATATTTATTATAAACATCAATCAACTGAGATACTACTCCATTATTTTCTTGAGTACAAAGATCATCAGCTAAAACAACTGCAAATGGCTCATGGCCTATTAGAGGCTCCCCAGTAAGAATTGCATGGCCAAGTCCAAGCATTTCTCTCTGCCGAATATAAGAGAAAGTTGTTTTCTCAATAACTTCATTAATTTCTTTTAAGTAGTGCTCTTTTGAAGTGCCCTTCAACTGTGACTCAAGTTCAAAAGAATGGTCAAAGTGGTCTTCAATTGAGCGCTTTCCTCGACCAGTGACAATTGCCATATTTTTAATACCAGCTGAAATCGCCTCTTCAACCCCATACTGCAATAAAGGCTTAGTAAGAATTGGTAACATTTCTTTGGGAATTGCTTTAGTTGCAGGAAGAAAGCGAGTGCCATAACCTGCTACTGGAAACAAACATTTATTAATCATTATCTTTCATTAAATAAATTATAAGATAGTTTATATTTTTAAAATTAACATGTTACAGCTCTTTAATATAATTGCTATTGAATTTTTAACCAATCTAACTCACAACTGCTGGATGAAATTTAACGCACCCAATCAAACTAACCTAGAAAATCTCTTAAAATGAGTTGATAATGAGTTTTTCCATTTATTTTTTTAATCATAACTGGCATAAAATTATGGTCTTTCGAAATATTAAAAATTAACCCAAATTCTGGACAAATAATTTTAATGGTCTCTAAATCTTTATTATTAATACTTATAGTCTCAAAACCTTTGAGAGTAAACTCTCTTTGAGTTATGCCTTTTTTGTCAACTACTTGATAGATAAAAACTTTTTTGTTTAGATTTTTTTGAATGTCATTAGAAATATGAAGGTAAACACTAAGTGCATCTACTATATCAACAGAATTAACTTCCAATGAAGGTTTTGAAAGTACCTCAATTAACTCCTCTCTGTTTGCAAGATCTTTTTCATAGCTTGGAATATCATAATCGAGAGCCTGACTACCGGTAAATTTTATTTCATCGCGATTTCCAGACCCTATAGCATTAATTATTAATTCAGAGTCAGAAAGTTCTTTAAGGTTACTCTTAGTAAAACCATTAACTAGCACTTCATTATTCAATGACACATAACCCTCATTAGGGTACATTTGAATTTCATAATTATTATTGGTTAAGTTGCCCTCATTTTCACTAATTTTATAATAATCACCAATTAGTGCTTTATCTTTTATTAAGCCAATACTCATTTCATCTATTGAGTAGTCATACAAAGCACTCCACATCTTATTTGTCTTTGCGTTACTAGTAAAAAAATATGTATTATTGGATACTATTAACTCATATTCAGCAGTGCCCAAATTAATATTACCTAGATCAGTTTTTGCATATAGATCATAGCTTGCCTTATAAGAAGAAATTGCATGCACTGGAAATACAAAGCACATAATCAAAATAGTAATAAAATATCTTTTCATAGTAGCTAAATATTAGATTCTGCTATTGCCTTATATCTTTTATATTTGATCATTTCCCTTTTTTGACTGAAAGAGAGGTACAATTTTCTCTAGTAATTTTTGAACCTTATGATGTTCAGACCCAACTGAGAGCTCCTCAAGATCATTTAGCATTGGCTTTAGACTATCCCAATCAATCATTTCTTCAGTAGCTCGCATAATCATTTTATTATCAGTTTTTGTTACTTGATTGCCTTCATAAAGCTCTTCATAGAGCTTTTCACCTGGCCTCAAACCGGTATAAGAAATTTCTATATCGCCATCCGGGTTGTCTTTATCTATAACTTGCAAGCCACTCAACTGAATCATTTTTACAGCTAAGTCATAAATTTTGACAGGTTTACCCATGTCTAGGACAAATACATCCCCACCCTTACCCATGGCACCAGCTTGAATTACTAATTGTACTGCTTCAGGGATTGTCATAAAATAACGAACCATATTAATATCAGTGACAGTTACTGGCCCTCCTGCTTTAATTTGTTTTTTAAATAATGGAATAACTGAGCCACTTGAATCTAGAACATTTCCAAATCGAACCATTGTGAAGCAAGTTTTATGATTTTGTTTTGAAAGGGCTTGAAGAACTAATTCAGCAACTCGTTTTGTTGCACCCATAGTGCTTGTTGGTCTAACCGCTTTATCAGTTGAAATTAATACAAATGTCTCAACTTTTTGAGATATGGATGCTTTTGCTGCTGACAGAGTACCTAGAGAATTATTAATCACACCTTGCGTTTGATTGAATTCAACTAATGGGACATGTTTATAGGCAGCAGCATGATATACAGTTTGGACATTGTAATGACTAAGAATCTTATTCATCCTCTTAGAATCAGTTACAGAACCTAAGACTGGATAAATTTCTATATTAGATATATTTATTCCAATTAACTCCTGCTCAATTTGATATAGAGAAGACTCACTAATCTCATAAAGTATTAGTCGCTTCGGCTCTAAAGAAATTATTTGTCGACAAAGTTCAGAACCAATGGATCCACCAGAACCAGTCACCAAAACAACTTTATTAATTATTTTTGTTTTGAGAAGTATATCATTTGGCTCTACTGGGATTCTATGCAATAAATCTCCAATATCAATTTCTAATAAATCATCAACTTTAAGCTTACCCTCTGCAAGTTTTGCAACACTTGGCAAGCTTCGCACATGAACAGAATATAGACTTAATTTTTCAATGATTACATTTCTTTCTTTAATTGAAGCTGACGGTAAGGCTAATAAAACTTCAGTCACTCTTTTTTTATTAATTAACATTTCAATGGCTTCAAATGAAAATACTGGAATATTATTTATATAAGCCCTATCTTTTGCTAAATTATCATCAATATAAGCAACATTATTATATTCAATTGATGTTTTCAATACTTGAGAAAGCTGTCTTCCAGCAGAGCCAGCACCGTAGATGACAACATTTTTTTTTGCTCTTGTATTCTGCAAAATATTGTCTTTAAATAAGCTACGTGCCAACAATCTTGATCCACCAATTACTATGAGAGATAGCATCCAGTTAATAAATATAACTGACCTTGATACACCTTCAAAATAAACCCCTTTAAAAGAAAATGGATCAGAATCAATTCCCAATATAACCATCATATATGGATGATTAGACATCAAACTTACCAAACCCCAAACTACAGCATATAAAGTCACAGCTTGAGCAATTGTAAATAAAGCATCAAATCCAATATAACGAACAACTGATTGGTACATTCTAAAGCTAAAAAATATAGGAAGAGCTATCAACGGAGCTCCAAAAATTATCAGGAATAACTCTTCTTCAGGCCATTGCCAATTATTTAGATTTAAAGAAAAAGAGATTAATAGCACAGTTACCACAGAAATCGAATCGAAAAGCGCCATAATCAACTTCTTTATTAATCGATTAAGATTTATTATTTTTGAAAGATATTTAGAGGCTATTCCCATGAGTTGTATTATAGATCAATTAATAAAATTTTAATGCAAAACACCCGTTCTACTCATAACTTTCAAAAATGTGAGCCACAAAATTTTAAAATCAAACCAAAAGGATTTTTTATGCAAGTAATCTACCTCCAGAGAAACTTTTTCTGGGACTGATAAATCATCACGACCATTAACCTGTGCCCAACCAGTTAGGCCAGGTATAAGGGTATCTAAGTTATTTGCTAACCTTAAAGCAATAAGATCAGTCTGGTTAAAAAGTGCAGGCCGAGGCCCAACAAAACTCATATCACCTATTAATATTGAGAACAACTGTGGAAGCTCATCTAAACTATTGCGGCGAAGAAACCCACCAATTGGGGAAAGGAATTTCTCAGGGTCTAACATTAAATGAGTTGCCACTTCTGGTGTATCTATTCTCATAGATCGAAACTTTGGCATTTTATATATGGAGTTGGCAATTCCAACACGATCTGACCAGTACAACGCTGGACCAGTTGATGAGATACGGATAGCAAGCATAATAAGCAGCATTGGCAATAATAAAATTACAATTAGGACAATTGCCAGAGTTAAATCAAAAATACGTTTCATTCATATCCTTGAGTGAGCGTTGGGGCTTAAATCCAATTGATTGTATTTTATCTGAGGAATGATAATCATCTTCAAATAATTTATTCACCTTATGTCTCAACCCTAAACTAAAAAAAGCTAAAAAATTGAAGACAATCTTTGGCACGTACCATTTAGGAATTGCTCTCCCCAATATTACACACATAATCTCATAAATCTCTCTTGAAGAATGTGGAACACCATCAGTGACAATAAATACTTCTCCATTAGTCTTACTATCTTCAGCTACGAAAAGAATTGCATTGACTAAGTCATCCACATGAACCATTGAACGTCGATTATTCACTTTAGGTAAAGAAGGGAACCAGCCTCTTTTAATTCCTAAAAACATGAGCCCAAGATTACCTTTCATCAATGGTCCATATACAAGAGAGGATCGAATAATTGAAACATGCATTCCTGACTGCTTTCCTATTCTTAATAATTTAAGCTCCGCTTCTCTTTTAGTTTTTCCATAAATACCTTCGGGCTCATCTTGATCTGACTCAGTTATAGATGAGCCATGTAAAACACTTCCTCCAGCTTTAACACTGCTTAAATAAAAAAATCTTTGAACGCCTGAAATAACTGCTAATTTAGCTAATTTTTCTGTTGCCTTAACATTAACAGAAATATATTGCTCATCTTGCTTATGAGAATCATGAGCAATACCAGCAAGATGAAAGACTGTATCAATTCCTTTTAAAGCATCTTGTGGTATAACTCCTGAATTTAAATCACAAACAATTGTATCGAAACCAGGTAAGTTTCTGCGGGAAAGAACACGAAGGGTATTTTTTTTATCATCTATTGCAGATAATAGTTTTTGTCCAACAAATCCAGATGCACCAGTAATAAAAACTTTATTCATTCACTTGACTCAATAATATAAACCAACTTATTAGCCATTTGGCTCATAATTGATGATCTTGAATACTTTGTGACAAATTTATCAACAGCCTTTTCAGAAACTTTAGAGTCAACTGCTTTAACTATACTTGATACAGCAGCTTTTGAGTTACCAGGATCAAATAAAAAAGCATACGGAGCATGGTCTTTCAAAAATTTAGCTGAATAGCCACTTAAACCAGCTACAATTGGCTTCCTTAATGCAATGTATTCAAATATTTTTGATGGTAATACTCGTCGAAAAGCTGAAACATTGTTTAGATGAAGAAACATAATATCAGCATCCAGATAATATTTAACTAACTCAAGGCGAGTTACTGGCGGCAATAATTCAACATTACTAATATTTTTTGCTTTAATAGCATTACTCAATGAAAGAAATGCACCACCATCTCCTATAATAACAAAATGATAGCTACTACCCAGTTGTTTTGCAATTTCTGGAATAACTAAATCAAGGCCTTGTCCACTTCCAATATTTCCAGCATATAAAATAGTTTTAACAGTCTTTGAGGATTCTTTTACTGAAAATGGAAAACTTAAAAACTCTTCATCAACACCATTTGGAAAAAAAGACCAATTGTCAGTGTTAATTCCTTTTTTTTCGAAATATTCTGGAAAACCCTCGGAAACTACGTTAACTCCTGACGCTGAGTTAAGCATTTTTTTATCTAAAAAAGAAAAAAAATGCCTAAAAATAGCGCTCAAAAAGCTATTCTTTTGCTCAAATAGGTCAGATATCGTCTCTGAAAAAATATCTCTTAAATCAATATAATATCTTCGCCTTAAAAAACTTGCAGAAATCCAAGTTAAAACTCCTGTCATTAACCTAGAAGTAGTACCAATTAGAAAATCTGGCTTAACCTTCCTACATAAAATAAATGCAGAAAAAGCATAAACTATAAAAGTATAAGCCTGCGAAATCATTCCGTTCTTATGCATTGGAACAGTAATACGGTGAATTGTAATTTTTCCTTTTATTTCTTTATTTTTAGCTTCTACACGATGAGTTTTATATCTATTTGGTTGTGTGGTGATAATATGAATCTCATCATTAGTTCTTATTTTTTTTTCTAATGCTTTTGAAAGCGCAACTGATCGAAAAGAACCTGCACTCAAATCTGGAGGAAAGTAGAAGCTAAAAAAAACAATTTTCATATACCAATCAGGGCTCCCCTAGTATCAATAACCTGTTTACCTGATAGTAAACTTAAGTTAATCTCTTTAAATGACGAATGATCAACTAATAATAAAACAATATCTGATGATATTAACGCTTTTTCTAGTCCTACTAACTCTGTACATTGTGGATTCAATTCAACTGGTAAATTCTTAATATTTGGCTCCACTACATAGTTTTTTTTAAAACCCATGTTACTTACATGTTTAGCAATTTCTATTGCTGGACTCTCCCTAAGGTCATCAATATCTGGCTTAAATGACAACCCTAAACAAGCAATAGATAATTCAGAAATACCTTTAGATATTTTAGAAACCTTCTGATTAATTTTATTAATTACCACATTAGGCATTTCATCATTTATTATGCGAGCTAACTTAATCATTTTGGCTTGTTCTGGAGCTGAATCAATAATAAACCATGGATCAACTGCAATACAATGCCCTCCTACTCCCGGACCTGGCTGCAATATATTAACTCTTGGATGGTGATTAGCAAACTTTATGAGCTCCCAAACATTTAGATTTAACTTATCACAAATCAATGAAAGCTCATTTGCAAAAGCTATATTAACATCTCGGAATGAATTTTCAACTAGTTTACTTAACTCAGCAGTTCTAGAATCAGTAATCAAACAATCAGCTTTAATAAATATATTGTAGAATTCACGAGATTTTTCGGCACATTGAGTTGTCATACCACCAATAATCCTATCATTTCTTACTAACTCACGAATTATATTTCCTGGCAATACTCGCTCTGGGCAATGTGATATTGCAACATCAACTTCATTATTTATAGAATACTCAGGGAAAGAAAGATCAGAACGCTCTTCACTTATCCATTTTGTCAATTTTTCAGTTGTGCCAACTGGAGAAGTTGACTCTAAAATGACAAGATTTCCTTTTTCCAAAACCATAGCAATAGACTTAGCAGCAGATTTAATATATGACAAATCAGGCTCATGATTTCCTTTAAAAGGTGTTGGAACTGCAATAATAAATATATCCGCTTTCTCAGGCTCTGTTGTTGCTCTTAGGTTTCCACTTTGGACAGATGATTGCACTAATATATCTAAATCTGGCTCAATAATATGAATCTTTCCCTTATTAATTGTACTCACAACATGTTGGCTCACATCAACACCTACTACTTTAATTCCTTTAGATGCAATTAGAGCGGCAGTTGGTAAGCCAATATATCCTAAGCCAATTACTGTAACATTCATATCAATATCCTTCTAAGACCTTACAAATTTTTTCACAAGCATGTCCATCTCCATATGGATTATGGGCTTTTGCCATTTCATTATATTTAACATCATCGGTAAGAAGGCAATTAACTGCCTCTACTATTTTTTGCTTATTCGCACCAACTAATTTCACCGTTCCAGCAGTTACTGCTTCAGGTCTTTCAGTTGAATCTCTCATCAGAAGGACTGGCTTACCCAAGCTTGGTGCCTCCTCCTGAATACCACCACTATCAGTAAGAATAAGGCAACAAGCATCCATTAATTTAATGAAAGAAAGATAATCCATTGGATCAATTAAATGGATATTGTTTACATTTGAAATAATTCTTTCAACAGGTATACGTACATTTGGATTTAGATGAACAGGATAGATGATTTGAATTTCTGAATTATCTTTAGCAATATCATATAGTGCCTCACATATTTCCTCAAATCCTTTTCCAAAATTTTCACGTCTATGACCAGTTACCAATATAATACGAGGAAGTTTGACTTTCTTTTGCTTTAAAAATGGCACTTTTTTTAAGATATCCTTTGAAAAATCAATAGCTCTTGCTTTTCCTAATATAGAAAATAAAGCATCAATTACAGTATTTCCTGTTACAAAAATTTGACTATCTAGGACTTTTTCATCAAGCAAATTTTGACGAGCAATTTCAGTTGGAGCAAAATGCAATGTAGAAATTTTAGTTGTAAGTTGACGATTGAATTCCTCTGGAAAGGGTGAATTTATATCATATGTGCGTAAGCCTGCCTCTACATGTCCTACTGGTAATTTCAAATAAAAAGCAGCCATAGCGACCGCCATAGATGTAGTCGTATCTCCATGAACCAGAACAAAATCTGGGTTTTCATACTCTAAAACTTTTTTAACGCCTAATAATACTTTGCTAGTAACATCAAAAAGATCTTGACCAGATTCCATAATATTAAGATCATGATCAGGTGTTATTTCAAATAATTCCAAAACTTGATCAAGCATTTGACGATGTTGGGCAGTTACGCACACTTTTACATCAAAATTTTTGCAAAGCACATGAACTAGTGGGGCCATTTTGATAGCTTCTGGGCGAGTGCCAAATACTGCTAATACTTTTACCAAGATATTCTTATTGTTATTATAAAAGGTAACTCGCCATTATAACTATATATCAGCTGCATATTATCGATTGACAATCCAAATTCTGGATAATAGTTTGATTTTTCTACTCGCAACAAACCTTTGCCTATAAAGTTCACTTTTATTTTTTTTCCTGCAACCTCAAGCTCAGCAAAATTATCTTGACAATCTTTCACTTTAACATCTGGATGTAATGGTAATACAGATCTTGCTTTATGACTGCCACTTCCATTAATTTTGTCTACAATTTCTAACAAGTTTTTAGATAGACTCCATTCACGGCAATGAATAACTCTCCCATTAAGTCTTTTATATCCATCATGACACGCAGAAAATCTAATATTATCAACTTCCTTAGCATATTTTATATTAAAAACATTGGCTCTTTTAGCCACCCGAAATCCGTCCCAAACCTGACTAGAATTCTTATTATCAATAGATACAGTTGAGTGTGACTTTGTGCCTCTTTGTATATTTCGCTCATCCCCTAATTCATAGGTTGATATTCCAGAATTAATAATTACCCTTTTATCAAATATAGACATCTCAAAACTTAATGCATCAGCATGTCCATGCCCAGGAATATAATCAGGTCCAATTTTTGCAACATCTGCTATCAAAACTATATCCTTAGCCTTGAATCTAATATACCCAGACTCCTTGAGATAAATTACATCAGTTAATCTATTTTTTTTATGATTAATATTAAGCCTCTTAGCATAATGTAGAAGGTCAATAAAAGTTGGGGCAACACCTAGAGTTGAATCATTGAAAAAAGAGATCTCACCATCGGGGTGCAACATAGCCTCCAACCATTCAAACATTTTTGCTGCTTTAGCAACTATATTCATTGGCTGATCCTTGCTATAAACCTTATGTATATTAATTACATCCAGTAAATCTTCTAAGAAAATTGAATGATACATGGGAGATAATTCGAAATTACCACCATCAGCAAGGACCTGCTCAGGTAATTCTTTATTTAAGATTTCAATCCCTTTTTGGTACCATTCATCTGCCTCAACTCCTTGAAAATAAAGGCCAGAAAAAATCAAGGCTTTTGCATTTGCGAATAAGTGGTTCCCCAAAAGATGATATTCTAATTTTTGATTTAAATGCCTTGTTTGATAAACTACTGAATCTAGCGCTTCCTGTGTCAAATTTCCATCAGATAATGACCATTTTATCCAATTTACAATTCTCAAAGAAGAGGGGTATGCCTCCCAACCATTTCCAAAGCCACAGGGGTTTTCATCAATCCATCTTTGAATTAAATTGTAATGCCAAGAATTTCTTTGCTCAGATCCAAAAGCATTTAAATCATCAAAATAATGTAAGTTATATATCCATAACTTATCCTGACTAGCAGTATTCCAATCTCCAGCTAATCTGACATTAAATTCTTTATTTAAAAAACTAAATCTACTAGCACTAAACATTTTTTGTTTGTGCTTTATTATAGGTTTTAGATTATTATCTATGATTGAAGTTTCAAGAGAATCCAGCATAGCTACTTTTGGCTTAATAAGCTTGCGTTTAATTCTGTTTGTTATTTGACCAACTCTTAAATACTTAATGGTATGAAATAAAAGTAACCCTTTATTAAACATTAATTTCGTAATAAATTTGCAACTTCAATTGACACTCTTGAACTTTCCATAATCTCATCATAGGGTATTGGACACTCTGTACCATTAGTTATAGAATCAATAAAAGCTTTAACACAAGCTTTTTGACCTTTGTCCTGTGTAAACAGTTTCATTTTCTTAAATCCAGGCCAACCATAACCTTTGAGAATTCTATAATTATCCATTTGTAATACCGCATTATCACAAAACACTTCAATCCTCTCTTTAGGAAAAGAAGAATCACCATTAGCTAAATAATGAATTGTACCAAATGACCCATCTTCAAATAAAAGTGTAATTGAAGCTTTGTCTTCCCTAATTTTGACTCCTGGAACATTGCCCATCATCATGGCTTGAAAATTAGTAATTTTGTACCCAACAAGATGACTCATAAGGTCTATAAAGTGACAGCCTTCTCCAATAATTCTTCCCCCACCCACTAAAACATCATGAACCCAATGCTCGGCTGGTATAGCACCGGAGTTAACTGTCATAATAATGGATTTAGGAGAACTATGACTGCTTAATAACTTCTTCATTTTGACAATATGTGGAGCATAACGGCGATTAAACCCAACCATCAACCGAGTATTACCTAATTTATTTGCATCATGATAAGATTTATCAATAGTTTCAAGCTCATCTAGAGTTAAAGCTAAAGGCTTCTCAACAAACACATTTTTCCCAGCATTTAATGCATTAATAACTTGTTGCGCATGTGCATCATGTCTAGTTACAATCGAAACTGTATTTATATTATTGTTGTCCCATAAGTCACTAGCTTCGGTTGAAGCTGTAAGAAATTTATTTTTCTTTCCATGATGGACACCACTAATTCCCCCACTAGTAACTAGTGTGTCTAATAAAGCTCCAGCATCTTTGAAAGCAGGGATCAGTGTTCTTGAAGCATAATTCCCAGCGCCAATAAAACCCACACAGGGCTTAGAAGAATCGAAAACCTTAGACAATTGATTTTTTAGCTCTACTTTAGATTGAGTTAGAGTTGCCTTTTCTTTATTAGAATAATTTAAAACAATACCAAGCACATTAGGCTTATTTAGCAAATTATAAGCATCAATGGCTTTTTCAATGTCATAACGATGAGTAATTATAGATTTAACATCTAGAACACCAGAAGACATCATATCCAGCACTGCTTCAAAATTTCTTTGTTCAGTCCAACGAACAAAGCCTATTGGATAATCATTACCCTCAACTTCATAATGCTGGTCATATCGACCAGGTCCGTATGAGGCTGATACCTGAAAAGTAATTTCTTTTTCGAAAAAATCATCCCGCCTTAAGTTGAGCCCAACAACGCCTACTAAAATAATCCTGGCACGCTTTCGACACATTTGTGCTGACTGATGCATTACTTCATCCGACTTTGTAGCAGCTGTAATTAAGACACCATCTACACCATTACCTCTTGAAAAACTATTGGCAATAGTAATAGGGTCTTCATTTTTAGATAAATCAACTGTTTCAGCTCCAAATTTCCGAGATAATTCACACTTTTTAGAGTCAAAATCAATGGCTAAAACCCTACATCCATTTGCTCTTAACATCTGTACACACATAAGACCAATTAAGCCCAAACCTGTAACTATAAAACATTCTCCTATGGATGGCTGAATTAATCGGATGCCTTGCAAACCAATAGAACCTAATACGGTAAAAGCAGCAGACTCGTCATCGACATTGTTAGGAATTTTTGCACATAAATTCTTTGGTATACGAACAACCTCAGCATGATTACCATTAGAAGCAACTCTATCTCCAACTTCAAAACCATTAACATCACTCTCTAAGATAACTCCAGCATTACAATAGCCTAAAGGTAGCGGTTGGTCCAATTTAGAACGCACTGCATCAATCGTTGGAATTAATCCATCAGTTGTAATTTTATTCAATACCATTTTAACTTTATCTGGTTGTTTTCTCGCCTTATCAATATAATTGGCTTTGCCAAAATCAACCAGCATTCCCTCAGTTCCATTAGAAATAACGGTACTGCGTGTAGCTATCAAAATGTTAGATTTTATGTTCTTAGGGCAAGGTACATCGACTAGAGTTGTTTCACCATTTGATAAATTTTGTAGAATTTGTTTCAAAGCTAATCCTTATTTTTATTTGTCAATATAAGCACGGCACCAAATTTCTATGCAGAGTAATGATAGCAGAGTATAACTTGCATCGATTTTACCCTTGTCATTGTCTAATATAAGTTGATGAACAGCATGAGATGAAAACAAACCACGTTTCTTTATGCTCTCTGAAGACAAAAGGTCAGTTAACAATTCCTTTAATTCATATTTCATCCATCTTCTTAAAGGAACACCAAAGCCTGTTTTTGGCCTATAGATTACATTCTTTGGCAAATAAGTTTCCATTGCTTTTTTTAAAACCCATTTTCCATTACTACCTTTTTGCTTATACTTATTTGGTATTTGGGAAGAGAAATCAACCAAATCCTTATCTAGAAAAGGTACTCTTACCTCAACACCGGCTGCCATTGACATCTTATCTGTGTAATTTAGATTGTGATCAGCAAGAAAAAACCTTTGCTCTAAAGCAAGCATTTGATCTAATTGTGTATGACTAGAGATTATGGGTTTAATAAAATTAGCCATTGGATCTTCTGCAGGAATATCGCTCAAATGATTAACAAAGTCTTTTGAATACAGAGTCTGCAATAAAGAATCATCAGTCCAACGAAAATAATTGATTAGCCTATCCAAGCCATTTAGACCTGACCCATTAAAAAACTTCAATAATTTCCGTTGCAGAGGACTAGAAACAGACATTTTTTTAGCTTCTTTTTCTATGCCAACACGAATATTATTGGGGATCCAATTCAAGTATTTTTGTAAATAAATTGCATAATGACGTCTGTAGCCAGTAAATAAATCATCGCCTCCCGCACCAGAGAGAAGAACTTTAATACCCTGCTCTTTTGCTAACTGACTAATATATAAAACATTAAGTGCAGCAGGATCTGCCAAAGGCTCGTCAAGCTGAGTTACCATGTATTGTAGATCTTGTGCTATTTTACTATGATCAACTGATACAATTTCTAAATCAACATTAAGGTGTTTTGCGACTTGCTTTGCATAAGGTAAATCATTAATAACTCCTTTATCTTGGCCACCTATATTATCAATTGTAAAGCATTTAATATCTGGATTTACTTCTCTGGCAAGAGCAACAATCGAGCTAGAATCTAATCCACCTGAAAGAAACGCGCCTAGAGGAACATCTGCTATCATTTGACGATGAACAGCCTGCCTAAGATGATCAATAGTCCCAGAAATTGATTTACTTTTGTCAAGATATGCTAAGGGTCTTTTAAAAATAGGTAGTTGGTACCAAGTCCATTTCTTTATGATATTGCCATTTTTTACAATGATTGCTTCACCTGGCAACAATTTTTTAATGGATTTTAAGGGTGTTCCATCACCAGGACACCATAGGAAACTTATATACCGATTAATTGCATCTTCATCCAATTCTTTATTTATTGGAAGTAGATGAAACAATGCCTTTATTTCACTTGCAAAAGCAAAATTATCATTGTCTTCTGAATAATATAGAGGTTTCACCCCAAGCCCATCACGAGCAATAAATAATGACTGGTGATTAAAATCCCAGATTGCAAGAGCAAAAATGCCATTCAATTTTGAAAGCATTTCTGTACCCTCTAAAAGATACAAATTTAGGAGGACTTCTGTATCAGAATTACCATTAAACTTAAAACCATTTTCTTCAAGATTTTTTCTTAATTCACGAAAATTATAAATTTCACCATTAAAAACCATCACCACTTTACCATCCATACTCAACATAGGTTGGTGTCCAAGAGGGGATATGTCAATTATAGACAGTCGATTATGACCTAAGCCAATCTTAGCAAGTTTATCAATAAAAACTCCCTGATCATCAGGTCCACGATGCTCTAGGAGGAAATTTGCCTTTTTAACAAGTTCTGAATTACCTCCAGATATTCCTATAATTCCACACATTTATCGTTTTCTAGCATAAATATTAATCATTATGCCAATATGTAATATATCAAATATCTTAAATATAGCTGTTACCAGAATTTTTACGATAGGCAATGTAAATAACAAAAATTTTGGAATTCTTTTTAATAATGCTTCATCTGGAATTCTTGAAATAAATTCATAATATTCGATATCAAAACCATGAATATCTAAAAGCTTGATTAAGTTTTTCTTACTAAAAAAATTTAAATGAACTGGGGGGCATATATAAGGATCACCCTCTTGCAATACATATCGAAAAAAACTGTTAAAGTTAGGAAGTGCAATAGCCAGTAAACCATTTTTTCTTAGGCAATGATTAGATTTTGAAGCCCAAAGATTAATGTCAACTACATGCTCCAAAATCTGGCTAAGGTTAATAACATCAAAGGATTCAGGATCACAACTATAATCTTCAAAACTAGAATTAACCGGCATAATTTTGGTAAGGCTATATGCAACATCTCTTTCAATATCTGACAACTCTAATGCTGTAACATTAAAGCCACCGTCTATAGCCTCTCTTGAAATAAGGCCATGCCCACATCCAACATCCAAAAAATTAAGTCCTACAGCACTATTTGTAAATTTTGAAATAGTTTTAACTATTCGCTTAGCATCAATAATCGAATAAGAATGTTTATCATCTTCTTTTTTGGTATGGATAGCTTCATCAGAAATACGGAAATTAGCGTAGTAGTTAGAAATAAACTCTAATGTTGGCCTAGGATTAATAAAAGAATACCCACAATAATTACACAAATCAATTTTATATTCTTGATTATCAATTACTTTTCTTTTCCACTCAAAAATACTTGAATCACATACTGGACAAGAATTATGATTGATCATAGATTAAAAATTTTCTTTGTTGATTGCTTTTATTTTCATTTCTTTTCTTTTATAGTCAACAAGTCTCATAACATCAGTTCGCAGTCTGCACCAAATATAGCCAACTGTCCCCGCCCTCCAAACTCCACATAACAACCAGTAATATAAAAATAAAATAAAATATCTGAATGGAATTTTGTAAAAAATTTTCTTTAGCCACATTCTTCGCTGTAAAGATGTTCCAAACAAAATAGCCTTATCTGATAACTCTCCTTGCTCAAATGCAATAATAGCCTCAAGAGAAGTATATTGATTTTGTTTTTTAAGCCAATGTTCTAGATCTGGACTGTCTAAATGCTCTAAATTTCCATTGACTTTTGAAATATTACCAGCGATTATTGGGTATTCGTTAACTGACACATTACTAAACTTGCACTTTCCAGTCTGCCAAACTCTTACAATATTTTGATAAATAGGCAGCGGCCTTTCCATAAACCATAAACGTCTATCTACAGAGAATGCAGTACTATTACTTTTCAACATCTCGTTTCTTAAATTTACCTTTAACTCATCAGATAACCTTTCATCTGGATCAAGTTTCATAGTCCATGGAGTATCAATATTTAAATTCTCTAAGGCAAAATTCCATTGATCACCAAACCCAAGGAATTTATTTTGAACAACATGCACTCCATGGCTCAAAGCAATTTCAATAGTATCATCACTACTATAACTATCAACTAAAAAAATATGTTGTGCCCATCCTTTAAGATTGAGGCATACTTCATCAATATTGTGTGATTCATTCAATGAAATCATAATTACGCTAACAGGTGCGATTTCATTTTGAATGCTAATCTCCGTTGGCTCTCTTTCGGAAATCTAAACCTAGAATTGCAAGAATAAAGACCAATGAAACCAGAAAAGAAATAGCTATATAAATTAAAGGATTTGGAAAATATTTAATAGGAGAGGATGTCTTATTTAAATAAAATTTTGTTGGAATAAAAAGTGATTCAATATTTTTTGATTTTAATTCAAAAGTAGCATCATTCAGTCTTTGAAAACTATCTGCCTCTATATTAGCATCCAAAATACTAAAAAGATAGACATCTGATAAAACCTCATCAGAACCAAACTGTGAATCAAAATTCTCAAAATAATCAATTTTTGCTTTAATTTTATCGATGGAATTTTGATGTTTTTGATTAGTTATTTCCAAATATAAATCATTTTCAATTTGATTGATTTCAGAAAGCCATGATTCTGTTCCTTTAATCATGAGATCTGGATTTGAACCCTTCATAGTAAGAAGAAGCCCACCACTTTCAATAGATAACTCATACCAAACCTTTTCTATATCAACATTGTTTCTAAATTGAGGACTATTGTAAGCATTTACAAAGACTTCCATTGAAGGAAAATTAGTTGTTCCATCGTGTTTTCCAATAACAACATATCTTTTCAACAAATATTCGTCATCTATAATTTTATAATTAGTGAGTAACAGAAAGGATATAAAAAAAATAATTACAACTAAATATAACTTCTTATAAACTATATTAAGTACTTCGATTAGTAGCATCTTTAAACCTGTTTTTTTTGTTCTGAGAATTATATACCAAATAGAGTCTTTTTAAATACCAAATCGATTCTTAGATATATATCTAATATTGTAATCACTTTAAACTCAATAGTAAATCAAATCAACCATATCTTTTAGATAGTGGGTTATAAATCTAGTTTAATTTTATATTTTTGGTGGCTTTTAAGTCGCCCTGTATTTTCCAGACATACAAAATAGACATATCTTTTGCAACCTTATCCCATGAATAAGATTGAATCATCCATTTTTGTCCATTTTCACCCATCTTTCTTAATTTTAACAAATCTGGTAATGCTTCTTGAAGGCAAGTTACCAATGAGTTTTTGCTGCCCTCTACCCAAAAACCTGATTTTTTATCTGGCAACTCACTCCAAGGTGTCCCCTTAGTTGTAATTACGGGGGTACCAACTGATAATGATTCAGCAACTGTCATGCCAAAATTTTCTGAAAAAGAAGGTAGTATAAATAATTCAGAATTTCTATATGCATCCCACTTATTTTTTCCATACAAAGGTCCTGAAAAATCCACTCTTTCAAGACTTAAAACGCTGGATAATAACTTTATCTTCTCAACATATATTTTCTCTCCAGGTCCAGCAATTTTTAATCGCCAGTCTGGAAAAAAACTATGCACCTCAGACCATGCATACAGCAAATTCTCTATACCTTTAATTGGGTGTATACGGCCTAAAAATAATAACGTTTTATGCGGTTGTTTAGTTTTTTTTATATTCTCTTGAAAATCTATGCCATTTGGAATAATTATTACTGGCTGTTTAAAGCCAATTCTTCGAATATCTTCATATTCAGAATTTGAAGTTGCATGGAAACAAGAGGCTGATATTAAAAAATTTTTTTGAAAAATATGCCAGAAAAGGCTCTTAATAAATGTGAAGCCTGTTTTCATAGCTTTTTCTGATAAAGCTCCTCTTGGAGAAACTATTAAAGGAATATTATATTTTTTAGCGATCCATCCTGAATATATATTTGGCATCATCCATAAGCCATGACTGTGGATATAATCAATAGACTCATCTCTAGCTATTTTTTCAATATCCTTTTTCATTAGTGAAGATACACCTAGCCTATAAAGCCACTTAACCCTTTTATAAGGCCTATGAAAACTATATTTCTTCTCTGAATCACTTAGTGTCATTAATATAACATGATGTCCATTTTCTAACAAGGATTCACACAAACGGACTACGGAATAGGTAGGGCCACTAGCCTCTTCCTCTATGCTTGGAACTATATGAATTCCCTTCATATTCTATTAAATGATGTCCTGATAAATTTTGTTAGCAACTTCACGTGCCCACCCTTTACTGATACCCGATTCACCTAACTTTGGATTAATTTCTTTTATCCACGCATTAATTGGTATGCTAAATCCAGTTTTTTTTCTTTTTGTTATTAATTCATCTAATGGAATGTTGGGTGCATTAGATAATAATGCTTTGTTTTTATACAAATAAAAACTAGGTATAAATGACTTTAAACTGGTCAACAATTTTAAATCTACTAGTGGAGTACGCAATTCAATACCATGACTCATACTAGCCCAATCACTATCTCTTAATAACTGATTACGCATATAGCAAGTAGAGTAAATCTGACTGAGTGCTAACCTTGGGTCTTTTGGAAGTTTTCCAGACATTTTTAAAATCATAGCTTCTGGAGTAAAATCTTTTAAAAACTTATTTGCTAAATTCTTTCCCATCAATCCCTCAAGCTCTTCTGGAGCAAAAACTCCACGATTTAAAAACCAAGCCCCTGGGACTGTTTTAGCTAGTGATGGAAACAAACTCCAGCGCGGATTATTAGAAACTTTAGCTTTTCTCTTTGATAAAAACCGAGCAGACAACTCAACCCCTGGAACCTTTGAAGCAATCTTCCAAAACTTGACCAGACGAGGAATAACTTTAAAACTCCTATACCCCTGAAATAGTTCATCACCACCAACTCCTGAAAGTACAACTTTAATTCCTAATTCTGACGCACATTTTGAGGCGTACCAAGTGTTAATACCATCTACACTAGGCTGGTCCATTGCTGATAAAATATATGGTAAATCTCTCTCAAACTCAGACTTGCTTATCACTCTAATATGATGATTGTATCCATATTGTTTTGCTACATGCGTCGCAACAATCGATTCATCATCAGAACTACCTTCAAATTCAGAGTATTTTAAAGTTATACATGTAGTTTTTGTTACACCTAAATCTTTCATAATTGCTAATAAACTAGCAGAATCTATTCCTCCAGATAAAAAAACCCCAATAGGCACATCTGAGACCAAATGCGCTTTGACAGAATCATGTAGAAGAGCTTTTACTTCTTTTTTAATACTAACCTTATGATTAAATTTTTCTAAATCTTGCCAATTATCAGATAATGAATGCCATTTCTTTTCTTTTATACCAAATTTACTAATTCGCACAAAATGCCCTGCAGCTACTGAGCTAATATCACGAAACCAAGTATATGGCTCTGGCACACTTCCGAGTAACCAGTAACCTCCTTGGCCATAAGGACAAGGTTTTTTTGACACAAGTCCAGTTTTCAATAGAGCTTTAACTTGCGATGCAACCATAAATCCTTGACTTGTTTTTGCAACATATAAAGGCTTAATACCATAAGGATCTCTAGCTATAAAAAAACATTCATCAACCTTATCCCATATTGCAAAGGCAAACATACCTCTAAGTTTTTTCAAGCAATTTTCTCCATGAAGTGAAAATAACTCTAATATTACTTCTGTATCAGATTTTGTCCTAAGCTTAATACCTGCACCTATTAGCTCTTGCCTTAAGTCTTTATAATTATAGATCTCTCCATTAAAAACTATAATATAGCGCTTGTTGATTGAGACCATTGGCTGACTTGAATTATGATTTAAGTCAATAATTGCAAGTCTACGATGTGCCATACCAATAACGCAATCTTCAGACCACCACTCGCCATGATCATCTGGGCCTCTGTTAATCATTGACTCTGAGCCCTTCTTTAATACATCCTCATGCCAAGGTGTAGACGATGAAAATAATGCAATAAATCCACACATTTTAATAATCAGTAGGCATTTTATGGCTTCGAAAAGTCAAAGAAACTATGTAAGCCAAATGAATTGCAAAAAGCTCCATTAAGCCAATTTGAAACATTACTTGATAATGAAGGTTTGAGAATAAAAATAATATTACAATCAATAGACTTGCAAGATAGAAAGCCCTCTCATCCGCACTCAAATTGTTTATGGTTTGATAAGATTTAATTAGGTAATAGCCAACAAATGAAAGAAACACTGACACGCCAATAATGCCAAAAATAACTATATGATGAATCATTGCTATCTCAGCTACTGGGAATAGCTGAGTTACCCTATCCAGCCTAAGTCCTAAGAGAATTTCCTTATATGTTAGGAAGCTAATGTTAAAAACTTGTGGTACAACTAAATCATCCATTATTATTGCAAACCCACCATATCTAGAATAAACCATACTTAAAAAATAACCCACTAATATTGTAAATAAAATGAATGATAGAGAGATATGACTCATCCTAATTAAACTTTTTTGAGCAAGATAGATTCCCACTATAAATAAAAAAAATAAAAACATTAATGAAGCTGTGAGTGTTGGAGAAAAAACTAATATAAAAAAAGCAATGCATATTAATGTTTTATAAAAAAAAGGATTATCTGAATTTTTATAAACTATAAAAAACCAAATTAGGGATGCTAAGGAAATTTGTGTCGCTGTTTGAGGCCCAAGTAAAATCGAATTCATCCCAGGAGTTGATATAAAAGAACTAAACAAAGAGTAGTTGCTTATATATCGATATCCAACAATTCCTGGTTCATTACAAGACAGGGAGTTAACAAATATTGAGTTACCAAATATAAATACAAATATATATTCCAATAACAATAATAATGTCACAGCACCATAAAGAAAACTCATTTTTTTAGATATTTCCTTAATATCAATACTGTTAATAAACTTACTCAAGAATAACGTTAGAAGAAAAATATAAGTATATTTCACATATATGGTTCCTACTTGATTTATGAACAAATAATAAACATTCAGCATCAAAAATATTACTATAAATAAAATCTCAACAAATGAGAAAGTTATTTTTTTTGATTTGATGAAAATAACGCTACCTAATCCAAGTAGAAAATACCAGCCTATGATTGCCTGACTTTCGCATACAAAAGCTTGTATTATAGGAATCAACAATATATAAAATAAAGGTATAAGAAGAAAATAATTTTTCAAAAATAAACTTTTCATTTCAAACGATAGTATTTAATGTATTTAAATACAGCTTTTAAAATATTTAATGGCTTCTGTTGCATACACATCCGAATAGTTTTAATATTTACATTTTTATTTTTAATATCATTAATAATACAACAAAATTCAATATTTTTAATCAACTTATCTCTACTACTTGGATTTGCCTTATTAATCAATTCAGAATTAGACATCTCCCACTCTAATAGCTCTTGACTATGAAGACTACTTTTTGTATCTGATTCATTATTACTATGCTTTCTGTTGTATGTTAAATAATCATATTCAACAGCACACCTTCCATAAAGTGCCAATTTTGTTACAAGATCAAAGTCACCAATAATATGATACTTATTAGAAAAACCCCCTATAGCATCATAGGCATTTCGCCTGACTACAAGTGATGATAAAACCACAAAGTAATTTTCTAATAATTCATTAAATACATGGCCAGTAAATGACCTAGGTGGTTCTATTTGCAATTTTTTATTACTATTTTCATATATTACATTGCATGACGTACATGAAAATAAAATATCTTTATCTTCAAACATTGAAACTTGTTTTTCTAGTTTCTTATTTTTCCAAAAATCATCCACATCTAAAAAAGCTATCAAACCACCCTGAGATTCATTAATAGCTCTTAACCTAGCTTCACTTAAATTTGTGTGCCTATCAGATAATTTATATTTAAGCCTTTGATCCTGAAAGCTAAAAAAAATATCTTTACTTTTATCGTTAGATACATTATCCCAAAATATCAACTCCCAATTATAATAAGTTTGATTAATAACTGAACTAATAGCTTCATAGAGATATTTTTCACCATTATAACAATTCATAATAACACTTACTAATGGCTCACTATTCTTAAGCATTTGAACGATAGAAGTCAATTGTTTTTTTTAGTCCACTCTTTAAACTCACCTTTGATTCCCAGTCAAGTAAATTATTAGCTTTATTCATGTTTGCATATAGCTCCATATTTTCACCAACTCTATATGAAATCTTTCCAAATTGTGGTCTACCCATCCCAATAATCTTTTGAATATTAATAACAATTTCTTTTATTGAAACTAAATCTCCAGAAGCTATATTAATTACCTCTCCATGTATATCAGAATTATTTAATGTTAGAAAAATAGCATCGACAATATCACTTATAAAGCAAAAATCTCTCAGCTGATCACCATGAGATACTGGAAACTCAAAGTCATTTAAGCACCCATGAATTATTTGTGGGATAAACCGCTTATTATCCTGTCCCGGGCCATATACAAGAAATGGGCGAAGAACCACTGCAGGAAATTTTTCAGTAGTATGTAGCATTTGTAAAAAATGTGTAGTGGCAGTTTTAGCAAACGAATAAGGAGATATTGGCAACTCTCTCATATCTTCACTTTGAGGTGCTGGATTATTTCCATATTCATCACTACTACCAATCTGAACAAAGCTTATTAAATTATCTCTATTTATATAATTTATTAAATTTTTAGTGCCATTAAGATGCACATCAATGACATTATCACCCCCGTTAAAATATCCAGAATGATCAATATAGCCACCTAAATTTATTACATAATGAAAAACTTTGTCTCTTAATTGATTGAGCAAATTATCTTGGTCACTTATATCAAGTGCGTAATAATACACACCTTCGAGCCTTTCAGAGGGTGGCTTAAAATTTTTAGATATCACCGTCACGCAAAACCCACGAAATAAAGCTTCCTTAGAGATATGATTACCAATAAAACCGGTTCCTCCAATTAATAATAAGCTTTTTTTATTTGAGCTATCTACAATCTCCATGGAGCCTTATCTATTTTCCACAACTCTTCTAAAGAATCTCTATCTCTTTTGGTATCCATACATTGCCAAAAACCATTATGCTGATAAGCCATTAATTCTCCCATATCTGCGGCCCTTTCAAGCGGATCTTTTTCTAAAATTGTATGATCACCCTTAATTAAATTAAAAAACTCTGAATTAACAACAAAATACCCACCATTAATCCACCCTTGCGTGGTTTGAGGTTTTTCTTTAAAAGATGTAACAACATTTCCACTCATATCTAGCTCACCAAAGCGAGCCCCTGGATGAACAGCAGAGACTGTTACCATCTTTCCATGACTATAATGAAAATCAACTAATGCAGCTATATCAATGTCAGCCAAACCATCACCATAAGTTAATAAAAATGTTTCATTACCAATGAAGCTTTTCATTCTCTTAACTCGGCCGCCAGTCATAGAGTCAAGCCCAGTATCTACTAGGGTTACTTTCCAATCTACATTATCATTTTGATGTGCTGTAAAATTGCCAGTATCTAGGTCTATTGTAAAATCAGAATTTAAACTTCTATAATTTAGAAAATAATCTTTAATAAGTTCAGCCTTATAACCTAAAGCTAAATGAAAGTCTGTGTGGCCATAATTTGCATAAGTTTTCATGATATGCCATATAATTGGTTTGCCCCCAATCGTAACCATCGGCTTAGGTATGCTTTGCGTATACTCCGATAATCTTGTACCAAGCCCACCTGCTAAAATAATCACTTTCATTTTTTAATCACTCCAATTAAATTCAATTTCTTCAATATTTTTTTTGTCAACCTCTGAAGGGTTGTGCTTAATATCTGCAATATTTAGCAAGATAGAGCAATCAGTAGATTGGCTTTGAAATCCCATCCAAATCATTGGTGGCACTGTTAACCTACAAAAATTATCTTTCGATATTACCAGCTCATGAAACATTCCATTCACATTCTCTCTATCATCATAGAGAACAAATCTAATACAGCCTACTGGGACTACTAAATTAAGTGTCATTTTTTTATGGCGTTTCCATGCCTTAATTTTGAATGGAATAATTTCTGAGAAGTAAGCCTCTCCAAAGTCAACATAGCCAGGATCAGATTCTTTCATGGCATGCATAACATTTCCACCAGGTGTATCAATAATTTTAAGTGGGGTAATTAGCAAGTCTTTAATCATTACTTGCCCAAGTCAAACCTCTAGAATTAGCTAGCTTAGTATATTTTTGAATTTGACTAATTGTGAAGTCATACATTGATTGATCTTTATTTTGATAATAAGTCTTATACCACTCAACCGTCATTTGTATGGTTTCATCAAACTGCAAAGTAGAGTACCAATCTAAATCAGATAAAGCTTTATCACAATTCAATTTTAGTAGGCCCGATTCATATATATGGTCTTTTTTTCTTGAGATATCATTCCATTTTACTTGATCCCAATATTTCGACATTTCATTAATTAATTTACTTACAGGGTAATTTTGATCAGCTGATGGTCCAAAGTTATAAGCCTCTCCTTGTCTTTCATCATCATTAGCTATATTAGTTGCTAATACAAGGTATCCACTTAACGGCTCTAATACGTGCTGCCAAGGCCTTGTAGCATGTGGGCTTCTAATATCAACAGTTTTCCCATTAGACCATGCAGTCATGCAGTCTGGAACAATTCTATCAGAAGCCCAGTCACCACCACCAATTACATTTCCAGCACGCGCAATCCCTACCCTTACATTGGATTCAGGTGATTTAAAAAATGATTCTACATAAGAGCGAATAGCTAACTCAGCCATTCCTTTAGAGGCGCTATACGGGTCTTTACCACCAAGACGATCATTTTCTCGATATCCCCATAACCACTCAACATTATCATAAGCTTTATCACTAGTAATCATAATTGCAACTACTTTTTTATTGAGCACCCTTAAAGCATCAAGTATATTTGCAGAGCCTATTGCATTAGTTGTTATTGTCTCAAGAGGATCTCTATAAGATGCCCTAACTAAAGCCTGGGCAGCTAAATGAAATACAAAGTCTGGCCTTACTTTTTTAATTAATAATCTAACTTCCTTAGCATCTGTGACATCTACCCTGTAATCTTCAACAACATCTCCAATTAAAGACACAGAAAAATTCGAAGGAGTAGACGGAATATCAATAGATGCGCCTATTACATTAGCACCAAGATAAGTTAGCCAAGTACAAAGCCAACTTCCCTTAAAGCCAGTATGCCCAGTTATTAAAACTGTTTTATTTTTAAATATTTTTTTCATAATTCAAATGCTTTGGAAATATTTTTTTCGGTTGGTTCAATAAAAAAATTATCTTTATACCACTTAGAAATCGAGTAAATTTCATTCGGATTACTCCTTCTAAATTCTAGCAGTGTATTCATTTTAACTTGTAATTCATTTTTATCAAAAGCAATATCCCATATTTCCCCACGACCAAAATCCAATAATGGGTTTATATTTAACCTTTCAGAGCTTGCAATAATAACCACAGAGACTCCACAAGCAACTGCCTCTAAAGCAGTCCCAGACATAGTAGACACAAATACAATTTTAGTTTTTTTAAACAATTCATATAAATCACTATAGATATAACTCCAATTACTTTTTACATAATCATCAAAATGATTTTCATCTGAAGCAGGATGTAACTTTATCTTTAATCTATCAACATACCCAAGAGTCTTTAATAAATTTTGACTCTCAATAACATTATGGCTCAATAGCACTAAAAAATTCATGTCAGAATTATAATCATCTATGAATCTGAAAATATCTTTATACCTAAAAGAGACTCCTTTTTTAAAATTATGCTTATCACAATTACTATAATTATACTTACCATTTAATAACGTTTTATGAGGTGTAATAAGTAAATCTACATCTATATCAGTTATATGCATACTTAAATAAAATTCAAACTTAATTAAAAATTCACATCCATAAATAGTGATGTTATTATTTGATTCTCGAATTGCTCTATTAAATGATTTTTCAAGATTCTGGAACTCTTGCCAACTAATTACTTTCGAACCACTAGACAGCTTACTTGCAATAACCTTGCCTATTAAGTATCTTGCATAAGCCTCAAAGGATGTATTTGGTAAACAATTAAATAACTCATAATTAAAAAGTTTATCTAAATAACTATTTCCCTGTTGTATTAACTCAAATTGCTTAATTGGATAATTGAATACAAAAGAAATAATTTTTAGAATATCATCTAAACCTAACAACTCGTATTGAAGTAAATATTTATTGCTTTCATCCTTATTTAAAATACGAAGCAACTTATAAAATTTATATGGATTCTTACCAAGTCCATATAATCTTGGAAGAAAAACATACTCCTTGTTGTTGTTTTCTAAAATTTCATAAAGTCCAGAAAAGTATCTATCACTATATGAGCCTTCTTCAATAATATTATCCACAAGAAAGAAAATGTCTATTATAAATATTTCATTCTCAAAATCAATCTTGCTTTTCTTACTAAAAATTTTAAATATTACATATTGAATTAAAAATATAACTAAATTAGCTATGCACTTAATATAATAAATTGATATTTTCTTAAATAGAAAAAATTTATTGAATTTATTTAGTTTTTTCTCAAAAAAATAATTGTTAATGAAATTACTTGTATATGGATTTTTATTTAAAACATTATTTTGAATATGCACAATATCTTTGTATGCATATTTTTTAATTCGATCTAAATATCTACTTGCTTGAATTAATTTTTGGTTTTTCAATTAATTAGCTTCTTCTATGATTTTTTAAATTCTTTATTTGTTCATTACTAAAATATTATTATTTAGTATAGTAAAGTTTTTTAACTACTAGTAATTATATCTAACTATCATTGATATTTAGAAAACCATAAATCATCAGGCATTTTTTTAATAATAACGAAAAATTCATACCTATAACTTGGAAGTAAATACCTGATTACGTAATACACCCTCTTCAAGAAACATACGAACCGTCTCTGAGGCCTTATAACGCATTTCAAAAAGAGATTGCTCTGAGTAGTATGATGAATGTGGATTAATTATGAGTCGCCCAACTATCCATTCTTCATTATTTCTCCATGCATTTATAAGTGGATGATCAAACGGAGGTGGCTCTTGTGGTAACACATCAAGTGAAACCGCACTTAAATGCCCTGAACGTAAATGCTTTTCCACACAATCAAGATTTAGCAATACTTGGCCTCGCCCAGTATTAACCAACATGCTCCCTGGTTTCATAGTAGCAATAAACTCATCATCAATTAAACCTTTGGTCTCATTACTCAAGGGGCAATGAATAGTCACAATATCGCTTTCTTCTAGTAGTTTTTTTAAATGCTGTTTACGCTCATAGCCTATGGCTTTTTCATGACCAGAAGGCTGATATGGGTCATAACCAATAATTCGATAACCAAATGCCTTCATACGGTTAATTACAGCCGTTCCAATTCGTCCAACACCAACAACACCCAATGTCTGTTTATTGGTTCGTGTCAATAGAGGCTGAACATGCTCTTGCCAACCACTATGATAATTTCGGCAAGCAAAATCATAGGAAGCTATCTTGCGCTGCATATTCAGAATCATACCACTCGCAGTATCAGCTACCTCTTCCGTACCATAATCAGGAGTATTACAAAATGGAATACCCTCAATTAATAGTGCTGCAATATCGATGCTATCAAAACCCACACCATAACGAACAACAATACAACTTTTTTTCAACACTTTAGCAGTGCGCTCACCAATATGTGCATGCCAAACTATAAGCGCATCAAGTTCAGCTAGGACACTTTGATCAAAATCATCCAAATCTTCTGAATTCAGAAAAACATATTCCACATTTGGAAATGCTTTTTCCTCAACATCATATGGAGCTTTAACATAGTCAGTAATACCAACGCGATATTTCATCTTCTTAAGTCTCAATAAGGTGTTTTATCATCTGTAAAACCATGCTTTAATAACCAATACTCAACAATTGGAACCTGCCAATCATAGTCAACATCCATCCCTCCCCACTGCTTAATTGGATGTATATTCCTTCCTATCCAGGTAAAGGGTTCGTCCCCATTTTTTTTGAGCATGCAATGAGGTCTAACCACAAACATTGAACAATCAGTATACCAAGTTTCACCTTGTGATCCACGATCACACGAGATGTTGTCTCCGAAAAATTCAGGTGGGATAAACGAAACCAATTTACCGTTCTCATTAATTTTTTTTGCACGCAGCGGGCTCCACATATTGTAACTACTTACCGTACAAGCAGAATCCAAACTTCTGTCACTTCGCAATATTTCCACAGCCTGATCAATTTGCTCAGAAAGAACTGTCGCCCCATTGCAAAATAAAAGAATTAATATTTCTGGATCTTCACCAAGTGCTTTCTTGATTTCATTATACCCATGAATATAAGCATCCACAGCCAGCGCATCCTTCGTTGCAAGATAATCTGGCCTATCAATATTGATAACACCAAAACTTTCACCAACACGTCTGATATTGTCATCATCTGTCGACAGAAAAATCTTATCACAATATTTACTATTTTTTGCAGCCATTAGTGGATAAGACATCAAAGGTCGTTTGAGGATTGGCATAATATTCTTTCCAGGTAATCCTGTACTTCCACCTCTTCCTAAAATTAGTGTAGCTATCATTATATTTCCCCTTCCAATATAGGAAAATCTCTTCTTTCCTTGACGTGAACATTAATATTATTTTGTAAAGCACCAATCAATGGAGTTGAAATTTCCACAAAATCACCCTTTTCCAGCCCAAAATCATGATCTATAACGCATGTCGTCCCAGTATATAAAACTGTTCCTGGCGGCACACAATTAGAATAATTCATATAATGACATAACTCCTCCATGCTCCTTTTTATTCCAGACGTACTTCCTGCTACATTTAACACAACCTTACCTCCTCTTCGAACAATACAACGTAAATTAAAATCATATGGAGTTGAGACACTTTCAACTGGAATCATCCATGGACCTACTGAGCCAGATCCAGTCCATATTTTAGCTTGATTCAAATACAGTGGGCACTCGCTCTCAATATCCCATGCAGTCAAATCATTCCCTAGTGTATATGCAACAGGTAAACCATTATTACCTATCACCATTACAAGCTCAGCTTCTGGCATAACCAAAGTCGAATCGCCCCTTAACCATAACTCTTCTCCAGAACCTACTATCGATCTCGATAAACCTTTAAAAAAAACTTCAACCCTTTCATTTTCATAAACATACTGATAAAGATCATCAGTTTTCCCCTTATTTTCCCTGAGGTCTTGGTCGTGCTCTAAAGCTTGTCTTCGATATGTCACTCCAGCAGCCCAAGCCTCAGGCATATCAATTGGTCTTTGCAAAATATATCCTTTTTGCATTAGTAAACCTTCTGAAGACGCAATTTTAACCCCTTCTTTATTAATTAGTTTTTTTACATACTCTGAAAGAGGAATCTTACCTGCCTGGATTATCAAATCTTGTGTATTTACCAAGTAATCATTTTCAATTCGATATACGCCACTTTCATCTACTACAATAATATAATTATTATTTTGATAACTACATTGTCCAATTTTCAAAGCAACCCTCCATTCACATCAATAGTGGCACCATTTATATAAGAAGAAGCCCGAGAACAAAGAAAATAAATTACTTCCGCTTGTTCTTCTATTGTACCTAGCCTTCTTAAAGGGACAATCTCTGCCAGTTTTTCTTGTCCTTTTTTTGACAAAGCTGAATCTAGCATTGGTGAATGTGTTTGACTTGGAGCTGTACAATTTACGCGAATACCCATTGGCCCCAGTTCAGCAGCTAAGTGACGAGTCATTCCAATGACAGCTGCTTTGCATGTTGAATAATGACAGCCTAGACTGAGGCTTCTTGTTCGACCTGCAATACTTGATATATTGACAACAGATGGGTTATTTGATTTTAACAACCAGGGTAATGCTGTCTGAATTAAAACAAAAGGGGCTGTAACATTGACACGCATAACTTCATCCCACTCTCTTGTTGTTATATTTTCAATTTCACTTTTATAAGCAATACCAGCGCTATTTACTATAGCATCAATGCTCTCAATATCAATTAACTTCTCAAACAAAGTGTTAATTTCATCAAGGTTTTGAAAATCAATAGAGAATATTCTGCAAACTTTTGCACCCAAAGAAAGAGCATCTGCTTGTACCTTTTCCAGTCTTTTTTTATCTCGACCAAGAGCGATTATTCCATAACCTTCTTTAGCGAACTTTATTACACATGCCTTGCCAATACCTGATGTAGCCCCAGTCACTAAGACAGTATTCATATGTAATTACCCCAAACCTCTCGGTTTAAAACTTGGTAACTATTGTTAATACCGTATCCCCAATCAGCAAAATAACATCTAACCCTTTCATCAGATACCGTCATCAAGTGCTCTACAGCATCATCTAAAAACATACTTTTTTTTTCATTTTTAAGATCCATAACGTCACTAATTAGGTTGCCCTTATTACCCGCAGACTTTATCTCATCACAAGCATAAATCCCCGCAACAGAAATATTATAATATTCTAATATAGATTCTACAGCACGCCTATTTTTTGTAGTGACGATATAAATTTCATTATTTTCTCTCCCTACTAATAACTGACCAAATTCAGTTAGTGGGTTCATTTCAATCCATGCTAAAAAATTATCTTCTTGATGTAGTAATCTAGTATTAAAAAATTTCTTTTCAAAAATATCTGCTTCATTTCGATTAAACTCATTAACATTCCTATGAAATATCACATTAACATTATCAGTCCCTTTAAGAAGGAATTCCTCAATAGATTTATGTAAACAATGATACTCAGACGCAGGCTTAACAAGACCACGAAATCTATAAAATAACTCCTTATAAATATCTTTATCGTATGGAAATACTTTGCGCCCATAGTATGTTTCGCAAGAAACAGAGTAGCATTCATCTATGGAGTCAACAATAACCCCATCAAAGTCTAAGAATTTAATCATTTATCATATCTCAGTAAGTTTTTTTGCTAAATCTAAAACTCTAGCGCTGTAACCCCATTCATTGTCATACCAAAGTATTATCTTAACTGTATTTCCACATACATTAACCCACTGCATATCAAGAACCGCACTCGACTCTTCTTGCTCATAGTCCAATGAAACTAGTGATTCCGTATTTACTTTAACATAGCGACTGTTATTACATTTTCTTTCTAAAAACCCCTTTAATTCCTCTTGTTGAATTTCTCTTGATAGGTTCAACGTGATATCAGATGACGCCACAATACCCGTAGGAATCCTATATGAGAATGAAAGTATTTTTCCAGTTAAATCTGGTAATACACGCTCTACCGCTGTCATAGCAGTTGTATTTTTAGGAATCAGACTATCTATACTAGCACGCCCTAATGCAAAATCTGTCCAAACAACTCCTGGGTTTGCCTGTGATATTGCAGGGCCATCTACTAGATTTTGATACGAAAGCCAAGGATGAAGTGTTGTTAATGCTCCTCCTTCTATTCCATATTCATCATCTATCCACTTCATAATATGCGCAATCGCATTAGCATCACAAATACTATTTGACACTACCTTATGTTCTGCAGTAAGTGTTTCATCATTAACACCCATGATAACTTCATGATCCACCACTTTACTAGAATGTGTTACGACTATTTTTTTTACTCTACCTTCCTCAACAAGCCTTTTTGCATCTACAGCATTAAGCTCAACACCAGACGAATCAATAATTATATCCACACTATGATCTTCCCATGGCACTTCAAGCATATTATGAAACGCTGTACAAACTGTAGTATTGTCATTAATAGTAATTTTGCTTTCTGTATTCATTACTATTCCTGGAAATCTTCCATAGGTTGAATCATATTTAAAAAGGTATGCCAAATTATCAACAAAAGGGTTGGTATCATTAATCAAAACCAGATCAAAGTAATTGTGTTGATCGTTAATTTTAGCAATTGCTCTTCCGATACGACCAAAACCATTAATAGCAATCCTAATTTTATTCATTTTATTCATATTATTCATATTATTCATATTATTACTCTTCTTAAAAGAGTATTCCATAAGTTTAAGATAGGTAAGATTTTATTTCCTCTCACTCCAATCAAGCGGCCCGAAGCACTGCTTACTCAACTACCATAATTATTGATAGACAAAAGTTTAATTTTAACTCTAAAAAAATGCTGATTGTTGCACGGATTAAATTAATTAGTCTGTTCAAAAATATTCAAACCTTAGAAAAAGTATTACACACTTATTTATTAACCTCCATATAAAGAGCATTAAGGTTGCTCATGACTCGATCGTTGGCCTTGCCATCTGCCTGGCCATTATTAATAATTTCTTGCAATTCAATTAATTTTGATTTTTTTAAATAATAATTATCTTCAACAATACTCTTAACTTTTAACTCTAGCTCATCATAAGAATATACAAATATATCAGATTTATTATAATCATACTCTTTAGTAATGCCTTTGCTATAATTTGGTGAAAAATCATGAAATATAACAGGTTTTCCTGATGCAATAAATTCATCTCCAATCGATGAATGCTTCGCAATTATAAGTTTTGCATTTGATGCAAGTTTATACTGCATCCCATAAGATTTATAATCCTTACTAATACTTAGATTAGGAATACTATTAATTAATTCAAGAATGTCTTTGAAAAATGAAATTTTTATCCAGTCGATGTTTTTCCCACGAATCACTATATTAAAATCTTTAAATCTATTAGCTAGTTTACAAATGTCATTATAAAATGATTCATTTGACAACCAGTTGTTATCTGGGTGAAGCATATTTTTATAAGGATCTTCTTCAGAGTGATAATCAAACACAACAATTAAATTACTTGTATCTGAATCTTTCTTTGGAAGCCTTTCTAACAAATCTGTCCTCATCTGACCACATGGTATGCACTGATTAACAAATTTGCTATTAGATTGCTCTATCTTCTTACAAACAAAGTTACTACTTGAATAATATGTATCAATGAAAATAGGAAAATTTTCAAAAATAGCACTAACTGTAAAACGCTCCTGTACTGCAACAGTTTTAATTGATAACGATTCAAATAGTAGAGAAACTATTGGAGGAAATAAAATTTCATATCCAACCAATACTATTTTTGCACTAGGAAATGACGAAATAACAACTTTTTTCTTAGTTAAAAATACAACAGTATTAAACAATAAAATAAAGAATAATAGTGCATTCCTTTTCAACAATATTAATGAATTAACAAAACCTATAGAACTTAATACATATCTAAAGTTTTTAAGATATTCCTTTAATTTTGGCTTGGGAAATAATACTGTTTTAATACAATTATCATTATAAAAATTTGCTTTGTCATCATCCAAAAAAAGACTGAAAAATTCAACGTGAAGAATATTTTTTATATTAAATACTGATGTTTTTTCATCACTATAAAAATAATCTTTTACAAATAAATCTCCATAAAAAATACTTTGATGAGGAAAAAATAAAATCTCAAATGAAGAAGTATCAATACCATCAGTCATAACAGACTTCAAACTTTCTTTCACATCTTTTTTTCTCTTGAGAATAAATAACTTTTTTAATAATTGCGCTATTTTTTTTAAACAAATAACACTTACTTTTTTCACAAAGTCAAAAAATATAAAGAAATCACTATAAGCTATAATTTTGATATCAATATTTTGACAACTCTTTAATATAAACCCATTTCCTATTGAGCAAATATCCCACAATAAGAAAACCTTGCGATTATGTCGAAATTTACTCACCCCATTCAACCACATGGATATATCATATAACTCTCTACATCTACCTATAATATATTTCTTAACAAGCAAGGATAACTTAGCATCAACATTCTTAATTTTTGTAAAGAAAGGATTGAATTTAGCCAAGTGATTTTCACTTAGTACATCATATAATACTTGATCAGTGTAATCCCCTTTCCTTCCAAGAATTGGATCTATATCAATATTATCACATTCCTCTAGACTAACTCTATTAATCGAAGCCCTACTTATAAATTTTATAAAAAAAGGCTTTAATAACAGTTGAGACGATTTATAGTAATATACTTTTACTTTAAAAAAATAAAATGGCAGCATCAAAAATAATGTCAGAAGAGTTAGTTTTTTAATGACAAATATTTTTTCCATAAGTTGGATTAATTAGATTTTTTTGGAATATTCTAAAAAGACATTAGTCATGGATATTAACTAAGAGATTATGCTTAACAAGTTTCTTAACTATCTTAATTAATTTCCAAAATGGCTGATCGAGAATTTCTGAAATTTTTAATAGGCTATGATTTCCATCGCAGTATGAAATCAAATTGACCATTAGAAGAGTTTCATCTCCTATACTTTTCTCACCTATATTAGGATATAAACTTCTCTTACCAAGTTGTGGCTCACACAAAACTGTTGTTTTAAAATATCCGTTTTCTTCTATGACATTGATGGATCTTTTTAGCGCTAAAAGGCTACCTTCCAAACCTTTTTGAGTAACAAAATTTAAATCATCAAGCGAAGTGTGATACTCAGGATACTCTTCATATTTGCTTCGCATTATTGAAGCAATGGGGAGGTCCACCCCTGGAGCACAATATTGCCTCTCATCACTTCCACGTTCAAGCCAAGTATACTTCTTAAAGTTTTTGTCAGTATGTTTTAAAACATGCAGTGCAACATCATCAGACAGTGTTCCCCCTAAACGTGAAGGCAAATAGGAATAACACCTTTCATCTCCAACACATGTAATCTGAAAGCCTGCAATAACTTTTTCTCTAAGGTGTGCAATGTTCTTACTTAAATAAACAATTGATCCTATGGTCTCAGGTATAAAAATTATTCTATATGTATATTTACGTTCATTCAAGGATAGAAGAAAACGAGCAAGAGCAGTTGCAACTACAACTCCTGATAATTCATTATTAGCCATAGAGGGATGGCATATATAAGTGGATAAGAATATCTCTTCATCTACATCCCCTGGAATAACTATCTCTCCATAATTAAGAACACCTGGCTTTAAATCTGAATCTATAACTACGTGATAGGGACCTTTTTTTAACTTCTGTCTTTGGCTGTGTTTTAAACAAAATCCCCAATATGGATTATAATACGATGTGATATAAGGAATTGCATCTGGCTGATCAACCAAGGAATGTAAATGGCCCTCTAATTCATCTAAGTGAATCAATTTATCAATTGGCAAAGAGTATCCAAC
>ENA-OSJC01000552-OSJC01000552.1-marine-metagenome-genome-assembly--contig:-NODE-552-length-35910-cov-5.593168_pt1 | contig 35910 bp, 29 predicted proteins | sample MGYA00237885_ERZ534234 | MGnify/ENA primary metagenome ERZ534234 (study PRJEB26413, sample SAMN06343907) | marine metagenome | isolation source: coastal waters | place: Atlantic Ocean: West Antarctic... | reverse complement strand
AAAAGCAAAAACTTTATTTAATCAAAGATTTAAAATTAAAAACATTATTCAAACAGATTCAAAAACAGCAGAGCTCACTAAATACATGAACAACACTTTTTTTGCTACTAAAGTGAGCATCATGAATGAGTTTAAACTTTTATGCGATAAAATTGGAGCCAATTGGGAGGATGCATTAAAGGGTTTTGTTTCTGATGGTAGAATTGGTGACAGTCATTTAAATGTTCCAGGACATGATGGAAAGCTTGGCTATGGAGGAACGTGTTTTCCAAAAGATGTCAACGCACTTTTGTCTTTTTCTAAAAAGCATGATATTGAGTTAAATACTATTAAAGGGGGTTGGAAAACAAACCTAAAAGTGAGACAAGAAAAGGACTGGGAAGAAAAGGAAGGCCGGTCTGTGAGTTTTAAAAAAACAAAATAAACCTGACAACTGTGGTAATCGAGAAATAATACACAAAAAGTTAATGAAAAAGATATTATTAATTTTTGGAACTAGACCAGAAGCTATTAAAATGGCTCCACTAGTTAAAGAATTTCAAAAAAATCCAGATGCTTTTGATACGAGAGTTTGTGTAACAGCGCAACACCGAGAAATGTTAGATCAAGTATTAAATTTTTTTGAAATTAAACCCGATTATGATTTGGATTTAATGAAGCCAGGACAAAATTTATATAGCTTAACAGCCACTATTATCAATTCTCTAAAGCCAATTCTTGAAGAATTTACTCCAGATTATGTATTTGTCCACGGAGATACTACAACGACTATGTCAGGATCAATAGCAAGTTTTTACTCTGGAGCAAAAGTATGTCATGTAGAGGCAGGGCTAAGAACTAATAATAAACTATCTCCTTTTCCAGAAGAAATAAATCGTCAAATTACAGCTAGAATTTGTGATTATCATTTTGCTCCTACTGAAACCTCTAAAAAGAACTTACTTAAAGAGAATATTTCTGAAGATTCAATCTTAGTAACTGGAAATACGGTGATTGATGCTTTGATTAAATCTGTTCAAAAAGTTAATGAAAATCCCAGTCATTTAATTCAAGACCTCTCAAAACAAATAGGAAATCAAGAATTAGTTTTAGTAACAGGTCACCGTAGAGAGAATCACGGAGTTGGTTTTGAAAGTATATGTAAAGCTCTAAAACGAATTGCCGAAGATGATACAAATCGTCTAATTATTTATCCTGTTCATTTGAATCCAAAAGTACAGGAACCTGTAAACAGAATCTTATCAGGTGTTAACAATGTTATTTTAATAGATCCTTTAGCATATCAAGATTTTATTTGGCTTATGAATCGATCTAAGATTATTATTACTGATAGCGGAGGCGTTCAAGAGGAAGCACCTAGTTTAGGGAAACCCGTATTAGTTATGAGAGATAACACTGAAAGACCAGAGGCAGTTGAAGTAGGGACAGTTTTATTGGTAGGAACCAATGAAGAGTTGATTGTTTCTAAAGCATTAGACTTATTAAACAACCAGGTCAACTTTGTAAGAATGTCAAAACTTCACAATCCATACGGAGACGGTTTAGCGTCGAAAAGAATTGTTGACTTTATTAAAAATATAAAATAATGAATCCAGAAGTAGTTACCATTGGTTTAGGATATATTGGATTACCAACATCAGCATTAATAGCATCGCACGGGACGAATGTGTTAGGAGTTGATATAAATCAAAGTGTTGTTGACACAATAAACCAAGGTAAAATTCATATTATTGAACCAAATTTAGAACAAATTGTTTCAAAATCAGTTTCTAATGGTTTTTTTAAAGCATCAACTAAGCCTAGTTCAGCAAATGTATATCTAATAGTCGTTCCAACTCCGTTTAAAGGGAATCACGAGCCAGACATTTCATTTGTTGAATCTGCAACTAAAGGGATAATTCCACTATTAAAAAAAGGAGATTTATATATTATTGAATCAACCTCACCCATTGGAACCACTCAAAAAATGCAAGATTTAATATTTGCATCAAGACCTGAATTAAAAGATTGTATTTATATTGCTTATTGTCCTGAGAGAGTCTTACCGGGAAATGTTATGTATGAATTGGTAGAAAATGATAGAGTTGTTGGTGGCATTGATAAGATATCTACTCAAAAAGCAATATCATTTTATAGAAAGTATGTAAAAGGTAAGCTACACGGCACTAATGCTCGTACAGCTGAGATGTGTAAATTAGTAGAAAATTCTTCACGAGATGTTCAAATAGCTTTCGCTAATGAACTCTCTTTAATATGCGACAAAGCCGATATAAATGTATGGGAACTAATCAATCTTGCAAATAAACACCCAAGAGTAAATATATTGCAACCAGGTTGTGGAGTTGGTGGCCATTGCATTGCAGTGGATCCATATTTTATTGTTTCTGACTACCCGATGGAATCAAAGATTATTGGAACAGCTAGAGAAGTCAATAATTACAAATCTTTTTGGTGTGCTGAAAAAATTCAAAATGAGAAGCTTCAATTTGAACTAATACACGGCAGGAAGCCAAAAACAGCATTAATGGGTTTAGCATTTAAGCCTAATATTGATGATTTGAGAGAGTCTCCAGCTAAATTTATAGCTCAAAAAGTGCTACAAAACTCAAACAATGAAGAACATTTTATTGTTGAACCTAATATAGATTCTCATTCAATTTATAAATTAACAGATTGCAAAGACGCAATCAAAAGTGCTGATATAATTGTTTTTCTAGTTGCTCATAATGAATTCAAATCAATAAAAATTAAAACTGGAAAAGTTATTTTAGATTTTTGTGGTTTGACTAACCTTTAATTAAAAATAAAATTATGAACTTTAATAAGACTATAAAAATTCAAAATAAAATTATTTCTAAAGATTCTCCAACATTTATTATTGCTGAAGCCGGAGTAAATCACGGAGGAGACATGAAACTAGCAATGCATCTTATAGATTTAGCATCTGGTTCAGGGGCAGATGCTGTAAAATTTCAAACATTTAAAGCTGATCAATTAATTTTAAGTAATGTAAAAAAAGCCCCATATCAATTAAAGACTACGGATACTAGTCAATCTCAAATGGATATGCTTAAAGCGCTTGAAGTTACCAGAGACCAAAATTTAGAATTAAAAGAATATTGTATTTCAAAAAATATAATATTCTTGACAACTCCGTTCGATGAGGTTAGTCTTGATGAATTAGATGAATTAGATTTACCTGCATACAAAATAGCTTCAACTGATCTAACTAATTTACCTTTTTTAAAGAAAGTAGCAGAAAAAAATAAACCCATTTTATTATCTACTGGTATGAGTTATTTGTCAGAGGTTTCGAAAGCATTAGATTCAATTTATCAATATAATAAAGATGTTATTTTACTACAATGTACAGCCAATTACCCTATTAAAGATAATGAGGCAAATCTTAATGTAATTAATACTTTCAAAAAAAATTATGATATTATAATTGGATATTCTGATCATACTGTAGGAGTAGGTGCATCTCCCTTTGCTATTCCTATGGGAGTAAAAGTAGTTGAGAAACATTTCACAAACGACAAAAGTCAAATTGGGCCAGACCATAAAGCTTCTCTATCTCCAAAAGAGTTGATAAGTTTTGTTGAAACAATTAAAAAGGTTGATTCGTTTATGGGAACTCATTTAAAATTTCCAAATTTTTCTGAAACCAAAACGAGAATTTCTTTACAAAAATGTATGGTTGCTAATTGTGACATAAAAATTGGGGATAAGTTTTCTTCTAAAAATATAATAGCAAAAAGAACAGGAGGAGAAGGGATTTCTCCAATTTATATAAGTGAATTATATTCAAAAAAGGCTAGTCAAAATTATACTAAAAATGAAATAATAAGAGAATGAAAATAGTTTTTTGTGGTTATGGCAGAGCAGCATTGGAATGTATATATCAATTAGTTTCTGTCTATAATATAGATTTAAAAAATATTAATGTTTATACGCATGATGCTCAAGGTAATGAGAATTTCATTAAGCATTTAATAAACAATAAAATAAAATATAATACAGAAAATATTAATAATTTTCATAAAGAATTGGTTGCGTTTTCTCCAGATTATTTAGTGTCAATTTATTACAGATATATAATAAAAAAAAATATTTTGAAAATTGTTGATTATAAAGCAATGAATTCACACCCATCTCTTTTACCAGCTTACAGAGGAACTAAGTCATCAGTTTGGGCTATTTTAAATAATGAACAAGAAACTGGTATAACTTACCATTATATAAATGAAAAAATTGATGATGGAAATATTATTCTTCAAAAAACTATTTCAATAAGTAATGATGATACTGCTTATTCATTATATAATAAATTAATCTCTCTTTTTGTTTTAAATTTTTGTTCTGCTTTTGACATGCTGATAAATAACAATTCAGGTTTTAAACAAAGAGGAAAACCTACTTATTACAAAAGAGAGCTTCCCTTTAATGGTAAATTAAATATCGAAAACACAAATTTTTTAGAAGCTAAGCTATTTGTTAGAGCTATGTATTTCCCCCCTCATAAAGGAGCATTATTTATAAAAAAAAATGGAGAAGAAATTGAGATCAAAAATTTAAAAAGCCTTGAAAAATTCAAAACTCTTTTTATAAAATAATATGATTTTTATCTCTAGCGCATGTTTAAAACATGATAAAATTAAAAATTCCGTTGAACAATTGGCAAAATCTGGATTTAACAATATTGAATTATCTGGTGGAACAGATTTTTATGAAGGGTTTGTAGATGATTTACTAGATTTAAAAGTGAAATATAATTTAAATTATATTTGTCATAATTATTTTCCGCCACCAAAAAAACATTTTGTTATAAATTTAGCTTCAATGGACGATTGTGTTTTTGAAAATACTTTAAATCATTTACAAAAATCAATCAACTTATCTAAGTTATTAAATGTAAACAAATTTGGTTTTCATGCAGGCTTTTACCACAACATTCCTTTAAACCAAATTGGGAAGAGTATAACTAAAAAAACTTTATTTAATAAATCAAAATCATTTACAAGATTTTGTAATGCTTTTGATTTATTGAAGAAAAACAATCCAGATATTGAATTGTATTTAGAAAACAATGTCTTGTCAAATCAAAACTTCTCTAACTTCAACGATAATCTATTCATGCTTACAACAAGCGATGAGTATTTTGAATTAATTAATAAAATTGATTTTAAGCTGATTTTAGATGTAGCTCATTTAAAGGTAAGTTGCAATAGCCTGAATTTAAATTTCGAAAAACAATTGGATAGTTTAATGTGCAAATCTGATTATCTACATATTAGTGATAATGATAGTTTTGTAGATCAAAATAGAGCTATAAAAAAAGACAGTAATTTGTATAGTATTTTATCAAAATATTCATTAAAAAACAAAATGATAACACTTGAAACATATGAAAGTGTTAATGACATAGCAGATTCTTTTAACTTAATTAATAAACTACAATAAATGTTATATCCAATTTATAAGCCATATATATCAAATATTGAAAAAGATTTAGTTAATGATTGTTTAGATTCTACATGGATTTCTTCAAAAGGTAAATATATTGAAATGTTTGAGGACAAAGTTGCCAAATATACAGGATCAAAGTATGCGGTAGCTGTAAGTAATGGGACAGTAGCTCTTCATTTAGCTTTATTAGCACATGATATTGGTTTAGGAGATGAAGTTTTTTTACCAGATTTTACATATATAGCTACATCAAATTCAGTACTTTATGTAAATGCAACTCCGGTATTTTGTGATGTAGAACCAAATAATTGGAATTTAGACCTAAATAAAATAACTGACAAAATAACGTCTAAAACTAAAGCTATAATGATTCCCAATATTTATGGTAATCCGGCAAATTTTGACGCTATAAAAAAAATTGCAAATAAACATAATTTAATTATAATTGAGGATTCAGCGGAATCTTTAGGAGCCAAGTATAAAGGTAAAATGTCTGGTAATCTTGGTGATATATCAACTCTAAGTTTTTTTGGAAACAAAACTATTACAACTGGAGAAGGTGGTATGGTATTAACAAATGATTATGAAAAATATAAAAAGTTATTAAAATTAAGAAATCAAGGTAATTCAGATAAGATTAGATACTATCATGACATACTAGGTTATAATTACAGAATGACCAATATACAGGCAGCTATTGGAGTAGGTCAAATGTCAAAAATTCATGATATTCTTGAGAAAAAAAAGAAAATTCAAAGTTATTATGAAAATGAATTATCAAAGTTTGTTAAGTTTCAAAAGATTGAGTCAGATGTTTCTTCATCTTATTGGTTAGTTAGTTTTTTATTGAAAGATGAAAATCAAAGAAATTCTTTAATGTCTTATTTAGATTCTGAAAATATAGAAACTAGGCCATTTTTTAAACAAATTAGTTCTATGCCTTTTTATGAAAAAATAGATAATAAAGTTTCTATCCATTTATCTGAAACAGGTATGAGTGTGCCTAGCTATCCTGAACTAAATGAAGTAGATATCAAATTTATATGTAATAAAATCAAATATTTTTTAAAAAATAATTTATGAAAAAAGCATTTATAACAGGTGTAACAGGTCAAGATGGCTCTTATTTAGCAGAATTTTTACTTAAAAAAGGTTATCAGGTTCATGGTTTAGTAAGAAGATCTAGTTTAGAGCAAAAATTAAGAATTGATCATCTATATAAGGATCCTCACCTAAATAGTAATAATTTTAATGTTCATTACGGTGACATGACAGATTCAAGTAACATACTTAGGTTAATAGATTTAATTAGACCTGATGAAATCTATAATTTAGCAGCTCAAAGTCACGTAAGAATTTCATTTGATATCCCTGAGTATACCGCTAATGCTGACGCCTTGGGGGCATTAAGAATACTTGAAGCTATTAGAATTTTGAAATTAGAGAAACACACTAAGGTATACCAAGCTTCTACAAGTGAGTTATATGGAAAAGTTCAATCAGTTCCACAAAATGAGGATACACCTTTTTATCCAAGAAGCCCTTACGGTGTTGCTAAATTATATGCATATTGGCTACTTGTAAATTATAGAGAGGCTTATGGAATATTTGGATCTAATGGAATATTATTTAATCATGAGTCACCTAGAAGGGGTGATAGTTTTGTTACAAAAAAAGTAGCAATTGCAGCAACAAAGATCGCAAATGGATCTAAAGAAAAACTATATCTTGGAAACATTGATGCTAAGAGAGATTGGGGTTATGCACCTGATTATGTAGAGTCTATGTGGATGATTTTACAGCAAGAATCTCCTTCAGATTATGTAATTGCCACTAATGAAACACATACCGTTAGAGAGTTAATTGAAAAAATGTTTAAACATGTAGGTATTAAAGTCAAGTGGAGTGGTAGTGGAGTGAATGAGGTTGGGATTAATTCTGAAACTAGTGAAGAAATTATAAATATTGATCCTTATTATTATAGACCAACTGAAGTTGACTTATTGATTGGAGATTATTCAAAAGCTAAAAACGAATTTGGATGGGAACCGAAAACAACATTTAATGAATTAGTAGAAATAATGATGAATTTTGAAATAAAGAATTATGAAAAATAAAATTTTATGGATAATTACTGCTAGATCAGGTTCTAAAAGTATAATTAATAAAAATATTAAAGAACTGAACAAATTACCTTTAATTGCTTACAAAATTAAAACAGCTATATCAATTAGTCATCAAAATGATGTCTGGGTTTCAACTGATTCTGAGGAATACGCAAGTATATCTAAAGAATTTGGAGCAACTATTCCATTTATTAGACCAGACTATTTATCTACTGACAATGCATCATCTGTAGATGTGATTTTACATTGTATGAATTATGCTGAAAAAAATAATATGAAATATGATTTTATTGGGATGTTAGAACCTACTTCACCATTTGTATATTTTCGTTATTTAGAAGATGCACTAGAAAAATTAAATAAAAATTCAAATGCCGACGCAATAGTAGCAACAAGAGAAGTTAGGCCAAATTCTTTTTTTGTTCAAAATGATTCTGAATTTATCTCTGAAGTAGGTGAAAAATTAAGAAATTTCAAAAATTATGGTCGTCAAAATTTTAAAAAAGAAATAACACCTAGTGGTGGATTTTATATATCTAAATGGAATTCATTTAAAAATAATAATGGTTTTTATTCTAAAAAAACATTAGCATTTGATTTGCCAGTTGAATGTGAGCTAGAAATTGATGAACCGATAGATTGGGATTTTGCGGAATTTTTGATTAAAAGTAAGTATGTTAATTTTAAAAAATTATGGAAATAATAAAAGGAAAAGGTCAAGAACTATGGGTTAAAGCTAAAACTTTAATTCCTACAGGAAATCAATTACTTTCGAAAAGAATTGAAAGATATCTTCCAGAAAATTGGCCCTCATACTACAAAAAAGCTAAAGGTTGTAAAGTATGGGATTTGAATTCTAATAAGTACTATGATTTTGCACAAATGGGTGTTGGATCATGTGTTTTAGGCTATGCAAATTATTATGTAAACAAGTCTGTTAAAAAAGCAATTAGTGATGGATCAATGGCTACTTTAAACTCATATGAGGAAGTTGAACTTGCTGAAAAATTAGTATCATTACATCCATGGGCTGATATGGCTCGTTTTTCTAGAACAGGTGGTGAAGCATGTAGTATTGCTGTTCGAATTGCTAGAGCTGCCTCAGGAAAAGATAAAGTTGCCTTTTGTGGATATCATGGCTGGCATGACTGGTATATATCTTCAAATATTGAAGATTCTAAAAATTTAAATTCACAATTATTGACCGGTTTAAAACCAAATGGAGTTCCAAAAGAATTAAAAGGAAATACATTACCCTTTATTTACAATGATATAGATTCTTTAAAAAATATAATAGATAATAATAAAGATATTGGGGTTATTATAATGGAGCCTCAAAGAACCCAAAAAATGTCTATTAAATTTTTAAAAGAAGTTAGGGAGATGGCAACTAAAATAGGCGCAATATTAATTTTTGATGAAGTAACATCTGGTTTTAGAATAAATAATGGAGGAATTCATTTAAATACAGGAGTTGACCCCGATATGGCTGTTTTTGGAAAAGCCTTAGGTAACGGATTTCCTATTTCTGCTATTATTGGTAAAAAAGAGATAATGGAAGCAGCACAAACTTCATTTATTAGTTCAACTTTTTGGACTGAACGAATAGGTTTTACTGCAGCTCTTAAAACTTTGGAAATTATAGAGAAAAAAAAGATTTATAATAATTTGATTGATTATGGAAATCAAGTAACTGATGCTTGGGAAAAATCTGCTATTAAAAATAATATTAATATTAAAGTAACAGGTATTCCTCCTCTAAGGTATTTTGCATTTGTTAATGATAATCCCGAAGAAACACAAACGTATTATACTCAAGAAATGTTAAAAAAAGGATTTTTAGCTGGTTCTTCAGTGTATGCAACAAATGCATATTCAAATCGAATTATAAGAAAGTACAAAGAATCGATGATGTATGTTTTTGATAAAATAAATTATTATAATTCTAAAGGAAATTTAATTGATAAATTGGAGGGTCCAGTAATTGAAAAAGGGTTCAAAAGACTAAATTAAAATTATGTCATTAAAAAATAAAGTTATAGTGGTGACAGGGGGAAATGGTCTGCTTGGAAAATCTTTTGTTAATGCAATTAATGAAGCTGGTGGAATTCCAATAATCGCAGACATTAATGAAAAATGTGAAATGGATTTTAGTTATGTTAAATTAGATATAACATCTAAAAGCTCGATATTAAATGCTATAAAACATATTAATAAAAAATATGGTCAGATTGATGGTTTAATTAATAATGCTTATCCAAGAAATAAAAATTATGGAAAATTATTCGAAGATGTAGATTATGAAGATTTTTGTGATAATTTAAACATGAATTTAGGAGGTTATTTTTTAACATCTCAACAATTTATAAAATATTTTAAAAAACAAGGCTTTGGTAATATCATTAATATCTCTTCAATCTATGGAGTCGTAACTCCGAGATTTGAAATTTATAAAAATACTGAAATGACTACACCTGTTGAATACATTGCAATAAAATCTGCACTAATTCATTTAACAAAATACATGGCAAAGTATTTTAAAAACTCTAATATTCGTTTTAACTCTGTAAGTTTAGGTGGTATTTTAAATAATCAACCCGACTCTTTTTTAAAGGGTTACAGTTCCTATTGCTTAAGTAAAGGAATGTTAGATCCAAACGATATTAATGGTGTAATTATTTTTTTACTTTCCGAGTCTTCGAAATATATTAATGGTCAAAATATCATTGTTGACGACGGCTTTACGTTATGATTGAAAAAGTCATTTATATTGGTTATGTAATTTTAAACGAAAAATTAAAAGAAGATTTTTTCTTTAATGAGCTTAATGAAAATAAAATTATAACAGAATATTGGAATTTTTCAAAACTATATTTTAAGGAATCTAATTGCTCTGATCAAAACATTGAAAATTGTATAGGTAGTTTTAGAAAATTTGATTTATTCTTAAAAAAAGTAAATATTAAAAAAACAGTTTTTGTTTTGACTATGTCTTATAACTTTAAGACTATTTACTTGTATTATTTATTGAAAAAACACAATTGTAAAATAGTTTTTTTCTCTAGAGGAGCTCTTCCTAAAATCAGTTATAATCGAAAACATATATTTTACAAATTAAAAAATATAAAAAAATACAAACATTATTTTTTTATAATTTTCAAAATAAATCTTTCAGTTTTTTTAAAAAAAATTGATTTAGTTAAAACATATGATATTATATATCATGCTGGAGAAAGATCTTTGGGAGGTTTCTGTAATGGATATAAAATTGATTTATCTAAAGCTAAAATAATTGAGTTAAATTATTTTGATTTTGACAAAACGATTAAAATTAAAAATTCAAAGAATATATTAAAAAATAAATATTGTGTTTTTCATGATGAATATCTTCCGTTTCATCCTGATTTTGAATTAGAGAATAAAGAAACAGTTGAAGCAAGTTTATACTATCTTAATTTAAATAAATTTTTTACTCAAATAGAACAAAGATTTAAATTAGAAGTCGTTATTGCAGCTCATCCAAAAGCTATTAATTATAAAAACCATAATCCTTTTAAAAAAAGAAAGTTATTTTTTGGGAAAACTGCTGAGTTGAGTAAATATTCTGAATTTTCGTTATTACATGTTTCATCATCTGTAAGTTTTCCTGTAATCTACAAGAAACCTATCATTTTTTTAACATCTGATCAAATTATCAAAAAAATGTTTTCATATAGTAAATGGATAGTTGATTTTTCAGATGAATTAGGTTCAAAATTAATTAATTATGATAATTATAATGACTTAGAATTTGATGATTTAGTGATTGATAGTAAACTTTATAATAAATATATTTCAAATTATTTATCATCAAAAAGTTCATCTTCAATTTTAAGCTCAAAAATATTTTTAAAATCTCTATCAATTAAAAAAGTTTAATCAAAAAAATAAATTATGATTGTTAAACTCAAGCGTATCCTAAAGAAACAACAATTTCTTCCATCCTATTTAGGATTAGTAATTAATCCTTTTTACATAATTAGAAAAGGATTATTTACTGGAATAAGAAATAACAGTAAACACATTAACGGAAAATTGCTTGATTTTGGTTGTGGTAACAAACCATACGAATCTTTATTTAATGTTACTGAATATGTAGGTTTGGATATTGGTGAAAGTGGCTTTCCAGACGAAAAATCTGCTGAGGTATTTTATGACGGGCAAAAAATTCCATTTGGCGATAATACTTTTGATTCTGTGCTAGCTTCAGAAGTTTTTGAACATGTGTTTAATCCAGATCAAGTTCTTTTAGAATTAAATAGAGTTTTAAAGAAGGATGGTAAAATATTAATTACAGTACCTTTTGCATGGTTTGAACACGAAATACCATATGATTATGCTCGTTATAGTAGTTTTGGATTAAGACATTTACTAGAAAAGAATGGTTTCAAAGTAATTAAGACAGAAAAAACCACAAACTATTTGGAAACGGTTATTCAGTTATTTATAGCTTATATCTTTAATATTGTTTTTCCAAAAAATATATATATTCAATACATATTACATTTACTAATTACTTCTCCGCTTCAAATAATACTATTATCATTGTCTAAATTGTTTCCAAGTTCTAGTAAATTATATTGTAATCTAGTCATTGTTGCAAAAAAGTAATCTTTAATGAAAATAAATTTTACTGTAAATTTTATTAAAATTTATTTTTGGAATTTTATTTCAATTATATTGAACTTCGCGGCATTGTTTGTTGTTGTACCTTATATAAGCAGTAACAAGGAATTGTATGGTGTATATGCTCTTTGTATGTCTTTAAATATATTTTTATCTTATGCTGATTTAGGTTTTATTGGAGCTGGTAAAAAATTTGCATCAGAATATTTTGCTAATAATGATTTAAAAAAATCAATTGATACTATAGGATTCTCAGTTTTCTTCCTATCAATTTTTCTAATATTTTTTATAATTGGTTTTGCAATTTTAGGATTTTCACCAGAACTAATGTTTGGGGAATTTATAAATAATAATACATATGATGTGGCTTCATCATTATTTTTTATTTTGTCTTTTTCAACTCCAATAATATTATTTCAGCAATTAGTAAACTCTATTTTTGGAATTAGGCTTGAAAACTATATTCCTCAAAAAATAAATATTTTAGGTAGTTTAATAAAAATAGTTTCAATTTTTTATTTTTTTAACAATACGTATGATTTGGTTGGTTATTTTATTTTCTTTCAGTTTATTAATTTCCTAGCTGTAATTGCACAACTATTTGTAATTAATAGTAAATACAAATTAAATATTATAAATATTCTTTCAACAATAAAATTTAATAAAAAAATATATGATAAAGTTTCTAAACTAGCGTATTCATCTTTGTTTATAACAATTTCATGGATATTATATTATGAATTAGATAATATGGTAATTGGTAAAATTTTAGGTCCGAGTGAATTAGCGATTTATGCTGTTGGATTTACTATTTTAGGGTTTTATAGATCATTGATAGCTATTTTTTATTCTCCATTTGTAACTAGATTTAATCATTTTATTGGCTTAAATCAAATGATTGAATTTGATATTCTATATAAAGATTTAGTTAAATTTTCAGTTCCTATAATAATTATTCCAATTATGACTTTAATAATATTTGCTGAACCATTAGTAATTTCATGGGTAGGTAATAGTTATGCAGATTCTATTATTATTGTTAAATTATTATTATTCGCAAACATATTTTCATTTATATCAATACCAACCAGTTTAATTTTAAACTCATTGTTAAGATTAAAGGAATTATATATTATTAATACTATCATTCCAATTGTATTTTGGATTGGAATTTTAACAACAATTGAATTTTTTGGAGTTAAATCTTTTGCATTATTTAAATTAATTTCTTTTATGATATTAGCCTTTTTTTGTTCATATATTTACATAGACTATACAAAATCTAGCATTGCCTCTACAGTAAAAAATATAGTAAAATCAACGATTTCTCCTTCTTTATTATTTGTTTATTTTGCAGGAAATTATTTATTAAATAATTATCCTATATATGAAAAATCCTCTATTAATTTATTAAAAACTAGTTTAATTGTTATTATAGTTATTTTATTGGCTTTTATAATTCAAATATTAATTGACAAGGATATTAAGTCAAAAATTTTTAAATTATATAATAAAGAAATATAAAAAAACTTAAATAATATATTTAAACATTATTTAAAATATGAAAAAAAATAGTAAAGTGTTGATAACTGGCGCATCCGGTTTTATTGGAAAAAATTTATTATTTTTTTTACTAAAACAACATACCGAGATTGCAGTTCTTGATCTTTCGAACAATCTTAATTATGGTAATGTAAAAAAATATATTGGAGATATTTCTGATTATGATTTTGTAGAAAAATCTGTTTTAGATTTTCAGCCAAATAAGGTTTTTCATCTTGCGGGATTTAAAATTAGATCTTCAAAAGTAGAAGACATGTCATTGGCATTAGGAGTTAATTTAATGGGGACCTTAAACCTCTACCAATCTTTATTAAAGGTTTCTTCAATTGAGTCTATTGTTTCATTAGGAACTACGGATGAATACGGAATAAATAATTCTCTATTTAAAGAAACATCAAATGAGAACCCAATTAGCTCGTATGGCTTCAGTAAATTATGTGCTACTAATTTAGCTAAGTATTTTAGTAGATGTTTTAACCTTCCTATAACAATATTAAGACCAACTATAGTCTATGGACCTTATCAAGGATTGGATATGTTCATTCCATCTTTAATAAATACTTTAATTTTAGATAGAGATTTTAAAATGACAGCTGGAAATCAAATTAGAGATTTTATTTATATATCAGACTTGATTGATGTAATGTTATTGGTAAGTAAAGATATTAGTTATAGTGGACAGGTTTTTAATGTTGGATTTGGAAAAGGGCTAAAGTTAAGTCATGTTGCTATTTCCATAGCAAAGGTTTTAAAGAAAGAATCTTTATTAAAGCTTGGATCAATTCCATACAGAAAAAATGAAGTAATGGAATACAATACATCTGTTGCTAAAATTCATAAGAAGTTTGGATGGATTCCAAAGGTGAATTTAAAAAAAGGTATTGAGTTAACAATTGAATATTTTGAAGATGATAAATAATAAAAGAGATTATTCTGTAGTTCTTTTTTTCATCTTTTTTTTTGTAATAATAAAATTGTTTTATAGGTTTTAAATAAATTTTAAATGATTATTTTTAGACAAAATATAATATTTTAAATAATCAAAATTATGAAAGTAGTAATTTTATGTGGCGGTTACGGAACCAGAATAAGAGGAGTAGCAGATAACCTCCCCAAACCAATGGTTCCAATAGGCAACTTCCCGATTGTTTGGCATATAATGAAATATTACTCCACTATGGGGCATAATGAATTCATTTTGTGTTTAGGCTACAAAAGTAAAGTGATCAAAGACTATTTTTTAAATTATGAGACTGGAATCAGTGATTTATCAATAATTCTTGGAAAAAAAAATTCTATGAAAATCCTAAATACTCACAATGAGTTAGACTGGAAAATAACATTTGCTGAAACTGGATTAGACTCTATGACTGGTGCAAGAATTAAAAAAATTCAAAAATATATAAAACCTAGCGAAACTTTTATGTTAACATATGGTGATGGCTTGAGTGATGTAGATTTAAATGCTTTGATATCTTTTCACAAATCCCATAATAAAACTTTAACATTAACTGGTGTTTGTCCAGCAGCAAGATTTGGTGAAATCAAGGCGGATTCTAATGGAAAAATAACAGAATTTACAGAAAAACCTGCAAAAACAAAAGGAAAAATCAACGGAGGGTTTTTCATAGCTAATTATTCATTGTTTAATCATATCGATAACAAGCGAGATGATATTATTTTTGAGAGAGAAACAATGAGCAATTTAGTTAATGCAGAACAAATAATGCAATATGATCACAATGGTTTTTGGCAACCAATGGATACAATGAGAGAATGGCAAATGTTAAATACTATGTATTCTGATAAAAAAGCACCTTGGAAGATTTGGTAATAAATAAAACAATAATAAATTTTTATAAAGGAAAAACCATTCTATTGACTGGAGCTACTGGCTTTAAGGGATCTTGGCTGGCGTATTGGTTAACTAAAATGGGAGCAAAAGTAATTGGATATTCGTTAGCTCCTTTAACAAAGGAAGATCACTTTAATTTACTCAACTTAAAGAATAAAATTACACATATTGAAGGTGATATATTAGATTCAAAAAAAATAAATGAAGTTTTTGAAAACTACCAACCCGAAATCGTATTTCATTTAGCTGCTCAAGCTTTAGTTAATTTTTCTTATGAAAAGCCTAAGTTAACTTTTGATACAAATGTTGCAGGTTCGGTAAATGTTTTAGAAGCTATTAGACGTACTAAATCTGTAAGATCGGTTGTTTATGTTACTAGCGATAAAGCTTATAAAAATAAGGAGTGGACCTGGGGATATAGAGAAAATGATGAACTAGGAGGTCATGATCCGTATAGTGCTTCAAAAGCTGCTGCAGAAATTTTGTTTTCTTCTTATAATGATTCTTTTTTTAGTAAAAATGATTCTATTGGAGTTGGAACAGTTAGGTCTGGAAACGTTATTGGTGGTGGTGATTGGGCATCAGATAGAATTATTCCAGATTGTATAAAATCATTAAGAGTTAATAAACCAATTATAATTAGAAATCCACATGCTACTAGACCTTGGCAACATGTCTTAGAACCTTTGTCAGGATATCTGATTTTGGGAGCTAAATTATATAACGAACCAAAAAAATATTCTGGTGCCTGGAATTTTGGTCCTAACACTAAGTCGATAAAAACAGTACTAGATCTAGCTGAAAAAGTTATTTCAGTTTTTGGAAAAGGAAAAGTAGATGTTAAAATAGATAAAAATGCAAATCATGAAGCCTCTATTTTACACTTAAATTGTGATAAGTCTAATACTAAATTATATTGGTATCCTAATTGGGATTTTGATACAACAATTGAACGAACAGTTAATTGGTATATTCGTTATTTAAATGGAGAAAAAGCAGTCAATTTATCTTTATCAGACATTAATAATTTTTTAAATATTGATAATTGAAACCATTTTTTTCTGTTATAATACCTACCTATAATAGTGCTAATTTAATTGGAGATACTATTAGTTCTGTTTTAGATCAAACTTTTTCTGATTTCGAACTTATAATTATTGATGATGGTTCTACGGATAATACAAAAAAAACCGTTTTATCATTTAATGATAATAGAATTTTATATAAAAAGATTGAAAATTTTGGGGGACCCTCAAAACCAAGAAATATTGGAATATCTCTTTCGAAATCTGATTGGATATGTTTTTTAGATTCAGATGATATTTGGATTTTGAATAAGCTAGAATTTTGTCATAAATATATAAATCGAGAAACAGATTTTATTTATCACGATATGTTAATTATTGGAAATAAATTTTTTAATAGATCTAAATATATTAGAGGAAGACAATTAACTTCTCCAATATTAAATGATCTTTTATTAAATGGAAATTGTATTGCAAATTCGTCTGTAGTTGTAAGAAAAAAAATTCTTAATAAAGTTGGTAACATCAATGAGTCAAGAAAAATGATAGCTTCTGAAGATTATAATACTTGGCTGAAAATATCTTTAATATCTGAAAAATTTACTCATATTCCTTTAGTTCTAGGAAATTATTTAGATAATAGTAATGGGATTTCAAAAAGAGATTTTTATAATCCTTTTAGAGAATCAACTCTAGAATTTGTTAATTTTTTAAATAAAGAAGAAAAAATTATTTTTGATCATATTTTAGAACGTGGCAACATAAAAAATAATATTACAAAAGGTTCTATCACTTTATTAGATGGAAAATTTTACAAATTTATTTTTAGTAAGAAATTCGATTTTATTCTAAAATATAGATTTACGGGACTATTGTTTTTAGTATTTATAAAAAGTTTAACTAATAAGTTTTTAAAAAAATGAAAATTCTAGTAACAGGAGGATTAGGTTTTGTAGGTTCAAACTTAGTTGATAAGTTAGTGTCTAATGGTAACTCTGTATATGTGGTTGATAATTTATCTTCTATTTCAAGTTCAGATTCGTATAAAAACTCTATGGCCCAGTATTATATTAATGATATAAGAGATATTTTTTCAATTAAGGATTTTCCCAATTTTGATATTATTTATCATTTAGCTGGTTTAGCCCGGATACAACCTAGTTTTTCTGACCCTATTGAATATTTAGATGTTAATATTTTAGGCACATCTAAAATTTGTCAATTAGCTTTAAAATGCAAAGCAAAATTAATTTATGCTAGTTCAAGCTCTATTAATAATGGCCAATATAAAACACCATATACATTTTCAAAATGGGGTGGAGAAGAAGTTTTACAAACCTGGATAGAGTGTTATAATTTAGATGCTTTAATCTGTAGATTTTATAACGTATATGGGCCTAGAGAACCTAAAAAAGGTGATTATGCAACAGTTATTAGAAAGTTTTTAAGACAATATAAAAAAAACAAACCACTTACAATAATTGGTGATGGTGAGCAAAGAAGAGATTTTACGCATGTATCGGATATTGTTAATGGCCTTATTGCTGCTAAATCATATTTTAACCCAGGTAAAATTCTTCATTTGGGAAGAGGAAAAAACTATTCTATAAATGATCTTGTAAAAATGTTTTCGGGAGCTAAATCAATACATCTTGCAAAAAGATTAGGTGAAGGAAATGTAACACTAGCAAATTATAAAGAGACTTTTGATATTTTATCCTGGAAAGCTGAAAAAGAACTAGAAAGTTATATTCAAGATCAAATAAATTAGAATAATACTAAAAAAGTATTGGGACTGTTAAATAGGATTTGAAAATTAATAATAGATGTTTACTAATAAAAACCATAATAATAATCTAGAATTTAATTTATATGTGTTAATATTAATATGATTTTAATTTTAAAAATTTTCAAATGAAAATAAAAAATATTTGTTGTATCGGAGCAGGTTATGTTGGTGGACCAACTATGGCTATAATCGCACAAAAAAATCCTAATATAAATATTACAGTTGTGGATATTAATGAAAAAAGGATTGCAGCTTGGAATTCTGATAATTTTAATGAATTACCAGTATATGAACCAGGGATGTCTGATGTGATTAAAGAAGTACGAGGAAGAAATTTATTTTTTTCAACGGACATTGATAACGCAATTATTAACTCAGAAATGATTTTCATTTCTGTTAATACACCAACTAAAACTTCTGGAAAGGGGAAAGGAGCTGCATCAGATCTGAAGTATATTGAATTATGTGCAAATCAAATTGCGGAGATTTCAAAAACTGACAAGATAGTTGTTGAAAAATCTACTGTACCAGTAAGAACTTCTGAAAAAATCAGAAAAATTTTAAATTCTAAAAATAAAGGTATTAATTTCCAAATTTTATCAAACCCAGAATTCTTAGCAGAAGGTACAGCTATCAAAGACTTACTAAAACCGGACAGAGTAATAATTGGTGGGGATAATACTAAAAAAGGAGAAGAAGCAATTCAATCTTTAGTTGAAATATATTTGCAATGGGTGCCTAAAAATAAAATATTAACAACAAATTTATGGTCCTCTGAATTATCTAAGTTAACTGCTAATGCATTTTTAGCACAAAGAATATCATCAATAAATTCACTTTCAGAGCTTTGTGAAAAAACTGGGGCAGATATTAAAGAAGTTTCTAAAGCAATTGGGATGGATTTAAGAATTGGAAGTAGCTTTTTAGAGACCTCAGTTGGTTTTGGAGGAAGTTGTTTTCAGAAAGATATATTAAATTTAGTATATATATCAAAATCTTTTGGGCTTGAAAAAGTGGCGAACTATTGGGAACAAATATTAATAATTAATAATCATCAAAAAGACAGATTTTCTAAAAAAATTCACTCATTAATTAATAAAGAGGCCCTAATTAATAATGTATGTATTTTAGGATGGGCTTTTAAAAAAGACACTAATGATACGAGAGAGTCTGCCTCCATATATGTAGCTGACTATTTAATCAAACTTAATATAAATCTAAAGATATATGATCCAAAAGTTACAGAGAGCCAGATATTTTTTGATATGAATTATATTAACGATGAAATGAACAAGGAGTGTATTACAGTATATAATAGTCCATTAAATTGTATTAATCAAACTAACATTATTGCATTAATTACTGATTGGGATGAGTTTAAGGACTACGATTGGGAGAAAATATATAAACAAATGAACAAACCAGCATATATTTTTGATGGTAGAAATTTATTGGATAGAGAAAAATTAGAATCTATTGGATTCAATTATATAGGAATAGGTAGATGAATTCAAAAAAGAATATTTTATATTTTTCAGATTCCTCATTTTTTTCTGGTTCTCAAAATATGATTATTAACTTTTTAGAATCGGATACTTTAAATATCTACTATAATGTTTCTTTTGCTTATTGTTATTCTGAATTATATGAAAATGGTCTAAATAGTAGACTGAGGAACTCACATAAGGTTAAATTATTCCCCATTCAATTAGCTGATAAAATCTTAATAAAATCAGCTAAAAAAAGTCTGTTTTATAAGATTTATAAAGGTTTTGCAATCTTATTTTATAAGTATTATTCTTTAATTTTAAACACCTATTTATTATTTAATTTCTTAAAATCTAAGCAATTTGATATTATTCATATTAACAATGGAGGTTTCCCAGGAGGTACACCATGTAATGCTATGGTTTTAGCTAGTAAGTTTATTAAAACAGAACATGTTGTTTATGTTGCTAATAATACTGCTGAGGATTATAGATTTTTTTTAAGATGGTTAGATTTTCCAATTGATTTAATTATTAAAAGAACTGTATCTAAATTTGTTACTGGGTCTAAGTATTCACTTGAAATTTTAAAAAAAACATTAAAATTACCGGAACATAAAACGGAACAAATTTTCAATGGAATAAAGCCCAGAAAAGTAAAACAAAACAAAACGCAATTTTTAAAAGAAAATGATATTCCCTTAGATTCTTTTGTGATTTCATCAATAGGTAATTTAGAAAAAAGAAAGGGACATATATATCTTTTAAAGGCTTTTAATAAACTACTTAAAGAGTATTCAAATAATAATTTAACACTTCTTTTAGCAATTGGTAAAATCAATCCAGAACTTAATAATATTAGGGATTATATAAACTTAAATAATCTCGAAATGAATGTTCGTGTATTAAAATATACAATCAATGTTTTTGATCTTTATTCAGCTTCTGATTTAATAGTAATTCCTTCAATCGCTAATGAAGATCTTCCAAATGTCATAAGTGAAGCAATGAGTTTAGGAAAACCCTTGATTGGAACATCAGTGGCTGGAATTCCTGAGCAAATAATGAATAATAAATCTGGCTTTATTGTTAAGCCTAGAAATAGTGAAGAATTGTTTTTAAAAATAAAATATTTATTAATGAACAGGTCAAAGTTAAAAGATTTTTCAGATGAATCTTTAAAACGTTTTGAACTTTATTTTAAATCTGAACAAAGTGTTTTAAAATATATTGAATTATATAATTCAATATTATTAAAAAAAGAAATATGAAAAAAAAAGTAGGTTATATTGGTGGATTTTGGGCAACGAATATTGGTAATTCATTTTATAATATTGGAGCTTTATATTTGTTAAAAAAAATATATGGAGAAAAAAATGTAAATTTTATTCCAGACCCTCCTCAATGGCACTGGAATGGGATCAACAATGATTTTAAATTACTGAAAAATTTAGATTTAGATCTTTATATTATTTCAGGTCCTTGTCTTAACAAGGGATTAATTAAAGTTTATAAAGATGTTTTTGATGAATTTAAAAGAAGAAATAAAAAAATTGCTTTAATATCTGTGGGTTCATCTAATTATAATGAGCAAGAGTCAATATTGGTTTCAGAATTTTTAAATAAGTATGAAATTCAATATGTTACAACTAGGGATGATAGTACTTATGATTTGTATAAAAACAAATTAAAGGCTCCTACATTTAACGGTTTGTGTACAAGTATGTTTTTGGATGAAGCTGTTGATGTTCCAAAGTTAAATAATGATTTTGTTGTTTTTAATTTCTCTTCTTTTATTGAACCTAAAATAAGTTTAATTAAAAATGAAATTTCAGTTAATATGGGGTTATTTCCATTTTATCAAAAAGATTTTGATGGTCATGAAATTATAAGAACAAATAATGAGTCGTTTACTAGAAATTTTAAATTTTTTAATACTCAACTTATGACTTTTTATAAGTCTAATACTTATTATTCTGATCTTCCTTATGGATATTTATCAATTCTTAAATCCGCAAAAGTTGTTTTTTCTGACAGAGTACATTCATGTGCTGCAGCTCTTGTTTTAGGCAATAAAGCTATGTATATTAAAAATGCTAAAAGATCTAAAGATGGAAGAAATAAACTGTTCAATAGAATTGGAGTTGAGGACATTTATAAAAAACCTTCCTCATTAGATTTTAATTATATAAATACTCATAAAAATTTAATGATAGAATTTTTAAAAAGTAATCAATAGAATTTACATAATTTAATAAATGAATTTCAAAAAAATATTAATTTTTTCTTCACTTTATTTGCCCTTCGCTCCATTATTAGAAAAGTATTTTCCTTTCCAAGTTTTTTCTAATTCTTTTTATATAACTGTTTTACCAATAGTTACATTTTTTAGTTTATTTTTAATTAAGCTCAAAAATTTTAAGTCTAAAGATTTTTATTTTCTTTTGGTTATAGTTTTAAGTTTTAGTTTTATTTTTTGTGTAAGACTTTTATTTTATGACTCTAATTTTATATTAGAAAAACTTATTTCAAATATTTTTATTTTTTATCCAATTATTTTTATTGTTTGTTTGAGGAATTTAAATTTCTCATCTAATGATTTCAAACTTATAAGTTTGATATTGTTTTTAAACATTGCTTTTGGCAGTATTACCGGGCTTCTGTATGTTTTAGGCCTTGAGACTATTATGGTAGCTGATCAGGGGAAGCTAGATCTTATTATCACGAGATTTACTGGAATTTATGGAGGCTCAAATGTTTACTCAAACTTGATGTTTACCTTTTATATTATTCTAGTTTTGATTAATCGTAAAAACTTCTTAATTTTTATTTCAAGTAGTGTATTATTAATACCTGTTTTAATTTCATCTGGCTCAAGAACTCCTTTGATATTATTTTTAATTTCAATATTATTCCTTTCCATGAGGAAATTTAATTTTAAAATAATTTTTTATTTTATTATTTTCTGGATTTCTTTATTTGCAGCATCCAAGTATTTCTTAGATTTTGGTCTTAATAATCCATTTATTAGATTATTAACTTTGTATTATGGTGATTCTGGCGGAAGAACGGATAAATTAATTTTAGCTATCGAATTACTTCTCTCATCTCCAATTTCATTATTATTTGGAGTGAAAAAATCTTTATTATCTCAAGGTGTTAATGTTTCTGATAATTCTTTGACCTTAATTTTAACTTCTTTCGGGTTAATTTTCTCATTTTTGTCGATATATTTTTGTTTAAAAATCTCAAATATTAAATTTAAAATTATTAAAAATAGTTTAAGTTTAAAGCTCTACTTGTTTTGTATGTTTTGTGTTTTTGTTTTTAATAACTCAATTTTGTGGATGGTTTGGATGTATATTTTTGTTTTAGGTTTATATTTAATTTATAGTAATGAAAAATTACTAAAGAATAATGTCTAACAAACTATTAATAGTTGGTACCGTTCCTCCACCAATTGGTGGGGTCTCTGTTCATGTTAGCAGATTATTGAAATATTTAAAGTATAAAAAATGCTCACATATTTTTTTTGATTACAAAAAAATAAATTTTAGAATATTTTCATATTTTCTTAATTCTAGTATTATCCACATTCATGCTAATAATCCCTTTTTTATTTTATTTTGTATAATTTTATCGTCTATTTTTTTTAAAAAAATAATAATCACTATTCATGGTGAATTTCTTTACGAAAGAAACGGATTATTACACAATTTCTTTGAAAAACTTTCAGTAAAATTTTCTGATTTCCCGATTTTATTAAATAAAAAAGATGTTGATAAAGCCTTAATTTTAAATAAAAATGCATTATTTATTTCTAGCTTTATTACACCTTATAATGAACCTCATTTGCCTAAAAATATTATTGATTTAGTTAGTAAAAATAAACATAAATCTATATTTTGTTCTAACGCATATAGAATGAATTTTGATAAAAGCGGAAATGAAATATATGGGATTTTAGAATTAATTAATTATTTCAATATATCTCCACAATTTTACTTTATTTTATCTGACCCCAGTGGAGAATATTTAAGTTATTTTAACTCTAATAATATTAAATTAAATAATAATATTTTAATTATAAATAGTAGACATTCATTTTACAGAGTTCTTCAAATTTCTGACTGTTTTATTAGAAATACTATTACTGATGGTGATTCCTTATCAGTTCGAGAGTCTCTTTATCTAAATAAAAAAGTAATTGCAACGGATTGTGTACCAAGACCTAAATCTGTAATTCTAAAAAAGGGTTCAATTGATAATGCTATAAAGGCTTACCAATCAACTCAACAAAATATATTTGATAAAATGGCTAATGGTGCAGAAAAAATTCTTGATCTTTATAATTCAATTGACAAATCATCTTAAATGTGTGGAATTATTGGCTATTATGGAAAAGATGCAGTAAAATTTTCTCAAACTCCAAGGCTTGATTTTATTAGTCATAGAGGCCCAGATAATCAGGATTATATTAAAGGAGAAAATTACTTTTTAGGCCATACAAGATTATCAATTCAAGATACTACAGTATTAGCTAACCAGCCTATGTTTTCTAATGACAAGTCGTTTGTTTTGATTTTTAATGGTGAAATTTATAATCATAAAGAATTAAGAAAAAAGTTTCTTTCAAAAGTGAAATTTAAGTCTACTGGAGACACAGAAACACTTTTAGAAGGTTTAATTAAATACGGAACTGATTTTATAAATAAATTAAACGGAATCTTCGCTTTTTCTTTTTTTAATAAAGCTACAGGTGATATAATTATTTCTAAGGATCATTTTGGTGTCAAACCTTTGTACTTTCATTTAAATGATCGTGAAGTTTATTTTTCCTCTGAACTAAAAGCTATTTGTTCATACATGAGAGGAAAAACATCGATTGACAAAGCTGCTTTAAAAAATTACATAAACTTTTTATGGTCACCGGGTGAAAAGACCCCATTTAATGAATTTAAAAAATTATTACCTGGAACTTATTTAAAAGGTAATATAAAAAATATTAAAAATTTTCAGACACACAGGTATTATACTGTTCCTTTTAATGGTCAATATTTGTCTAATGAATCTGAAGATGAATTAATAGTTAAATTAGAAAATTATCTTTTGAAAGCTGTTGAAAGGCAAATGCTTTCTGATGTTCCTTTAGGTTTTTTCCTTTCAGGTGGCCTAGATTCAAGTATTTTAGTCGCTATGGCTCGGAAATTAAATCCAGAGAAGGAAATTAATTGTTATACTATTCGTGTAGATTCAACTGATGGATTTACAGATGATTTATCATATGCAAAAAAAGTAGCAGAATATTTGAATGTAAATTTAACTATTGTTGATGCAAAAACGGATATACTTAAAAGTTTTGATAAAGTTATTTATCATTTAGATGAACCTCAAGCTGATCCAGCCCCAATAAATGTATATAATATATGCAAAGCTGCAAGAAAGGATGGTATTAAAGTATTGATTGGAGGTACAGCAGGAGATGATATTCTATCTGGATACAGAAGACATCAAGCGTTAAACTTTGAGTCTATTATTGAGAAAATTCCCGAATTTTTACGGAAATCAATTAAAAATGTATCTCTAAAATTTAATGGTAAAAGTTCATTTATTAGAAGGTTTAAAAAATTATCTGCAAACATAGATAAATCAAAAGAAGAAAGAATGATGGGGTATTTTAGTTGGATAGATGATACTATTCTACGAGATCTTTTTCTTGAACCAAATGATTATAATTGTTTTAGTTATTTTGAAAATTTAAATAAACTCATTCCTAAGGAAAATTCTGATTTAAATAAAATGTTATTTTGGGAAATAAACACATTTCTTACTGATCATAATCTTAATTATACTGATAAGTTGAGTATGGCTGTGGGAGTTGAAGTTAGAGTACCATTTTTAGACACTGAACTTGTCCGATTTTCAACTAATATTCCTCAATATTATAAACTTCAAGGGAATGAAACTAAATATTTATTGAAAAAGGTAGCAGAAAAATATTTACCTAAAGAAGTTATCTATAGGCCTAAAACAGGTTTTGGTGCTCCAGTAAGGGAGTGGATTCTTAATGATATGGATGATTTAATTAATGATTATTTAAGTAAAGAAACAATTACTAAAAGAGGTATTTTTAATTTTGATAAAGTATCAGATTTAATTGATTTTAATAAAAAAGGAATAATAGACGCTTCCTATTCAATTTGGTCTTTATTGGCTATTGAATCATGGATGAGACAATTTTATGATTATAATAAATAAAAATGAAACAAATAATACAATCTTTTAAAACAGGAATTACAGAACTTGCAGAACTACCGTCACCAACAGTAAAATCAGGGCAAATACTAATTCAAACTACTCGAAGTTTAGTTTCTTTAGGTACAGAAAAAATGCTTGTTGAATTTGGGAAAGCTTCATTAATACAGAAAGCGAGACAACAGCCAGATAAGGTTAAGATGGTATTAGATAAGATAAAGACAGAGGGTCTTATGCCCACTTTAGAAACTGTTTTTAATAAGCTGGAGCAACCTCTTCCATTAGGATATTGTAATGTAGGTAAAGTAATTGAAGTTGGTACTGATGTTACTGATTTTAAGGTTGGAGATAGAGTAGCATCTAATGGACAACATGCAGAATTCGTTTCAATACCTCAAAACCTTGCTGCACATGTTCCAGAAAATATTTCTGATGATGAAGCTGCTTTTACAGTGATAGGCTCTATTGGTTTACAAGGTATCCGCTTAATAAATCCAACAATGGGTGAAACAATTGTTGTAATAGGATTGGGCTTAATAGGTTTACTAGCAGCTGAAATGTTATTAGCTAATGGATGTAAAGTTATCGGATACGATTTAGATGATGCTAAAGTAGAAATTGCGAAAACTAAAGGAATAATTGCTTTTAATCCCCTAAAAGGAAATGATCCAGTTAAGCTCGTTAACAGTGAAACTAATAATATAGGTGCAGATGCGGTACTAATAACTGCATCTACAAAATCAAATGATATTATATCTCAAGCTGCTCATATGAGCAGAAGAAGAGGTAGAATTGTATTAGTTGGTGTAATTGGATTAAATATTTCAAGAGCAGATTTTTATGATAAAGAATTGAGTTTTCAAGTTTCTTGTTCATATGGCCCTGGACGTTATGATTATGATTATGAATTTAAGGGTATTGATTATCCTTTACCTTATGTACGTTGGACTGAAAAAAGAAATTTTGAAACTATTTTACAATTAATTTCTTCTGGAAAATTAATAGTGAAAGATTTAATTTCGGAAGTTATTCATTTGGATGAGTTTAATAAGATATACGACGATATCGGTAATTCTAAATCAATAGCCTCTATTTTTAAATACAAAGAAAGTAATACACCAAAATATTCAATAGTTGTAAATAAAAACAAGTCAAAATTAAAAAAAGGTGGAATTGGAATAGTTGGTGCAGGTAATTTCACAAAGATGACAATGCTGCCAGCTCTAAAAAGCACAAAAGCAAATATTAAACACATAGTTTCATCTGGAGGTGTCAATGGAACTTCGTTAGCGAAAAAGCATAATATATCACAAAGTACTACAGATTATGGGTTAGTTTTAGATGATGAAGATGTTGGTTTAATAATGATTACTACTCGCCATAACTTACATGCGGAAATGGTAACTAAGGCATTAAATAAAGGAAAGCATGTTTTTGTAGAAAAACCCTTAGCACTAAATATAGAGGAGCTAAAAGACATAGAAGAATCATACAAAAATAATAATGGATCATTAATGATCGGTTTTAATCGCCGTTTCTCACCTCATATAAAAAAGATAAAATCTTTATTAGGTGATGCACCTATGAATATAGTTGCAACTATGAACGCAGGACATATTTCTCCAGATGTATGGGTCCATGACATGCTTATAGGAGGTGGAAGGATAGTCGGTGAAGCTTGTCATTATTTAGATCTAATGGTATTTTTATCAGGAAGTAAAATAAAATCAGTTTGTATGAATGCTATGGGGGAAAACCCATCAGAAAATACAGATAATGCTTCTATTTTAGTTAAGATGCAAAATGGTTCAACAGGAGTTGTAAACTATTTTGCCAACGGAGCAAAGTCCTATTCAAAAGAACGATTGGAAGTGTTTTCACAAGAGAAAGTTTTAATTATGGATAATTTTATTAAAACTACAGGTTATGGATTTAAAAGATTCTCTAAATTAAAAACAAAATTAGATAAAGGTCATAAAGCACAATTCGTTCAAATTATGGAAAAGCTCAAAAAAGGTTCTGTTCAATTAATTCCGTATGATGAATTAATTAATGTAACTAAAGCAAGTTTGGCATCTCTTAAAAGTTTAAAAGATGGAAAATGGATTGAAATCTCTTAAAATTCAATTTCAAATAATGTGTAAAAAATTAAAAAACATATATAACCTCATTTCCAATATGGGGTTTCGTTATGTTATTTTTAGAATTATATATATCATCAAAACAAAAATAGGCTGGCAAACAATAAAATTTCCTATTAGTCCAAAATTTAAGATCTACATAAGTTTGGATGATTGGAAAGAAAATTTACAACCTTTTTTTTTCTATGGTAAAGAAATTAATGGATTAGAGAAAAACCCAACAGATATTTTAAAAAATAATTTTAATGATGTTACAAATAATATTTTTATCTTTTTTAATAAGTCAAAAATTAAATTACCCTTAGATTATGATTGGGTAACAAACCCTTTAACAAATTACAAATATGATATAGACACCCATTGGTCTAAGATTGAAGATTTATCATCAAAACATGGAGATATTAAATATGTATGGGAAAAGGCTCGTTTTTCTTTTTTATATGATATTATAAGATATGATTATCATTTTAATGACGATCAATCTAAATTAGTTTTTAGTGAAATCGAAGATTTTATAAACAAAAATCCAATAAATAAAGGTCCAAACTATAAATGTAGTCAAGAAATTAGTTTACGAGTTTTAAATTGGACATTTGCTTTATATTATTATAAAGATTCAGCGAATTTGACTGAGTCTTTATTTAATAAAATAATGCATTCAATATATTGGCAAATCCATCACGTTTATGAAAATATTTATTTTTCAATGATTTCGGTACGAAATAATCATGCTATAACTGAAACATTATTATTATACTTATCGGATAAGTTATTTCCTTTTTTTCCAAATGTAAAAAACTGGAGTAAAAAAGGAAAATCCTGGTTTGAACAAGAAATTCAATATCAAATTTATTCTGATGGAACATTTTTACAGTTTTCCATGAACTATCATCGAGTAGTAGTTCAACTATTAACGTGGGGAATTCAACTTTCTAAATTAAATAATGATTCATTTAAAAGTATAGTTTATGATAGAGCAGAAAAATCATTAAATTTTCTAAAATCCTGCATGGATCTTAAAAGTGGGCAATTACCCAATTATGGCTCTAATGATGGTGCATTATTTTTTAAATTGAATGATGATGATTATAGAGATTATCGATCACAATTAGATGATCTAACTGCTGTTTTAAATGGCTATACAGAGTTTGATACAAAAAGTTCATTTTGGTATGTAGTAAATCCAGTAAATAATTCTCCAAAAGATTCTTCTGTATTAAATGAATTTAAAGAAAGTGGTTATTATATTCTCCAGGAAAAAAATTCTAAAACTTTTGTTAGATGTGGATCTTATAAAGATAGACCTTATCAATCGGATAATTTACATTTAGATATTTGGATTGATGGTAAGAACATATTAAGAGATAGTGGTTCATATAAATACAACACTAAAAAAGAGCTAATAAATTATTTTAATGGTTCTGAAGGACACAATACAATTAGTATTGATGGAAAAGATCAAATGCAAAAAGGTGATAGATTTATCTGGAATTATTGGATTAAATATGCGGAAGGAACTCTAAATGAATTTGAAAATAAATTTGTTTTTAACGGTAAAATAAAAGGTTTTAAACATTTGGGTCCAGGTATTTCACACCAAAGAATAATTACTAAAAGTAAAGGATTAAGTGAGTGGTTAATTGAAGATATTATTAGTGGTGTCGAAGATAAAATATCCGTTCAGTATTGGCATTTTTCGAAAGAAGTCATTAAAAATTTATCAATATCCTCTGTGGATATTAATAATAAAAAATTAGAGCCTTTGATAGAAGAAAAATGGTATTCATCTTATTATGGCATCAAAGAAAAGTCAATTAGACTATCATTTAAAACAAAAACTAATAAGTTTACTACAAAAATTATTTACAAAAAATGAGAATACTACTAATACATCAATATTTCCTAGAAAAAGGTGAAGGAGGTGGATCTCGTTTCAATGAAATGTCTAAAATATGGTCAGATGAAGGACATAATGTAACTGTTTTAGCAGGGATGGTTCATTATAATACAGGTAAAAAATCTAAGAGATATTATGGAAAATTTATATATAAAGATTTACAATTTTATAATAATGTAGATGTGATTCGTTGTCATGTGTCCGAGAGTTATAATTTAAGTTTTATTGGTAGATTATGGGCTTACTTTTCATTTGTTTTTTTTAGCATTTATGCTGGATTATTTAAAACTGAAGGTAAATTTGATATTATATTAGTCACATCTCCACCTTTATTTGTAGGCATAACTGGATATTTTTTATCTTTATTAAAAAAAATACCATATGTATTTGAAATTAGAGATCTATGGCCAGAATCAGCTATTGATACCGGAATTTTAAAAAATAAATTAATTATTAAATTCGCTTTTTGGTTTGAGAAATTCATTTACAAACACGCAAAATTAATTAATGTATTAACTCCTGCATTTAGAGATAAACTTATTAACATTAAGAATGTTTCTAAAGAAAAAGTAATATTAATTCCTAATGCTGCAGATTTTTCACTGGCTGAAAAAATTCAAAAAGATTCTTCTTTTGATGCAATAAAATTTAAAAAAGAATTAGGTCTTGAAAATAAATTTGTAATTACTTATGTTGGTGCACATGGAGTTGCAAATCATTTAATTCAATTAATTGATGCTGCTGAAAAATTGGTGAATACTGATATAGTGTTTCAATTAATAGGATCTGGAATGAGAAAAGAATTCCTCCAAGATGAAGTGTTAAAAAGAAATTTGAAAAATGTAATTTTTAGAAACCCAGTTGCAAAATCAGAAGTTTTTAAATATATTTTAGCATCAGATGTTGGTACATCCGTTCTTAAAAATGTTGAAACATTTAAAACTATCTATTCTAATAAAACTTTTGATTACATGTCTTGTAAAAAACCGATATTATTAGTTATTGATGGTGTTTCAAGGGAGCTAGTTGAAACTGCTAAATGTGGTTTTTTTGCTAAGCCAGAGAATCCTATTTCTATTGCTAATAAATCAAAAGAAATCAGAGCTATTGAAAAAACTAATCTTGATAAAATTGGTTTGAACGGATATCTTTTTGCTAAAGAACATTTTGATCGTGTAAAATTATCTAAAAAGTATATTAAAGAAATCAATAAAGTTATAAATGTTTTGCGTTTAAAAAACTAATATGAAAGAAATTAAGAAATATAATAACGAAATAAAAAAAGCAATTGTTATTAGAGAAGTTGAAAATTCCTTCTTAACACTATTTGGCCAAGGTAAGTTAAATGGTACAGTACATACTTGTATTGGTCAAGAATTCACAGGTATTTTTGTTTCAAAATACTTAACTGAGGATGATCACATGGTCACTAACCACAGAGGACATGGGCATTACATTTCTAAAACTGGAGATATAAAAGGCCTTATTGCTGAATTATTAGGAAAAGAAATAGGTTGTTCTGGAGGAATGGGAGGTAGTCAGCATTTATACAACAAAAACTTTTTATCTAATGGTATCCAGGGTGGAATGGTTCCAATTGCTTGTGGAATTGCAAAGTATTATAAACTTAAGAAGCAGAAAAATATTTCAGTGGCCTTTATAGGGGACGGAACTTTAGGAGAAGGTGTAATTTATGAAACATTTAATATAGCGGCAAAAAAAGAATACCCTCTATTAATTGTTTTGGAAAGTAATGGAATGGCCCAGTCAACTTCAACAGAACAAACCTTTTCTGGAGATATGCAAAAGAGAATTGAAGGATTTGGTATTAAATATATTGAGACAACTACAGATGATTTATTTGATTTAGATATTAAAGTTAAGAAAGCAATAACCCAAGTTAGAGATGAGAATAAACCTACATTAATTAATATTAAAACGAATAGGTTAAACTCTCATTCAAAGGGTGATGATAACAGAGAAGAATCCAAAATTAAACAACTAAAAGATAAAGACCTTTTAAATAGAATATATAAAGAAGATTCTTTTAAAGACTTCATAAAAGATACTAACTCAGAGATTCTAGGGATAATTAATGATTTAGAAAACGAAACAATTACAACATCAATAAAAAAGAAAGAAAAATTAATTTTAGCGGAACATCCACAAAAATTCTTGAATGAAGCTGAAAAGGGAAGGTATAGTTCATTAATTAATGAAACATTAAATGATCTATTAGAACAAAATAATGATCTGATTTTATTAGGTGAAGATATTGAAGATGAAAATATTTTTAATCCCAAGGAATATGGTGGCGCATTTAAAGTAACAAAAGATTTAAGTATTAAATACCCTAATCAGGTTTTTAACACACCAATAAGTGAAGCAGCGATAACAGGAATTTCATCAGGATATGTACTTGCAGGAGGTAAAGCTATTCTTGAAATTATGTTTGGAGATTTTACTACTTTAATATTCGATCAGCTACTTCAACATGCTTCAAAGTTTGAAGATATGTATGCGGGTAAGATCCATTGCCCATTAATAGTAAGAACGCCTATGGGAGGAAGAAGAGGCTACGGTCCCACGCATAGTCAGAGTTTAGAGAAATTTTTTTTAGGTATACCAAATTTGAGTGTAATTGCCCTAAACCATAGAATATCTCCAAGATACATCTATGGTAGTCTTATATCAAGCTTTAATAATCCTTGTTTAGTTATTGAGAATAAAATCCTATATACTGTTGAAAATTCTAAAAGTAAGTTGTTTGGATATAATTATTCATTTAATAAGAAAAGTGAAAACTTACCAAACCTGATGATTAGTCCAAAAGATTATCCATCTGAGCTTACAATTTTGTGTTATGGTGGATCTTTAATAGAAATTGAAAAAGTTGCAGAAAAGTTGTGTATTGAAGATGAGGTTTTTGTAGATATTATTTGTCCTACATTAATATCAGAAATATCTGTGAATGAAATATTAACATCATTGCAAAAAACAAAAAAATTGTTAATTTCAGAGGAAGGTAATAATTTCGCTTCTTGGAGTTCTGAAATTATTGCGAAAATTTCAGAGAAACAATCAAATTATTCAATAACTAGAATTAGTAATAATGAAATAATACCCTCTAGTTTTGAGGCAGAACTAAATACTTTGCCAAGTGTGAATAAAATATATAAAACAGCGTTAAATATAATTGATAATGATTAATATAAAAATACCAAAACAAAATGCTAGTGATGATGATGTAATTATATCAGATATTTTTTTTAAAAGTGGCGAATATGTTGATGAAGATACTATCATATTTGAGTATGAAACATCTAAAGCTAATTTTGAATTTGAAATAGTTGATAGTGGATTTTTATACTTTAACTTCTCAGTTGGGGATTCAGTTCGGGTACAGACGAATGTTGCATATTTGTCAGAAACAGAGCTTAATTCAGATGAAATTAAAAAATTATTACCATCTTCTGATGAAACAAACTTTTCAGAAAAAAATATTACAAAAAAAGCTTTAAAATTAATAAATGAAAACTCTATTGATGTAAAAGAATTTAAAGAGGATTTAATTACTGAAAAAGTTGTTAAAGAATTTTTAAGAAAAATATCTAAAAAAGAGCCAACTGTAAACATCAATTTTAAAAAGAATGATATTGTAATTATGGGTATTGGTGGTCATGCATCAATGTGTATTGATATATTATTGGAACAAAATGAGTTTAATTTAGTTGGTTTTATCGACAAGATAGAAACTTCAGATAAAAAGCATAATTTAAATTATTTAGGATCCCTAGAGAATTTAGATAAGCTAATAAGCTTGGGGTTGAAAAACCTAATTATTGGAGTTGCATTTTCAGGAAATTTAAAGAAAAGAGAAAAATATTATGATGAATACAGTAAAAAAATAAATATTCCAACAATAATTCATAAAAAATCAATAATTGAAAATAGTGCTAAAATAAATGAAGGTTGTCAAATCATGGCTGGTGCAATAATTGGATCTCATGTTACAATTGCTTCAAATTGTATAATCAACTGTGGCTCTGTAGTTAGTCATGATTCAACTATTAAAAAGTCATCACATATCACTCCAGGTGCAATTTTAGCTGGAAATGTAACTATTGGAAGGAGATGTACTATTGGTATGGGATCAACGGTGTATTTAGGGCTAGAAATATATGATGATAACACTATTAATAATGGTGCAAATATTAATTAAGTTAATTTATTTTTGACTTCAATTACAAGCTATACTTATTGCTAAATTTTAAAAACACTACTATACTTAAAATATGAAATATATACAAGAATCAATTAATCCATTAAATGGAAAAACTTACATCATACCTGATGTAATAGATGAAACTATTAGTATCGACGAATTTATCTCGAAAAATAATAAACCGGTAATTGCAGTTCAAGGCTTAGGGTTTGTAGGAGCAGTTATGTCTTTAGTTTGCGCTAACGCAATAGATGGAGATTATGCTGTGATTGGAGTTGACCTTCCTAGAGAGGATACTTTTTGGAAAATAAAATCAATAAATGAGGGTTTATTTCCTATAATTGCATCAGATCCTAAAATAGAGAAGTTTTATAATATTGCGAAACAAAAAGGGAATCTTTTAGCCACATTTGATTCATATGCATATACAAAGGCAGATATAATCATAGTAGATATTAATTTAGACGTAGCTAAAGAATCAGATTTTTACGGAGAGCTCAATGATTTTGAAGTAGATCTAACTGCGTTTAAAAAAGCAATGAAAGCAATTGGTGACAATTGTAAAGAAGATGTATTAATCTTAATTGAAACTACAGTACCCCCAGGAACATCAAAAAAAGTAGCATATCCAATTATCAAAGAATGTTTAATGAAAAGAGGACTTTCAGTTGATAACTTTAAATTAGGTCATTCTTATGAACGAGTTATGCCAGGACCGAACTACATAGATTCTATTCAGAATTTTTACAGAGTATATTCAGGGATTAACGAAAAGTCAGCAGATTCTGTAGAACAATTCTTAAAAACAATAATTTCTACTAAAGAATATCCACTGACTAGATTAGGAAGTACTAATGCTACAGAAATGGCAAAAGTTTTAGAAAATTCTTATCGTGCTATGAATATTGCTTTTGCTGTAGAATGGTCTCGTTTTGCAGAAGAATCTGGTGTTAATTTATATGAAGTAGTAGATGCTATAAGAATGAGACCTACGCATAAAAACTTAATGTATCCAGGTATTGGAGTTGGAGGTTATTGTTTAACTAAAGATCCTTTATTAGCTTCTTGGTCTAAACAAAATCTTTTTGAAGCTAAAGACGGATTAGATCAGAGTATAAAAGGTGTTCAAATAAACGATAAAATGCCACTTTATGCTTATCAGTTTTTGAAAAAAGAAATTAATAATTTAAATGGAAAAAAAATATTGTTATTAGGAGTTTCTTATCGAAGTGATGTTGGAGATACCAGATATACCCCGGTCGAACCATTTTATAATTATTTAATCAAAGATGGTGCAAAAATAGAACTACATGACCCTTATGTTAGATTTTGGGAGGAAGTAGGTCTTGAAGTTGATGAAAGTATTGATAAGGTTTTTGAATCAGAATTAAATATAGTTGTTATTACTACAGC